>Ga0187892_10006556_pt1 | contig 17199 bp, 13 predicted proteins | sample MA1701073metaG_FD_139345 | JGI IMG/M metagenome (GOLD analysis project Ga0187892, IMG submission 139345) | Bio-ooze microbial communities from a basaltic lava cave in the Kipuka Kanohina Cave System on the Island of Hawaii, USA - MA170107-3 metaG ... | reverse complement strand
GCGGCCGTCAACCAGGGCAACCAGGGCTACGCTTTGGTGGTAACCGGCGACGTGGCGGACGGCACGTGCAGCGACGGCCTCCTCAATCAATCGGAGATCCGTATCGACTGCGGCGGCCCCTGCCCGGCCTGCCAGTGCGTAACGGACTCAGCCTGCGACGACGGCGCATACTGCAGTGGCGTCGAGACCTGTGATCCCTATGGAGTGTGCGTTGCCGGAACCGGTCCCTGTACGGATCCCGTCCTACCGATGTGTAACGAGGACGCTAACCGTTGCGTTTTCTGTCTGGCCGACTCCGATTGCGCTGATGGTGAGTTTTGCAATGGCCCCGAAGTCTGCAATGCTCAAGGCAACTGTCAGCCGGGGAATCAGCCGTGCACCAATCCCGATCAACCCTATTGCAACGAGGCCGATGACCGCTGCGACGAATGTGTCAGCGATCCCGGTTGCGATGACATGCTTTTCTGCACCGGCGTCGAGACCTGCGACGCACTGGGAGTTTGTCAACCGGGCGTCAGCCCGTGCACCGACCCCGAACTCCCGCTCTGCAACGAGGCTGCTGCCCGGTGCGACCAATGCCTGGCCGACATGGACTGTGATGACTCGGACACGTGTACGGCGGACGGCTGCAACACCGCTGCCGGCGCCTGCGAGCACGTCCCGCTCACAATCCGGTATGCCGACATCAACCGGTCAGGGGTCGTCGATCTAGTTGACATCCTATGCGTTTTGGACGGTTTCAATTCCCAGGGGGCCTGCCTCGGTGGAGATGTACAACCGTGTGAGGGGGACGGACTCATCGATCTCAACGACGTGCTGGCCGTCCTGGATGCTTTCGTCGGGACCAATGCCTGCTCCGACCCGTGCCCGTAAGCCAGCGCATTCTATAAGCGAACGAGGCCACCATGCCCCTTCGGACATGATGACCTCGCCCGAAACCTAAAACCGCCGCGAAGGAAGCACGCCCTCGCGCCAAATGCCGAACTACTTCGTCGGCTTTGAGGTCGACGTGCCGCTCTTCTCCGGGCAGCACTTGCTGCAGCCGTCCTTACAGCACTTGCTGCAGTTCTTGCACATACCCATCTTGCAGCATCCTACCGACGAAACCAGACTCGCGCTGCACGCAAGGACCCCTGCAATCGCAAGAGCCTTTATCCCGACGGCCCACAGTTTCTTCATGAACATTTGCAAATTCCTTTCGTAAAACGGACGGACTCTGACCACACCTCACCACGGCGGCCCAGTGAATCGGGCCGGGCTGGAACCCTTCCTCGCCAAGTTGAACCTGATCAACAGGAAGCAACCACCGCCGACACCTCGTCTCACGGGCCGGCCGAAAATTCTGGCGACCGCTAGCCAGCCTCAGTCTGCCTGCGAAACCGAATGTCAAGTGGGATTATGAATGAGCCTGACCCCGTGTCAAGCGCATCTTCCAAAGTGGGATATTCGGCAAGTGAGCAGCCAACGCCACGCCACAACAGATTAAAGCGAGAAACGCGGCTGGCGATACTCGCTCTCGGCTGGCGATACGTGAGGCTAGAAGTTCACCGGCAGACGATGCTCCGCCGCCAGGGCTCGGGCTTGCGAAACCGGAACGAAGCTATCATCGCTGATTCGCGTGACCACCAAGGGTCCGCGGGCCACGAAGCTGATGGGCTGCCAGCCGGCCGATTGCGTCGGATTGGGTGGCACCCGCACAAGATGTCCGCTCCAGTGGCAGACATAAGTGCCCGGCGCATGAATTGCGTCAAACGAAACCTGCTCACCAAACCTCCCGCATTCCCCGGGGTGAACTCTTGTTCCCGTAACCATTCTAAGTCTCCTCGTCAAACCGTTGCTGGGTACGGCCATTTACCGCAGGCTGCTCCGGCACATGCGCGGACGCCTCGCTCGCGGAAAACCAATGACCGATCGCCCCTCAGTCGCCGTCACTTACACGATCCTCAGGCAATCTAAAATCGAACAACCGGATGGGTGACCTTGAGAAAGACGGGGCAGAGGTGTCTAAGTTCCCATAACGTACGCTTCCGAGCCGCGCAGAAACGATCCACGTCGAGAGCGGCCCGCCGCTACGGGCGCGCGGTCGCCTCACCACGGTCCAGCAGCCGCTCCTGCTCCGAAAAGAGCCGATCGAACTCGGATTCCGTCAACCACGCCCAGGCCAGGGAACTCTGGTGAAACAACACGGCGGCGCGACCGTCGGGTGCGATGACGCGCCGGATCGGAACGGTCCAGGCCACAATCAGTTGCTGGTCGCTCTGCCGCAGGTGCCATGCGTCCTCACGCGAGAGACACTCAAACGTGAACGATCGTGCTTTTACATCCGCGGGCCATTCAGACTCCAAATTCATGGGCAACGCCTTTCCATCGCCCTGTCTGACTCTTAACGTTGCGGCATAGCCCTTGGCCTGACTGACTGCTACATGCTTGCGGCGCATATCTCCCAGGAACAGTACGAAGACGATGAGCGCCGCGACGGCAAAGATCAGCAGAACCAACGAGCGAATCAAAGCCTTTCGAGGGCGGGCGGGATTCGGCGTGACCTCAGAGTTGATCAATTGCGGGCCGTCCATCGCAGTTTCACGGGCCGACCGACGCCTCTTAAGACCGGCCCGATTGGGCACAATGACCGATGTCGCGGCATCGAAAAAACAGCCGCGGATTAGTCTTCGTCCTCCGGGTCAATGGCGGTCTGATCAGCGCTGGAGGCCAGCGCCTCCAAAGCGGAAATCGGATCGGCATCCTCCTCGGACATATACACATGCTTGGATGTACCGACACTGGCCGCACCCGACCCGGCGGCGTGGTGCGCGGTGGCCTTGGTACGAATCTGAAAGATCTCATCGTCCGGCGGCTCGCCGTCAACCTGCACGATGAACACTACGGGCCCGATCGTGATCTGATCACCCGGCTCAAGGTCCTCTTCGGTAATCCGGCGGTTGTTGAGGAACGTTCCGTTGGCGGCGCCAAGGTCGCGTAGAACGGCCCCGTCCTCATCCACGACAATCTCGGCATGGCGGCGCGAAATGATGGCAAGCGGGATACGAATTCCGCAATCATCCTTGCGGCCGATCGTCGTCCCGCCCGCGGTAACGGGGAACTCCCGCCGGCTGCCGTCCTCGCGGAACATGATTAGCTTGACCTTCATGGCACCTGGTCCGGTAACGCGATTGCGTCCGATGACCCACTACCGCGTGGAAAGGCCGCCCGCCGAGTGGTCCCCGCGGTTACTAAACTATAGCCGCCCCGGGACGATCCATCAAATGCCTGGGGCAAGCGGCCTGGCAGCAACGGCGTGCTTCCTCCGCACCCTTCGAAGCGGATTGGCGATCCTTGGAGCGCGCCTCGTGCCGTCATTGGGCTGCCCTGATATGATTTACCCCCGTGGTTACGTCCGCAACACGTTCGTGTTCGACCGATTCATCCTGCGGTCTCTACGTCCACATTCCGTTTTGCGAGACGAAATGCGGCTATTGCGATTTCTATTCCGTTGCGGTGAAAGACCGAGAAACGAAGCCGCTCGTGGACCGGATCCGCCACGAGCTGCGAACCCGAATGGCCGGCCGGTCCGACAACATACGCACGGTCTTTTGCGGCGGCGGCACACCCACCATCCTGCCGCTTGGTCAGCTTGCCGCCCTTCTGCAGGCGATCACCGAGCTAGTACGCCTGGATCGGCTTTTTGAGTTCACCGTCGAAGCCAACCCGGCCACCGTCGATGACCCGAAGGCCGAAATCCTCGTTGAGCACGGGGTCACCCGCGTGTCGATGGGCGCTCAGTCGTTCGTGCCGGCAGAGCTCGCGGCCCTGGAGCGCCTGCACTCCCCCGACGACATCACGCCGTCGGTTCAGACGTGTCGCCGCAACGGCGTCGCCCGGATCAACCTCGACCTGATCTTCGGAATCCCCGGCCAGACGCTCGACTCCTGGTCGTACTCGCTTAAGCGGGCGCTAGACCTCGGCGTCGATCACATCGCCTGTTACGGCCTGACCTACGAAGCGGGAACGCCGCTGACGGCACAGAAGCGCCGCGGCCGCGTCATTCCCTGCGACGAGGGCCTCGAGGCGGATATGTACCTTTTGGCCATCGACGCTCTGGCCGCCGCTGGCTACGAACAATACGAAATCAGCAACTTCGCCCGGCCGGGATGCGCCTCTCGCCACAACCTGATCTACTGGCGTAATGAGCCGTACATCGGCGTCGGGCCGTCGGCGTGCGGCTGCATCGACGGCCGGCGATACAAAAACATCGCCGACATCGCCGGCTACGTCCGCCTCATGGACGCCCAGGGCCACGCGGAAGTCGAGTCGGAACTCCTCGATACGCCGACGCTCATGACCGAAATGATCCTGATGCAACTGCGGCTCAACGAGGGGCTGTCGATCACCGCCTTCCACCATCGCACCGGCGTTGATCCCCGCGTGCTCTTCGGTGAAACGCTCGCTCGACTTACCGAAGCGCGCCTGGTATCCGTCAGCGACTCGCACATCGCCCTGACCCGCGAGGGACGATTGATGGCCGACCCGATCATGGCTGAGCTGGCCTGCTGCTGCGACGGCGGCGAGCCCGTGGAGAGAATTCCCTTGCCGGTCATCGCCCATGTTTAGCGACAGCGAGCCGCGGGCCTTCAGCCCGCGCGGAGATATGGACACCGACAGCGAGCCGCGGGCGGGTTGTCCGCCCGTGCTTTTCGGGATCGAGCACTGGCAGCCCTTGACAAACGACGGTCGCGGAGCGACCAGGGCGGGCTACCCCGCAGTCGTTTGTCAAGGGCCAGTGGCACCTATGTGAAACACTTTCTAGGGACGAAACCCAGACGAGCGGCCGTCCGGTGGATCTGCCTATGGGACCCATTCCCAAGCGTTTCTGGTGGCTCAAGCGGTTCCTGATCCTGTGCGCCGTCTTATATCACTCATTTCCGCCGTCCGATACCGAACCGCGACCGCCAGGGAGCGGCACTTCGCAACGTAGCATGTTGTCGGACGGCCGGGATGGCCGCAGAAGCCTGGCATCCGACACCGAATCACTCAAGCCGTTTCCGGAAGTGAATTAGCGTGCCAGCCGTCTCATAGCCGCAGGCATGATGGGCCGCGATGCTCCCCTCGTTGGTTAACTCTGCATCTGAGGCCACCTCCCGGCATCCCTGCGCTGCAGCCCACGCCTCGCCGGCCTCCAGCAGCGCCTGACCGATCCCACGACGCCGCAGATCGCCGTCAACGTACCAACCTTCAATGTATCCGACCGGATAGGTCACGCAGCCAATCGCGTTGGGGTGCATGGAGACTTCCACAAAACCGCCCAATCCGCCCTCCGAGCGAACCGCAACGAAAACAGCCTGAGCCACGTCGGCCATGAGGCGCGATGCCTCGGCCTCAAGGTTCTCCACGCCGGACTTTGGCCAAAGCGCCCGCCGCATCCGCAGCCACTCGCCTCGATCAGTCGTCAAGATAGGTCGGATCTGCATGTCGGGCCGGTGTCCTCGCCTGGACGAACGCGGAAAGCTTACGCCTCCGTGCGACTTTGTACGGCGTTCCAAATCGATTCCAATCCCAGCCGGGAGGCCCAGTCCCCGATGTAGTTTCGATCAATGCGGCTGCCGCTGATTTTCAATACGCCCGTGATGTCTCGCAGGTGCTTTTCCGAGCCGCCCTCGCGGTAGTATTCAAGTTTCTTGATGATGACGTCTTCCGCCGCCGCGAAACTGGCCTCAAAATCCGCAGAGGGTCGCACCCGCGTCACTCGCGCGAAACGACTTCGATTAAAGGGCGTATCCTCAGGAATCATCACGTCCACCTTGAGGCCCGTAGCGGGACGGAGGATGTTGAATTGGCCGTGCTGCTGGATAGCCTGCCGGATGGCCTCCTCGCTAACATAGAACTCTGGAGCGGGGAAGGCTTTCCGGAAATCTGGCGCCTTGCCGATGGGAAGGGCTGCAACGACGTCGATGTCATTCGTGAATCGAGGCTCGCCGTAGTAGATCGTCGCGATGGAGCCGGTCACGAAGTAGGGCACGTTGAGCCGTTCAAGGACCGCTGCGCAGTAGCGGAGCAGGTCAGACGGCTCCATGCGACAACCTCCGTGCGGTTTCCGCGGTGATCCGTCCCTCGTCCCAATCCGGGTGTTCGGCGCGCAACGTATTTCGGATGCCTTCCCGGGCCATGATAAACAAGCCCTCGGCAATCCGCAGCCGCTCGGCGCCGCTCTTGCCGCGCAGGATCTCGGCCATGGCCTCATCCACAACCTCGATTTGTCCGGCATCCAAACGCACTATCTAATTATAACGGATCAGTCCGGAGAACCGCCAAGACGCGAACAACGCCAGGAATGCACCGACCTTGGCGCCGTTGCGGTTCTCGGCGGGTCGGCCCGATTATCGGCATGGAGGCGAGCAGGCGTAGATGCCGCCGAAAGCATCCAGCACCGCGAGAATGTCGTCCAAGTCGATAACACCGTTCGGCTCACAAGGTGTACCGCCGCCACCCTTGATATCGCCGTCACCTTCGCAAGTGTCGGAGTCGGCGAAATCGTCAAGGACGCAGAGGATGTCATCCAAATCAACGATCCCGTTGCCGCCCAACGGATACACATCGCCGTAGACAACGCCGGCGCAAGGACAGTGAAAAACCTCGAAATCGTCCACATACCATCCGTCGTTGCCCGTGCAGCCGTCTTTTCCGAAATCGAACCGCACTTCCAGCGTTTCTCCGCCCGTGACGAGTGTGCTCAAATCGACCAGCGTCGTTCCCCAGTTGCCGGCCGGTCCCGTCCAGGCGGCTTGCCCCGCCAACGGACTCGTGTTCCCTGCAGCCGATACGAGGCTCGTCGTATATGGATTGTAGACTATGGCTGTCTTGGGAACGAGTTGCCAACTACCGGCGTTGACCCGCACGCTGATGTTCCCGCCGTCAAATCCCGCCTCGGTCCAAAAGTAATGCGCGAAAGAGATGACCGGATTGGACAATGCGGCCGGCAAACCGATGGCCGGGCTGAAGAGCGTGTGCAATGCTGACTCATCGATCGTGTTGCAATTCCCGATGGACGGGTCATCGATAAACCACGCGGTCCCGGCGCGGCCCGGCGGAAGGGACGATACTTGCACCCAGTCATACTCCGTCGGCGCAACCGTGTGCGACACCGTCCAGCCGCCGACGCCGCTTTCAAAGTCGTCCGCCAACAGGGTTTGACGTCCCGCGCAAGTTGTGGGGGCGGCGGCGTTCAGCGTAGAGCCGCATGCCCCATCGGTGTCCATCCCGACGGCACGCAGAGCATCGTCAACCCCAGTCACGTTGGCGGCAGTGAAGGCGCTGGCGGATGGTCCGCCAGTTCGCGGATCGGCCGGCGTAGACCCCACCAGATCGCCTGCCGCTAAGGTCAGCGCCAAATAGGCATCTTGGAAATCGGAAAAAGGACTCAAGTACGTTGTCTGCGCCCGATACCACACGGCCCCGGACTTGATCGGCCCGATACCGGCCGGCGTGTACCCATTGAAAGTTCCGCCGTCGGTCATCAGGGCGAAGGCGTGATTGGCGACGCCGCTGCCGCTGTGGACGCCGCCGTTGTCCCTGGGATCGCAAACTTCAAACACGTGGGACGCCGAATCCGGGTCGACCAAGCACGATGGATGCCACATATCCCGGATCGCCCCTCCGAAGCTCGTCGCGTCTTCACCGACGACCCATCGTACGCCATCGTCGTAGGCGATGCCCAGGTTCCGAAGGGTGGCCGTGACCGGCCCCTCTGCAAGACGGGCTTTGATGAAAAAATTCCCGTCGGACCCGCCGATCATCAGCGAAGGGATCGTGATCGTCGGGTCCATTCCCGTCATGGCGCCGGAGTTGCGCGTCGAATTCACCATGATGACGGCGATGGCGCCGGCGTTCTGGGCGTTCTTGACCTTCTCAGTGAACGGGCAAGAGCCGCGGTCAATCAGTGCGATATTGCCGTTGATCATCGCATTGTTCAGCGGAAGATCGGCGTTGCAGGCCAGCGCTGGGACGACGGCGACCACGTTCCCGGTGACCCCCGCGAACGTCAACGCCGGGCCGAACGACGCCGTTCCTCCCCGATAGAAGGCGGAGATATCCGATGGGGAAGTCACCTGTACATGGTGGCCGCTGACGCTGCATGCGCCGGTCCGCAGATTGTTCGGCGTGTCCAAGCCGGGCCCCGTCGGATGGGCAGGCCAGAACGGCGGCCCGGCGGGAGCCCCGGCAAAGGCGGCGTTTCCATTGAAGAGGTCAACCAACTCACCAAAGATATCGGAGAAGGCCTCATTCAATTGTCCGGGCTGGTTTTGGTAGATCAGTCCGGAAGTGTATTGCGTTACCCCGTGCGTTAACTCATGTGCGACCACATCATCCGTTACGGTCCCAAGGCAGAACACCATCTGGGACCCGTCCCAAAAAGCGTTGGGGCAACTGGGCGCGGTTGAGTTTACGGTGGCGACCATCGGCAAGCCGAGACCGTCGATACTGTCGCGGCCGAACGCGCGCGAATAGTAATCGTACGTGTCACCGTAATAGTCATAGGCTCTGTCGACGTCCGCCGGAGCGCCGACCGGCGGATCCCCCTCGGCTCGAACCAACGTGCCCGGATACGCCGGCCCGCCCATACCATCATGGATTTGACGGTCTCTGGCGCTGTGGATCATGCTCCACTGGTCGAGGATTTCTCCGGAATGCGCGTCGACGAAAAACGCCTCGCGGATCACCGCAACCACGTCGGCCAGAATGATGTGATAGGCCAGGCGCGGCCCCGTTGGCGGGTCGCCGTACCAGCCCGGATCGACGATGACCAACTCCTGTTTCTCCACGATCGGGTCGCCGTGTTCCAGCACTCCCACTGCGATTCCAGTCGCCAGGTCCTCGCCCAGAGTCGGAGTCGCTCGAACCTTGGCCGGAATTGGAAAGAAATGCCCGCTGGCCGACGTTACGGCCCCCGCGGCGTTCTGATGAACCTTCACCACCCCGCCAAAGACCGGCACGCCATCGTACACCTGATCAAATCTCGTGTGAGTGAATCCGATGCTGTCCTTTCGCGCTGCCTGCTGTTGAAGTTCTTTGGCCCGGTCCGAAACTCCGAACAAAGGGCCATATTGATCGATGAAATCCCCGGGCAGCGCCTCAGCCGCTTGCACTGCCGACGGAACGGCAATGGCCTCGCCACCATCCGGCGTAACAAACGTGGCCAAACCGGTCAGTCCGCTCAGGTGAACGCGGACGCGTGAAACCGGCCCTTTCGACTGCCCCTGGACCTGCCCCAGCGCCGGCGCGGCCGCGACCGCCAGAAGACTCAACACCCGGCTGAGATTCGCGCGACTCCCCAAGAAAAAGAACAAACCGCGATGCGTCGAAATTTGCATTAATGTTACCCCCTATTCTCGATGGACTCCGGCGGCGGCCATGGTCGAACCATTGACCGTCAAAGAACTGCGACAGAATCACAGTTGGTTTGACACAACCGACCGCTAATTGTACCACTTCGCCAACGGCGAGTCGACACGAATCATGACGGGTGCGGCGGCCAGTCGCGCGCCGCTCAAGGGTTGAGTGTAACTTCACGAAGCCGCGGTCGTCGATGAGCAACCCAAGCTCGAGTCGTCGACTTCAGTTCACCTTGGCGACCTTGGCGGTTTACGTCTTAGGCCTTCCGATTTGATCAGGCGTCACCAGCGGACGGCGGATCGGCCGGCTAGTCGACGATCGCGACTCGCCGCAACGGCCGGCCCCGGGATCTCCGTGGCAGTGACATCCCCCGCCGCTCATCGACCGCCACATCGCCCGCGCGGCAAACGCAAGCGCCGCGACAACCAACGTCAACGCAATGATGTCTTGAACGTCCATCCTAAGCCGCCGTCAATCGTCGCTCATTCGCCATTCTGAATTCGCAATTCCGCATTCTTCTCACACCCAACGCACCGCCACCTGATACGTCACCAGCGCCGCAATATACGCCAAGCCGGTCATATAGCCGAACGTGAGCAGCGGCCAGCGCCACGACTTTGTCTCTCGCTTGATCGTCGCGAGCGTGCCGCCGCATTGGCAGCATAACGCGAAGAACACCATGATCGACAAAGCCACGGCCAAGTTGTAGACCGGCCGACCATCGGGCCAGGCTGCGGCATGAAGGCGATCGCGAAGCCCCGTTGAGGTCTCATCGGCCTCGCCCCCAAGATTGTAGATTGTCCCCATCGTGGCGATCAGGACCTCTCGCGCGGGGAACGACGCGATCGCCGCCGTCCCGATCCGCCAATCCCAACCCAGAGGCCGCACTGCCGGCTCTACCCAATGACCCATGCGCCCCAGAAAACTCTGCCGCAGATACGCTCCCGATTCGTTGCGATCGATTTCCGCAAGCCGTTCGGAAAGCGCCACGGCGTTCGAATCCCCACTTATCGCCGCCTGCCGCAGCGCCTGATGCTCCGCGGCGATCGAACCTGGATGTGGATAATACGCCAGCGCCCAAATCACAATCGCCACCGCAAAAATGATCGTCCCTGCCGAGACGCAAAACGCCCTCCCCTGCTCGTACATTCGATGCAATACCGTCATCGGCGACGGCCACTTGTACGTCGGAAGTTCCATCAGAAATGATTGAGCCGGACCCTTCAGCAGCGTCAATCGCAGCACCCACGCTACCGGAACGGCCACCACCACCCCGACAAGATACATCCCCAACAACGTTAGGGACTGAAGGCCGATCACTCCGCCCAGCAGCGGCGTCGCCGGCACGAACGCCGCAATGAGCAGCGTATACACCGGCAGGCGCGCGCTGCAACTCATTAGCGGTGCGATCAGAATCGTAATGAACCGCTCACGCCGATCCTCGATCGTTCGCGCGGCCATGATTCCCGGCACCGCGCACGCAAACGACGAAAGCAACGGGATAAACGCCTTGCCGCCCAAGCCCAAAAGGCTCATCCACCGATCGAGCAGGAACGCCGCACGGGCCATGTACCCACAGTCCTCAAGAATCGCCACGAACAGAAAGAGTATCAGGATTTGCGGCAGGAAGATCAGCACCGCCCCGACTCCGGCTACGATGCCGTCGACCATGAGGCTTTGTAGCGCTCCGGCGGGAATCAACGTGGTCAGACCCTGCCCAATCAAACCGAACAGACTCTCCACCCCGTTCATCAGGGGCTCGGCCCAGGCATAGATCGATTGAAAACAAACGCCCATCAGCACCAGGAAGATCGCCAGCCCAAGCGCGCGATGGGTCAGCACCCGGTCTACTGACTCCGACTTCGTTCGGCGGCACGGGCTAACTCGCGTCACGACGTTACCGAGAACCCGATCAATCCACGCGTACCGAATGCGCGCCTCAACGGCGGCGATACATTCACCGGTGGCCGCAATTCGTTGCCGCCGATCCGCCAACTCCTCCGCCAAACGCCGCCCGCACTGCCGAACCAGGCGGGTCTCGTGATAGCCTCCCGGCTCTAGCAGCGTCTGCAACAGCTCCACCCGTGATGCGCCCCCGTGCACTTCGCACACGCGACCGGCCACCGTCTTCGTCAGACCGTCCAGCTCCGCGCAGATGCAATCTGGAAATGACGGACACCGATCCGACGGAGCCGCGTCCAGGCCATTGAGAATCGCCCGCCGCAGCTCACTCAGACCACGTGCCCGATTCGCCACAACCGGAACCACCGGGACCCCGAGCGCGCGGGCAAGGGCATCGGCGTCGATACGCAAGCCCGACGCCTCGGCTAGGTCGGTCATGTTCAGCGCGACTACCACCGGGCGACCTAATTCAAGAATCTGACTCAGGAAGAAGAGGTGTCTCTGAAGATTGGCGGCATCCACCACGCTGACGATCAGCTCCGGCGGGCGGCTCCGCCCTTCCCGGCCGCGTAGAACATCGAGCAGAAGCGCCTCGTCCGCCGAACGGGCCGCTAAACTGTACGCCCCGGGAAGATCGATCAGCTCAATCCGCTGATCCGTTTGAACCTGACGCAGAAAGCCGGTTTTCCGCTCCACCGTTACGCCGGCATAGTTGCCTACCCGCTGACGATGGCCCGTGAGAAAGTTGAAAAGCGTCGTCTTGCCGGTATTCGGATTGCCGACCAAAGCCACAAGCCGAGTCTTAGGCTTAGCGATGATTTGCGGTAGGCTCAAAGTCGTCATAGGTACGGATGGATCGTCAAGGTGAGGCCAAAGTCACGGCCGGCGCCATGCTTTGTCGAGGATTCTACGGCGACGCGAGCCGAATCCGATGCTGATGGGCCGCGCCAAGGGCGATGCACACTCCGTCAATGCGGACGATGCACGGTCTTCCCGGCCGGACCATCTCCACTTCGGCGCCGCAGACGAATCCCATGTCGGCCAATCGCTTCGCGTCGATCGGCGCTCCTATCACCGCCTTAATCGTCTCGATCTCGCCGGTCTTGAGTTGAGGCAGCGTTCGTTGCATGGCTTTGAAAACCAACCGCGCAGAGGCCCCCGGTCAACCAGACCACGATGACTATAGCCCAGGGGACGCCGAGGTCCAGCCCCAATCGCCGCCGGTCTCTCCCGGACGAACGGGGCCGTTTATGGCGCGAAATACGTCTGAAGGGGCTTTGCGGCCAACGGCGACAGTCCTGACTCCGTCCCATCTGATTCCGCCTTTCGCAACGCACGAATCCCCTCCACGGCAGCCCGTGCGCCGGCAAGCGTCGTAATTAACGGAATACGGCGAGCCGTCGCCGCGGCCCGCCACCGGCCTTCTGCTGATACCGGACCAGTTCGGATTGGAGTGTTGATTAACAATTGCAAGATTCCGTTGTCGATCAAATCCTTTAGGAACGGCGCACCGCTTTCGGAAGTCTTTGAGACTACTGAGGATTCGATGCCCGCCTCCGCCAATATGGATCGCGTACCCACTGTCGAAAACAGCTTGAATCCCAAATCGAAAAAATCACGTGCAATGGATACGATTCTTGGCTTGTCAGGGTCATTCACACTGATAAGGACATTGCCGCTTAAAGGAAGCGAAAGGCCTGTCGCGATCTGGGCCTTTGCGAAGGCCAAGCCGAAGGTTGGGGCAATGGCCATGACCTCCCCGGTGCTTCGCATTTCAGGGCCGAGAATTACATCGACTCCTGGGAATTTGTGAAATGGGAAGACCGGTGCCTTGATGGAGGTATGGGTCGGCCAGGGCGTTTGGGTGATGCCGTACAAGGCGAGAACGTCGGCGAGCGGCTGCCCGAGCATCACCCGCGTCGCGACTTCCGCCCAAGGAATGCCTGTCGCTTTCGCGACGAACGGCAGCGTGCGCGAGGCGCGCGGGTTCACCTCCAGCACGTAAACGGTTCGATTGAGGATGGCGTATTGCACATTCATCGCGCCGCAGACGCCGAGCCGCTGGGCCAAGCGCTTGGTGGAGCGGAACAACTCGTCGATGACCATTCGACCAAGCGAAAACGGAGGCAGAACGCAGGTGCTGTCGCCGCTGTGGATGCCGGCTTCCTCGATGTGCTCCATGATCCCGGCGACCATGCACATCGGGGGCTGTCCCGCGGACGGCGCGTTGGACGCCAGCACCTGCCCCTTGACAAGCGACGAGGGTTGGCCGCGTGTCAAGGGCTGGCCGAAGTCGGCGACGGCGTCGACGTCGACCTCGATCGCGTCGCAGAGAAACTCGTCGATGAGGATTGGATTGCCATCACGAGCTTGGGATCGATCGGTGGCGCCGAAGGCCTCTTGCAGGTATTCGTCCAGATCGCGTTGGTTGTTGCAGACTTTCATCCCTCGGCCGCCAAGTACGTAGCTCGGCCGAACCAGTACGGGGTAGCCTATGCGTTCGGCGACGGCCACGGCCTCGGCGCGGCCGCGCGCGATGCCGCTTCGCGGTTGAAGCAGGCTCAAGTCGCGCAGGACGCGCTGGAACTGCTCCCGATCCTCGGCAAGGTGGATCATTTCGGGCTGAGTGCCAAGGATCGGCACCCCGGCATCCTTGAGGCCTTGGGCGAGGTTGAGCGGCGTTTGTCCGCCGAATTGAATGATGACGCCTTTGACGAGATCGCTCGCCTTCGGGCTATCGTTCAACCGGCGAATCACATGCAGGACGTCCTCATGCGTCAGCGGTTCGAAGAAGAGCATGTCGCTGGTATCGAAGTCGGTGCTGACGGTTTCGGGATTGGAGTTGATCATCACCGATTCGTAGCCTGCGCGGCGTGCCGCGTAGGAGGCATGGCAGCAGCAGTAGTCGAATTCGATGCCCTGGCCGATCCGGTTGGGTCCGCCGCCCAGGACGACGATCTTGGGGCGGTCGCTGACGCGGATTTCATCATCCTGCCCCGCGACGCCTCCGCCGGTATTTCGCGCGATCGGCGTTTCGTAGGATGAGTAGTAGTACGGCGTGGCCGCCTCGAACTCCGCGGCGCACGTATCGACGAGCTTGTAAACCGGCGCGATTCGCCCGTCCTTATCCATACCCGCGTCATGCACATTGCGACCCGTCGCGGCTGCGATTTGAACTTCGCTATACCCCAATGATTTGACTCGGTGAAGGTCGGTCCAATCGTCCTCGCTGTCGACCAGTTCGCAGAGGTTGTCGAGGAACCAAGGATCAATTCGGGTGAGTTCATGCACCTCCCCGACGGACCAGCCGAGTTTGAAGGCGTAGCGAATGTAGTAGGGGCGACCTTGGCAGGGTCGGGCGAGCTTGTCGCGAAGAACCGTGTCGGGGATCGGCCAGGAGCGGGCGTGCTCCTCTTCAAGATCGGGCGGGGCCTCCGTGGCGGTGGCGCCGCCGAGCGCAAACTCGCCGATGTTTCCTACATGCGAGGTGGGTGGGACGAGGCTGGTCCGCTCCCTTGCGGTCGCGGTTCGGACTAGCGGACTCTCACCCGACACGCTCCCTCGGGATTGCGTCCGCCACTTGGGGATGTCCGCGCGGGCTAAAGCCGGCGGCTCGTTACGTGATTTCAGCCACGCGTCGTTGGCGTCGAGACCGAAGCCGAAGCGTTTGATCTCCATCGAGCGGATGCACTTCTGGAAGGCCTCCTTGAAAGTTCGCCCGATGGCCATTGCCTCGCCCACGGACTTCATCTGCGTGGTGAGCGTTTCGTCGGCATCGGGGAACTTCTCGAACGTCCAGCGGGGCATCTTGACGACGACGTAATCGATCGTCGGCTCGAAGCCGGCTGGAGTGGTTTTTGTAATGTCGTTGGGCAACTCATCGAGTGTGTAGCCGACGGCCAGTTTCGCGGCGATTCGCGCGATGGGGTACCCCGTGGCCTTACTCGCCAGGGCCGATGATCGCGATACCCGCGGGTTCATCTCGATCACCACCTGACGGCCGGTCTTGGGATCGACGGCGAACTGGATGTTGCAGCCGCCGGTGTCCACGCCGATGGCCCGAATGATGGCGATCGCGCTGTCGCGCATCTTCTGGTATTCCCTGTCGGTGAGAGTTTGGGCGGGTGCAACGGTGATCGAATCGCCGGTGTGGACACCCATCGGGTCGAGGTTCTCGATGGAGCAGATGATGACCACGTTGTCCGCCCGATCGCGCATCACCTCCAGCTCGAATTCCTTCCAGCCGTAAAGGTCCTCTTCGATCAGGATTTCGCCGACGCGGGAGTAGCGCAGGCCGCGCTGGGCAATCGTCTCAAACTCGGCCATCGTCCGGCAGAAGCCGCCGCCCTCGCCGCCGAGTGTGTACGCGGGTCGAATGCAGCACGGGAGCTTGATCCGCTCGACGACCTGACGGGCCTGCTCCCAGGTGTGGGCAATACCCGACGCGGGCACGTCCAGCCCGATGGAGATTATGGTCTCTTTAAAGGCCGTACGGTCTTCGGCTTTGTGAATCGCCTCGGCGGAGGCGCCGATCATTTGGACGCCGTACTTTTCGAGGATGCCGCGTTCGGCGCACTCCATGGCACAGTTCAGCCCGGTTTGACCGCCGAGCGTGGGCAGCAAAGCGTGCACCGGCCGGCCGCCGGCTTTTTCGTTGACCAGGATCTTTTCCACAAATTCCGGCGTGATCGGCTCAATGTAGGTCCGGTCGGCCATGCCGGGGTCGGTCATGATCGTGGCCGGGTTCGAGTTGAGCAGGACGACGCTGTAGCCCTCCTCGCGAAGGGCCTTGCAGGCCTGCGTGCCGGAATAGTCGAACTCGCAGCCCTGGCCGATGACAATCGGCCCCGAGCCGATGATGAGGATGTTGTGGATGTCGGTCCGCTTGGGCACGGCAACGTTATAGGCCAAATCGACGCGTTTCGCGACTCGGAACTCTTGATTATGGGAAGGGCGGGCCAGCGACCCACCGCCGTGCCGGCCACAACGATCGGCTAGGCTGCAAGCACACTCTACAGGTTCGGGTCATCATCGGTTCTTCCCACGCCGCCCGGCGTCGTCGCAGACCCGGCAAGCGGTAGAGCGCCTACTTCGGATCACGTTGTAACCACACCCTTCGTGACGTACAATTCCTAAAGGCGGAGATCCGGCCATGCGACACCACGAACTTTACGAAACGCTGCACCAACAGCCATTCGAACCATTCCGAATTGTTCAAACTACCGGAGAATCACATGTGATCCGCCACCCGGACTTCGCCTGGCTGACCCGGACGAGCGTGCTGATCGGACGTTCCTCCGAGAAGGATGAAATACCCGATCGCATCGATCGTTATGATCTCCTCCATGTCGTCGGCATCGAGCCGGTCAACGGCGTCAGGCCCCGGCGTCGGCGCAAACCCCGCCCACCGAAGTGACATGAAGTGCATAACCGCCTCTTGCGAACCCGCGGTGCAATGGGTAAAGCTAGAGCCTATCCCAAAACGGGGAGACGCGGACTTCAAGTCCGCGCGGACGTGCGAATACGGCGGCGACGCGGCTAACTTCAATTCCGCGTTGACGTTGGAATGGCGTTTCGGGACAGGTTCTAGTCAAATCGTACGTCATCGATGAGGAACTGGAACTTGCCTACGTCTGCGCCGCCGCCGAAAAACAAACCCATGATGTCCGAGCCGTCGCAGCCGTCAAAGGCGGACAACTCGAACCGATGCTGCTTCCACTCGTCACCGGTGACGAAGACTTTGAACGACGGCTGAAAACCGCGGCTCTGCGAGAAGATCATCACTGTGTACTGCTTGCCATCGCCCTTGACTCTGAACGAGACCGCCTTCTTCCCCGATAGATTAACCGGCGACATCGGCGCCGCGCCGGGATAGAAGATCGCGCCGGCCCAGCGCGGCTGCGGACGATCCTC
>Ga0187892_10006555_pt1 | contig 17200 bp, 15 predicted proteins | sample MA1701073metaG_FD_139345 | JGI IMG/M metagenome (GOLD analysis project Ga0187892, IMG submission 139345) | Bio-ooze microbial communities from a basaltic lava cave in the Kipuka Kanohina Cave System on the Island of Hawaii, USA - MA170107-3 metaG ... | reverse complement strand
TCCACCAGCTTCCGCTGGTGGGATTCAAAGAAGTGGCGGCCCTTTTGTAGGTCGGGCTTGAACAATCCACCAGCTTCCGCTGGTGGGATTCTGAGAAGTGAAAAGATTTGGGTAATGACAAGCTTGAACAATCCACCAGCTTCCGCTGGTGGGATTCTGAGAAGTGAAAAGATTTGGGTAATGACAAGGTAGCTTGCAACCCGCCTAATCTTATAACAACGCCGAAAAATCGGTCGTCTCAATCGTCTGCTTGATGTGCGCCAGGAATTGATCGCCCACTGCGCCGTCAATGATCCGATGGTCGAACGACAAACTGATCACGCCGATGTGCCGGATCGCAATCGCGTCGCCGTCGTCGGTCTCGACCACCCAGGCCTTCTTGTGGATGCCGCCGACGCCGAGGATCGCCAACTGCGGCTGGTTGATGATCGGCGTCGCGGTGTAGCCGCCATAAAGTCCGAAGTTCGTGATCGAGAACGTGCCGCCCGAAACCTCGTCGGGTTTGAGCTGCTTGCTCCGCGCCCGGTTGGCCAGGTCTTGCGATGCGCGCGCGAGGCCAGTGACGCTCAACGCATCTGCCTGTTTGATGACCGGCACGATCAAGCCCCAGTCGAGCGCGACGGCGATGCCGATGTTGTAATCGTGCTTGTAAACGATGTTCTCGCCTTCAGCCGAAGCGTTGACCACCGGAATGGCTTTGAGCGCGTCAACCGTGGCTTTGATGATGAACGGCAGGAAGGTCAGTTTCGCGCCGTTCTGCGCCTCGAACTGTTTCTTCACGCGCTCGCGCAGCCGGGCGATGTTCGTGAAATCAACCTCGAAGAACGTGGTGACGTGCGCCGAAGTGCGGCGGCTGTTGAGCATATTCTCCGCAATCTTGCGGCGCATATTGCTCATCGGCTCGATGGTCACGCGGTCACCAGCGGCGAACGCAGGGGCCGAAGGCATGGGCGGCGCAGGCGGAGCGACAGGCGCTGCGGGCGGAGCGGCGGGTCGCGCGACAGGCGCTGGCGCGGACGGAGCGAACGCCGGAGCGGGCGCGCCTTTGCGCCGCTCAATGAATCCGAGGATGTCGTCTTTGGTCACCCGGCCGCCCAGTCCCGTACCCGAAATCTCTTCGAGGTTGACGCCGTGTTCGCGCGCAATGTTACGCACCAGCGGCGACGAACGAACTTTCCGGCCATTTCCGTCACCAGCGGCTGCCGTAGCCGGAATTGCGGCGGGCGGGGGCGGCGGTTGTGGCGTAGGCGGGGGCGTAGGCGGCGCAGCTTGTGGCGGCGCCGGCGGCGCGGTAACTCCACTCGGCCTGGCGTCAATCGCCGGTTCTTCGCGCGCAGGCGCAGCAGGAGCAGCTTGGGCGGCAGTCGCGCCCGCCGCAGCCTCTCCGGCTTCGCTCAACCGCGCGATCACGGCGTTGACGGCGACCGTCTCGCCTTCCTTCGCCAGAATCTCTGTCAGCACGCCGGCTGCGGGCGCCGGGATTTCAGCGTCAACCTTGTCGGTCGAAATTTCCAGCAACGGCTCGTCGCGCTGCACCGCGTCGCCAACCTTCTTCAACCATTTCACAATCGTTCCCTCAGCAATGGATTCGCCCATCTGAGGCATCAAAACATCCGTAGCCATTCTTCTCTCCTGTTATTTGCTTTTCGTTTTATCGCTCACTTGAAATCAGAGCAGCGAAATCACTTTCACTTCTTTCGTGCGGAACATCGGCTTGGTCGGCTTCTCGAAAGTATAAAATTCGTCTGCCGAGCCAGCGATTGCCGCAGCGATGTGGCAAGCGTCAATCCCCTTGATGCCGTACTTTTCAGCCTGCCGATGCGCCTCATTCAGAATCTCAGTCAGGCTGTCAGAGATAAAGGAGCATTGATCGATATAATGACGAAAGAATTGCTCTCTTGCCTTTTTGCGGTAATGAATTGACAACGAGAGCGTCTCAAGCGTAACAAAAGGGCTGTAAACAAATGACCTGCGCGAATCGCCCAGCAAAACAATCACTTTCGCCGCACGCTGAGGCTCAAAATCCGCCACTGCAATCAAGCAACTCGAATCCAGATAAGTCGCTAGTGCCATTACTCACGCCCCAATTCTTCCCACATTTGTTCAATTGTGATGTAAGGTTCCCCGCTTTTGTCGCGCTCCAATCTGAGAGCCGCCAACTCTTTAGCGATCTGCGGCGCATCAGGATCGTTTACGATTTTTGTCAAGAGAGCCTCGAAGTCGGCAGCCTCCTGCGCCTTCGTCCGCTTCCGCTTCACGGCGGTTCTTCTCTTTTTCTTTTTCGCTTTGACTGTCTTTACGATCATTGCTGTTACCTCCATCGAAAGATCAAATGCTCGTCGCCATCCCGTGCACCGCTTCCGCCGCCTCCATCACCGCTTCCGACAGCGTCGGGTGCGCGTGCATGATGTGACCCAACTCTTCCGCCGTCGCTTCCAACCCCATCGCCACGCAGGCTTCGGCCAACAAATCCGTCGCGTGCGGGCCAATGATGTGAACTCCCAGAACCTCGTCGAATTTCGCGTCGGTCACGACTTTGACGAAGCCTTCGGTCTCGCCGAGGATCATCGCCTTGCCGAGCGCCGAAAAAGGAAACTTGCCGACCTTGACCTCGTAGCCTCTTTCTTTCGCTTTGGCTTCGGTCAGCCCCACGCTGCCGATCTCCGGCTCGCAGTAAGTGCAATTGGGCACGCGGTCGTAATTGATCGGGCGCGGATTGCGTCCCGCGATGTGTTCCGCCGCCACGCAGCCTTCCTTCGACGCCACGTGGGCCAGCCACGGTGTGGGGACAACGTCGCCGATGGCGTAAACGTTCGGCTCAGCGGCGCGCATAAATTCGTCAACCTTGATGTAGCCGCGATCAACCTCGCATTTAGTGTTCTCAAGTCCGAGGCCGTCCGTGTAAGGCCGGCGTCCGACGGCGACCAGCAAGGTCTCGGCGGTGATCGTTCCCGCTTTGCCTGCGGCGTCCTGGTAAGTGATCTCCACGTCGTTCTCGTTGACCTTCACCGACTCGAAGCGCGTGTTGACCATTGTGTTGATTTTGCGCTTACGGAAAGCGCGCTCAAGCTCCTTCGACACCTCTTCATCTTCAATCGGCACGAGTCGCGGTAGCAACTCAATGATCGTCACATCTGTTCCGAATCGTTTGAAGACCGAAGCGAATTCGACGCCGACCGCGCCGGCGCCCAGCACGACCATTGACTTCGGCACGTGATTGAAATCGAGCAACTCGTCGCTGGTCACGACGCGCGGCGATTGAATCTGCATTCCGGGAAGCAATCGCGGCGCCGATCCCGTGGCGACGATCACGTTGTTCGTCGGCGCCTCGCGCACAATGCCGCCCGCGTCTCTCACTGTTACTCGCCCCTTGCCTTCAAACTTGCCCGTGCCTTTGAAGACGGTGATCTTGTGCTTCTTCATCAGAAACGCGACGCCGCCGGCGAGCTTGCTGACGACTTTGTTTTTACGCGCCATCACCTTGTCGAAATGAAGCTTGAAACCTTCGACGCTGACGCCGAATTCCGAAGGATCGGAGATGAGGTCGTAAACGGAAGCGGCGTGAAGCAACTCTTTGGTGGGAATGCAGCCGCGCAGCAAACACGTGCCGCCGAGGTCTTTGTCTTTTTCGATGATCGCCGTTTTCAAACCGACTTGAGCGGCGCGGATAGCTGCGACATAACCTCCCGGCCCCGCGCCGATGACTGTGACATCAAATGTTTCGGCCATTGTTCTCCCGGAAAAGTTGATCAGTGCGAAAGTAAGCCGAGATGATAATCACGACCTCCTGTTTTTGCAAAGCGCGTTTCCAGTCCCGGGCGGCGAACGAAATTGTTGCGGTCAGCCAACGTGATCAAGTATTCTTCGCGCGCCTACAAACAGCCGGGCATACGGATCACAAGCCGAAGCGCCAGCCGGCGCCCCGTTCGTTATGCTCAGCAAGTCAATCAGCAAGCGCAGAAGGAGCCAGCAGCAGAATGACCACGACTCACCAAGAGAGAAAGCGCCGGGCCTTGACCGAAAGATTGGCCCTCCTGGTACAGCAATGGCAGGCCGCCAACGAGCAGCGCGACGCGACTTTGAACAAAGCGGATCGGGCGCTGCTCGACAAACAAATAGCCGGGCTGGATAAAGAGATCGAAGCGGTCGAGAAAGAACTGGCGGCGTTGGAGGCGGAAACAACCCCCACGGACGAGGAAAAAGGCTCGGGCGGAGAGCCGGCGCCCAAACCGCTTTTTGGCTCCGGCCAACGCTGGGCGGTATTGGCCGGCGTCAACCATTACGACGACTCGCTCAATTACGGCCATCTGAAACTGGCCGTTCGGGACGCCCACTCTCTTCAAGACCGATTGATCGCCAGCGGTTACGATCAAAGACAAATCCGGACGCTGACGGATGACACTCAGGAATTGCCGACCCGCAACAACATTCTGGCGACGCTCCAGGCGACGGCCAACGCGACCGAAAAAGACGATCTGTTGCTCTTCTACTACAGCGGACACGGAGAAGCGGTGGCCGGCCAGAGCTATCTGGTGGCCCGTGACGGACGCCGCCTGGTTCCGGGCGACACCGCGGTTCCATTGGCGCGCGTCGAAGAGATCGTCAGAAACGCCCCGGCGCGCGGCAAAGTCATCATCATTGATTCCTGCCATTCGGGCGCCGACTTCTCCGGCAAAGGACCCAAAGCGATGTCGGAAGAATTCATCCGCCAGGTTTTCGAGCAGGCCGAAGGAATGGCCGTGCTTTCATCCTGCCAGCAGGGAGAATTGAGTTACGAATCTCCGGGAAAGGACCAGGGCGTCTTCACTTTTTACCTGCTGGAAGCGCTCGCCGGAGCGGCGGACGTTGACCGAAAGGGATTCGTCACCGTGCAAGACCTCAACCGATACGTCGTCAACGGCGTCAGGCTCTGGGCGGTAGATCATCAGGTCAGCCAGACGCCGACGCTGCGCTACACCGTATCCGGCGACATCATCGTCGCCGACTTCCGCGACAAAACGGCTCAAAGCGACTGAACAAGACTGTGGAAAATCATCGCGAACGCAAAAGAAGACTTCTCGTCGAACGGCTGGCCAGATTGGAACAGCAGTGGCACGACGCCAACGCCCAGCGTGACGCGACAGTGAACAGAGCGGACCGCGCTCCACTCGACCTTCAGATCGCGCAGTTCGATCAAGACATTGAAGTGGTGGAAAAACAGTTGGCCGAAATGGACGCCGAGAGCGGCGATCCGAACCGCCGCCATCTGGATTTCGAGGACAAGATTCACCGGATTGATTTCGGCGAGGTGAAAGAGGTGGTCAGAACCCTCATCAATCAGGCGAAACGCGACGGCGCGGCTTCGCTCTTTCTGCTTCAGAACAGCATCGCGCTGGGCGGCAAATGGTGCCTGGACGCGATCCGCCACGAGTTGAACCAGGGGACGCTCGATTTCAAATCATTCCTGATCGGATTCACTCCGCACGACCGCAAGGATGAACACGTGATCCTCGACCGTCTGGCGGGCAGGTTGAACGTCGAGGCGGTCAACGACCTCGACAACTACGCTCACGAGGTCGTGCGCCGGCTCTGCGCTTCGATCCAGATCGGCAGCGTCGTTTTGATCGAAATTCACCAGTGGGATTATTTCCACCAGCAGGAGCGCGTCTTTAAATGGTTCATCGAAACATTCTGGGTTCGGCTGGCGCGCTCTTTCCGCGCGCACGACAAACGGCGCAACGCCAAACTGGTCGTCGTGCTGGTGGCCGACGCTCAGGCGCCGCCCGCGTTGCTGCAGGCTCATTGCGGCGACGAAACGAACCCGGACATTGAAAAGCTGCGGCGGCTGCCGCTGCGCAACTGGACGCGGGACGAGATCGAAGACTGGCTCGCCTCAGGCGCCGTCAGATGGGGCGATGAGTGGACGATCAACCAGATGACCGACTTGATCTACAACGCAAGCGACGAAGGGCGCCCGCAATTAGTCTATGAAGCTCTGAGAAAACACGTCTTCAACGAAAGGCAATGAAGGGAGAAACGATGAGAACACCCGCCTACGTTTTTAATAACACGCGCCAAGGGCCGGACAACCCACGCCAGGATGCGCCAACGGAGCCGGAGCCTTATCTGGCTTCCGGGCAACTCAAGCGCGCCGTCAACCTGGCCATCGCGCTCGAACGCCCGCTGTTGCTCGAAGGCGAAGCCGGTTGCGGCAAGACGCGGCTGGCGCGCGCCGTGGCTTACGAGCTGGGGCTGCCCTTCTACTCCTGGTCCGTGCGTTCGACCAGCAAGGCGCAAGAAGGGCTTTACACCTACGACGCGATGCTCCGGCTGCACGATGTTCAGACGAAACAACGGGCGCCGGAGGGCGCCGACACGCAGGCCGCCGGCCAGAGCGGGCGCGATCCGCAAAACCCCGGAGACTATCTGCGCCTCGGCGCTCTGGGTAAAGCCTTCGAGCTGCGCGATTATCCGGCCGTCGTGCTGATTGACGAGATTGATAAAGCCGACATTGATTTTCCGAACGACCTGCTGACCGTGCTCGACGATCCCTGGGAATTCGAGATCCCCGAAATGGACGAGGCCAACCGGAAGGTCAAAGCCGCCCACAAACCCATCGTCATCGTCACCAGCAACAAGGAGAAAGGCAATCTGCCCGCGCCGTTCCTGCGCCGCTGCGTCTACTTTTACCTCGAGTTCCCCGGCGAAAAAGAGTTGGAAGCGATTGTCGCCGAGCATCACCGCATCATTGAAAAACAAAAGCAGGGAGAGATGACCGAGGCCGCCGCGCGCAGCTTCAGCGAGTTGGCGGCGGAGGCCGTGCGCCGCTTCCGCCTGATGCGCGAAGAGGGCGGTCTGCACAAGAAGCCCGGCACGAGCGAATTCCTCGACTGGATGCGCGCGCTGAGCGAACACGACTCGACTCCCTACACGGCGAAACGGCTCAAAGAAGAGCCGAAGCTGCCTTACCCGGAATTGCTCTTCAAACTGCGCGCCGATTGGCAACGGCACGGCGCTTGACGGTAACTGCGCCGGAGGAAGACAACCGACAAAAAGATGTAAGACAAAAAAATAAGAGCAGGACTTATGGCTTTCTTCTATTTTTCTGTCTCGCATTTTTTTGTCTGTTGGCTGGTGGAGTAGTTTCGTACTCGTTCCTAACTTATGGACGACCGCGATTATCAAAAACTGGTCATCCGCCTCTTCAAACGGCTTTGCGACCGGGGCTTCAAGCTCGGCGTAGGTGAGTTGCTCGACGCGCTCAAGCTGCTCGACGGCGGTTGGGCGATCAACTCGCTGGACGAGTTGCAACAGGATTTGCGCCTGCTCTGGCGCCGCACGGACGCCGAAGACGACCGGTTCAGCGAGGCCTGGGCCGAAGTCCTGGCCGAAGACGCCGCGCCAGCGGTTTCCGAACCGGTCAAACCACTGCCGGAAGACGCCAGGCCGGAGCGCGCGAAAGAGCCGATTTCGCCGCCCGAACCGGCGCCCAAAGAGAGCCAACCGGCGGCGCCATCGGCTGAAGCCGCCGTCCTGCCCGTGCAAACCTTCACGCCGGCGCGGGACGACAGCCGCAAAGAGATCAGCGCCTACTGGCCGATCTCGCGCCGGATGATGGCTTACGGCTGGCGTTACCTGCGCCGCCCGCTGCCGGACGGCCCGGCGGACGTGTTGGACATCGCGGCCACCGTCGAACGCGCGGCGCGCGAAGGGTTCTTTCTCTCGCCGGTTTACCGCCGCCGCGAACGCAACCACGCGCGGTTGGCGCTGCTGGTGGATCAGGAAGGCTCGATGGCTCCCTTCCACCGCTTCACGCGCGATCTGGTCGAGACCGCGCTGGACGAAAGGACGCTCCCGCAGGTCGAGGTCTATTACTTTCACAACCTGATCGCCGAAGAGATTTATCTCGATCCGCATCTGACCAGCCGCGCTAAACGCGATGAAATTCTGACGGGCTTCGACGACGAAACCAGCATCCTGATTGTCAGCGACGCGGGCGCGGCGCGCGGCTTCCGACGGCGCGAACGCATTCGCGGGGCGACGGCGATGCTCTCCGCGCTCAACCGGCAAACCAGCCTGCTCGCCTGGCTCAACCCCATGCCGGCGGAGCGCTGGCGCGGGACTTCCGCCGAGATTATCGCCCGCCAGACGCCGATGTTTCAGATGAACCAGGACGGATTCAGCAGCGCGATTGACGTCGTGCGCGGATTGAACCCGGCGCAGTCCGGGGAGCGGTAGCCGTTTCAACACAAAGGGACGAAGGGTCAAAGGGTCAAAGAAGAGGCCCACGAAACCTTTGATCCACTTTGACCCCTTGACCCTTTGACCCTTTGTGTTGTTTTTTGCTTTTTCTCTCACCAATGACCAACAACGAAAAACAAAATGGGCAATCGGATCATCCCGGCGGCGAAGCGAGCCAGCAGGCGCAACAGACCATCGCGCGCTTCATCAATCGCTTCAGCCAATCGGCGGCGGGCTATCTGGCGCTGGCCCGCCATGCCGCGATGCCCTTCATCCTCACGCCGGAACTGCTCAACTACATCCGCACGGAGTTCCTCTCCGACCAGGTGGATTGGGCGGCCGAGGCCGACCTGCTGCTCTCAGACCTCTGCCAGGAGATCGGCTACGAACAGTACGCGATGAAGCTGGAGGTGCGCGCTCATCTGATCGCCGAAGCCAGGCGCGAGCTGGGCGAACAGCGAATGGAAGAGATCGCCCGGCGCTTGCTCACCTGGGTCAACCATCTGGCGCGAACCAACTCGCGCATCCGCCCCCACGATCTGCAATCGCAGCAGTGGGGCGCGATGGTCTACCTGAAAGAACGCCGCGAAGAGGCCGTCCGCGAAATGGCCTCGGCGCTGGGCAAAATCCGGGTCGCCGCCGGCGTTGGGGACGCCGCCATTCACGTCATCCCCGACCGCGCGGAGGTGGTTCGCGTCTCCGCCGTCATCACCGATCTGGCGCATCAACTGGAAGAGTACCAGGAGCTGGTCGAATACGCCGCGCTGACCACCCGGTTGTTGAACGACGCGACCGGCGCCGTGGCCCGCGAGATGATGCGCTCGGGCCAGCTTGCGCGCCAGTTCGAGGTCGCCAGGATCGGCGAGAAGCTGCCGTCGCTGGCCGCCATCGCGCGTCACTTTCTGGAGGAAGATACGCCGCCCCTCTCGACCTTCACCTTCGAGACCGTCACGCTCGACGCGCGCGGCAAAACCGTCAGGAACGGCCGCCGCAAGCTTTCTGCGCAACAGTTCGTCGAAGAACCGGATGATGGCGTCAATCTCGAAATGGTCGAAATTCCCGGCGGAACTTTCCTGATGGGCACTTCTGACGAAGATTTTGAAAAGGTTCGCAAGGAGCACAAGCGGTACGGCTGGGATGAGGAATGGATCAAATGGGAGATGCCTCAACACAAAGTCACCGTCCCGCCTTTCTTCATCGGCAAATTCACCGTCACGCAAAAACAATGGCGCATTGTCGCGGGATGGGAGAAAGTCGAGCAAGAGCTCAAACCTGATCCTTCAAGCTTCAAGGGCGATGATCGTCCTGTCGAAAATGTCAACTGGGAACACGCCAAAGAATTTTGCGCGCGACTTGCCAAACAGACCGGTCGCCTGTATCGTCTGCCGTCCGAATCCGAATGGGAGTATGCGTGCCGCGCCGGCACGACCACTCCATTCGCTTTCGGCGAAACCATCACGCACGAGACGGTCAATTACAACAGCGAATATCCATACGCAAAGGCGAAGAAGCAGAAGTATCGCGGCGAAACCGTTCCCGTTGGCAGTCTCGGTGTGGCAAACGCTTTCGGGCTATTTGATATGCACGGCAACGTGTGGGAATGGTGCGAGGATGTCTGGCACGACAACTACAATGAGGCGCCAACCGATGGCTCAGCTTGGTTGAGTGGCGGAGACTCAAGTCGTCGAATGCTGCGCGGCGGTTCGTACGTCAATTATGCGGGTGACTGCCGTTCGGCTTACCGCAACGATAGTGATGCGCGCGTCATCTACGGTCGCGTTGGTCTGCGGGTGTGTGTTTCGGCGAGGATTTCGTAGCCCTTGATCCCTCTTGCCCTCTTGCCCTGCGAGCGGAGCGCTAGCGGAGCGAGCATGAATTTTTTTGAAGTCTTGATCTTTTCATATTTGACCAGATTTCGTCGTTCTCTTCGGAGGCGGCGGAAGCGGGGCGCCCCACTAATGCTGCGCGGCGGTTCGTACAACAATAATGCGAGTGACTGCCGTTCGGCTTACCGCAACAATAATGATGCGCGCAACATCAACAATCGCGTTGGTCTGCGGGTGTGTGTTTCGGCGAGCACTCTCCGGTTGCCAGAGTCGGCGGAAGGGATTTCCGTCGAGCGTGCGCGTGAGAGTCCAGTGGGCGTTCCGGCGATGCGGGCGACTGCATCCGAAAATGAACCAGGGCCGCGCGGGCTGGTAGCGCAAGCGAACGTCATCGCGGCCCGCCTTTTTATCACATGGCAAAGCAGGAAGAACTCCCGATCATTCAAAAAACTTACGACTTGATTCTCTGGTACGTGCCGGTGATCAACCGGCTGCCGCGCGATTTCAAATTCACGCTCGGCGAACGCATCACGACCGGATTGTACGAAATGCTGGACGAGTTGATAGTCGCTCGGTATTCGAGCAAGAAGCTGGCCAAGCTCGAAGCGATCAACACGCGGTTGGACCTGATCCGATTCCAGACCCGGCTGCTACGCGATTTCCACTTGATCGAACCGCAGCGTTACGCCCACGCCTCGAAACTGATCAACGCCGTCGGCACAGACCTCGGCGGATGGATCAATCAACAAAAGGCCAAAGCAAACTGAACCAGACCTGATGAAGAGACACGGAAACCTCTGGCCGCAGATCACGGACTTCACCAACCTGCTGGAAGCGGCGAGAAAAGCCCAACGCGGCAAACGCTATCAGGAAAACGTTCTGGCCTTCAACTACGACCTCGAGTCGAACCTGCTGCGGTTGCAGGAAGAGCTGGTCACGCAGACTTACCAACCTGGGACGTACAACACCTTCGAGATCGTCGAGCCGAAGAAGCGGATGATCTCGGCCGCGCCTTACCGCGACCGCGTCGTTCACCACGCGCTGTGCAATGTGATCGCGCCGATCTTCGAGCAGACGTTCACGCCCGACAGTTACGCGAACCGGACAGGTTACGGGACGCATCGCGCGTTGAGAACCTTCGTCCGATACGCGCGGTCGCATCGTTACGCGCTGCAATGCGACATCCGCAAATACTTTCCGAGCATTGATCACGAAATTTTGAAGACAACGCTGCGCCGCAAGATCAAATGCCCGCAGACGCTCTGGCTGATCGAAACGATCATTGACGCGAGCAATGAGCAGGAGCCGGTCCATCATTTCTTTCCGGGCGACGATCTGTTCACGCCCTACGAGCGCCGGCGCGGACTGCCCATCGGCAACCTGACCAGCCAGTTCTTCGCCAACGTCTACCTGAGCGGCTTCGATCATTTCGTGCGGGAAGAGCTGAAGGTCAAGTGGTATCTGCGTTACGTTGACGATTTCGCGCTCTTCGGCGACGACTGGGGCTTCCTGCGCGAGGCGCGTTGGTTGATCGAAGAGCGCCTCGCCAATATTCGGTTGCGGATTCACCCCGTCAAGAGCCAGTTGTTCGAGACGCGACAGGGAGCGAACTTCGTCGGCTTCCGCGTCCTGCCCGACAAGGTGCGCGTCCGCGCGGAAAATCTTCAGCGCGCGAGAAAACGGTTGCGGCTCTTGCAGGTTCGTTTTCGCGACGGCGAGATCGGCCTCGGGAAATTGACCGAGTGCATCCGCAGTTGGATCGCGCATCTCGAACACGGCGATACGTGGCGATTGCGCGAACGAATTTTCGCCGACCTTGCGTTCGTGAGATGACTCCGATTCCGCTCTACAACCGCAAAACCGGAACCATCGAAGCCGAGACCGTCTTCGAACCAGGCCTGATGGAATTTTTGTATGGCTCGTGGCCCGGCTTCTGGCTGACCGAACTGTTGCTGAAGCGCCGCTGGGCGACTGAACTTTACGCGCGGCTCCAACACAGTTCGAGATCGAAGTCGAAGATCAACCGCTTCATCGAAAAGTTCGGCGTTGACGTGACTGAACTTGAACGTCCCGTCGGATCCTTCAATTCGTTCAACGAATTCTTCATCCGCAAGTTGAAACCCGAAGCCCGCCCGATTGATCGCCATCCCGACCATCTGATCTCCATCGCCGATTGCCGGTTGTCGGTTTACCCGATTCGCCAGGGCGAGGTCTACCCGGTGAAGGCCAAGTCGTTCACGATTGCTCAGTTGATTGGCGACGAAAAGCTCGCCGCGAATTACACTGGCGGCTGGCTCCTGATCTTCCGATTGGCGCCGGTTGATTACCATCGCTTCTGCTACGTGGACGATGGCGAGCAGTCGCCGGTCGTGGCGATCAACGGCTTTTACCGCAGCGTCCACCCGCTGTCGCTCGGAAAGATGAAGGCGGTCTTCACCGAAAACCGCCGCGAATATTGCATCCTCAGGACCGCGAACTTCGGCGAAGTGATCCACATTGACGTGGGCGCCACAGGCGTGGGCCGCATCATTCAACACCACCCGCAAGGCGCGCGCGTCAAACGCGGCGAAGAGAAAGGTTATTTCGAGTTCGGCGGCTCGACGGTGATCCTGCTCACCCGGCCCGGCGTGGCCAGGATTGATGACGACATTGCGGAGCATTCGGCCAGCGGGATTGAGACGATTGTTCGTTATGGAGAGAAGATCGGCGCTCGCGTTTGAAATCAGGCGCGAGTTGACGCGTCGAGAATGACTATGGCGTGGTTGTAAAACTGCCATCATCTTCCTCTCGTGTCTGCACAAATGCGCTTTGACTGGCGTTCGCTTTCATCGTCTCGAGGCGCCGGATATCCTTATCCAAGTCTTTGATAATCACTTCCAATAGATGCTGATTCCGTCTGGCTCTGGCAGGTATCTTGTGAAGTCCGCACACGTATTTAACGCCCTCTTCAAACAGAGCGTCGAACATGGCTATTTCGCGCTTAATGACGTCAGTATCTGTGATTAACTGAGTCGCATCGAACCCCATTCTTATACCCAGCCTTCTTCCTTCAAAGAAGTAATCCGTTCCTAGAAGTAGAAGGTTTCGTTCAGGGGTCGGCAACCGAATAATGGTTGCGCGCAAAACCAACTCCTCATCAGCCAGTGTCTCCTGACAAAAATCACGCAATTGCAGCAAGCGAGCCTTAACTTGATCTGCTGATGCTTCAGGGAGAAGCCCAAGATATTTGTCGAGGTCCCAGGAAAGAATAACCTTTAGGGACGCTCCCTTCTTGAAGAGTAGGATCAAGTTGTCTCGCTCTTCAAGGAGCAGGTCGCGCAATTGTAGGCGCTTACTACTCCAAGGCTCACTCTCAGAGATGGCAAAGCTTGACAGTTGGGCGCGGATCCTCACACAGTAGTCATCCAGGCTGACTGGCGCAGGGCCATAGAGAAGGCGCTGAAGAGCGCGCACTATTGTTTCGGTGCGACTGATACTGTCGTTGAGGAAGGGAGGTAACGGCGGATGTTGATGTTGCGCTGTGAGATAAATAACCGGGCAGTTTGCCCATATTCGCGGACGCTGGGTAACCCCCTTAGAGATAGCCCAATTATGCACCTTTGCCTCAGCGTACTTTTGCACGTCGAAGACCGTTATGCTGTGATCCTCAGGCGATGGCTTAACAGCGCCTCGCAAGCCCTCACACCAGAAGTGCGTGAAGACGCCACCGTTTAACTTATCGCATTCATGGGCGTCCTCTTCAATGCTGCAGGCGGACAGAACTACGGCCTCACGAACTCTCGCTACCTCTCTATCGAAAGATCGAGGCAAACCAGGCGAGGCTCCGTGAATTCCACCTCCGCGGCAGATGTCCAGAATGATAAGCCGTCGCAGGGCTGGCACACTCGAAACTCGTCCCAAGATTAACTCTAAAGGAATACCCGTCTCAATGACAGGTTCGCACTCCTTACTGATACGATTGTGAACGCAAACACCATCCGCTGGGACCAGATAGGTTCGCTCATCATGCTCGATTCCATGTCCAGCAAAGTAGAACACAAATAGATCCAACTGCTCGTTACCAGTAAATGCAAACAGATCGCCATATAAAAAATTGTTTCGGAAAGGCCGCTCACGGGGTTCTTTTTGTGATGCCGCCAGAATGCGGATGTCCTCGTGCGAGAAACCATATTGAGGTTGGCACAATGCATCGGCTAGTTTGCGGCAATCAGACTCGGCAAATCTCAGAGTCTCCCATCCCTCAAGCCAGCAGTTGTTGATACCCACCAGAAGAGCAGCCCTAGACTTTTGCGCCATTGTTTCTCTCCTTTCGCTATCTGTAACCCGGACAAGCAGGACTAAAAAGGATCTCTCATCCCTCCTGACTCGCCCCGATAAGGTGCGCCGGCAAATAGCGCAGGGCATAAAGCCGAGCGTAGCCGTTGAGCTTGCGCCAGCCCAAGCAGTAGTTGGCCCATTGTTCGTGATCACCGCGCAAGTCGGCGGCGAGTTTCTTCAACAGGAACTCGCGGAAGGTTTCGTGATAGAGGCGATACGTCAGCGCGCCCTGCTCTTCCTGACGCACGCCGCCACGTTCGAGGAATTGGCTGATGAGTCCGAACGCCCAATCCCACCTGGCGGCGCGCAAACCGAACGCCGCGCAGATTTGTTCCGGCGTCACGGGAGCCTGCGCGGTGACTAAGGCTCCGAGCGCCTGATAGAGCAACTCCAGCTTATGGGGATCATCGGCAATGCGGGCTGTGACTCGCTCAAAGAACTTCTTATATTCACCTTCCACCACGCCTGTCAGGTTCGCGGCTTCGCGTTCCAGGTCGGCGGCGCTCATTTGATCTCCGATTGATTCTCTGCTCAGGAATAATTTGAGGACGAGGAAATTGCCCTCGGCCCGCTGGGCTAACTGCTCGGAGAGACGGCGCAGCGTTCCCTCATCAGCATCAGTAACTCGACCCTGCAACTCACGCCGGCAGAAGGCGGCGCCATCGCGCTGATTGTCACCAGACGAGGGATCGAGAGGGAAAGGGGTGACGTGTGGCAACCCTGCGAAGCTATCCGCCAGCGCCGTAGGCCGCGAGGTGATGAGCAGATAGACGCGCGGCGGCCACTTCGCCGGCAGCGCATCAACCGCCGTTTCGCCATTCCGCGTCTTGCCCGCTTCATCGAGCGCGTCAATGACCATAACTTCGTCTCGAGCCTTGCTCTGGCACTCAGCGGAAATCTGTTCGAGCAACCGGTCGAGCTTGCGGCGGAGTTCGAGCGGATCGTTGGTTGGATTCTGCTCCAGGATGCCGTGTTCGGCGAGCAGTCCGTGATAGAGCGACTTCACACATTCGTCCGGATCCGTCGTGCCCGTCGTCGCGCGGTAGAAGTAGTAGGCCGTGTGCGGATGGTCGGTGACCCATTGGGACAAAAATGCGGTCTTGCCCACACCGGGCGGAGCGGTCATCAGGAAGATGCCGCTTTCGTGGCGCCTTTTGAATTCCTTAAACTTATCCCGCAGGAATTCGCGCCCGACGATGGGTACGTGCTCTTTGATGATCTCGCCGAAGTTAATGGGATAGCCGTCCACGTGCTCGGAGCGGAACAGAGCGCTGCTGCTCACGCTCTGGAAGACGACAGGGATGCCCCAGTTCGGAACGCCGCAACTGTAAGGATGGCCTTTTATGCTATCTGCGCGAAACGTGCGGACACCGTCTTCGACAGAGCGCGCCAGCGCCACATTCTGATATAAAGGCGCAGCCAACCCGACGGCGGCAGATTGTGGAACCGCCATCTGCATCGCGACCACGACAGGGACGGGCGAAGCTGAGGTTGGCGCAGTCAGGGCATAAGCGACGCCGGGAAATTTTGCATTCGTATGCGCGCCCCAGCAGGCATTCAACACGACGACCTGGACTTCACACTCAGCGCATAGATCACACAATTCATCGGCAGTCAGGTATTCGTGCCGGCGCTTTGACGGTGTGTGATGGCCTTCAAGGACGAGGGACGGCGCAATCATATCGCCAGGATCATCAACTTCGGGAAAGCCGCCATGCCCGGAATAGTGCAGCACGTGCGGTCGAAATTCGCGCATTACCCGCGCCAGTTCCGCTTTCGGCGCCTGCTCTACGACTCGCGTCTCGACATAACGCTCGGCTGAAAGCTTAGCCAGTTGGCTCGTGATAGACGCAACTTCTGTCTCAACTCCGTTGATCAATGGCCACTCTTCCGAGCCTGGATTGGCCCACACGATGAGAATACGCAATGCCCCAATGCGTTCCAGGCGCAGTTCTGTCAGGTTCGGACGCGCCTGGCGGATGATTGAGATGTGCGGGTTCAGCGCCAGGAACGTCCGCTCGTCGGGCAGCGAACAATTCGGTTGAAACTTCTCGATCTTCACGCCGTTGTCACGGCACTCGTCCACGACATCTTCAGGCAGACAGAGGTACTCCCACGGCAGCTTGGCCACTTCACGATCATCGGCGTAAAGCCAGAGCCTGAGTGTCGCTTCGGCTGCGACCGCCGAAGCGAATTCCGTGACGAAATCGCCAATGGCGGTTATGGTGGGAAAGGCGAGGCGAAACAGATTCTCGCCCATCCGCATCAGGAATTTGGCGTCGTGCGGCTGCGGCCACTCATTTGGATCTGCGAACTTCTCCAACCACTGCTGACCCTGGCGCGCTTGGGAAAGCCGAGCTGAATCCGACGGCACGAGCGTAACGAAGAAATCATGAACTGAGCCATTCATCGTCCTACGACCTCCAATTCGTAAACATTGGGGGCGAGCAATAAACCGTCCCCTTCGGCGACCCGCAATAGGTTTGGCGACTTAGGATCAAACCAAATTGCCCGTACGGTGTTCGAGCACGGCAGCCACGCCAGCAGTTTCTCGGTCTGTACATCCCACAGTCTCATTGTCTTGTCTCTACCACCGCTCGCCACCCTATCATTGTTGGGCGAGAAGGCAACCAACATGACCTCTCCCCTGTGCCCTGTAAACGTCCGCAGCAACTCCCCTGTCCGGGCGTTCCACACTTTCACCGTTTTGTCTCTACTTACCTAATTTTTGCCCAAATAGAGCGACAATTCATCATTGGCGAATGCGGTTTTGACTGCCGCCGCCAGGGGATGTCGCCCATTGAGTGTAATTTGTTGAATATGCCCTGACTCACTGA
>Ga0187892_10006554_pt1 | contig 17200 bp, 7 predicted proteins | sample MA1701073metaG_FD_139345 | JGI IMG/M metagenome (GOLD analysis project Ga0187892, IMG submission 139345) | Bio-ooze microbial communities from a basaltic lava cave in the Kipuka Kanohina Cave System on the Island of Hawaii, USA - MA170107-3 metaG ... | reverse complement strand
TTCTATGTCTATTACTCGGATATTCCCATCGGTCCTTTGGGAGCCGGAAACCATACGATTCGCATCGTGGCCGATTCAGCCAACACGGTGATGGAGAGCAGCGAGGCGGACAACGAATACACAAAGACTTTCACTGTCACCTCCGGCCCTGCCTCTCCCAACCTGGCGCCTTATACACGCAACGGCTGGTCAGACAAGATCGTTATTTCTTCCGTCACGGGCACGAACGTTGACAGCTCTCCTCTTACTTCAACGGATACGCTCTACGTCGATTTTTCCGTTATCAACAATGGCACGGCCGAAATTACTACGGCCTTTCTAATCAAACTCTACGTCGATGGACAGGAGAGAGGAACATTCCCAGTCAATCCTCCCGTGGGTTCAAGCGTCGTCGTGTCCAAGGAAGACTATGCTCTAGGATCGCTAAGCGCTGGGAACCATATCTTGAGAATCGTGACCGATACTTCGGGCGCCGTTACGGAAGCCAATGAAGCCGACAACGACTACTCAAAGACATTCACGGTGGTAGCGGGGAGTTGTAATACTCTGACAATCAATGTAACTCCGCCAGACGCGGGCTCGGTCACTCGAAGCCAGCCTCCCAACTGTTCGGTCAGCGGACTCACTCTCAGCGAAAACCAAATTCCAGAGGGGCCAGGCAGCACTCACGTGGAAAAGATTGCCCTGGCCAAATTCGAACGTAGCGAGTCCACGATTCGAAACTTCCAGGCGTTGGCGATAAAAGCCAAGACGAACGGGATCGTTCGGGTGATTGTTGGCTTGCGCCCGGATTCTCAAGTGCTGGGACGCTTGACTGGCGAGGAAAGCGAGGCTTCTCTCACTGCGCGCGGTCGTGCTGTCTCCCAGCTGCAAGATGAGTTCCTGGCAAAATTTGCTCTCAAGCAGGTACGCGCCGTTAAGAAATTCAGACTTTCTCCAACGCTGGCGCTGGATGTGGACTCATCCGGTCTTGAAGCGCTTGAATCCGACCCTGATGTGGCCAGCATCGACGAGGATGTTTTGATGCGGCCATTTCTCGCGGAGAGTATGCAGTTGATTGGTGCTCCAGCGGCCTGGGCCAGCGGCTTCAGCGGAGCCGGACAGACAGTGGCAATCCTGGACAGCGGTGTGGATAAGAATCACCCTTTTCTGGCAGGAAAGCTCGTATCAGAGGCCTGTTTCTCGACAACGAGTTCGGCTCCCAGTTCAACGTCCATCTGTCCCGGCGGAGTCAGCAGTTCAACGGCTCTCGGGTCCGGCGTGCCTTGCAAGCTCGGTGGTTGTGAGCACGGCACCCACGTGGCAGGGATTGTTGCGGGGAAAGGAACGAGCTTTTCTGGTGTTGCAAGGGATGCCAGCTTGATTTCCATTCAGGTCTCTTCCCAGGTCAATGACGCCTCGATATGCGGAGAGGAGGATGTGCCCTGCTCTCGTACGCGCGCAAGCGATCAGATTCTTGGGTTGGAAAGGGTGCTCGAACTAAGCACGACAATGCGGATTGCGGCTGTCAATCTGAGTCTTGGTGCGGGTAAGTTCCCTGCGAGTTGTGATTCCGTGCTGGCCAGCTACAAAGCTGCGATTGATGCTTTGCGGTCTCGTGGCATTCCTACAGTCATTGCCTCTGGCAACGATGAGTATTCGGACGCACTGAGTTTTCCCGCTTGCATCTCGAGTGCGATAAGCGTCGGCTCCATTGACGATGGAAGCGCCGATACAACGAAGGACGCAGTCTCCTTTTTTTCGAACAGCTCCCCTGTACTGAACCTTCTTGCACCGGGCCAGTGGATTCGCTCGTCGGTTCCCGGTGGCGAATTCAAGACCTTCGCGGGAACCTCGATGGCAGCTCCGCATGTGGCGGGAGCCTGGGCCGTCTTCAAATCCGGATTCTTCAATGCTTCGATCCCTCAAGTCTTGTCCGCTTTCACCGCGACTGGACACCCCGTCTCTGATGTGCGCAACGGATTGATCAAACCTCGCCTCCGCCTGGATGCGGCTCTGGGTGGCGCCGGCTTAGGCGAGCAATATACGTCGGGCACGACACTCTTTTTGACGCCGGTCGCCAAGTCGGGATACCAATTCAAGAACTGGGCCGGCTGCGACCAGGTTGTAGCTACGAATTGCGTTGTCTCCATGAGTTCGAGCAAAAATGTCACTGCCAGCTTCGAGCCCATTGGCGCCAGTGGCATCGATCTCACTCAGATCTCCCTCACAGGCTCTTCCACGGCCGTTGCCGGAAAGCAGATTTCACTCTCGGCAGAGGTGCGTAATCAGGGGACCGTGAACGCAGGATCTTTCCGCCAGGGCATCTACCTCTCAACAGACTCCAACATCTCTTCCAGCGATACTCTGATTGCGTTTTGCCGCTTCGATTCCGGACTGCGCGCGGGCGCGTCCACAACCTGCAGTGGAGCGGTCAATCTCCCTTCGAGCCTGGCTGCTGGAAGTTACTTTCTTGGAGCCATTGTGGATGATCAGAATGCAGTTTCTGAGAGTAATGAAGCCAATAACGCTCTGCCGGGCAGCTCCGTTACGGTGCGCAGCAGTTTCAGCTCAACGCTATTTGTGCCCATTGTTCTATCAGCCGCCGGCCTGAATGGTTCGTTCTTCAATTCCGAATTGATGCTAACCAACCGCGGAAGTGAGATGGCTGCGCTTCAGTTTAGATACACAGAAGCGTTTGGCGGCGGCAGTGGAACAGGCACAGACACTTTGGCTGCCGGGAGACAGATCATTCTTCCAGATGCCATCACCTACCTGCGGTCGATCGGTGTGCCCATTCCAGAATCGGGAAATCGGGGTGGAACCCTGTTGATCAGCGTCTCGGGATTGAGTTCCACCTCCGACGTGGGTGTCACCGTCCGCACGACCACGAAAGTGGACGGAGGGCAGGCAGGACTCGCCTATTCCGCCATTCAAGCGGGCAATGCTCTAACGGGACCGGCTTATCTGTGCGGCCTGCGTCAAAATCAGGCTGACCGTTCCAATGTCGCTATTCAAAATGTGGGAAGCGAGAGTGCCGGTAACATCACGCTGCGACTCACCGTGTTTTCAGGAGACCCTCTCAATCGCCAAACTCTGGGACTGCCCGAAGAGGTGCTGGCACCCGGAGAGTTCAGGCAAATCTCCGGGATACTGGTCTCGAACGGTCTTTCCCTTACCAATGGATACGTGCGAGTGGAACGCGTCTCAGGGACGGCTCCCTACTACGCCTACGCCGTCGTTAATGATCAGTTCAATTCAGATGGCTCGTTTGTGCCTCCAATCCCGGAAGCCCTGATGACGGGGAAAACGAAATTGACGCTCCCGGTCGCCGTCGAAGCCAGTTCATTCGCCACCGAGTTGGTCGTCACCAACTGGTCCTCAAACCGGAAGACCCTGTCCTGCCGCTACGTTTCGCCCGGGATTCAGATGCCAGACTCCTCGACGACTTTCGCCTTGGAGGTCAATCCTTCTCAGCAGCTCGTCTTGCCGGATCTCGTGCAGTTCCTCCGCAGTTCCGCTGCGCCGGGTGTCGGACCGCCGGGGCCGGCATTTGCCGGTGCGTTGTTTATAGAATCGAGCGGAGACGATTTGAGTGGGATCTCAGTATCGGCTCGCACTTCAGCTCCAGGGGGAGGAGGCCGCTACGGACTCTTCTACAATTCTGTTCCCAACGGCTTGGCATCTACCGGAACTACCTGGATCTATGGTCTCCAGCAGAACGCCTTGAACCGCTCCAATCTCGCGCTGGTCAATACTGGAGAAGTGGATGCAACCCCCAGTTCATTGGCCGTCGATCTCTTTGATGGATTCAGCGGCGCCAAGGTCGGCAGCTTTGCAGTCACTCTGAACGCCAGAGAATGGAAACAGATCGGTGCCGTCCTTGCGCAGTATGCTCCAGAAACGCTGCAAGGGTATGCACGGATTACGCAAGTTTCTGGGACCAATCCGTATCTGGGTTATGCAGTCATCAATGACGGTGGCCAACCCGGCCGACGGACCGGCGATGGCGCCTTCATCCCCGTTCAGCCTTAAAGCAGGAATTCTCGCTGGTGCGGTCATCTGCAGCGCTCTTGGAGTGCCCCCATTCAGAAGGGGACGTTGCTGCAAGAGTTGGGGTAGGGCGATTTTCGGCGGATGGGGCCGAAGACGGTGGCTGCCTCGCACATTACAGCAAGCCCTCCCAGAGGAACCTTGGCAACTGACTGGGCGAGCCAGATCGAGGCTCAAGGGGTAAATTCACTTCTTACTAAATGTTAAATAGTCCCCTAATGATCTTGGAAGTCGTGACAAGCTGCCCTACATGACGCTGGGCGTGCTCCGCCGCATGAAAGAGCAGACCCAAGACAGTGGACGGCAGCTGCGCTCGACCGACAAGCCGGGCGTCGTTCAGCGTGGCCTCCGGGGTAGCAGGGAGTTGACGAAGTGCGTCCTCAACGGTCGCACGCCATCCGGTTTCAATAGCTCATCAAGAGGTGGGCACGGAGGAGTCAGTCCTGTTTCGTGTGCTCCTGTAGCCTCCATCAAGGCCCACAGCTCAGACGGTCACTTGTCATGGGTTTCACAACGACGTAGCTAGTTTCTGTCGCGAAACTCGGAAAGTCTTGCAGTGTGTGGCTTTGAGCCGACCTCTCTAACCATTTTCGGCTCCCCTCGCCCCATCCAGCAATGTGCGCCCCCTCAACGGCTGACCCCTCCCGCGTCGCCCGGCCGCTGGAAGGATGTTTGAGACCCAACAAAAAGCCCCTGCCCTACCTACCTCCGCCTGATTCGGGCACTGGATCAATGCCTCAGGTCACGCGATATCTCCTGCAGTTCCTCAACCCCGGCAGAATCCAGCGAGCGTGTTGGCGGGCGAACGGCGGTGAACCTAATGATGTTCGCCGCTTTCAGATTGTGTTTAATCGCAGAGACACCCAGTCCAGGCTGCAGTTCAAAACGAATGAGAGGCAAGCAACGATTGAACTCGGCCCGGGCTTGCTGCAACCTTCCGGCTTCGTAAGCGTTCCAGATTTTAACAAAACTCGGAATCATGTCGCTTCCCGGCATGGTCCCGCGTGCGCCTCGTTGCAGCTCTTCCAAGAAGAACTGGCCGTTCAACCCGCCAAAGATCACCAATGACTCTCCGGCAGCCTGCCTCACCTCGGTAACCTTCAGGGCGGTCGGTGGCGCTTCAACCTTGGCGTAGCGAACGTTTGCGCACTCCCGCGCCATTCGGGCCATCTGCGCCGCGCCAATGTTGACAGCCGTCAGCAGTGGCGCGTCCTGGATCATGATGGGAATACTGACCGCGTTCGAAATGGCTTGGTAGTAGCCAAAAAGATCGTCGGCTGTTGGCTTGAGAAAGTAGGGCGGCAGGATCATCAAGCCATCCGCGCCGGCGTCTTGGGCTGCTTTCGACAACTGGACGGCGACATGCGTACCGGTATGGCCCGTGGAAACAAACACCGGTATACGGCCGCGCACTTCGCCGATGATAAGCTTCATGAGGCGTGCCTTCTCCCCTTCGCTCAACGCATAGCCCTCGCTCGCATTGCCGAAGATAGCGATACCGTGCGCACCAGACTCGATCAGATATCTGACCACCGCGGTCTGGCTGGATTCGTCAATTTCCCAACGCTCGTCGAACGGCGTCAGAACGATCGGGAAAATGCCTGCATAGTCTGGTTTCATTATTCAGAATGCCTCACAAACTAGACGAAAGCTACCCCCTCGATATCTCAGTCGTGGTAGCCACGATCACCGCGCAGTTTGCGGTGGCCGTGGGCAGTTCGTGACGAAAAGCCCACGGCCAGCACAATGCGCTGACCGTGGCTACCAAAGCAAAACCAGAACAAAAATGCCCGTTTCACCGTGCCTAGAGATTGCCTAAAGATCTGGACTCAACAACATATGGCCGCAACTTCTCTTCGTCAATCTCGACACCTAACCCCGGGCCTTCTGGAATGCCAACCACGCCCGCCCCGTCGGGTAGTGAAGCCTTCAATAGTCCTTCTGCCACTTCCCAAACTTTCGGATTGCATTCCACATACATCAGGTTCGGGATGGAAGCTGCGACGTGCAAAGCAGCGGCAATCTGCACGCCTAACCCGATGCTGACGTGAAACGCCACCGGCACGTTGTAGAGTTCGGCCAGCGCGCAGAGCTTCACCCCTTCGGTGATGCCGGTTCGGCCAATGTCGGGTTGATAAACTTCAACGGCGCCCGCCTCAAAGAACGGCCGCATCTCCCAGCGCGTCCGCCAGCATTCACCGATGGCGATCGCCGTTTCGACCCTGGCGGCCAACCGGGCGTGGCCCTGGATGTCTTCTGGCTTCAGTGGTGCTTCAAACCAAGCTGCCTGGCGCACATCCAGTTCGTGTCCAAACCGATGCGCTTCGGCCTGTTCCATTCGCCACAGCGTGTCCACCATCAGCTCAGCTTTCGATCCTAGCTTTTCCCGCACTCCGTCGTACAGGCGCAGCAGATCGTCCGGCTCGTCATCCATGAACAGCTTAAAGGCACTGAAGCCGCGTGCCTGATAGTCTGCAGCCTGGCCTATGCGCTCTTCATTGCCTGCGCCGGACAGCCCGGAGATGTAAGCTGGTAATTCCTCGCGGAAGGGTCCACCCAGCAGATCGCACACTCGAACCTTCAACGCCTTGCCTCGGATATCCCACAAAGCGGCATCGATACCAGCGACGGCATCGAGCATGAAGGATCCTGTGTGGCCGCGCACGCGCATTCCAGCGTACGAGCGAGACCAAAGGCGCTCATGCGCCATCGGACTTTCTCCGACCAAGAGAGGAGCCAGCAAGGTGCGGATAATCGTACAAACCACCTCGGGCGCTAGTGGCGACTGTGCTTCGCCCCAGCCCGTGATGCCAGCATCTGTCTCGATCTTGACCAGTGCCGTCTCGATCTTTGACGAGTAGAGGGTCTGGTAGGTTGCGGCAAAACGATAGTCCGAAGACCCGTCACGTAAAGGAGCAGGAGAGCCAGCCGTGCCTCGCGCCTCGGCCAGTTCACGCGGAATTTTGACGGCATAAGCCGTAATCCGAGAGATCTTCATTGACCTTGCTTCCTGATCGACCCGCGCGATGACCCTTGTTGTTTCGATCACAAAGATCTTTACTACCCAACCTCGGTCGGGCTAGTGACAGTCACCTTAAGGAAATCCGACAACGTTGCTTCTCTATTCACCAACCAACGAACGCAAAGATAGGCGATGGGATGCAAGAATCCCATCAGCACCAGCACCGGTGTATACGAGCCCCACTCAATAAGATATCCCGCCGCGGCCGTGAAGATAGCGCCGCCAATGCCGCCGCCCGTGGCCACCAAACCGTGAACGGAAGCCACCACGCGGCGCGGAAAAATGTCCACCGTCAGAGTGACCAGATTGGTTTTCCAGGCAGAATGAACACACAGGACCAGACTGATGAGAAATAGCGTCACAGGCGTCGGCGGTTGCAGCACGAGGGCCACGCCGACAGGCATGAGAAGCGCGGAGAAAAGCATCACCGCTTTCCGAGACTCCACAACTTGTCTGCCCTGGGAAATCAATCGACCGGAGTACCAGCCGCCCACGACGGAGCCCAGATCTGAGGCCAGATAGGGAATCCACACCACCATTCCCATTTCCTGCAGGCTGAGCCCGCGCGACTCAGTGAGATATTTCGGCAACCAGAAGAGATAGAACCACCAGACCGGATCCGAGATGATGCGGGCGACCAGCAATCCCCACATCTGGGGAAACCGAAAGAACTCCATCCATCGCACATCCGTCGTTCCGATGAATGCTGTCTCGTCGCCCACCTCGGCTCGAATGAGTTGCAGTTCCTTGGCGCCGATGCGCGGATGACGCTCGGGCAAATCATACCAGGCAAACCAGGCGGCTACCCAGAGCAAGCCAGCGGCTCCCGTCACCACAAAAGCAGCGCGCCAGCCATAGTGCAACGAAATCCAGACCACCAGCGGCGGGGTGATGAGCGCGCCAGTCACCGTTCCCGCTTGCACCAGTCCGTTGAGCGTGCCGCGATCCTTAGGAGGGAACCATTCAGCGGCAACTTTCTGAGCACCGACGAAGTTGGCCGACTCGGCCGTGCCTAGCAAGAAACGAAAGACACCAAATCCAACGGCAGAGCCGGCAAGCGCGTGTAAGATGGCGGCAACAGACCACCAAGCTGCTGCGACACCGTAAACCAGCTTCACACCCCAACGGTCGATCAGCATGCCGGCAACAATGAACATCGCCGTGTAGGGAATCAGGAACGCCTGCGAGATCCAGCCGTACTCAATGTTGCTGATACCGAGTTCCCGGGTTAACTGGGGCGCCAGCACCCACAGCGTTTGCCGATCGATATAATTGATGACGGTGCTGAGAAAGACCAACCCGGCAATCCACCAGCGCAGGTTCTGGATGGGTTTCTTCTCCAGCAAGAGACGCTCTCCACACCATGGAACTCTATAGGCCACAGAGGCACTGAGACACGGAGAAGGACGCAGATGAACGCAGATATTGGAGGAGCAGGGGATAGAAAGCTAATTGTACCGGCTTCTGCCAGTGGCCGATGGCAGTGAGCTGAAGCCTGAATGCTGCCTTATCTCAAGCTAGCTGATCTGTTTTCATCTGCGTCATCTGCGTTTATCTGCGTCCAAATCCTTCTCCGTGTCTCAGTGCCTCTGTGGCCTCTTCCTTCCTCAGAAAATCAGCTTCAATCCAAACTGCATGACGCGCGCGTCGCGAGCCGTAGTGATGGTTCCGAACTGCGCACGGGAGTTCCGGCCATCCGGGCCTGGTGCAAACGTATCGTCCACCAGTCCAAGATTGACATGGTTCGCCAGGTTAAATGCCTCGACGCGAAACTGCAGGCGAACTCGCTCGGTGATCTGGGTATCCTTGAGAAGCGACCCGTCGAAGTTCACAGTGCCTGGATGGCGCACGTTGGGAATCGTACGGCTCACGTTGCCGAAGGTGAAATCCGGAGGGTTCACAAACTGAGTCGTGTCAAACCAGCGCTGCGCTGTTCTCTGGTCACGAGGCAACTCGGCGCTCTGTCCGGTTGAGTTCGGGCGGTCAGCCTGGAAGTTGCTGGCACCACGAACTGTCAGTGGAATTCCGCCCTGCATCACACCGATCAGATTGATCTGCCAACCGCCCACGATCCGGCTCAGCACACCACTGGCTGGATTCCATCGCTTGCCGCGTCCAAACGGCAGCTCGTAAAGTGCGCTCATGACAAGCCGCTGAGAAACGTCTCCCGGATCCACCGAGCGGTTTGCCCGACGGTTGTAAAGGGCATCTTGAAACTCGTTCTGAGTCACTTGTTCAAGCGGAACGGCCGTGCCGAAATCGACTGGCAGGAGAATCGAGTCGCTGATCTTCTTGCCATTGGTGTAGGCGAAATCGAGAAGCAGCCCGTTGTGGAGGCGTTTTCGGACGTTCACCTGCAACTGGTGCGAGAGGTAGTTACCCATGCGCGGATTGCGCACGTTGACGTTATTGTAGTAAGGAAACGCCATCAGCGAGCGCTCCCGCTGAATGGTTGCAGCTCCCAACCCGCCCGGTACCTGGCCGGCATAGGGGTTCGGCACAGCCGTGAATAATCCCTGACCCAGTTGCTGGCGCATCGCCGGATCGACTTGATTGAGGTTGTACCCGTTGGCAGCGAAGCTGTTGCCCTTGTTTGCGGCATAGGTCACATCAATGAGCCAACTGCCGAACTCCTGCTGCAAACTTGCACTCCATTGCTGTGTCATGGGCGTGGTGCTGTCGCTCTCGTTAATCGACACGGTCTGACCCAGCAACGCCAGTGGCCCGGTGGATGCACCGGGTGACTCAATCGGTTTCGTCGGAAAACCATCCTGGAACCGGAAAGCCCGCAGCCCTGGCCCCTGGGCCACGTAGTTGGTGCGAGTGGTGGAGAACAACTGGGTGTCGCCCAGGAAAGTGCGGAAGAAGATCGACGGGTAGAAGACGCCGTATCCTCCGCGAAAGATCGTCTTTCCGTTGCCCAAGACATCCAGAGCGAAGCCGAGGCGCGGACCGAAGTCGTTCCAGTCCTCCTTCAGGAACGAGCGCGGCTGTCCATCCACGCCCGCAAACACTGTTTTGCCGCGAAAGGGTTGTCCCGACACTTGGCCGGCGGGATCAAAATTGATGTGGCCGTTGTGCCTCTCATAGGGCTTCTGCTGCCAGTCCCAACGCAAACCCAGGTTCAGGGTCAGGCGTCGCGACACTTTCCAATCGTCCTGCACGAAGGAGCTGATGGCGACGGCATGCCAGGAGTTGCCGAGAATACGATCAATGAACGAGCTGCTCACCTCGCCCAACAGGAACTGGGCCAGAGTCGAACCGGTGCCGGCGGAACTCTGAGGGTTGCCGGTGAGTCCGCCGAATCTGGAACCCGTTGCCACTCCCGTTGGGTTACTGAAGGCGTCGCCAAAGGTATAATCGCCTGACAGGGCCGCACCCTGCCGGTTCGAACCTTGCAGGATTCGGTGGTTGTAGCCAATCTTGAGCGTGTGATTGCCGGTGATCTTTGTCACCAGGCCCTGAATGTCCCAATTCAAAGATCCGCGAGCGCCGTAAGCCTGGCCGCCGATGGGGCCGAATCCGAAATCAATCTGCGGGAATTGGTCTGGCGGCACAATCGACGGCAAGCCCAGCTTGACGGGCCAGTCTTGCCCGGCGTTGATGGCTCGAAAATCGAATGACTGCCGCATCGCGCCGATGCGCAGGTTGTTGATGAGGGTTGGCGAAAAGGTGTGCGTGTCTGACAGGACGACGTTCCGATTGATCTGATCATCTTCACGGTTCTGACCCACCGTAGGATCGGTGAAGATGCTGTTGCCGGCCGTCTGATGTTGTGCGTGCGTATACCGGAAAAAAATCGAGTTTGCGTCAGTGAACCGATGATCCACACGGAAGCTGGCCTGAGTCCACTCCGTCTTCGTGCGCGAGCTGTCTTCAAAATTCTGGCTGAACGTGAAGGCATTGGAAGGGGTCCGATTGGGCGCGGGCCAGAAATCGAGAATCTTGCGCGTGATCGGATCGAATCGGTTCGTCGGGATAATATTCCCTGGGAACGGATCGCGCACCTGTCCCTGGCCGTTGGGATTGGCGCGTGTCGTGGCCGGATCGTAGACAATGATGGGTACGCCCGCGGCGTTTCTTAGATTGCTAAAGTTTCCATTCTTCCACTCCGCCAGCGGCACACTAGTGATTCGCGGAGTGCTGCTGCTGAGGCGGTACTCCTCCCAGTTGAAGAACCCGAAGGTGCGGTCCTTGATGATGGGACCGCCGATGGATCCCCCAAACTGGTTGTAGCGTAGCGGCAGCCGCCGTGTCGCAAACGTGTTACGAGCGTCAAACTTGTCGTTGCGTAGAAATTCGTACAAAGTGCCGTGAAACTGGTTGGTGCCCGACTTGGTTACCAGGTTGATCGTTCCGCCTGCGGTGAAGCCAAACTCCGCCGACATGGTTCCGCTTTGCACCTTGAATTCCTCCACCGCGTCCACGGCGGGCGGAACGCCTACCTCACCCACATAGCTGAGCACATTGTTGTTGCCGTCGAGCATCTGGGAGTTCATCGAACTCGGGCTTCCGTTAATACTCAATGAAGAGACCTGAACACCCCGGTCACCGAAGCCCGAGTTCGTCGGGCCCGCGTTGGAAATCACACCTGCATTCAGCAACGTCAAGGACAAAGCGTTGCGGCCATTCAGCGGCAGGTCGCTCACGCGGCGGTTTTCAATCACCGTACCCAACGTTGCGCTGCCGGCATCCACCAGGGAGGTCTCTGCAGTAACCTCGACGCTTTCAGCAATCTCTCCGATATCCATTCTCACGTTGACCTGTGCCTTTTGGTCCACCTGAAGCGTGATCCCTTTACGGACGGCCGTCTTGAAGCCCTGCCGCTCGGCGCTGACGACATACTCACCCACCGCAAGGCCTGGAGCCGTAAAGAACCCCTCCTCGTTGCTCTGGGTGCTGAAGACAGCATTCGTCCCGACACTCGTTATCGTAATGCTGGCTCCTGGCACTGCAGCCCCGCTAGGGTCGGTCACCGTTCCGGAAATGGTGCCCCGGCCTTGCTGTGCAAAAACCGGTGTGGATATTATGAAGAATGCTGCCAGCAGCAGCGCGAATCCCTTCTGGAAAGACTTCCAGCGGCAATGAAGTCTGTGCATAGTGCCTCCTTGGTAAATGTGAAATTAGAGAATTTATTGACGATCTCAGCATATAGTGACGAAACTCATTGTCGCTCGAGAAACTCAATCGACTTCGGTTCCCCTCGCCCCAACGCGGGAAGAGGATGAAGCCTTGAGAAGGCTTCCTGGGGTGAGGGGGCGAGCACACGGCTGATTGATCCTGCAGAGCTCCAAAACCCTCATCCAGTGCAGAGTTCCGCGTCCTGATCACTCCATCGGATTCCCCCTCACCCCCCACCCCTCTCCCGCGTTGGGGCGAGGGGCGCCGAATCCAGCTGCGGTCCCAGCGAACAGGCACACACGGGACTTGTCACCCTAGTTCGCAATGTTCAGTAAGAAGCAAGAGTCGAAGCGACAAGTCTTCCGGCCTGCGGGGTACCGGGCACTCTCGCAAGCGTACTCAGCGGAATGCCCAGACACGGACCTATCGTCAAAGCACAGTAGCAATTCTGGACAGCAGCGTGAGACTGGATCTGTCTATCCCTTTTGCGAACTCTGGACGTCGGCCACCAGCGATTCTTTGGCCCGCTTCAAATGGTTTGAGATAGCGCGCACGACGGCCTCGGGATCCCGTTTCTCCAGCGCGCGGACGATGGCGCGATGCTCGCGTTGCTCCTGCTCCACCCGGGCAAGCCAGTTCTCCGAGCGAAAATGCACCCCCGCGATATGAATGGAAGCTCGCAACTGGCGGTAGATCTCCATGAGCTTGCGATTATGCGAGAGTTCCAAAATCAACTCATGAAACTCGAAGTTTCTTTCCAGGTGCTCGTTCACATCACGGGCGGCAGCCGACTTTTCCATCCTGGCAATCAAATCATTCATCCGCGTGATGGCCTCAGGTGTGACGTGCTCGACGGCCAATTCACCTGCCAACAATTCCAGAGCACGGCGCACGGCAAAGGTCTCTGCCAAGTCGCGCGAATCCACACGGCTCACGTAGGTGCCGCGGCGCGCTTGAATATCGAGGAGCCCTTCCGATGCCAGACGCGCCACCGCCTCCTTGATGGGCATCTTCGAAACCTTGAGCTGCCCTACGAGTTCTTCCAAATCAAGGCGTTCACCCGGAGCAAACCGGCCGGTCATGATGGCGCCGCGCAGATACTCATAGACCTGCTCGCTGATCTTGGCCTGGTTAATCACGAAGTTCTCTACCGTCGCCATTATGTGAGCCCCACGAGGTGTCCTTGACAAAGCAATCGATCTAATATCTGATATATTAGATTTGATATCTTAGATATTCGAACAGTCTTGTCAAGCGAATTTTGAGAGTTGGACAGAAACTAGGTTTCGGGTATTGGCGTCGGAAGCGGCGTTTGGAGTGCGGAGGCAAGCGAAGCGCGACGCCGCTTTGGACCGTGACGGCGAGGCAGGAAACGCCGACCCGAGCCGGTGTTGGCGTGCGAAGCCAAAGCGCTGGTCGCCGCGTGGGACCGCCGCCCGGCGCACTGCCAAGAAACCCCGGATTGCGCTTCGCAAATATCCAGGACGAAACTATCTGTTTCGCCTGGCATAGAACGCTAATGAGAAGAAGGGTCAGGGACGCGCCCTTCAACAAAATTCGAGTTGGAACAGAAGATGACAGGCTTTGGTATACTTTCGCGCATGCGATCCCATTGGCGACTTTTAGCTGGCTTGGTCTTATGGAGCGGGGCCCTCGCCGTTGAAGGCACTTGTGCCGCAGCTGATCCGCGAGATGCCGAGTTCTTCGAAAAGCGGGTTCGCCCGGTTCTCGTGGAGCGATGTTACGCCTGTCATGGTGAAAAGATTCAATGGGGAGGCTTGCGAGTCGATTCGGCTGAGGGTTTGCAAAAGGGAGGCGCGCGCGGTTCGGCATTCGTGCCTGGCAAACCGGAGGAGTCGTTGCTGATCAAGGCCATCTCTTACAAGGATGCCCAGCTGCAGATGCCTCCTACCGAGAAGTTGCCTGATGAAGAAGTGGCTGCGTTGACAGAATGGATCCGCAGGGGCGCGCCAGATCCTCGTGGTGCGACTGTCAGTGGTGGAGTCGTCAAAGGTAAAGATATCGAAATCGGCCGAAAACATTGGGCCTATCAGCCGCCCAAGAAGCCGCCCGTGCCGAACCTGAGGAATGCGCGCTGGCCGCGCACTGACATCGATCGCTTTATTCTTGCCAAACTCGAAGACAAGGGCCTGAGGCCAGTCGGCGACGCCAAACGCGCAACGTGGCTCAGGCGTGTCTACCTTGACCTGACCGGGCTACCTCCAACGCCAGATGAGATCCACACCTTTGTGAACGACACCCGTCCCAAGGCTCACGCCCTTACGGTGGACAAGCTCCTGGCGTCCGGAAGTTTTGGCGAACGCTGGGGGCGGCATTGGCTGGATGTGGCGCGCTATGGTGAGTCGGTTACCTTGCGCGGATTTATTTTCAAGGAAGCGTGGCGGTATCGAGACTACGTCATCGAATCCTTTAGCAACGATGTCCCTTATGATCGTTTCGTCAAAGAGCAGGTGTCCGGCGATCTGCTGCCCTCCCAATCATTGAAGGAGCGCCAGCGCGGATTGATCGCGACCACGTTCTTGATGCTCGGAAATACCAATCTGGAAGAACAAGACAAGAAGCAGCTGGAAATGGATGTGGTAGACGAGCAGCTCGACACCTTGGGCAAGGCTTTCGTGGCACAAACCATCGGTTGTGCCCGCTGCCATGATCATAAGTTCGATCCAATTCCCACCCGTGATTACTACGCAATGGCTGGGATTCTGCGGAATGTCAAGTCACTGGAGCATGCGAATGTATCGAAATGGATGGAACGCCCTCTGCCGCTGGAGGAATCGCAAGAAGCGATTTACCGCAAACACGAAGCTGCTGTAGCCAACCTTCAGGCGCAGATCAAGCTTGCAAAGGAGAATGCCAAAGCACTGGCGGCCAAGAGCGCTGAGGTGACCGGGCCGGTGAAGCCCAGCATTATTGCTGCCGGCGACCTTCCCGGAATTGTCGTGGACAGTTCGCAGGCCAGAGCCGTTGGCGAATGGAAGCACTCGCGGTATTCCAGCCACTTTGTCGGCGACGGCTATCTCCATGATCTGAATGCCGGCAAGGGCGAAAAAACCCTCACCTTCCTGCCCGACATCACACGCCCAGGCAGCTACGAAGTGCGCCTGGCTTACGTGCATGCTCCTAACCGTGCCGCCAACGTTCCTGTGACCATCTTTCATGCAGACGGAGAAACTCCGGTGCATGTGAATCAACAGGAACCTCCCGCCGTCGACGGCCGTTTCGTGTCGCTCGGTCAGTTCCGCTTTGAAGGCAACGGCTTCGGCTACGCGCTCGTTTCCAGCGAAGGCACCTCCGGCTATGTCACAGCCGACGCCGTGCAGTTCATTCCGGTGGACAACACGAAGGCGTCCGGTTCCAGTGACAGCAAGCAACGAACGAATCCGGCAACTTCGGATAAGGCCGGCAGCGATCCCGCCTCCGCACCGAGAAACCAGGTTAAGGCATTGGAGGCCGAGCTGAAGAAGCTGAACGAAGAGGGGCCGGCACGACCGATGGTGATGTCGGTGCAGGAAGATACCGGGACTGGAGACATTCCGGTCCATTTTCGCGGCAGCGTACACACGCTTGGCGAAAAGGTTCCGCGCGGCTTTCTACAAGTCGCCACTTACGGCAAGGCGCCTTCGATTCCGGCCAACGAGAGCGGACGGCGCGAGCTCGGCGAATGGCTTGCCAGCCCGAGCAACCCGCTGACTGCACGCGTCATGGCCAACCGGGTTTGGCACTGGCTTTTTGGATCCGGGTTGGTCCGCACCGTCGACAACTTCGGCACGACCGGTGAAGAACCCTCACATCCCGAACTGCTCGATTACCTCGCGGTTCGGTTGGTGGAGCAAGGCTGGTCGATCAAGAAACTTGTCCGCGAGATTGTTCTTTCGCGTGTCTATCAGCTGAACTCGGCTGCGGACGGTGGCTTTACTTCTCCCCCCAAAGATCGACGGACACTGCAGGCAGCGGTCACCAAGGCTGCGAAAGCCGATCCGGAGAATCGTCTGCTCTGGCGAATGAATCGCCGCCGGCTTGAGGCGGAGTGCATTCGCGACACGATCCTCTCTGTCAGCGGGGAACTTCAGCCGGGCACAGGCGGTCCAACCATCGCGCCGGGCACCACCGCCGACTATGCCTACAAGCACACCAGCAAGCAACGCAGCGTGTATTTGCCGGTGTTGCGTAACGCGTTGTCGGAGCTGTTCGAGGTTTTCGATTTCCCGGATACCAGCAGGGTGACTGGCCAACGAAACGTAACAACAGTCGCACCGCAGTCCCTATTCTTGCTGAACCATCCCTTCGTCATGGAGCAAGCACGTCACTTTGCCGACCGTCTTCTCGCCAAATCGGGGTTGAACGACAGAGCGCGTGTCGAAGAGGCGTACCGGCTCGCTTTGGGCCGACAACCAGCGGAGGGCGAGCTTCGCGTGGCTTTGAGGTATCTAGGTGAACCAGCTGTCAGCTCAAACGGAGAGCGCCTACAGGCATGGGCGCAGTTGTGTCACTCAATTTTTGCGTCGCTAGATTTTCGTTACTTGGATTGACTCGGGAATCTCCACCAGGGCGCGCCTGCGGACACACCCCTGGATGGAGCAAAGTAGATTCGACACCTCGGAGGGGGTCAGTCGTGCGGGACGTCCGCTCTCCAATGAAAATCCCCTCCTTGGAGGTCCTTGGAGGGGTGTCGCGTAGCGCCGGGGTGGGTTCGTTTCCTAGTCCACAACCCACCCCAGGGCCTGACGGCCCTTGCCCCTCCCGAGAGGGGAATCGTTCGACCTCATCCAATGGTGCCGCACAGCGGCATGAAAAACTCCCAGGAATTTTCCAGGAGGTCTTTTGAAATGGCTTCAACTCAACCTCATCCTGAATCGTTTGCTTTTCCCTCGCAGCGGATGACGCGCCGCCAGGCGCTGAGGGCGGCTGGCTGTGGATTCGGCTATCTCGCACTGGCAGGACTGGCTACCGGCGAGGCTTCTGCCGCTCTGAATCCGCTGGCCCCCAAGACACCCCATTTCTCTC
>Ga0187892_10006553_pt1 | contig 17200 bp, 14 predicted proteins | sample MA1701073metaG_FD_139345 | JGI IMG/M metagenome (GOLD analysis project Ga0187892, IMG submission 139345) | Bio-ooze microbial communities from a basaltic lava cave in the Kipuka Kanohina Cave System on the Island of Hawaii, USA - MA170107-3 metaG ... | reverse complement strand
CCTTCCAGTTCTTGGGCTCGGGCGCCGTGCCCGGCCTGAGGATGAGCGCCATCAGGCCCTGGTCGGTCGTCGGGAACCGGCCGTTGTCGACCTCGTAGGCCGCCAGCTGCCCGGCGATGGCCTTGAGGTCGGCCTTCGCGGCCCCGACCCGCGCGTCCTCCGACCGGCCGGCGAGCTTGGGTACGACGATCGCGGCCAGAATGCCGATGATGACCACGACGAGCAACAGCTCGATGAGCGTAAACCCTTGGGTCCTACGGCGCCGCCTCATGAGGGCCTCCTCATTTACCATGGGTAACATTCTGATGCGATCATTTCGTTACTTGATCATGCTTGAGAGACTGAAGACCGGGAGCAACATGGAAATTACGATGAATCCCACCAAAGTCGCCATGACGAGGAGGAGCGCCGGCTCGAAAAGCGTGATGAAGACCCGGACCGCGCGCTCCACCTGAAGGTCGTAGGAGTCGGCGACGTTGACGAGCACCTCGTCGAGGTTCCCGCCCTCCTCGCCGACGGCGATCATGTCGACCACGATCACGGGGAAGTAGCGCGACTTCCGGAGGATCTCGGCCAGGCTCCGGCCCTGCTTGACGCCCGCGGCGGCTTCGTCGATGTCCGCCATGAGGACCACGTTCGCCATCGCTTCCTTGGAAATGGCCAGGGCGTTCAGGATGGGGACGCCGCTCTTGAGCAGCGTCCCCAGCGTGCGCGTGAACCGCGACACGGCGTTCTTCCGGACGATGTCCCCGAAGAGGGGGAAGCGGACCTTGAGGCGGTCGACGAACCGCCGGCCCGTGAACGTGGCGACCAGCCGGCCCCAGAGGACCGCGAGGACAATCAGCCCCAGGAGGGCCGCCATCCAGTAGTCCCGGAAGAAGTAGGAGACGCTCATGACGATCTGCGTGGGCACCGGCAGGTTGTCGCCCAGCCGCTTGAAGATCTCGCTGAAGCGCGGGATGAAAAAGACCATGAGGAACATCACCGCGAAGGAACCGATGACGATCAGGAGGATCGGGTAGGCGAGCGCCGAGGCCACCCGGCTCCGGAGCTCCTGGTCCTTTTCGATGAAGAGGGCGAGGCGGTGGAGCACGTCCTCCAGGAACCCGCCCGTCTCGCCGGCCCGGACCATGCTGACGTAGAGCGTCGAGAACGACTTCGGGAACTTGGCGACGGCCTCGTGCAGCGTGCTCCCGGAGGAAACCGTCTTCTCGATCTCGGCGATCGTCTCGGAAAGCTCGAGGTTCGAGGTCTGCGACGAAAGCGTCCGGAGCCCGCGGTTGATCGGAACGCCGGCCTTGAGGAGGTCGGCGAGTTGCCGGGTGAAGAGGGCGACATCCGCGGCCTTGACCTTCCGCCGGACGCGCCGGGGCCCCGCCGCGGAGGCCTCCGTCCGCGACTCGATCTGGATCGGGTAGACCCCCATGCGGCCCAGCGAGTCGAGCGCCGAGCGCTCGCTTTCGGCCTGGAGCGTCCCCGTCACGGTCGAGCCGTCGTCCTTCTTCGCCTTGTAGCTGAACTGCGGCATCCGAAGTTCTCAGTCGTCAGCTGTCGGTCTTCAGTCCGGAACTGAAAACTGAGAACTGATCACTGACAACTCTCTAGTACTTGTCGACCTTCGTGATACGAATGACCTCTTCCGGAGTTGTAATCCCGGCCCTCACGCGATCCCACCCGTCGTCGCGAAGGGTCCTCATCCCGTGCTCTACGGCGTACTTCTTCAGCCGGTTGGCCCCCTCGCGCCGGAGGATCATCTCCCGCAGCGCGTCGTCCACGACGATCAGCTCGAAGACGCCCTGGCGGCCCTTGTAGCCGGTCCCCCGGCAGTCCTCGCACCCCGTCCCGCGCCAGAACTTCCGGACGTCCGGCGGCAGGATGCCTTCGGCGAACTCGGTCTCCTTCGGGCGGCACTCGATCTTGCACTTGGGGCAGACCTTCCGGACGAGGCGCTGGGCCATGAGGCCCTCGACGGTGCTCGCGACGAGGAACGGTTCCAGCCCCATGTCCACGAGCCGCGTGATCGCGGTCGGCGCGTCGTTCGTGTGGAGCGTGGAGAACACCAGGTGGCCCGTGAGCGCCGACTGGACGGCGATCTCGGCGGTCTCCAGGTCGCGGATTTCGCCGATCATGATGATGTCCGGGTCGTGGCGCAGGATCGCCCGGAGGCCGTTCCCGAACGAGAGGCCGATCTTCGGGTTCACCTGGATCTGCTTGATGCCGCCGAGCTGGTACTCGACGGGATCCTCGACGGTGATGATCTTGTCCTCGACGTTGTTGATCTTCTCGAGCGAGGCGTAGAGCGTCGTCGTCTTGCCGGAGCCCGTCGGCCCGGTCACAAGGAGGATCCCGTGGGGCTCCGTGATCAGCGCCCTGAACTTCGAAAGGACCTCGGGCGGCATCCCGAGGCCCTCGAGCGAGATCGCCATGTTGGCCCGGTCGAGCAGCCGGAGGCAGACGCCCTCTCCCCAGACGTTCGGGATCACCGAGACGCGGACGTCGATCTCCTTGCCCAAGCAGTTGAGCTTGATGCGGCCGTCCTGCGGCAGGCGCTTCTCGGCGATGTTGAGGTTCGACATGATCTTGAGACGCGACACGATCGCCGCCTGGAAGCGCTTGATCTCGCCGGGGATGGGGATCTTGTGGAGCACGCCGTCGATGCGGTACCGGATGCGGAGCTCGTCCTCCATGGGCTCGACGTGGATGTCGCTCGCGCGGTCGCGGACCGCCTCGGTGAAGATCTGGTTCACGAACTTGATGAGCGCCGCGTCCTCGGCCAGCGCCGCGTCGTCCTCGGAGGCGCCCCCTTCCTTGATGACCTCGATCTCGGAGCGGGCCGCATCGACCATGCGGTTGACCTCGTCCGCCGCGACGCCGTAGTGTTTCCTGATCAGGCGCTCGATGTCGGACGGCCGGCCGATGACGGGCTTGATGTCGCTTTTGAGGAGCAGCCGGAGGTCGTCCAGCACCTCGAGGTCCAGCGGGTCGGAGACCGCGACGCGGATGGAGCCGTTCGAGCGGTCGAGGGGCAGGACTTTTCGCTGGAAGATGGTCTTGACGATCGCGGGGTTGAGGAGGGAGGGGTCCACGTCGGCCTGCGAGAGGTCGACGCACGGGATCCGGACCTGCTCGGAGAGGGCCTGAAGGACGTCCTCCTCGCTGGCCCAGCCCAGGCGGACGAGGGTGTGCCCGAGCCGCTCGCCCGCCTGCTTCTTCAGGAGCGCGTCGCGGACCTTCTCCGCGCTCGTCGCCCCGCGCCGCACCAGGATTTCGCCCAGCAGCATGCCTTCCCTGCCCAGAAAAAAAGCCGCCCTGATTCTACTCCCCCCGGGCCTTCGCCACGCCGAAGCGATGGCTACGGCCGCGCAGGCGGGCGGCTCCCTATCTCAGTACTTTAGACCTTCGGGCGGCGGTTTTCTTCCCTTGGGACAGATGGCCGGCGCGGGAGGTTCGGGCCTAGTTGGGACTCGACAGGTCGTCGGCCGAACCCGACTTGCCGTCGCGACCGATGCTCCAAAGCTGGTAGCGGCCGGCGTTGACGAAGGTCTTGGTGGCCTCGCTCTTCATGGGCGCGATCGTCTCGTCCTTGCCCTTCAGGACGTACCGGTACTTCGTCACGCCCGACTTGGGGCGGGCGAAGTCCTTGTTGTGCAGGTAGACGATGACGTTGCCGAAGTAGTCCCGGTACTCGCGGAGCTGGTTGTCGCCGAAATACCAGCCGGTGACGTTCGCCGAAGTGCTGTCGGTGTCCGTGTTACAGAAGAATTCCTCGGCCGGCTGGTAGAGCGCGCCGCCGCGCCGCGTCGAAGAGAGGCCCGCCACGAGGGCCTCGACGCCGTTATTGAGGTCGTTGGGCGACCGTCCGCCCATTTCGTCGATCGTCGAATACGGGTAGTCCCCCCACCGCGAGCGATACTGGGAGAGCGCCCCGGCGATCGTGCCTACCATGGCTTCGCTGGAGCTGGCTTTGGAGGAATTCAGGGCCGCCGTGACGCCCACCGTCACGAGACCCGCCAGGATCCCGATGATGACGATGACGACCAGGAGCTCGATGAGGGTAAAGCCCCGCCGGTTCATCCCGATACCCTATCACGGCGGCCCGGTCTCAGGCAAGAGACAGGCTCTTCGCCGGGTGATCGGGAGATACCTGGTGATCCGGAGATGAACACTTGAAAGGAGACCCTCTCCCCATCTCCAGGCATCTCCCGATCTCCTTTCGTTCCGAAGCTTGCGTGCCGACCCAAGAATCGGCGATACGCCTGCTGAGATAGACCCCCGAAGGTCCGCCCGGCTTGCGAGGAACTCTTGGGATTACCGCAAGACCCCCTGCACGATGAGCTCGATCTCCTGGCGGTTGGTGACGACCTCGGCGAGCTGCTTCTGGAACCCGGCTAGGTCCTTCTCGCGCTTCCGGCGCTCCTCCTGCACCTCGCGGATCCGGTCCTCGAGCCCCTGGTCCGAAAGCTCGCGGTTCTTCGCCGCTTCGGAAAGCTTGTCCCGGGACGATTTCAGGTAATCTTCGAGGTCGTACTGCGCCTTGACGACCTTGGCGACGAGGTCGGCGATCGCCGAGCGCTCATCGTCCTTCTCCACCTTCAGCGCGTCCATGGTCCGGCGAACTTTCTCCTCCGCGCTCGGCCGCGGCGCCGCGCCGCCCGGCACCCCGAAGAGGCCGCCCCCGCGCCCGCCGCCGCCCAGTTGGAGGAACCGCGTCCAGCCCGTCATCCGCTCGACCATGCCGTCGAGCTTTCCCTTCTGGTCCTCCGTCAGGTGGGCTTTGATCTTGTCGGCCGTTACCTTCAAGTTCTCCGGGAACTTCTGGATCTCCTCGAGCCAGTTCAGCCCCTGGAGGCCCCCCTGGCGAAGCTCGTCCGCCCGCTTCTGGATCGACTGGTTGAACTCGTCGACGATCGGCTGCACCTTCTGGACCTGTTCCTCGGTGAGCGTGAGCTCCCGCTTGAGGTCGTCCATCTGGAACTGCCCCATCCGGCCCGGACCGCCGCCGCCGGGGCCGCCCCCCTGGAAGTTGAAGCGCTGGCCGCCGCCCCCGCCGCCCTGCCCGCGGCGAAGGTCTTCGTACTGCTTCTTCTGTTCGTCGTTCAGAAGCTCGTTGATCTTCGCGGTGCGCGCCTCATCGAGCTTGCTCCGGTCCTCCGCGTCCTTCGTGAACACTTCCTTCACCTTGGCGACCTGCTCGTCGGTGAGCTTGAGGCGGTCCTTCATCCGGTTCACCCACCAGTCGGCCGCCCGGTCCTGCTGCTGGGGGAACAGAAGGAGCGCGAAAAGCGCGGCGGACATGTCTACCTCCGTTCGAAAGACCGGATCATCGCTTCGAAGCCCGGGTCCTGCTCCGGCTGGACGTTTCCGGCCGCGAGCACCACCGTCCCTTCGAGCTCCAGAAGATACGCGGCTCCCCGGCGGTCGGCGAACTTCTGGGCCACGACATCGCCGTTGGCCTTCGCCTGCGCCGGCAGGAACCGCTTGATGAATCCCCAGAAGTCCGAGTCCGAGGGGATCTGCACCACCGAGAGGACCGCCATCCCGTCCGTGTAGTTCAGGTGGGCGACCGCGACGTCGAAGTTCGGCACGCCGCCGGGGAAGAACCCCTTCACCGCCTCGCGGACGCTGTCGGGAAGCTCAAGGCGGACCCGGATGACTTCGGCGCCGCGCCGCTCGAAGCCCCTGGGGAGCCGCGCCGGCGCCCACACCCCGAACCCAGCCCGCTCGCCCAGGCGTTCGGGCGAAACGACTTCGCGCGTCACGCGGATCCATCCGGGACGCGTCGTCTCGTCGAAGGCGCGGTCTGGAAATCTCGGGTGAAAGACGATTTCCTCGAACCGCGTCTCGAAGACCGGGGCGCCTTCGGCCAGCACCTGGAAGGCCAGAGGGAAGCGGTTCTCGACGTCGGCCCAGAAGCGGTAGCTCGACCGTCCCGGGTGGCGCGCCCGCACGTCGACGACGTCCGCCGCGCGGCCCGCCACCACGTCGCGGCCCGTGACGGCGACCTCGTAGTTGCGCACGGCCAGGTCGAAGTCCTTGACCCGCCGCTTCCACTGGTCGTGCCCGGGCCGGAGGAAGACGGGCACCGAGCCGAAGAACGGGATGCGGTGGGCTTTGGACGGTCGCGGACGCTTTACGCCGTCGCGCACGCCGAGGAACTCGACCCGCTTGTGCCCGTCCCGCGAGGCGACGCGGAAGGCGACCGTCTCGGCACTCTTGAGGAGCCGCACGCCCTCGTGCGGGATGCGGTCCTCAGCGGATTCGATATCGGAGAGGAGCTGCTGAAGCCGGGTGTCGCGCGCGTCGACGAAGACGCCCCAGGCGATCGCCCCGGCGACCAGGCCGAACGAGAGGACCAGGACCGGAATTCTCGCTTTCACTCCTAGTAATCTCCCCGGAGGAGCGTATCGACCATCGCCGTAGGCGGGTCCACGTCTTCGTAGCGCGGGACGAGCGCCGCCAGCGAGCGCTGCGCGTCCGCATCGACCTTCCGGATGACGATCCGGGGGCCCGGCCGGGCGGGCGCTCCGGAGAAGGCCATCGCCGCGACGAGCACAAGCGCCGCCGCGGCCGCCGCGAACCCGGCGATCCGGAACCGGGCGAACCGCACGGGCCTCGCCTGCGCGATCGCCCGGGCGATCCGCGGCCAGAGGTCGGCGGGCGCCACGGGCGCCCGCGCCGCGGTCAGCGCGCGCTCGTTGTGCTCCACCCCGAGAACGAGGTCGGCGCAGTCCGGGCACGCGTCCCCGTGCTCGCGAAAGCCGGCGACGGACGCCCCTTCCAGGAAGTCCATCACGCGGTCGCGGAACTCCTCGCACCTCATGCGTCCGGTTCCTCCAACGTCACTTCTTTGAGCAGCGGCCTCAAGGTCTCGTGGGCGAGGAACAGCCTCGACTTCACGGTGCCCATCGAGATCTCCAGGACCTCGGCGATCTCTTCGTAGGAGAGGCCGTCGAGGTACCGGAGGCTGACGATCACGCGCAGCTTCGGGGAGAGCTTCTGGATCGCCCGGTGCACCTGGTCGTCGATCGGGCGTCCTTCGCGGGTGCCTCCCGGGTCGCCGCGGCCTTCGCGCTGGATCTTCTCGTGGATGCGCGCGTGCCGGCCGACTTCGGCGGCCTTGTTGAGGGCGTGGTTCACGGCCACGCGGAAGAGCCAGGTGGAGAACTTGCTCTCGAACTTGAACGTCCGCAGTTCCCCGTGGATCTTGACGAAGATCTCCTGGGCCAGGTCGGCGGCCGCGTGGTATTCGCCCACGATCCGGTACGCGGAGGCGAAGACTTTCTCCTGATACTTTTCATAGAGCAGGCGGAAGGCGTCGGGGTCGCCGGAGAGGTGCCGCTGCACCAGGTCCGCGTCGTCCCCCGCCTCCCGACGTTCCTGCCCTTCCGACACGCGCCCCCCTCGGAATTGTTCGGACAGTCTATACGGGGCGGGGGGCATCGGCGAGGGATTGGTACCGCGGAGGGTCGAAAGGTTCGACCGGCCATCGGGGGCACGGAATACATGTTCGACCCCACGCTCCCCCTGCCCATCCGGCTGCTCTCGCTTTTCCACGTCGCGATGCCGGTCCTGCTCCTCTGGGGGATCAGGCGGCTGGGGTACGACCCGCGCGGCTGGGTGCTCCAAACCCTGTTCGCGTGGCTGCTCCTCCCGGTGTGCTTCCTCTTCGGCCCGGGGAAGAATCTCAACTGGACGTGGGGGCCGTTTGACACGCCCCAGCACGTCCTTTCTTCAGAAGCCTACCTCGCCGTATGTCTGATCGGCTACCCGCTGCTCCTCTATTGGCCAACGCACCTCGTGTTGCGGCGTCTCTTTCGGAGCGCACCGCGGCCTTACCCCCCTGAGGGCGCGGCCAGCGGGGTCGCGTCCGGCCTTGCCTCCTCGCGGCCCGCGGCGAAGAACAGATAGCCGTCCAGCGTGTAGTGGATGAAAAGCGCGCTCAGGACGGCCATGTAGTAGTACTGCATCGGCGCCAGCCCCAATGGATTTGCCCGAACCAGCATCAAGATCCCGCCGAGGAGCGCCAGCGTAAACGCGAAGCAGAGGCCGTAGAACGCCCACGCCGCGCGACCGGACCCCGACACCCGCCCGACCCACGCCGACCCCGGGAGTCCCCGCTCCTTGCGGATCTTCAGAACGAGCCAGACAATCGCCAGGTATTGGATGGAATGCCACATGTTCACCGCCTGGAACGCGAGCTCCAGCCGCTCCCCTTTCTCGGCGCACGGGATGAGGAAGGCCACCGTGGTCGTCACGCCGATAAGGATCGTTTTCGGCGCGTTCAAGAACCCGCGGCGCGCTTCCCGGGCCGTCTTCACCAGCCAACCGCCCAGGACGGCGGCGAACGCCGAGGAAACCGTCCAGTACGTCTCCGGAAATTTCGTAAAGGACGGGATGAGGACCCGGACATCGCCCAGCATGAAATCGCCGCGCACGAGCTTGTAGGAGGCGATCGGATAGAACGACAGGAAGAGCACGCCGTAGTCGAGGAGGCGCGACCACGCCGGGTCGGGCGTCCCGCCGCGCCGCCGGTACACGTCCGTGAGGTACGCGTTCTGCTGCAGGACGTGAATCGAGGCCGCGAAGACGAAAAAACTGACCAGGCCCTGATAGTTCGTGAGCGTCAAGGCGACGACGGCGGCCGGGACGAGGAGCGCGATCGCGACCAGCACCGCGCGGTTCGCCCGTCGAAAGCGCGGGTCGAAATAGGTCACAAGAAACGTCGAGAAGACATGCGGCCCGCCCACCAGCGCCGTCACGGCGAGGTTGACCGCGTCGGCCGACGCGCCTCCCCAGACGAAGAGGAGCCCGACCGGGACGACGAGCGCGCTCCCCACGAGCCACGTCAGGTCCCACCGCCGCCCGTTGATCCAAGGAGGGTTCATGCTCGCTCCCTCTTTACCGAACATACGCCCGTACGGATTCGGCCCCCGGCAAGTCCTCGGAAGCCCGCCGCTCACCGGCACTTCCCCAAGAGCGCGACGAGGCCGTAGACAAAACCGCCCGCGACGAGGGCGGAAAGAATGCCGAGGTTCCCCAGTGTCTTGAACACGATCTCGCCCGCCCCGTCCGCCGACCCGTATTCGATGAACGGCAGGTTCCCGCGGCATCCGGAGAGCGTCACGCACACAGCGATCGCCAGGACCGCAACCCATACCCGTCTGTTCATGGGCCCTTTCCTTTCCCTACCGGATCGAGGTCATCTCGGCGATCACCGCGCCGTGGTCCGAAGGCCAGAGTCCCGAGGCCGTGCGCTCGTCCGCCTCGTCGCCCCAGACTTCGGCCCAGGCCGCCCACGGACGGCCCGAAGACGGACGCACGAAAACCAGGTCGATCCGCATGCTGAACGTGACCGCGCCGTTCCGGAGGTCGGGGTCGTGGCCCCAAGTGAGTCCCTCGCCGCCGCGGAGGTTGCGGGACCACGCGTCCACGTAGCCCTGGGAACCGAGGAACGCCACCGTCTCGCCCGACGGCGCCGCCGAGTTGAAGTCCCCCACGAGAATGACGGGCTTGAGCTCCGACGCGAGGGCGGCGGTGAGTTCCTGCGCTTGGGCCCGCTGGACGTCCGTGAACGGCGAATCCTCCAGGTGGGTGCTGGCAAACCTGTACGTGCGGCCGTCGCCGAGGCGCGCGTCGACCGCGACGAAGCCGCGCGGGATCTCCAGGCCCAGGCTCGGGACGAAGGCCCGGGCGACGAAATTCGCCGCGACCGCGTTCGAGATCTCGACGTCCTCCCGCGCCAGGACGACGTCGAAGTCGGTCAAGCGGACATCGTCAAACGCGAGAGGGTCGATCCCGACGACCATCGGAAGCTCCACGTCCACGTTCTGGACCCTGCCGGCCACGCGGTAGGGGGCCCCGCGCGCGGCCAGCGCCGACGAGAGGATCTCCAGGTAGTCGAAGAGCACGGTCTCCGCCGGAGCCGTCCCGCCCGCAACCGCGTCGCCCGGCGACTGGACCCGGACGAGGGCGACCTCCTGGAGCCCGATGAGGTGCGGGCGTTTCCGCGCGATCACGTCGGCCATCGCCTCCGCGCGCGAGGCGAAATCAGTCAAGAGGAGTTCCTGGAACGCCTGGGCCGCGAGCGCCGGAACCTCCTCGGGGGTTTGAGCTGCGAGCAAGGGGCCGACGTCAAAGCCGTAGTAGACGTTGAGGGTCATCACCGCGAGCGGAGCTTCGCCGTCACCGTCGCCGTCGTCGCATCCCGCGGCGAGGCCAAACGCGAGCGCCAGGATCGCCGTCATTCGTTTCCCGTTCGTTCTCATCGCTCCTCCTTTCGAGCACGGCGGGAAACGCAAGGGGCGTGCCACTGCGGAACGAGCGCCGAATTCGCGTCGAGGCGCGGGCGCGGGAAATTCTTGCGCGGAAAATTTGACGCCGGACGGGCTAGCTTTTCCGGGCGGTTTCGAGCTCGGCCCACAGGCCGAACCGCCGGATCTCGGTGCGCAGCGTGTGCTCGGAGTCGCGGTCCCAGAAGCCGGTCATCCGCCTCAGGTTTCCGCCGCAGTGACGGATGATCGCGCGGAGGTAGGTCTTCCGGGCGAAATCGATGTGCCACGGACACTCCGCCGTGTCGGCGCCCGGCGCCGGGGGCGAACCGCTCCGCGCCAGGAGCCGGCACAGGTTGCCGAAATCGACGACCCCCTCGGCCTCCGCGGGCGGCGCCGGCGCGGCGGGCGCGGACTTGGACAGGTACTCCGGGAGGTCGCGGGGGAGGATGGACTCCTCACGCCCGAAAAGGAGCGCGTGCTTGAGGACGTTCTTGAGTTCCCGGAAGTTGCCGGGCCAGGGGTAGCCCCGGAAGAAGGCCGCGACCTCGGGCGCCAGCGGTTTTGGGGACTTCTTGAGTTCGGCCGCGAGGCGCCTCACGAAGTGACCCGTGAAGAGAGGGATCTCCTCCGCGCGGGCCCGCAGTGGAGGCATCTCGATCTGGATGACGTTCAGGCGATGGTAGAGGTCCTCCCGGAATTTCCCGTCCCGCACCATCCGCTCCAAATCTCGGTTCGTGGCGGCGATGACGCGCACATCCACGACGACGTCGCGCGTGGACCCGACCGGCTTGAAGGTCTTCTTCTCGATGACCCGGAGCAGCTTCGCCTGAAGCTCGGCGCTCGCGTCGCCGATCTCGTCCAGAAAGATCGTCCCCCCGTCGGCCTGCTCGAAAAGCCCCTTGCGGTCCTCGTGAGCCGAGGTGAACGCCCCCCGCACGTGACCGAACAGGTGGCTTTGGACGAGCCCCTCGGCGCCGACGTCGGCCGTCAGCCCCACCTCGACGAAGGGCCGGCCCTTCCGGGTGCTCAAGGTATGAATGCGTTCGGCGAGGTGCGTCTTCCCCGTGCCCGGTTCGCCGCGGAGGAGGATGATTTCGTCGGTCGCGCTGGCCAGGCGGATCTTCTCCCACTTCTCCCGCATGAACGGGCTCTGGAGGACGAGGTCCTGCTCGAGGTCCCGCGCGAACAGCTCCCCGGCATGCCGCCGCTGAAGCTGGTAGGCGTAGCCGGTGAGGGTCTCGGCCAGCTTGCGGTAATGAAACTTCGTCCCTCCCGGGAATCGGATGCGGAAGACGCCGGCCGCGGGGTCCGACGACAGGTTCGCGGGATCCCACGGGTCCAGGAGGTACTCGAGGCAGGCCTCGGAGGTTGCCACGATGGTCAGGAAGCTTTGCCGGAAGTCGCGGGCCGGGCTCCGCCCGTAGGCCGCCAGGTGGCGGCCGATCCCTTCGGGGTCGGCGAACTCCAGCGAGAATTCCACGGCCTCCGCCGAACGCGCGGCGCGTATGCGGTAGAGGTCTCCGGCGTACTGGCCCATGAAGCGGAGGAACAGCGTCTCGATCGCTTCCGGGAGCGTCGGCCCCGACTTCATGCACGTCGACACCAGGTCGGGCAGCCGCTCTTCGAGAAGGATCTTCGCGAAGCAGCGCCCGGTCCGCCGTTGGAATTCTTCGCCCGGGAGGTCGGGGCAGGCCGAGGCACCGAATTCGTAGAGGTTCTGAAGCTCGTGGAAGTAGGGAGGCTTTTCCTCCAAGGAATGGGGCACTTTCAGGCCCCGCGCCGTCCCCCACCGCCGGTAGGCCTGCCAGGCCGCCTCGGGACTTTTCCAGGAGACGTGCGATTCCGCGATGGCGCGGAGCGCCCCCAGGCTGATGGGCAAGGCGACGGCTTCCCGCAGCATTCGAGCGGCCTCCTTCAGGCGGCGACACGCCGCCGGGTCCGTTGTATACTTAGGAGCCCAGGGAGGAGCGTTTGCCGGAAAGTGAACCTGCGGGCGGAGCCGAATTCCCCGTCACGAGCTGGAGCCTGATCCAGGGAATTCAGGACTCGGGCACGATCGTCCGGCGCGAGGCCCTGGAAAGCCTCTGCCGCCGGTACTGGTCTCCCGTCTACCACTATGTAAGACGCGCTTGGGCGAAATCCCCCGAGGACGCCCAGGACCTCACCCAGGCGTTCTTCCTGCGGATCCTGGAAGGGGACGCCCTCCGGAACTACCGGTCCGAGCGGGGCGGATTCCGTACCTACCTCAAGGTGATGCTCCGGGGCTTCGCGGCCGACCAGCACGACGCCGTGGCGGCCCTCAAGCGGGGAGGGGGAGTCAAGGTCGTCCCCATCGATGCCGCGGCCGCACCGCTCAAGGACTTCCTCGCGGACCCGAGGGCCGAAGATCCCGAACGCGCTTTCGACTGGGCCTGGAAGAAGGAAGTGCTGGAGCGGGCCCTCGAGCGGACGCGCGAATGGTTCGCCTCCTCGGGCCGGTCCCAGCAGTTCCGCGCCTTCGAGGAATACGACTCGGGCGGCGGGCAGGAGCGGCCGACCTACGCCGCGGTCGCCCGCCGCATGGGCGTGGGCGAAAGCGACGTCCGGAATTACCTCTTCGCGGTGCGCGAGCGCCTCCGGACCGAGATCCGCGCCGAGCTGGCTCAGACGGTGGCCAACCCCCGCGAGCTCGACGAGGAGTGGGGCACCTTGTTCGGCCCTTGATGAAAGTGACGATCACTATTGTCAGGGTATAATGCCTCCCGACACAGGGAGGATAGGGCGATGGCACCCGACCGACCCGCCAGCTGGGTCGATCGTCTCTCCGAGACGATGCGCGACCACGAGAAGGAGCGCGGGTCCGGCCTCCGCTCGATCCCCCGCTACGAGATCCGGGGCGAGCTGGGGCGCGGCGGCATGGGCGTGGTCTACCGGGCGTGGGACCCGCAGCTCGGGCGCGAGGTTGCCCTCAAGGTCCTCCAGGCGGCGACCGACGATGCCGCGGAGGCGCGCGAGCGCTTCCTGCGCGAGGCGCAACTGGCGGCCCGCCTGAGCCACCCCAACATCGTCGGCGTGTACGACATCGGCGAATGGGAAGGGCGGGCGTACCTTGCCATGCAGCTCGTCGAAGGCGCGACGCTCGAGAAGTCCGAGCTGGAATTCCGCACCGCCCTCGGGGCCGTCCGCGACGCCGCCCGCGCGCTCGACTACGCCCACCAGCAGGGGATCGTGCACCGGGACATCAAGCCCTCGAACCTCATGCTCGACCGGCACGGCCGCCTGTTCATCACCGACTTCGGGCTGGCGCGCCGGACCGACGTCCCTACGAAACTCACCCTCACCGGCGTCGTCATCGGGACGCCCTTCTACATGTCCCCCGAGCAGGCGCGCGGAGCGGCGACCGACGCGCGTTCGGACGTCTACTCGCTGGGGGCGACGATGTACGAGCTCGTGACGGGAAGGTCGCCCTTCACGGGCGCGGACGCCATGTCGGTCCTCCTGGCGGCGATCCTCAAGGAGCCCGACCCGCCGCGCTTCCATAACGAAGGCCTCCCGCGCGAGGTCGAGACCATCGTCCTGAAGGCGATGGAGAAGGACCCGGCCAAGCGGTACCCGACGGCCGGCGCGATGGCCGACGACCTCCAGCGGTTTCTGGAGGGCGACGCGATTCTCGCGCGCCGGACCCCCGTCGCCGTCCGCCTTTGGCGGCGGATCGCGCGCCACCCGTGGCGGGCCGTGGCGGGCGTCGCGCTCCTGGGACTTCTCGCGGCCGGCGGCTTCATCTTCCGCGACTACCGGCTCGCGCTCCGCGAGCTGGACCAGGGCCGCGCCGAGCCCGACCTCGAAAACAAGATCGCCCGGTTCGAACGCGCGGCCCGGTGGTTCGCGGAAGCGGAGGCGGCGCTTCCCGCCTTGCGCGAAGAGCTTGAAGCCAAACGCCGCAGGGACCGTGACCGGATCGCCGCGGCCGCCCAGGAACCCCTGCTGGCGCTGCAGCAGAGCAGGAGGGCCTTTGAAGAGAGCATCGCCCGGTGCCGCAAGCTCATCGATGCCCGAAAGCTCGAAGACGCGAAGGCCCTGTTCCGGGAGATCGAACCCCGGGCCGAACCGTTCCGGGACCAGGAGCTCCTGATGATCGCCTTGACGGGGCTGAGGTTGGGACTCCTTCGGATGGAGTTCGACGACGGAATCAAGCACCTGGCAAAGACGGAAACGCCGGGCGAGTTCCGCAGCCTGTTCGAGCGGTTGGACGCCTACGGGTCGATCGCCGATCGCAACGGGCCGCTGGCGGCGGCGGCGCTCGATTTCGGCAAGCGTCTGGCCCGCAAACGGGCCTTCGGGGAAGCGGTGCTGTGGCTGAGCCGGGCGGAAGGGCTCGGAATTTCGGAATGGGAGCTCTATGAGCAGCGCGCCCTGGCGCGGATGGCGCTGGACGACTGGGACGGGGCGCGCGACGATTACGCGAAATACCGCGACCGCCGGCCAGGGGGGTCCGCCGCCGCCGCGGGCTTCGCCCCTCTTTTCCTCAGGCGGGCCGCCGAGGCGCGGGACCGAGGGGACTGGCTCGAAGCGCTCGGACACCTGGAAGATGCCCTGAAGCTCGACCGCGACAACGCACAGGCGCTTCACGACTACGGGCGGGCGCGGTTCCGGGCGCGCGGGCTGTCGAAGGAGGCCTTGGGGGACCTCGCCAGCGCGCTCGAAAAGAACCGAGCGCTCAAGCCGCACGCGGATTTCCTCCAAATCTGCCTCGTCTCCCTGCGCCAGGACGGCGCCAAAGATGCCGACGCGGCGATCCGACTTTCGGATCGCGTCCTGGATCGGCTCGAGGGTGACCTGACGGCGGTGTACCTCGAGCGGGCGAAGCTCCGCCGGGGGCAAAAAGACTTTGCCGGGGCGCTCGCCGAGGCGCGGAGGGCCGGACCCGGAGCGGAAGCGGCGCTGACGCGCGGGCAGCTGGCCTACCTTCTGGCACGCTCGGGCCCCAAGGACGAGAAGCTGTTGCGCGAGGCGGCCGAAGAGTTCGGGCGGGCGGTCGTGGCGGCGGCCGACGACCCGCGGGGCCGCTATTGGAGAGGGGTCTGCCGGCACCTCCTGGGGGGGCCGGACCTGCTTTCGGGCGCCCTCGACGATCTGACGGGGTGCTTGACCCATGGCTTCGCGCGGGCGGACGCGGGCGTCCAGGCCGCGAAGATCCACCTCGACGCCGGCCGGTGGAAGGAAGCGATCGGGGCCGCGACGCGGGCGCTGGAGGCGAACGAGCTATCGGCGGACGAATGGACGGCGCTGCTGGGCGAGTCCCAGAATCTCTCCCGTGAGGAAATTCACCGGCGGCTGCGACGGGACGCCCACTACGCCCGCGCGCGCGCGTGCTTCGAAACGGCGGACCTGGAAGGCTGCATCCGCGACTGCACGGAGGCCGCGAAGGATGCCGCCTTCGCGTCGGCGTTCTACCTGCGCGGGTACGCCCATCACGACCGGGCCGACTATGACAAAGCCGTCGAAGACTTCGGGACGGTCATCCGGCTGAACCCCAAGGATGCCGAGGCGTACGTCGGGCGCGGGACGGTGCTGGCGAACCTGAAACGCTTCGACGAAGCCATCCGGGATTACGACGAGGCCCTCAAGTACAACCGGCGCTCGGCGGAGGCCTGGGCCGGACGCGGCACCGCGCGCGCCGCCAAGGGCGACCGGGGCGCGGAGGGCGATTACCGCGAGGCGCTCCGGGTGGCGCCCCAGAACTGGCCGTTACGCGCCGCGGTCGAACAGAAACTCAAATAGTCCTGAAGTTCAGTCCCGCGGTCGGCCGATATTCCCTGAACCCGTGAGCGGAGATCGTCCATCCCGCCCGGGCCGGAGGCAGGGTCTTTGATGCGGATCGCGGGCGCGGCGGCCTTTCTGCTGGGGGCCGTCCCGTCGGCGTGGGCGATTCCGTCGCAGGAGACGGTGAACGACCAGGGCAATGAGCGTAAGAAATTCGAGCGCATCCCGACCATCCCGCCCGGCGGGGTCCTGCCCGGCACCGAATCCGTTCCGGTGGCCGAGGCGCCGTCCACCATCAGCATCATCCAGGGAGACGATCTGCGGGAGCTGGGCGTGCGGTTCCTCCCCGACGCCCTCCGCCGCCTGCCGGGACTGGAGGTCATCCGGCTCTCGTCCAGCGAATCCAACGTCGCCCTCCGCGGCTACAACGACGACGCGTCGGCGGCCCAGGGGATCCTGGGACTCCTGGACGGGAGGCAGGTCTACAACGAGTTCTTCGGAAGCGTGGTCTGGGACTCGCTCCCGGTCAGCCTGGAAGAGGTTGAGCGGGTCGAGGTCATCCGCGGCCCGGGGTCGTTCGTGCACGGCCCCAACGCGATGCACGGGCTCGTCAACGTCGTCACGCGATCGCCGCTGAGCTACAAGGCGGGGCGGTTGCACGTTTCCGGCGCCGCCGGCACGTACGAGTCGAGCCGGGCGACCTTTACCGCGGTCCGCCGGGACGGCGGCTCGGGCCTCAAGGCCACGGCCGGGTGGGACGACATCGGCCAGTTCGACCCCCGGAGCGGGACGGCGAAGGACAAGCGGTTCGCCGAGGCGCGGTTCGAGACCGAATTCGACAAGGACCACACGTTCGGCATCACCGCGGGGGGGTCCGAACAGAAGTTCGACGTCCTCATCCCCACCCTGGCAGCCCTGCCGCGCACCTTCTTCGCCAACGAGGTACGGGAAGGCTTCGGGAAGATCAATTGGTCGCTGGGGGCGCTCCGGGCCCAAGCGACGTGGTGGCACTTCCTCGGGGATTCACGCCCGGACAGCGCGTTGTGGACGGGGTTCGAGACAGTGCTCGATACGGCGGACGTGGACGTGCAGTACTCGTTCAGCCCGATCGAGGATCACCGGCTGACGGCGGGAACCGGCTATCGGTACGCGGCCTTCCGGCTGGAGGACGAGCCCATCTCGGGAGG
>Ga0187892_10006552_pt1 | contig 17203 bp, 23 predicted proteins | sample MA1701073metaG_FD_139345 | JGI IMG/M metagenome (GOLD analysis project Ga0187892, IMG submission 139345) | Bio-ooze microbial communities from a basaltic lava cave in the Kipuka Kanohina Cave System on the Island of Hawaii, USA - MA170107-3 metaG ... | reverse complement strand
GCCCGCCCCGCACCCAAGGCGAGCGAAGCGAGCAGGGGGCGGGCGGAAGGGACGTTCTTTACCCAACAGGGGTGGTCTTGTTCTCGCGAGCATACCCATGGCGATTCTGCCGAGCGTCCAAGCCCCCCCCGTCGCCATCGCCACGAGCATCTTCCGCTTCCTGTCGGCGATAGCCCTTTCGACGGCCTCGTTCGCCTCCTTCTGGTAGGGGCGGAGCCGCTCGTGGTTGTTCGGGAGGGCCTTGAGCCGGGCGCACGCCCCCGTGAAGTCCCTTTTGAGAAATTCGCGGAGCGCATTCGGGGTGTGGAAGTCCTTGACCTCCCGCGAGCGATTCATCGGGTCGCGGACGTCGTGGAACCAGATGACCTCGCCGTTGGTGCTGTAGAGGAAGGGAACTCGGAATTCCCGGAATTGGTGCGGGTTTTGCGTAGCGCCCCGTGAGTACCGCTCGGCCTGCGTGAGGACGTTCTGCGGCCCGAGGCTCAACTTCTTAGCCTCCACCATGCCGAGAATCCATTGATCAGCGGCGAGCGCGTAGTCGGCAGGGCCGTTCTCCGTGGGGTATTCCACGATGGCGGTGGGCTTGTCCCCGCCGAGGGAACGGGCCTCATTGTGGGGGACGATCTTCCACCCCAGCCCTTCCAGCCGAGGGTCGATCCGTCCCCGGCGCGTCCTTCCCTCGTTCTCCTCGTGTTCGGCAATCGCCATAGTTCGGCATCGTCATCGGGCAGAAACCAGCCTCCCAACCCTATAAAGGCGCCAGCGTGGTAACCCGCCCGGCTTTCATGGAATTGTAACCCAACAGGACAGGCATGCCCAGCGGACGAGAAGCACGGGTATCTGCCTACTGCTGACGAGCGGCTTGCGGAGGGATACGGGAAGACCGAAGTGCGACCGCTTACCCTCTACTTCCGATGGCGGCGACGCCGTAGTTTCATCTTGCCCCCGGCCTCCGGGGGTGGAATCAGCGCCGTCTTGATCGGAGCAGGTTCAACCTCGATGAGGCGAATCGTCTTTCGAGCTTCAGCGGGGACCGTGGCATGGTCCACCCTGACCGGGGCATCCCCTGAGCTGGTAATGCGTAGTATGGGCGGCAGGCTTGTCTTGGAGAAGTTCACGTAATCCATCCTAGAAGGGCTTCCAACTATCGTCAACAGTTTTCGTTTGAACGGCATCGTACTTGACCCCATCCTTGGTGATGGAGGTACGCTTCATCTCGTAACTGGAGCAGTACCCGTGCTTTTTCTCGCGGGACTCGATCACAGCCCGGCAATTCACCTTCTTGACTGACTGCTGAGTCCCGAGTTCGGTTTCAGGTATCCAAGGATGCGAGAGCTTCAATTCCTCAGCGAAGTCCTGATAGAGTTGCCACATTAATCCGGACATCTCCTCCGAGGGGTCTTCGATGGGAAGGCCCAACTCCTTGGCCTCACTCCGGCCAATCACGTAGTCGTGGGAAAGCAACTGTCTGGTCAGGGAATTCACAATCTTCTCAATACGGTTTTCGTCATTCAGGTGCCGCTTGAGCAGCTTTTTTGCGAGCATCCCGATCTGCTCGCGTGCTCGGTAAACCGCACCGAGCGCCAGCGGGTTTACCCGCTCGGAAAGTCTTGAAAACACTTCGTTCATCTTCTCTTCCGAGACCTTGGCCTCCGACCTCGCCAAAGCGAAGTAGTTGGCTACGTCTTCCACGCTCACCGGGATGAATTGGACTTGGCCCTCATGTTGAATACTTGGGCCATGTGGCGTGGTGATGCTGGGGTCGATGGGGCTGAGTTGGCCGAACGGCCCCATGTTGATGCGGCTCCCGGAGAGACTTATCAGGGTCCCGCAACTGTGGGCACGGAACGGGATCAGGATGTCCACTTCCTTAGCGAACTCCCGAAAGGCGTTCGCCATGGCGAATCCAGTCAGCGTGTGACCACCGCGAGTGTAGATGAAAAATGCGATCTTCTCTACCTTACCAATCGCGGCCAGATGCTCGTAAAGCGGCGGTAGAGAATCCTCTCCAATTTGGGCTTCTTGCCCCTTGCGATCACCTGTCACATAGCAGATGAGACGGCACTTGGAGAGTTCCTCAATCTTCGCAATCAGTTCCTTCCGGGCCACAATTCCTCCGACACGGTGTGTCCCGCGCAAGTCGCCGCGACGGGTGAAAGAATCTACCAGTTCAATGACGACTGGTCAAACGTCGGCTGAACCTAAGCCTAGTCGATGCACTGCGCCAGAAAGAGTTGATTGTGGAGCGCGGGGATCGGAACCTAATCGGGCGACCTGTGCCGGGTACGAGCGACCTGCTGCGACAAACGCTTTTGAACCGACGCTGATTCGTGCCGAAATGCACCCCGCCCTACCCGGCAGGGGTGAGCAACGCATCATAGAGGGGTTCCACTCGAACGATCTGCCTCGATTGGGTTGGGAATCGCTTTACCCCGATGACCGCGCACCGAAGCATTGCTTGTGGGCCGAGGAACTCAGGCAGTACGACCTCCGACAGCACCTCCCTGAACGCCTGATCCACGATGCCGGGTGGGACTCTCCACGAATCCCCAGCAAGCACCACGGCTGCCTTCGCGGGGGACGGGGTTAGGCGGAGCCATCGCTCGGCATCCGCCTTGTAGGCAATTCGGGACCTCTTCAATCCATCGACCGCCTGCTCGATGGCCTTCTTGAATCGGGACAGAACCACTCCCCTGACCCCCGTCTTGAGGGGCAGGCTGGACGAAATCTTCGTTTCCACGGAGACGCAGTACGGGTCCCCGCCCGGGGGTAGGGCGTAGCCCCTGAGATCGCCCGGCCCCGTGCCGCTGATGACGAGCCACTTGCACGGGTGGTCTCCGAAAATCAAAGGCGACTTCTCCTCGCGCCACGTCGCAAGGAGCGTGGTCAGCATGGCCTCGGCGGAACCCTCTGCCGGATTGTAGGGCCACTCGTCCCCAAGGCTATCGAGGGCGGGCGCATCCGTGAGGCGCGAGTAGCTCTCCGCGTCGTACCACCGTATCCCGTCATCGCCCATCGAGGTGATCCTCAACGAAGATCAGGACCTGTGCTCAGGACAGATGCGATTCCACCAGTCCTCGTACCGGAGCCCCGTCTTCTTCTCGTGCGGGTTCTTCTTCTGTCGATAGTGGGCGTCGATTCCGTCCCAGCCGTTGCCCTTGAAGACGTGGCCGCATACCGGACACTCTCGGGGGCGCTTCACTGGTTTGCCATGACAGGGACATCGAGGACTGCAAGCCATGTAAGAATCCTAACCCCAACTGGCTTGGTTGCGAGTCACCTAGGGCGCGGGATCGGAGAATCACGCTCGCTGCGAAAGCGTCGGGCGAGGTTGACCGCCTGCACCGCACGCTGGTCGAGGAGAACCTGCACAGCGTCCATCAGCTTCCAAAAGTGGGGCTGGCGGCGGATTGCCGCCATCAGCGCCTCGATGAAGTCCTCCCCGTCCATGAGCGGGACTCGGAGGATTGCCCCGTCGGGATTGCGCCCTGCGAGGTTCTCGTCTGCATCCACCGAGGCTAGAAGGCAGAGGCAGTTCCGGGGACGGTCGAACCAAACCGCGACCCGCCTCCTCTCCTGTTGCTTGACTGTGTTCGTCATTAAGGCGTCCTCACAGGAAGACCTCGGTGATTTTCCCCCTGCGAACTGCGGTAATCCCGGAGCAACTCAATTCCCCGGCAATTCATCCTGATTGGGCTCGCGCCTTCCCCCGTGAGCTTGAATTCCCGCAGAACCCGGAGCACCGCCCTCCCGAGGTGGAAGGTAGCAAACTCGTGTGCGCCATTGAAGGTGATGTCCTCGCACTCGTCGAACCGATCGCATCCCATGAGGGCGCGGTCGGCGGCGCTCTTCACCCGGACGCGCTCGACGGGAACCCGGCAGGTCATCGGGAACGATGCCGCGGCGCTGATGGCGACTCGGACGCCAATCATGCTCGCCCCCGACCTCGTTGGGCGATACCGCTTCACCACAGCCTGCCGCCGCCGGAGCCGTTTGGAGTGCGTAACCAAGAGCACGCAGTCGCATGGGAGGACATGAAGTCCCAGTCTGGCCCGGACGAAGCTGACGAAGGCCCTTCGCTCAGGCGAACGGATTCGATCTCGGACGATGAATGATCCCATCTCTCCCCGCAGGAAGGGCCGTGGGGCCATGCCGCCGACCCCGGTCGCACGCAGGCGTTCGCCCGTCTACGGCTGGTTGGCAGGCGATGGCCCCACGGCAAACTATCTCTCAAGAGGACAACTGGTCCTCAACGATTCACGATGTCAGCCGCCTTCCCGCAATCGCCCCCAACTCCGGGATGCTCCCGATGCTGACGTGGACCTGACCGCTCTTGTCCACGAGGAAGGAGAACAGCATCACGTCGTCGTACTCGCGCCACGTCGAGGCGGCGGTCCTGATGCTGGGCGGCCTGTAAGGCGCGGGGCAGTTGCCATCGAGCGGTGTCATGTAGTTCCTCCGGGGATCGCCAGCCAAGAGCTTCTGGCCTTGCTTGAGGTCGGAGGGGCTCGTTCGCTCGTAGGTGTGGTAGATGGCGACTGCGCCCCCGAGTGCGATGGCATCCTCGATGATCTCCCGGGCAGCGGGCACCAGCCCTTCGATGGCCTTCCTGAAACCGGGGAGGTACGGGTCGAACAACCCCTCGGGCACATCGCGGCCTACGGCGTAGTCGAGAAAGTTCTGGTACGTTCCGAATGCCGATGCCGCCGCGATGCGCCGGGCTTGAGCAAAAGCGTCGATCTTCCTCGCGAGCACTTTCGGGAGTCGGCCCTTGCAAATGGCGAGGTGTCCGTGATTGAAGTCCATGATGTTCACGCCGTCCGTGCACGACGGCCTGCGGTGCGGATCGAGCAGGAACTTGAGCGTGCCGAGGAGGTTCCTCCGCAGTCCCGCTGGCACCCACCCACTGAAACGGGAGAGCCTCAGTTCCCCGCCGGATGCCTTCAATGTCAGGTAGTCTCCCCGGGAGAAGTCCCACTTCTCCTCGTGCTTAGGGGAATTCGACAACGAAGCCTGCTTCACTTCGGCCCCTATGCCCGGACGGGATCGCGGACGATGAGCACACTGCACCTATTTTTCCACTCCCCCGTTTTCGACGTACTCGGTCCCGTCCTTGTCCCTGATCGACAGATCGTCGATCCAGACCCGCCCCTCGGCGAAGTGTTGCAGGACGTAGATGTGCGATTGCTTCGCGCCGGGGGGAATCTCGAAGGTCTGCTCGACCTTCGTCCAGAACGGGAAATCGGCGGGGGCCTTGAGGATGGGCCAGATCGCTTTGTCGCTGGCGTCCCACGCTTTGAAGTTGAAGAACTCCGTTTCCTTCTCGGTGCCGTCCGGGAGCACCCATGCCGACATGGTGTACGTCCCGGGCGGGAACGGCTTGAAGGGCGTCCACCAGATCGTGGATGTGGAGGTGGGGGTCAGGCACACCGACCGCCGACCGCTCTTGGATACGGACTCGTCGATGAAGATGCGCCCCTGACCCTTCGCGTCCATCTTCCATCCGGTCGGGACGGCCCCCTCCCGGGACGGCCCGCGTGAGGTAAGGGCCTTCACCTTGGACCGGAGCTTCTCTCGGGCGATCCCAGTGAGCTTGGGCCACTCCTTGGCGTACCACCAAAGAGCCCGCTCCTTCGCCAAGGGTTCCTTTCGGGCCGCCCACGCATCACCGATTGAAAGCGGTTCCGTCCCCACGAGGTCGCTCTCCGCGAGCTTCTGTAGGGCTGGGTCCTTGCTCTTCGACAAGTCCTCGATCCCGATCCCCCACTCCCCGAGGACGAAGCAGAAGAACTTGCCCGAGGCGAGGTAGTCCTCGGGGGTTCCCTGCTTGGCGATGATCCGGTCAACCGCCTTGGCCGCTTTCAGGAACTCCTTGGCAATCTCCGTCATCCTGCGGGCCGCGTCCTGATGCTCCTGCGCCTGCGCCGGGTCGGGAATGGCCCGGCAGGCCCGTTCCGCATCAGAGCAGACCTTGGCGGCAAGATCGTACTTTCTGAGATTCATCGCCGCTTGCGCGAGCTTAGCGAGGTCCGACGCCGCCGCCCGGAACTCGCGCTCCGTCTTCGCGGTCTTGAGGAACTGCGTGACCTCCGCGTGCTTCTTCCGAAGCGCCTCTTCGTCTTCCTGCATCGCGGGCAGGAGAAGGATCGCCAATGCCAACGTCTTCACAACCACCTCCCGATTTCACAGGGACCTACATCCCGACCGCCGCCCTTGGAGCGACCTCACACCCGCTTACGAGCTTCGTCTGCTTGAGCAGCCGTTGAATCGTCGATGCCGAAACATGGAGCGCCTTCGCCGTTGCCCGGATCGACTTCCGCGCCGCGTAGACCTCGGAGACCTGCTGGGGATTGACCTCGACGGGCGGCCTCCCGAGACGAACTCCTTCTGCGCGTGCCCGTGCGAGCCCGGCCTGAACCCGTTGCCTGATCCTCAGCGATTCCTGCCGGGCGACCCACGCGAAGATCGGCAGAAGCAACTCGTAAGTGGGTGATGTCGGATCAAGCCACGGCTCCTTGAGCGACTTGACCTTGACGCCGTACCTGTTGAGTTGATCGAGGATGAGCAGCGTTCTCAGCGTCCCCTCGCGGCTCAGTCGGTCCAAGGACCAGATGATGAGGGTGTCGAACTTCCGATGCTCAGCGTCGTAGAGCATCTTCTCGAACTGCGGACGCCGCCGCTTCCCGGTCCCGGTCTCGCGGTCGATGTATTCGAGCGCCGGGGCGATGTCGAAGCCCATCTTCTGGTACTCCGCTCGGATTTCCCGAAGCTGATTCTCCGGGTCCTGCCCCTTGTCCCTCGTGGACACCCGAGAGTAGTGCGCGAGCCGCTCCTTCCCACCCGTCCCGTTCCCGCTGTTCATTCCTCCTGACCTTTCTCGTCCCCACTTCCTGCCGTCCAACCCGAGTCCCGCTACTCCTCCACCGGGTACGTCCCGGTGTACAGGTTCCCCTTGTAGACCGCCAAGAGCGCGATCAGCAGACGGACCCCGTCCTTCGTTGTGAAGACCTGCGACGAGGAGGGCATCTCCACGCCGTACTTCCTCCCGATCTCGACCGCGAGCGCCGCGTCGTACATGGTCTCAACCCCTTCTCCGAGTACGGTCTTGCCTATCCCCGTCCCTTGGCCGGATAAGGCGACGACCTCGGTCGGGTCACTGGGGTCGAGCCGGAACTCCGCGAGGGTCTTCTCCTCGTCCCCGCTCCGGCTCGTGAATCGCACTCCGACAAGTCGCATGGAATCTCCGCTACTTCCTCTTTCGCCGGGCGCGATCCTCCCGGATGACGGCGCGGGCGGCTTCCTCGGCGAGGATGGCGTCCTTCCGCCCTACGCAGGGCTCGTCCTCCGAGCTTCGCCGAAGGTCGTCGGCGAGCGACTTCGTTCGCCGAAGGACCTCGTAGATGTCCTTCCTCGTGACCTTGGCGGGATCCTCTCCGTCAAAGGCGGCAAGAACAAGTTCAAGGACATCCTTGCGATCATCCCGGTCGAGCGAGCCCAACCGGAGCGAGCGCCAGTCGGCTTCCGACAGGAACGGCTTGAGTTGCGGCGGCATCTTCACGGGCTCGCTCCCCTCCCGGGCTCTCCCGTGTAATCCGTCCGCTGGTCAGCCGGGATGATGCGGACCTCGAACTCGACGACCTCCACGGTCTGGCCGTTCTTCTTGAAGATCGCCACGGGCCGCCCGGGGTCCTCAAGCGGGAAGCCAATCCATACCGCGTCGGCGCTTTCGTTCTTGGGGAGCGGGTAAAGCCCGGTCCCACCCGAAAGCCGCTCCAAGGCCCAGTGTTCGAGTTGCTCGCGGGTCATGGGGAAGCAGCCTTCCCTAACGCCTTGTCGAGCATCGCCTTCAAGGCCGAAAGGCGCATCCCTCCGGTCGTCTTGAACTCGCGCACGATGGCCGAGACCTTCTTGACGTATTCGGCGCTGTACCAGCGGCGATGCAACTCATCGCGGATGGTCGGAGGCGGGAGAACTTCCCTGTCCTCCCAGACGCCGATGGTCTGCGCGCTCACGCCTGCTTGGTGGGCGAACTCGCCGGGTGAGTAGAGGAGCACGTCCTTGCCGTGAATCTGCATCACCCTCGGTCGGTTGAAACCGCGTGCCTTTCGTGTCCAGCCGCTTTCCCGGCGTTCCTTCTCCAACTTCTCGCGCTTCTTCCGGTAGGTCGCAAGGGCGCGTTCCTGCAACTGCTCGCGGTACTCGGCATCCGCCTGATATCGGGCCTTGCGTTTCTTCGAGAGTTCCTTCCGATGTTCACTGTAATACCGCTTCTGGTAGCCCTTGTTCTTCTCGCGGGCGGGGACCCCCTCTCCGGGTTCCCGCCTTCTCGTCTCCCACGCTCGTCGAGCGGCTTCGCTCCGGTTGGGATCACCCGGAACGCCGCCCTCTTCACTCGATCTTTCCAACCCGATCATCTCGAACCTCCGCGAGTTCACTCACGCGGGATACTCCGCCCACCGCTTGCCATCGAGTTCGGGAAGGCCGACGACTTTCCCGTTCAGCGTCATTTGCTTGAGGAAGAAGGGAACCCGTGCGGACACGCAGTCGTCTCGGACCTGCCGAGCCCAGTCCGGGTCCATGTCCCTTGCGCCGGGACCTGACTCGCACCCCGCAATCACCCACGAGATGCCGTCGAGCAGGCCGCATAGCCTCACCGGGCCAATCAGGGGCTCGACCGACAGGAACCGCACCGCCGCCGGACTCCGGGCGAGGACGGGAATACGCTCATCGGCCCGCACTTGGTCCTCGACGCTGACGCCGATCCAGATGTGCTTGGCGGGTTCGTCGGGCCATCGCCTTCCGTCGAGCAGGCGGACTTGCGGGAGGAGGTCCCCCATCCGCTCGTGCCTCTTCGTCAGGACTTGGAAGATGTGCCTCGGAGCCCGGAGCATGATCTCGAAGACCCGCTGAATCCAATCCAGTGGGACGCGGCTGTGGAACAGGTCGCTCATCGAGTTCACGAAGATGCGTCTGGGGCGCTTCCACTTGATCGGGTCGAGTAGGCGCTCCTCGACGAAGCGGAGCTTCCCGGTCCATCGCGGACCGCTCCGAGTCATCCGGGCAACGCCCTCAAACGGGTAACCCGGGAGGCTGAAACGGCTTGACATTCGTTCGGCATAGCAGTTTTCGCAACCCGGCGAAATGCGGGTACAACCGCGAACAATTGTCCACGTCGAGTCCGTCCACTGTATTCCGGTCTTTGCCGCCATTACTTCTTCCCCCGGCTCTGGCCCCGTCGTTCCTCGATCTGGCGAAGGACCAACTCGGCCAGTTCGTCCTCGCTCTTCGCTCCTCCGGCTTTGAACCCTGCCTCCTTGACCACGCGGACCACGGCTCGGAGGATGCTCATTCGATCCAGCTTGTGGCGGCAGCCTGATTCCTCGAGCATCTCCCACGCGAGGGCGTCGATAAAGTTGACCAGTTCGACCGGGAACGTGAGGCAGAGCGTCCGCCACTCCGACCGGGGCTCCTGTTTGCCGTTAGATCGCCTCATGGCCCCACGTCCATAGAACTATAGACCTCTATAGTTTTCTCGGGCGACAAAAAAAGGACCCGTCCCATGCGGCGCATCATCGCTTGAGCCCGAAAGCCTCGCGGAGCTTCTCCTCAAAGTCCGCTTCGCCTTCGACTCCCTTGAGATTGAGCTTGCCCGCTTGCCGGAGTTCCCGGAGGACCTTCGCCAGCGCCCTCATGATCTTGGTCTTTTGGAGCTTTGCCCCGCCCTGCTCCCACGCCTCGGCCCCAAGCTGTTGCAGGAAGCGGTCCAACTCAACGGGAAGCGTCACGTTGATGACGAAGTCCCGCTTCGTCTTCCGGGCCTTGCCTGCTTGGGACCTAGCCATGGGCTCCGTCTATAACCCTATAACCGTATGATTATAGCAATACGGGGCCAAGGGGTCAACATATTTCAATCTTGTGTGTGCACCGGGATGAGGATAGCACACCCCTGCGTCAAGATGGGTCATGGGGTTCGGCGGCCTTCCCATCCTCCTGCCACTTCTTCGACGCCGCCCAGTCGATGCCCGCCGCCATGAGTTCGTCCTTCGACTTGGGCTTGAGGAGTTCCCGGTAGTTGATCGGTTGCAGGCACTCGGGCGGCACGGTGAAGCTGGCGGGGACGACCTTCTTGGGGTCCTGCGGGTCGGGCAGGTTGAGGGTGATGGGCTTCGCCATCTCCTGCCGCCGCTGGGCGGGGGTCATCCCGTCCGTCCCGATCTTCTGGATGAACTGCCAGTCGTCGCCGATGGTGTACGCCTGCTTCGAGGTGCGGTAGACCGACCAGATCGTCCCGCAGAGGCCCTGCTTCTGCGCGACGTAGCGGAGGAACTTCTGCATGGCCTCTTTCTTCGAGATGAGGAGCTTGCGGCCCACGGGGACGGGCTTCCCGTCCTTCGTGACGTAGCTCGCCCGGAGTTGGACGATGGTGAAGGGCCATGCGTCGTAGGCCGCGAGCCCCTTCTCGTCCATGAGGCAGGACGCCCCCACGCAGGAGGCGAAGTTCGAGAACTGGCCGTCGAGCGTCGTGAACTGGTGCTCCCGGTAGTTCCCGATGGGCTCTTCCTGCGTGTTGTCGCCGTCCACGGGCAGCGGACGGCGACACACACTCAGGGGGATTTTCCGCGCCCGCGCAGAGCGGGCGCGGAAAATGAGGGGGGGGGAGGGAGGGAGGGAGGGGTTACTGCGCTTTGGGTGGGTTTCCTTCGAGCTTGTGAAGGATCGCCTCCAACATCATCTGGGTCCGAACGATCTCCTTGTCGGGAAGGCTTTCCACATACTCGTGCCAGTCGAACTCCAATTTGAAATTGCTAACCAGATCGGCATACCAAGCTCTGTAGGCATCGACCTTTGGTTTCTCACGAGACGGGCGAGGAAATGTGCTCCCAACAAGGATGATGATTTGGTCAATCCAGTATTCATGTGCCTGCTCACGAGGCACTCGAACAGCTTGCGGGGTATTGGGTGGAATCCCGCGAGCACCCTGAAAGCGGAACACAGCGAAGCTGACCTCTCCATCATCAGCGTGAATCTTGATGAGACTGCGTGGTCCCTTGTTTGGATCGGGCCGATCAACGGAGATCGAGAATCCCTTGGGAACCACGATACTCTTCCCGATCCCGGAAGCGGCCCAGTTGTCGCCGAACACGTTGAGTAGAGGGTTCCCAGAAAGGAGCCCCGGGATTCCAGCTACCCCGATCTCGGTTTTCTCGATGCTCTTGTCGAAGAACAGCCTTGGGGTCATGGGGCTGGGCCTGCCATCCATGTAGACGCTCATTCCGGCGAGATACGACAGCCAGCGGATAATGGCCGCCTCCACGGACGCGGCGACGAGCGCATCCCTTTCGTCCTTGTGGTTGCGCTCCCGTAGGAGGGCCATGGACTCCGGGGATTTCTTCTGCACCTCCGACCACAGGTGCGACACGAACATGAGGAATCGGTATCCGAAGAAGAGCATAGACGGGATAGAGCCATCCCCATCGTTGGCAATCACGAGGCTCTGGATCGTCGTCTGCTGGACCTCATTTGGCCCGGCCAAGAGGTCCTTGAGCATGAGGGGGTCGATGGCGTCGTTGCGGCCAGTTCTCCGAATGACGTAGAGCCCTGCGCTCGTCCAGTATGGTTTGGCCTTCCCCTCCTCGATGTCGAGGATGAGGATCGCTTTCCCGTCCTCAGTTGCTTCCTCGGTGATTCTTATCTCCACCTTCGGGTTGCAGGCCGCCACGATGCTTTGGAGGCTGTGCATGGTGTCCGCCATCCCGCGAACGCCAATGGGGACCCCGTAGGCTTCCCCCGTGTCCCGTTTCTTCTCCTCGACCCCGATCAAGATCGTGCCGCCCCGGGCGTTGGCAAACGCGGTGATGTCCTCGGGATGGAGTCCCTTGATCTGGGACTTGAATTCCACCTCCAGCCCCTCTGGACCTTGGAGGAGGGACTTCACGCGCTCACTCAGGGCCATGAGGTATAATCCTCTTCAAACACATCCGCGAAGCCAGTAGGAGGACCGAGTGACCCCACCCGATGATACGGATGGGCTCTCCACCGAGCAAAGGAATGAGCCGAACCACACCCTCTACCAGAATTGGGAGCGAGTCTTCCGGAAGATACCGGGCTTCGAGGAGTGCGTCTGCCTCCGGCGTGTGCGGTGCCCGGATCACAAGGACGACCCGGACTTCTTCCTGCTCACGGCCCGCCCCGTGCCCTGCATCGGCATTGTCGAGTGCGAGGGCTTCAACAGCCGGGACGCCACCGACCGTCCTGTGTCAAGCGAAGGCGTCGAGCAACTCCGGTCCTACTTCGAGCGGTGGAAGCCCTACAGGGGCAAGGGCGAGGTGATCTACAAGGAGTCCATACAGGACGCCTTCCAGACCAAGCTCCGCCGGGAGAACAACCTCGCTCTCTGGGGGGGCGGTTTGGATGAATGGATCGCCAAGGCCACATCGAAGGCGACCCCGGACGAGAAGGCGATGATCGAGCTTCTGGACGCCGCCAGCCAGAACATCGTGTCGATCCTCCTTTACTACCGGGGCAACCGATTCAAGGATGAACAGGTGGAGAACTTTGCGAGGGCGTTCCGGCACCGCCCGTTCTTCGTCGGCACCGTTTGGTGGCCCGAGGCCGACAAGCTGACCGGGGGGAGGCTCCTCTCATGACGATGCGGCCATGAGCCGGGAGCGTACCGCCGTCGTCCGTCCTCTCGTGGGCTGGTTTAGGAAGCAGCCGAGCGGCTGGAGTGTACACACACCCGCTTACGAAACTTCCGCTACTGGGTGGGACATCGAGGCGCGAAACCACAACTACTACCTGCTGATTGAAGCCAAGTATGCCAAGGGGCCCGCCGCCAGTTGGTTCTCCGGCTTGGTGACCGCACCCCTTCTCCGGCGGGTCCATCGGTTAATGAAGAGGAAGGACTTCAGCAGGCGGGCTCGGGTGTGCTGGGCTATGGGCGTGGAACGCCGAAAGCTCACGAACCTGTACCAGAAGCTCTTGGACTACTTCTCGCAGAACTTGAGTTTTTGGAGGATGTACGGCAAGCAGGTACGGATGAAGTGTGTGTTCGTGGTCGTCGATGGCGAGGTCCAGAAGCCAATCTCCTTCGACAGGCTCTTGAAGATCGGGAAGGTTTACAGGAAGGCGGCCAAGGGATTGAAGCTCCCGGGTCGGAGGCGCGTCGCCAGTTCTCTCGTAAGCCGCTCGGGAGAGGAAGATGGCGAGCACTAGAAAGGACTAGCCTCCCTTCTACTTCAAGCGCCTGCGTCGCAAGGGCACTCGTTCGACCGTGAGGGGGGCCTTGCCCGTCCTCTTCTTCGGAAACATCCTGACTGCCCGCTACGCCACGTTGGGACTCAACCCATCCGATCAGGAGTACCTCGCCCCGGACGGGAGGGAACTTAACGGAGCAGATCGCCGCTTCGAGACTCTTCGATCCTTACGAGCCAAGACCCGCCAGAGGTTGACCAAGCCTCAATGTCTCAAGGCACTCCAAACGATGCGGCGCTACTTTGACGACGGCAAGCCCGTCTACCGATGGTTCAAGCCGCTTGAACGGGTTCTGAACGGCATGGGCGTGAGCTACACGAGGGGCGAGGCAGTTCACCTCGACCTCGTGCAGGAACCGACGAACCCAACGTGGTCCACCCTCCGGGAGACCCGCTACGACGAGTGGGTCGCCTTGCGGCGGGCAGACTTGCCATTCCTCAGGGCGCAGCTTGCGCGGCTGGCTCCTCGGCTTCTCCTCTGCAACGGAAGAACACCCCGGGAACAGCTTGAGGAACTCGCCCCCATCAGGTTGCTCCGATCCGGTAGGAAGCGTCTCATAGAGTGGTTCGTGGGAACCATCAAGTTGGATGGATGTAGAGTCCGAGTGGCCGGGTGGAACATCCCCCTCGCGCAACCGACCGGGCTCACGAAGGCAGGACTCGCAGGGCTGGGCAAACTCTTCGTGCGTTAGAGATGCCGAGGTAACAGCGCATTGCTCTGCGCCAGAAGCGCCTTACTTCCTCCTTGTGAGCCGTTCGGTGACACCGTGCTTCTCAAGAGGGAGTCCCCTGTACGTCATGAGGAGGGAGCTTTCACCAAGGGGACGCCGTCCCCGGTAGTAGCCTTCGGCGGTCTTGACCCCGTGCCCCGACCATGCCGCCTCCGTATCTGCGGATGCACCGTTGGCCAATAGGTAGGTACAGAAGGAGCGGCGCATCATCTGGAGACCAATCCACCTCCCGGTCCGTTTCGTGATGCGCTTGCAGAACGCCGTGATCTCCTCGCCCATCGCATCCTCGTCACCCCATGCGGTGAAGATTCGACCCGGCTTGAGCGGCAGTCTCTTCAATAACGGCAGGAGTTGATCGAGAATCGGAATCGTCCTCGGGTAGTCCGTCTTGGTCTTGTCTAGTTCGATGATCCTGTCCTTCAAGTTGATGTCGGGGCGGTCGAGCTTGAAGATTTCCTCGCGTCTCAGGCTAGCGTAGATTGCCAGCCCCATCACTGCGGCCCGCTCGTCGTCAGCCGCGTTCTTGATCAGAGCCCTGCACTCGGACGAGAGGAAGAACTCGACCTTCTCCTTCCCCGGCTTCCTGATCGCCATTCCGTCGGCGGGGCTGGCGCTCAGGTATCTGCGACTAACGGCCCACTTGAAGAACTTCGCCAAGATGAAGAACTTCTGGCGGACGCACCAGTCCCCACGCCCCTCGACCGTGCGGACGTGAGCGATGTAGCCTTCGAGGTGGGACCGTTCGACTTCTGCGAAAGTCTTGACCTTGGCCCATCCGAAGAACAGCTTCAATTGTGTTGTGACGTTCTTCTCCCAGTCCTTCCCGATGTTCTGGGTTCCCTTGAGGACGGTGACGTGCTCGGAGATCATGTCGTCGAGGGGCTTCTCGATGATCGCGGGCTTCTGGGCGACCAGAACTTGGGTCATCGTCTGCCGGACGACGCCCTCCACGTCCACACCTTCGATAGCCCGGCGCTTGAGGCGGTCCAGTGCCTTCGACGCCTTCTCCTCCAAGGCCATCTCGTTGAACGCCTCGTCCATCGGCTCGCTGATGCGGAAGAAGTCGATTCCTCGGCTGGCGCAGTCGAGGATTCCGGCATCTCCCTCGATTTCAAAGCGGCGTTCTTGAATGGCCTTGACGATGCTCCAGCCCTTGAGCATGGCTTCGGTCTTGTCGGTGGTCCCGAGGCTCATGTACACCCTCCTGCCCCGGCGGTAGATGTCCGCCGTCCACGTTCTGCTTCGTTTCTGAACCGCTACCCCTTCGTCGAGGTACACGCGCTCCATGAGGTCCTCCTCATGGCGCGTCGCCCGCCTTGTGGCGGTTTTTGTTGCGGTTCTATTGCAGAACCTAGCGAGGGTGTGTGCCACTCCGACATCGGAAACCGCCCCAAGGGCGGCCTAACGGGCTACAGACCCGTTTAACAGTGGTCGGGCCGGCGAGATTTGAACTCGCGACCTCTTGCACCCCAAGCAAGCGCGCTAAACCAGACTGCGCTACGGCCCGATGACGCAGTAGTCTACTTTCTCGCCTTGAAGCTGACAACCTCCATTTGGGTGTACGCGAGCGTGTTCTCCTTCCCCCCCTGGAAGTGCCGCGTCTCCCGGCGCACCACCCGGCCGGGAACCTCGTCCGACCGCCACTCCTTGCGCACCGACTTCCCCTGACCCGCCGCCTCCGTCGTCACCTCGACCACCGCGCAAAGCACTTCTTTCGCCCCCACCCTGACCCGCTCCTCCAGGGCCACCAGCCGCTCGTCCTCCGAAGTCGTCAGCGCGCCGCGCGTCAACGTCTCCACCCGAACCCGCACCGCCCAGGACGGAGCGCCCGCCGCCTTCCACACCGTCGTCCGCTGGCTGACGTCCTTCCCGGAGTCGAACGCGATCGACGTGACCGCGCAGTCGAATTTCCGCGTTCCCACCGCCACCTCCTCCCGGCCCTTCGATTCCGCCTTGCCCCGGAACCACTGAGGAGGTCTCGTGTGGTACGGGATCTCGTCGTCCTGCTCGCCTTGAACCACGCGAAGCGTGACCTGGTCGCCGACGATCGCCGTCACCGTCCAGACAAACTCCGTCGGGACGGCCCGCTGGACGAGATCCCCCTTCTCGTCGATCTCCGGCCTGCGGACCGTCTCCCGGATCGTCACCGTCGACCCCTCGCGAAAGTCCGCCCACGGATGCTTGTACCCCTTCGTCGCTTCCGCCAACAGGGGGTCCGTCTGGATCGCCGCCCAGACGACCAAGACCGCGCCGCACGCTCTTGCCATGCGTCTACCGCCCCTCGAAAACGTCGTATACGAAGTCGTACTCCGCGAGCGCGCCCCGCGCCGCCTCCCGGGACCCGGCAAAAACAGCGTCCAGAATCCTCCCCCGGTCGCCCTCCGGCGCTTCTTTCACCGAGTCGAGCACCCGCGAGCCGTACTGGATCCAGCCGTCGTGCGCCAGCTGGCGCCCGAGGATCTCCATCGTCAGCCCCGCCTTCGAGCGGTCGAACCGACCCTTCACTCCTTGACGGTCCTGCTCCGCGAAGTACGCCCGGACCGCTTCGGCCCGCTCCGCCAGCAGGCGCTTCATGAGCTCCGGCGTCACCGCGTCGCCCTTTTTCGTCGAGGCGCCGTCCTCCGTCAGCTTCACGCGGTGGCGCACCGCCGTCCACAGCCAGTGCCAGAAGATCTCGTACGTCGCAAAATCGTTCATCAGCCGGTTGCCGGACAGGTAATCGTCGATCGCGGCGGCGTTGTTGCCGTTGAGCTGCTGGAACATGTACTCCGAAGCCATGTAGATCGCGTAGCGCAGCCCTTTCTCCGTGACCGGGCCCTCCGGCCGGCGGAAGAGCCCGTCCCACGCCGCCGCGGAAAAAAGCTTCTCGGACGCCAGCTCCGCCGACGATACCGACCAGGGCGTGATCTTCCCCGCCGCGTCGACAAGGCCCAGCGCCTGGAGCCGCGCCCGCTCGTCGGCCGACAGGCGGTCCGCCAGCCCCTGGAGCCGCGACGCCTCCGCCTGAAGCGGCTCCGCGCCCGCCCGCACGTACTCCTCCTCCGTCGTCGCCACCCAGCTCTGACGGTACGCGTCGAACGACCGGCCGTCGATCACGATCAGCCCCGTCAGACGCTCCCTGAGCTTGTCGAACCAGACGGACCGCACCGCCTTCGCGTTCACCTCGGCCGAGGCGCGCGGGTTCTTCATCACCGCCGACATCCCGCCCACCGGGAAGCT
>Ga0187892_10006551_pt1 | contig 17204 bp, 11 predicted proteins | sample MA1701073metaG_FD_139345 | JGI IMG/M metagenome (GOLD analysis project Ga0187892, IMG submission 139345) | Bio-ooze microbial communities from a basaltic lava cave in the Kipuka Kanohina Cave System on the Island of Hawaii, USA - MA170107-3 metaG ... | reverse complement strand
GGTGCGCATGTATCGTCCTGGCAGGGCAGCGGCGGCTCCGGGCTGGACAGCGCAGTGATCCGGTTTCCGCAGGTGGCACGGGAGTATGCACAGGATGTGCTGCTGCCGGCCTGGGGCAGCGAACGTCAAACGGGCACGGGAGAGAGCGCCGTGCTGCGGACGGCAGCCGCGATCGGCGAATCGCTTCGGCGCGCGCGAGGTGACGCCACGATCGAGGAGGCCGTGGCCGCCATCCGCACGGCTGACAGTTCCCGGAGGCTGCGTCTGGCGCAGGGCTGGAGTGCGTACGGAGCGGGCCGCGCGCAGTTCCGCGAAGCGGATCTGAATCCGGCTGCGGTGCAGCTCGACCGGGCGCTGGCCGAGTTCCGGAGCGCGGACCCGCAGGCTCTGCGGTGGGCGCGCCTGTACCGCGCACTGATCACGATGTACCGGTTCGACTACGCAGCGGCGGAGTCGGAGCTGACGCAGCTGCGGTCGGCGGGCGACACGTTGTCGCGGCGCGCTTTCGCGGCGAGAGTCGAGTGGGCGCTGGGCTTTTCGCGGACCCGGCGCGGCGCTGCTGGAGAGGCGGTGCCGCACCTGGAAGCGAGCGTTCTTCTGGCGCGAGCCGCGGGCGAGGCGGAGAGCGAAGCGGCGACACACCTGATTCTGAGCGAGGCGCTGGGCGCACTGGGGCGGACGCGTGCGGCAGCGTTGGCCACGCAGCAGGCGGCGGCGCTGTATCGATCGTATCGCGGCGCAACCTCATTGCACAGCCTTTTGCTGGTCACCGGGCGGCGCCTCGCGGAGACGGGACTTCCGTTCGCCGGCGTTGCGGTGAACCGCGAAGGTTTGCGCGTGGCGGCGGCGACGGGACGGGCCAAGGACCCGATCGAAGCGCACACGTGGCTGGCGCGCGCGCAGCTGGATGCCGGGGCCCTGGCAGAGGCGGCCCGCAGCCTGGACGAAGCGGAGCAGCGGCTGCCGGCGCTCGCGGACACCTTGATGCGGACGCGGCTCCGGATGGAGGGGCTGGCGGCGCGCGCGCAGCTGGAGCTGGCCGCCGACCCGCGTCAGGGCATTGAGCGGATCACGCCTGTCGTTGCCTATTACGAAGCAGGCCAGCTCGCGTTTGGCCTGCGCGACGCGCTCAGCCGGCGCGCGCACGCCCGCCTGCAGCTGGGTGATGTTGCAGGCGCGCTTGCCGATAACACGCGTGTTATCGAAGCCCTGGAGCGGCAGCTCTCGAGCCTGGCGGCGGTTGGCGCGCGGGCCGCTCTGCTCGATTCGGCGGCTGCCGCCTTCGACGGCGTGATCTCGATCCACGCCGCGGCGGCCGACACCGAGCGGGCGCTCGAGTACGCGGAGCGGTCGCGTGCCCTGTTCCCTGGCGACGGGACACGGGGCTCGCCGGGCGACCGCGTATCTCGCCTGCGCGATTCGATCCCGGACGGCGTCGTCATTCTCGAGTATGCCGCATTGCCCGATCGGCTGCTGGTCTGGGCCGTCGCGCGCGGCATCATCACCTTCGGCGAGAGCCCGGTCACAGCCGCGGATCTTGCAACGCGGATCGAGCGATTCGTCAACCTGATTCGCATTGGCGCGGACTCTGCCGTTGTGCAGGCGCTGGGCACGGAGCTGTGGTCGTTCCTGATCGGGCCGGTTCGGACCGCACTGCAGGGGAGTCCCGCGCTGGTCATCGTTGCGGATCGGGCGCTGCACGGTGTGCCGTTTGGCGCCCTGCGGTCACCGGCGGGCCGGTATCTGATCCAGGAGCACGTGTTGCAAGGGGCGCCGAGCGCAGGATTCGTAGTGGGCGCGGCGGATGTGGCCGCCTGGCCGCCCGCCCCACGACTGCTCGCCGCCGGAAACGCGACCGCGGATGCGACGGCGTTTCCGGACCTCGATCCGCTGCCGCACGTAACGCGAGAGTTAGCGGAGGTTGCGGCCCAGTATGAGAACGCGGTCAGGCTGGACGCGCAGGGCGCAACGAAGCGCGCGCTGCTGCAGCACATGCCGCGCGCGGACATCGTGCACTTTGCCGGTCACGCCCGGCTGCGCCCGGATCGGCCCGACCAGTCGTTTCTGGTGGTGACGCCGGAGCCCGGAGCGCAGGGCACAGTGTCCGGCAGCGACATCGCGGCGCTCGATCTGCGCGGCCTGCAACTCGCGATTCTCTCCGCGTGCGCAACACTGGCGCCCGCCGGCACACGGAATGGCGGGCTGTCGGGCCTCGCGCACAGCTTTCTGGCCGCGGGTGCCGGTGGCGTGATCGGCACGCTGTGGGAAGTGGCGGACGCGTCCACGGCGGGTCTGATGGTCGAGCTGCATCGCGGCCTCCGCCGGGGTGCCAGCCCCGCAGAAGCTCTTCGCAGCGCACAGCTTGCGCTCATCACGTCAACGGACCCGCGGCTCCGCCAGCCATCCGCATGGTCGGCGTTCCGTTACGAAGGTCGCTGAAGAGCCCGGCCAGCCTCCGATAAAACGCCAAGTTGCGGCCCTCTAATCATGCCGGGGCCGTAACGGCGCGGCCCCCGCGCGGGCGGAGAAACCGCCTACCGAATCGCGAGGGTCGCAATGCCAGTCACGATCGAGTTCCTCGGCCTCTGTCTCTTCGACTTCTGCTCGGACCGCGATGATCTCCGGGTTCTGCTGCCCAACGCCATCAACGCGAACGGGCACAGACACATCGATAACGTGGGTCGAGCCGCCACACCGCACTACGCGATGTTCCCGGAATTCGAAGATGGGCAGCGCGTAACCCTGCAGCGACTCTGGGGCTCGACCGTCCGCTTTCCTGCGCTGCAGGGTGCAAGACCGAAGCGGCCGGCGTCATCCTCGATCGCGCACCTGAGCCAATTCACGCGGAACCTGACGCTCAAACCAGACCGCGAACTGGAGAACTCGGAGCTGGTGGCGTGCAGCTTGCTGCTGAGCGGTGGACGACTCGTGCCCTCGGCGCCGGGCCGATTCCGTGATTACTCCTTCGATTCCGTCCTCAAACCGGGGCACGTCTACAGGCCGAAGCTCGCACCGGCTGTCGCATGGAAGATCGCTGCAAACGAGATCGAAATGGTGATTGAATCCGGCGGTGCGGTGGTGGGCACACGCGTACTGCGTGCGGCGCGTGGCTTGCGCTACGCAATCGGCAATATCGACGATCCGCTGCCGGAAGCGTGGCCGACACCGCGCGCCGTGTTCGACCAGGATGGCAGGATCGTGGATGAAGACTTCAAATGGCACTATCGTCTGTTCGATCCACCGGCCCGGGACTGGCAGGCCCTGCTCGAGGGGAAAGCCTTGCCGGTGCCTGTTGTGAGGCGTCCGCCACGGGCTCGCGGGCGGCGCACCATTCGCGCCGCGGGAGCGCCCACATGCCATTGCGCCATGTGCTGAGCGTCCGGCCGCCCGGATTCCACGCATCATGCGATGCGCCCGGTCCGATTGACCCGGGCGCAGCGTCCGGGTATGATGCCCTATCACAAAAACTGAGGTATCTCGCTCCGTTGATTGGACCGGGCCAATGGAACCGAAGGACGTCCTGCTCCTTCACCGTCAGCTCGTGGAAGATCTCGCGCGATCCGTGTGCCGGCGGCACGCGGTGTACGGCGCTGAGCAGGATGACTTCGTGTCGTCCTGCTGGCTGCGTCTCATCGAAGACGACTACGCCCTGCCGCGCAAGTTCGAGCACCGGTCCGAGTTCGGGACGTATCTCGCCTCGGTCGTCTACAGCCTGTTCTCCGAGTACCGACGGTCGCGCTGGGGCCGGCAGCGCACGTCCGCCAATGCGAAGCGGCTGGGCGAATTCGCGGTGCGGCTGGAGCGGCTCCTGCAGCGGGAGCGGTGCAGCCTGCATGAAGCGACCGAGATTCTGCGTTCGGCGGGCGAGACGATCCCGCGTCCACGGGACCTGGCGCGCATCGTCGCACTCATCCGACCTCCGGCGCCATCGCAAAGTCGTGATTTCCGGATCGAGCAGCTTCCCGCGGCGGATTCGACCGATTGGCTGGCGATCCACAACGAGTGGGAGCGCCGGCGCGAATTCGTGGCAGACGCGCTGGACAAGGCCATGCAGGGTCTGTCCCGCGAGGACGAGCTGATCCTATGGCTGCATCACTGGGAAGGGATGCCCGTTTACGATATCGCGCGGACACTGCGTCTGAGTCCGCAACCGCTCTACCGGCGTCTCCGCGGACTGTACCCGATGTTGCGGGTCACGCTCGAAGCGATGGGCGTTCGCGGAGAGCAGGTCGCGGACCTCCTGCAGACGGCCGACGAAATCCGCTGAAGCGCGCGAACTCCGGCGACCGCGCCAGGTCTCCGGCGCGTGAACGCCGAGCCCCGCCGGCGCGACGCGCTGCGATCCGAGTGCGTCGAGTCCTCCGATGACGAAGCGGCCACCGCCCGATCCCGAACGCATTGCGTCATTGCTGGACGGATCGATGCCGCCGGCCGAGCGCGAAGCTGCACTGCGCGAACTCCTCGAGGATCCGGACGCACTCGAGCAGTTCGTGGAAACGGCAAGGCTTCGCCTCGAGTTTGCCGATCGACTGGATGAGATCTCGGCCATGGTCGCCGCCGCCGCCGCTTCCCAAGCGGCGCCGGCGAAAGCGGCGACGGCGCCACGCTGGCCGCGCTGGTGGATCGTTGCGCCGATCGCGGCCGCCGCCCTCCTCGCGCTGCTGGTTGCGCGCATGGACAGCCCGCGGGACACCCCGCTGCTCGAGCTGGCCACCCTCGTTCGCGCGCCAGGGGCCGGCGCCCTGCCTCTGCCGCCGGACGGCCGCTGGGTCGAGCCCGACTGGACCGTCGTGCGCGGCGAGAATGCCGCCGCCGGTACACTCCGCAGCGCGTTCCGCTACGGTGTTCTGCTGGCAAGCCTGCGCATCGCCGTCGATTGGCGCCAGCCGGAAGCCGCGGCGCTCACTGCGCGGCTCCTCGCTTCCCGCTTGCGCAGCATCAGCGGCGGCGGGCCCCTGGCGATCCGCCTCGAAACCGTGGCCGCCACCGTGCCCCCCGGCAGGGGGCAGCGCGACGCAACGGCAGAGATCGAAGCTGTCGCTCGCGAAATGATGGAAGGGTCCGCCGCACCGGAGTGGATCGCGCTGGGAATCTGGACGGGTCTGGCGCGGCTGGCCCTGCTCTCGGGCAACCAGGACTTCTTCGCGCCCCGCAGCCCCGCCGCTGGTCAGCTTACCCGCCTCATGGACTCCCTCGACAACGAGCCCGCGCCCGGTGCCGAAGAGTACCGCACGCGCGTGCTCAGCGCGCTCCGCAGCCTGCGCGAAACGATCCTGACCGGATCGCCAGACCCGGCGATCCCCGACGGAGTCAGCGCGCTCATCGCCGCGGCCGGCTGAGCCGTCACGGCTTTTCGCTCAACAGCTCCTGCGCCAGACGCTCCGCCGCTTCGACAAAGGCGATGAAGTCCGCACGCACGCTGCGGTGGTTGCAGATGCAGGCACGCAGCACGAAACGCCCGCTCAGCAGCGTGCCCGAGGGTATCGCGATGCCGCGCTCCTGCAACCGCATCAGCAGCTCGCGATTCACCGCATCCAGCCGCTCCGGATCCGCGCCCGCCTGCGTCGCCCGGAACGCCACGACATTGAGCTGCACCGGCGCCATGCGCTCCAGGATCGGCGATGTGTCCACCAGATGCGCAAGAAAACGCGCCTGCCGTACGTTCTGCGCCACCAGCCGGCCGAACTTCTCGAAGCCGTGCTCCTTCAGCATCATCCACACCTTCAGCGCCTTGAATCCGCGCGACAGCTGCGGACCCCGGCCGCCCGCGATGTCCGGCCACGAGCCCGTCCCCCGCTCCAGCGGCTTCAGGTAGTCGGCGCTCCCCGAAAACGTGCGCCGCTGCGCCGCCGCATCACGGATCAGGACACAGCCCGCTTCGTAATTCACGTACATCCATTTGTGAAAGTCGAATGCCAGCGAGTCCGCACGGGACAGCCCGGAAACCAGCGCCCGCGTCTCCGGCGAGAGCATCGCCATCGCGCCGAACGCGCCGTCCACATGGAACCACAGCCCGTGCCTCGACGCTACATCCGCCAGACCATCCAGATCGTCGATTGTGCCCGTGTTGATCGTGCCCGCCGTGCCCACCACCGCAAACGGCCGTAGCCCGGCCCGCCGGTCCGCCTCGATCCGCGACGCCAGCTCGCCCACCCGCATCCGATACGCCTCATCCACACCGATCACTCGAACCGCTTCGCGGCCCAGACCCAGCAGCCTCGCCGACTTGAACACCGACGAGTGAACCTCCGACGACGCATACAGCACCAGCCGCTCCGCCGACGCCGCCACGCCGCCCTCCCGTACGTCCACTCCCGTCACTTCATCCCGGGCCACCGCCAGCCCCACCAGATTCGCCACCGACCCGCCACTCAACACAATCCCACCCGACTCCGCCGGAAACCCCATCGCCCACTTCATCCACTGCATCAACTGCTGCTCCACCCGCGCCGCACCATCGTTGAAGTTCCCCGGTATCGAGTTCAGACCCGCCGCTAACATCTCCGATAGCATCCCCGTCGCCGTCCCCGTTCCACCCGCCCAGCCCCACCACCGCGGATGATGAAGACCCGTCGGATACGGCAGCACCAGCGTCTCGAAATCCTCCAGCACCCGCTCCAGCCCCTCCCCTGCCTGCGGGGCGCCCTCCCCATATCGCCGCTCCAGCTCCGGCGACACCGCCCGCCATGCCGCCTGATCCCGCGCCGTCCGCTGAAACTCGATCATCCGGTCCAGCATCCGGTGCGCAGCCCCTCGGAACGCCTCCCAGTCCCGCGGATCGAGCGTCTCCTCGCGCAGCCCGTTCGTGTCCGCACCGCTCGTTTCGACTTCCGTCGGCTTGGCTTCAATCGTATTCATCGGCATTGATTGTACCAATACAATTACGGAATTTCATGTGTATCATGTTGTCGAAACAGAAGATGAGTGTTGACAGCGGCGAGGTCAATGGTAATCATTGTACCATGACAATATGGAGACCTGCCTGGACTGGCGATGGACCGATGTATCTGGGCATTGCCGACGCGATTGCGCGGGACGTGGAGCGAGGGGTGCTGGCGCCGGGTACGCGGCTGCCGACGCATCGGGAGCTGGCGCGGGCGCTGGGCGTGACGGTCGGCACAGTAACGCGAGGCTACGAGGAATCGGAGCGCCGCGGGTTGACGGTGGGCGAGATCGGTCGCGGCACGTTCGTGCGCCGGCGGGATGAGCCGGAGGTATTCGGGTGGCGCGGGGGCGGCCGAGGCGGTCGGCAGATCGACCTGAGTCTGGCGTGTCCGTGGGTGCCGCCGGACGGAGGGGATGGGCGCGTTCTTGGGGAAGCGCTGCAGCGGCTGTCGCAGGACGGGGATCTGACGGAGCTGCTGGTCTACGACGGGGAAACGGCGCCGGTTCGGCATCGGGAAGCGGGCGCGGAGTGGATCGGTCGTCTGGGCCTGGCGGTGCCGCCGGAGCGAGTGGTTGTGACGGCGGGTGCACAGCATGCGCTGACGGTGATTCTGTCGGCGCTGCTGCGTCCGGGGGACACGCTGCTGACGGAATCGCTGACGTACCCAGCGCTGAAGGCGGTGGCGGGGATGCTGGGGCTCCGGCTGCGGGGTCTGGCGATGGATGGGGAGGGTGTGATTCCGGAGTCGCTGGACCGGGCGGTACAGGAAGGCGGTGCGCAGGCGCTGTACTGCGTGCCGGTGATCGAGAATCCGACGTGCCGGACGATGACGTGCGGGCGGCGCGAGGAGATTGCGACGCTCGTGCGGAGGCACGGGCTGCTGCTGATCGAGGACGCGGTACACACGCCGATGGCGATGGACAGCGAGCCGATCGCGCGGCATGCACCGGAGCGTACGCTGCACGTGACGACGCTTTCGAAGTGGGCGACGTTTGGTCTCCGTGTAGGCTATGTCGCGGCTCCTGCGGAATACGTGGAGCGGATCCGCGCAGGTGTTCGTTCGACGATGTGGATGGTGCCGCCGCTGATGGTGGAATTGACGACGCGGTGGCTGCGTGACGGCACGGCGGAGCGGTTGGGCGCGCGGAAGCGGGCGGAGCTGGCAGCGCGCCAGGGATGCGTCCAGGAGATTCTGGGAACGCGGTACCGGGTGGAGAGTGATGCGCGGTCCCTGCATTTCTGGCTGCATCTGCCGGCGCCGTGGACGAGCGATGCGTTTGTTGCGGAGTCGGGCCGTCGTGGCGTGCAGGTTGTGGGCGCGGAAGCGTTCACGGTGCGCGGGCAGGAGGCGCCGGCGGCCGTGCGCGTGGCGATTGCGGCCGTGCCGGAGCGAGCGGATCTGCGGCGCGGACTCGAGATTCTGCGCGAGATTCTGGATGGCGGCACGGACTTCGTCGCGCCGGTTCTGTGAGGATGCGATGGCTCGTCGTCCGGCGCCCGGAAGTCTACGGCTGGGACAGCGTTCGAGCCGGGTCGGTTGCCGAGGCGCGGCGAGCGGGCAGGTAGCAGGCCAGGAGCGTAGCCGCGCCGAGCACGGCGGCGGCGACGGTGAGGGTTGTCGGATCCGTTGCTGACACGCCGTATAGCACGGAGCGGAGCGAGCGTGCGGCGAGCAGGCCGAGTGCGAGGCCGGCGGCCAGGCCGAGGGCTGCGACGCGGGAGCCCTGTCGCATGACGAGGAGCAGGATATCGTTGCGCGTGGCGCCGACGGCCATACGCGTGCCGATTTCGCGAGTGCGCTGGCGGACGGCGCAGGCCATCACGCCGTAGATACCGACGGCCGCGAGCAGCAGTGCAGTGACGGAGAACACGCCCAGCAGCCAGAGCAGCAGCTCGGTGACGCGGATGGACTCACTGGCGATATCCGAGAGCGAACTCGTCTCCTGGAACAGGGTGTTGGGCTCGATGCCGCGCAGGGGGGCGCGCAGGCTGTTCACCATCGGCACGGGCTCACCCGCAGTGCGCACGAACAGCACGATCTGGCCGCCCGGGTTCATCTCGAACGGGAAGTACATGTCGGCGCGCGGCTGATCGTTCAGGCCCGCGCGGCGGATGCTGCCCACGACACCGACGATCTCGGCCGTGTTCTGTCCCAGCTTCACGCGACGGCCTACGGCGCTCTCGTTCGGAAAGAAACGCTGCTGGATGGCTTCGCTGATGATGACGACGGGATTGCCGCCCGGGCGATCCTGCTCGCCGAAGAATCGGCCGTCGATGAGCGGGATCTCGAGGGTTCGAAAAAAACCGCCGGATGCGGCCTGCCAGCCGACGTCGGGCGGGCGCTCGCCCGCCGGCACAGGCTGCTCCGGGCGCTCGAACGGCACCGTCCAGTTGTTGCCCGTGAGCGGAATCACCACTCCGGCGCCCGCCTCCTCGACACCCGGCACGGCGCGCAGGGCATCGAACGCCCGCGTGTAGAACGCGGACCGCGCGTTCGCATCGGCGTATCGGTCTGCGGGCAGCTGAATGCCCATCGTCATCACGCGCTCGATGCGGAAGCCGGGGTCGACGGCGAGCAGGCCGGCGAAGCTGCGGAGGATGAGGCCTGCGCCCATCAGCAGCACGACGGCGAGCGCGACTTCGACGATGACCAGGCCGCTGGTGGCGCGGCGCGCGAGCCTGCCCATGGAAGCGCGGCCCGCTGTCACGAGGACATCGGCGGCCTGCTCGAGGCGCATGGTCATGGAAGCGACGAGGCCGAAGGCGAGCGCGGTGGCGACGGCAATGGCGAGCGCGAAGGCGAGGACGGGGACGTTGATGCGGACATCAGCGAGGCCCGGCACATCGACACTGGCCGGCACGAGCGCGACCAGCGCGCGAACGCCCCACTGCGCGAACAGAATGCCCAGACCGCTCGCGAAGCCGGCAAGCACCAGGCTCTCTGCCAGCAGCAAGGTTGCGAGTCGGCCGCGCCCCGCACCGAGCGCCATGCGCACGGCCATCTCGCGGCGCCGCGCAAGCGAGCGTGCGAGCTGCAGGTTGGCCACGTTGGCGCACGCAATCAGCAGAACGACAGCGACGGCCGCCAACATCAGGACGAGCGCGCTGCCCGTCGATCCGACGAGCGCATCGCGGAGCGGCAGAAAGTAGTAGGTCGATGCCTGATTGCTCTCGGGGTACTCGCGTTCCAGCTGGCGCGAGATCGACGCCATGTCGGCCGTCGCGCGCTCGACGGTCTGGCCGGGCGCGAGCCTGGCCAGCGCGAACGTCCAGTCGGACTTGCGAGCCGCCGGCGCCGACGCCGGCACGCTGATCGGCAGAATGACTTCGGTGGCCGAATTGGGCGGAAAACGGAACCCGCGCGGCGCAATGCCCGTTACGGTCCGCGTCTGCTGGCCGATGCGGATGCTGCGACCCACGATGCCCGGATCGCCTGCAAAGCGATTCTGCCAGAGATCGTAGCCGAGCATCATCACGCGCGCGTCCGGCCGGTGGTCCTCGGCCGTGAAGCCGCGTCCCGCCGCAGGGCGGACGCGCAACGCATCGAAGAAGCCCTCGGAAACGCCCAGGCTGGCAACGGCAAACGGTTCCGCCTCGTCGTACATCGTCGTGCGGCCCGAGCCATAGCTCACCAGCTGCTCGACCGCCGACTGGCGCTCCGCAAGGTCCACATAGTCGCCAATCGCGATGAACTCCTTGGTGATGCCCGTGCGCAGATCCCGGTGATGGAGAATCACCAGCCCGTCTGCCTCGTCGTAGGGAAGCGGCCGCAGCAGCACCGCTTCCACCACTGCGAACACCGCGACATTCGCACCCACGCCGAGGGCAAGCGTGAGCGTGGCCGCCACCGTAAACGCAGGCTCGCGCAGCAGGCGACGGATCGCGTGGTGCAGGTAATAGAGGAACATGAGAACTCGCTCGCTTCGGTTGCGAGAATGGGAAGTCGCCGCATCCGGCCGGGCCGGCCGCCGCAGAAGCCGCACACGCCAGCAGTCCGCAAACAGGTGCAGCACGCGCAGGGCGTACCGCGCGTCCCGGACCAGACGGCGCAGCCCCGAGCCCGGCTCCGCTTCGCTCAGCCACGCGATACGCAGGTCGGACAACGCCGGCTCGAACACTTCCTCGCGCACGTCCGCGGGCAGCCAGCGCGCCAACCGGCGCCACGGCAGCTCACGCATTCGATGAGCGCGGCGCCTGCGCCATTTGCTGGACAGCCTCGTAAAACGCCCGTGTCTCCGCCCAGCTGCGCCGGCCCGCTCCAGTAACCCGATAACGCCGCTCCGTCACGCGCTGGTCGCCCACCACGATCTGTTCGTACCAGCCCTCCACCAAACCATCGCGCTCCAGCCGCGCCATGAACTGGTAGAACGCCGCCGCACTGCGCCGCACCCCGAAACGGCGCACCGCCTCGCGGATCTCCCGGCCCGGCCGCTCGCCCGCCATCAGAATGCCCAGCGCCAGGAACTGCAGATTGGATACGTCCGGCAGTTTTCGTCCCATTCGATCCTGCTCAATGTCGCATTACTTACGATGCCGGATCGGGCACGCGACGGGAAGGGCGCCGGGCCGGATGCACGGCCGGCTGAGATGAACGGCGCGGCGGAGTGGCCGGTCGGCAGGACCGGGGGTGTGCGGCGGACCCGCGACGTCAGGTGGCGGGAGCGCCGTCGAGTGCCGCGAAGAGGTGCAGGGCTACGGCCTGGAGCAGGAGCTGCCGGGCGCGTTCCGCGATATCGTCGAGCGAGGGTGTGCTGGAGAACATGTCGCGCGCGCGCTGGCGCACGTCGTCGAGACTGGGCACGTGCGGCAGGTGCAGGTCCGCGAGCTGGGCGGCGGCGCTGGTTTTCGCGGCGTTGAGCCGGGCGCGCAGCTCGCTCAGTTCCGGCAGTTGCGGCAGCTGCGGCAGTCGGTGCAGCGCCTCGCGGAGTTGCAGGGCGATGCGGTCTGCGGGGAAGCTGGCGGCCAGCTGGTGTGCGACCTTCTCGATGGTGGCGCGGCCGAGTTTGTGCTCGTTGCGAATGACGTCGGCCGGCGGTTCACCGAGGTCCCACACGATACGGAACCAGGAGAGGACCTTGAGCACGTAGAACGTGACATCGATCTCCCACCAGCGGAACCCCTGTCGCGTAGAGCGCTGATAGGCGTGATGGTTGTTGTGCCAGCCTTCGCCCATGGTGAAGAAGGCGAGCAGCCAGTTGTTGCGGGAGTCGTCGCCGGTGACGTAGCGCTGGCGGCCGTGGACGTGAGCCAGCGAATTGATCATGAAGCTGCCGTGATAGAGCAGCACGGTGCTCCAGAAGAAGCCGACGATGAGGAGCGGCCAGCCGCCCAGTGCGAAGACGAGCACGGCGAGGGTGAAGGCGGAGACGTGCTGGTGCTTGTCGATCCACACGAGTTCCGGATACTGCGTGAGGTCGGTCACCACCGAATAATCCGTGTCCCCGTGCTTTGGCGAAAAGATCCAGCCGACGTGCGAATAGAAGAAGCCGCGGTGGCGCGGCGAGTGTACGTCGTTTTCGGTATCGGAATGCCGGTGGTGGTGGCGGTGCTTGGCGGCCCACCAGATGACGCCGCGCTGAGCGGAGGTCTGGCACAACACGGCGAGAATGAACTGCCCGACGCGGCTCGTGCGGAACGATCGGTGCGAGAAGTAGCGGTGGTAGCCGGCCGTGACGGCGATCATGCGCAGGACGTAGAGCGCAACGCACACGAGCAGCGCGCGAGGCGTAACGCCGGTCCAGATGGCGGCGAAGCAGGCCGCGTGCACCAGCAGGAACGGAATCGTGGCCGGATAGATGATGTCGTCGTGGAACTCCTCGGCCCGGTCCGCGGATGTATTCATGTTTCTCGGTTCAGCCTTGGCACAGGTGATGGTCAACGGCAGCACGGCGCCACCCATGGATCCAGAAGCAGGATCGGCAGGGCGGCGGGCGCAACCTGAGCCCGATCCGCGTTCCGGTCAAGGCGAATGTCGCGGCGTGACGCTTAGCCCGAACCCTGGCGGACCGGCCGCATGCCGTCATGATGGTTGACAACCGCGGCGCGGTTCTCAACCCTTCCGTGACGGGGGCGCGAGATGGCGGACGCAGGCGACGCCGCCGCGAGGAGGGCTTGATGATCGGTCGTCACGGAGCAGTCGCCCTTCTGGCCGTCGGGCTCGGCGCGGCGGTTGCCGGGCGAGGCCGGGCGCAGCAGACGACGCGACCGCAGCTGCAGCCGGCGCGGGCATCGGGCCAGTCCGTGACGCCGGTGTTCGAGGGCTGGTATCGCAACCCGGACGGCACGTACAGCCTCTCGTTCGGCTACTTCAACCGCAATACCACGGAAGTTCTGGAAATCGCGCAGGGCCCGGAGAACCGGCTCGAGCCGGGGGGCACGGCGCAGTCCCAGCCGACGCATTTTCAGCCGCGTCGCCACTGGGGCGTCTTCGCGGTGCGCGTTCCTGCGGACTTCGGCGAGAAGAGCATAATCTGGCGGCTCTCGATACGGGGCGAGACCTGGGCCATCCCGGGCTCGCTGAAGCCGGGCTGGCAGATCGATGCGCTCGCGGGCGAGGCGGGCTCCGGCAACACGCCGCCGGAAATCTGGTTCGAGGAAGCGGGGCCGCGCGGTCGTGGCCCGGGCGGCGCATGGGGCGCGCCGCGGACGGCCGTGGCGGGCCGGCCGCTCGAGCTGACCGTCTGGACGGCCGATGATGGGAACGCACGCAGCAGCGTGGCCTCCGACGGACGCGAAGGCGTTCCGGTCTCGCTCGCCTGGTTCAAGCATCAGGGACCGGGCCCGGTCACGTTCGGCGACGCATCGCCACGCGTGGACGCGGCGAGCGGCCGGGCCACGACCACGGCCACGTTCCGTGCACCGGGCGAATACGTGCTGCGTGTCCGCGCCAACGATGCCTCCGGCGTGAGCGGCGCGGGGCACGCGCAGTGCTGCTGGACCAACGGATTCGTGAAAGTCACGGTCACAGGCTAACGCGAGGGTTAGCACGATGAGCGGAGCGCGGCGCAGTCGTCGGGCGTGGTGGGGTCTGGGGCTGAGCAGTTTTGCGGTGCTGATGACGGCGGCCATGCGGCAGTCGGCATCGCCCGGGCCGGAACCGGTGACGTACGCGAAGGATGTTGCGCCCATCCTGCAGGCGAAGTGTCAGGTCTGCCATCAGCCGAACTCGATCGCGCCGATGTCGCTGCTCACGTACGAAGACGCGAAGAAGTTCGCGCCGCTGATCAAGGCGCGAGTCGCGGCGCGGACAATGCCGCCCTGGCACATCGACCGGACGGCGGGCATCTCCGAGTTCAAGAACGACCGCTCGTTGAGCGACGCGCAGATTCAGACGCTCGTGAGCTGGGTCGATGCCGGTGCGCCGCTGGGCGACGCGCAGGACCAGCCGCCGCCCGTGAAGTGGCCGGATCCCACGAGCTGGCAGCTGGCGGGGGAGTTTGGCGCGCCGGACGTGGTCGTGAAGTCGAAGCCGTACACCGTGCAGCCTCGGGGTCAGGACAAGTGGTGGCGGCCGGTGGTCGAGACGGGTCTGACGGAGCCGCGCTGGGTGCGCGCGATCGAGGTGAAACCGTCGTCGCCGGGCGGTCGCAAGGTGGTGCACCACGTGCTCACGCTGCTCGAGCAGGAGGAGCACGGCATCACGGCCTTGGCCAGCACGGCCGCGCACAGCGGCACGCGCATGACGGCGGGCCTCTTCATGGAATGGGCGGTGGGCAAGACCGGCGAGATCTTCCCGCCCGATGCGGGCAAGCTGATGCTGCCGGGCGCCCGGATCCGCTGGGAAGTGCATTACTACGCGGTGGGTGAAGAGATCAGGGACGACGTGGTCGAGCTCGGCGTGTGGTTCTATCCGAAGGATTACCAGCCGAAGAACCGCACGATTCTGCGGATGTTCAATGCGGCGCCGGAATCCGAGCTGGACATCCCGCCCGGCCAGATGACGATGACGCAGAACTTCTACGTGCTGCCCGCGCCGGCCCGTCTCGAGAATTTCCAGCCGCACATGCACATGCGCGGCAAGGCGATGTCGATGGAAGCGATCTATCCCGACGGGCGGCGCGAGGTGCTGAGCCTGGTCAGCAATTTCCAGTGGCGCTGGCACGTCAACTACATCTATGCGGAGCATGCTGCGCCCGTGCTGCCCAAAGGCACGACCCTCGTGTTCACGGCGTGGCACGACAACACATCGTCGAATCCGAACAATCCGGACCCCGCGCAATGGGTAGGCTGGGGCGATCGCACGGTCGACGAGATGGCGCACGCCTGGGTCGACGTGACGTACCTCGAGCAGGACGATTTCGAGCGGTTGGTGGCGGAGCGGAAGAAACGGACGACCACGGATCGCTGAAGTCGATGCACTACTACGAAGTTGCGCCGGACGTTCGGCTCCGGCCCTGGGTGAAATGCTACTGGGGCCTGCGAGTGCAGGGCGCCGCGCCCGCGGAGCAGCGGATCCTGCCCGACGGCTGCTGCGAGCTGGTGCTGCATTTCGGCGATCGCTTCACGCAACACGAGGGCGGCCGCCGGCGACGGCAGCCCCGCGAGCTGTTCGTGGGGCCGACGGCCCGCGCGATGCTGGTCGAGCCGGGCCGCGAAGCCGACGTGGTGGGGATCCGGTTCTGGCCGGGCGGTGCCGCGTTGCTGCTCTGCGCCCCGCTCTCCGAGGTGCGCGACAGCGCCGCCGACTGCGCCGACCTCGGCATACGCTTCGGCTTTGACACGATCGACCGGCTGGCGCTGAAGACGGATCAGGAGCGGGTCGCGATTCTGGAGCGCGTGCTGCTGGCGCGGCTGGGCAGCGCGGCCGGCGATCCGGCCGTGCATCGCGCGCAGCACGTAATCATGCGTAGCGGTGGCATGATCCGCGTTCAGGCGCTGGCCGAGCAGGCCGGCATCTCGATGCGGCACCTGCAACGTCGCTTCCAGCGGCACGTCGGTCTCGAGCCCAAGACGCTCGCGCGCCTGGTCCGGCTGCAGCGGGCGCTGGCGCTGGCGCAGCAGGAGCGAGCGACACTGGCGCGCGTGGCCGCCATGGCGGGCTACGCGGACCAGGCGCATTTCAGCCGCGAATTCGGCGAGATCGCCGGCGTTTCACCCACCGAATTCTTCCGTGGCGAGCACGCGCTGAACGACCTTTTCTTCACCGAGCCCGCTGCGGACTGAGCGGTCCGGCCTGCGGGCCCGGCTCCAGCACGCGGATCGCATCAAGTCCGCGGTCCGCCGGTCGATAACAAACCTGCGAGGGCTCTCAACCGCTACCCCAGGATCGTCGAAGCTCAGGTGGAGCGGCTCGCCCGCGCGCAACGGGTGACGCGCCGCCTCGCAAGGACACGACATGCACGCAAGGCGCCCAACGGTTGCGGCCCGTGCCGGCCGGTGCAGGCGCGCCGGGCTGCTCTTCGCCTGGCTCGCCGTCATGCCTCATCCGGCTCTGGCTCAGGTCATCAATTTCCGGCATTACACGGCCACGGAAGGCATGCCGCAGGCCCAGGTCATGGGCCTGCACCAGGACCGCTTCGGCTACCTCTGGTTTGCGACGTACGGCGGGCTGAGCCGGTTCAACGGCCACGATTTTCAGACATGGACCCGAGAGGACGGACTCTCGTCCAACTCGGTATTCGACGTCACCGAGGATTCGGCGGGCCGTCTGTTCACCGCCACATCCGGCGGACTCTGCATCCTCGAGGGCGGCCGCTTCACGTGCTACCGCCAGAGCGATGGCCTGGGCAGTGACAACGCGCGAAGCGTGGCGACGGACGCGGCCGGCGGCGCCTGGGTTGCGACGTCGCAGGGCGTGTCCCACGTCTTCGAGGGGCGCGTCCGCAATTACACGCTTGCCGATGGGCTGCCATCGAACCGGATCTTCCGCGTTGCCGTCGATGGCGCGGGCACGGTCTGGGCGGCAACAGATCGCGGGCTCGCCCGGCGCGAAGGGGGCCGGTTCGTCACGGAGACAGGCCTGCTCGGTGCCACGCCCGTCCTGTTTGTAGCGGCTGCCGGCGGGGACCTGCTGGCCGGCACGGGAGGCCGGCTCTTTCTGCGAGAAGGCGGCGAATGGCGTGAAGTGGCCGCGGGCCGCCTGCCCGGACCCACGCTCGTGCTGGATGCCGCGCGCGACGCCGAAGGCACGATCTGGGTGGCGACTCTGACCGGCGCACTGCGGATCCACGGGACGGACGTTCGCCGCATCACCCAGCGGCACGGGCTGCTGACTGACCTCGTCATGCGCGTGAAAGTCGATCGCGAGGGCGTCATCTGGTTCGGCACCGAGAGCGGTGCGAGCAAGCACGTGCCGGGCCCGTTCAGCACGTACACCGCG
>Ga0187892_10006550_pt1 | contig 17204 bp, 14 predicted proteins | sample MA1701073metaG_FD_139345 | JGI IMG/M metagenome (GOLD analysis project Ga0187892, IMG submission 139345) | Bio-ooze microbial communities from a basaltic lava cave in the Kipuka Kanohina Cave System on the Island of Hawaii, USA - MA170107-3 metaG ... | reverse complement strand
GATGCTCGGAATGATCATCGGCGTGGCCGCGGTGATCGCGATGATTGCGATCGGCAGCGGTGCGCAGGAACGCGTGCGCGAGCAGATCAAGAATCTCGGCTCGAATCTGATCCTGATTTTTCCGGGTTCGACAACTGCAAGCGGAGTGCGCCTGGGCGCCGGCAGCGCGCAGACCCTGACCGAAGAAGATGCGATCGCGCTGGCGCGCGAGGTGGAAGGTGTGGTTGTCGCCGCGCCGTCGGTACGCGGAGCGGGGCAAGTAGTGGCCGGCAACGCCAACTGGTCAACGCAGTATTTCGGCACGACCAACGACTACCTGATCGCGCGCGATTGGGGATTGGCCGCAGGTCGCGGGTTCGAGGAAGCCGAGTTGGCCGGCGCCGGCAAGGTCGCTTTGATCGGCCAGACCACCGCGGAAAAACTGTTCGGAGACGCCGATCCGATCGACCAGATGATCCGCGTGCGCAAAGTGCCGCTGACCATCATCGGCGTGCTCGACCGAAAGGGTCAGAATGCTCTCGGGCAGGACCAGGACGACATCGTGCTGATGCCGCTCGCGACCGCGCGCGCGCGCGTGCTTGGGCAGGCGCAGGGGCGGCAGAGGCGCATCGGCAACATATCCGTCAAGGTGGCCGACGGTGTCGACATGAAAGCGGTTGAGGAACGCATGCGAGAGCTGCTGCGACAGCGCTTGCGCGCGCAGGACGGCGCCGACGATCCGTTCACGATCCGCAATCTGACGGAGATTCTTCAGACGCAGGAGGCCGCGAGTCGCGTGCTGACACTGCTGCTCGGCGCGGTCGCCTCGGTCAGCCTGTTGGTGGGCGGCATTGGCATCATGAACATCATGCTGGTGAGCGTGACCGAACGCACGCGCGAGATCGGTCTGCGCATGGCCGTGGGCGCCCGATCGAGGGACATCCTCAAGCAGTTTCTGGTCGAGGCGATCGTGCTGTCGATGATCGGCGGCGCGGTCGGGATCCTGCTGGGGATTGGGGCATCGCTCTTGATCGGCGAGTTCGCGAACTGGCGCACCGATATAACGCCGCAGGCAGTGCTACTTGCGGCGGGCTTCGCCGGCGCTGTCGGCGTGTTCTTCGGTTTCTATCCGGCGCGCAAGGCATCGCGGTTGCTGCCGATCGAAGCCTTGCGGTACGAGTAGTGGACCTGCTGCTCGCGCTGAAGGCGATCTTGCTCGGCATCGTCGAGGGCCTCACCGAATTCCTGCCGATCTCCAGCACCGGACATCTGATCGTCGTCGAAGATCTGATCCGTTTCCGGCCCGGCAGCCGGCCCGCGTTTCTCGTCGCAATCCAAAGCGGCGCGATTCTCGCGGTGTGCTGGGAATACCGCGCACGGCTGCTGCAACTCGCCCGCGGATTGGCGGGCGACGCGGGTGAGCGGCGCCTCGCGCTCAATATCGCGATCGCTTTCGTGCCGGCGGCGATTGCCGGCGTGCTGTTCAAGAAGACGATCGACACCGTTCTTTTTTTTCCGTTGCCGGTGGCGACCGCGCTGGTGCTGGGTGGGCTCGTGATCCTGTGGGTGGAAAGGCGGCACGCCACGCGCGACTATCACCCGCGCGTGAATTCAATCGAAGAGATGAGCGCGCTGGATGCTTTCAAGATCGGCTGCGCGCAGTGTTTCTCGCTGGTGCCCGGTACCAGCCGCTCGGGCGCGACGATCATCGGCGGATTGATCTTCGGTTTCTCGCGCACGGCAGCCACACAGTTCTCTTTTTTCCTGGCGATTCCGACGGTGATCGGCGCCGCCGTGTATTCGCTCTACAAGGCGCGCGATCAATTGCAGACGGCCGACGCGCCGCTTTTCGCGCTTGGTTTCGCGGCGGCGTTCTTGGCGGGGCTGCTGTGCGTGCGCTGGCTGCTGCGCTACGTTGCCAGTCACGATTTCGTGCTGTTTGCGTGGTACCGCATCGTGTTTGGCGCGGTGATCCTGCTGACGGCATACGCCGGCGTGGTCGATTGGAGCGAAGCGGGATAAATGGTTCGTGCTTTCGACGATGTAAACGTGGAAGTCATTCAGGCCGATATCACTCGGCTGGATGTCGATGCGATCGTCAACGCCGCCAATACCTCGCTTCTCGGTGGCGGCGGCGTCGATGGCGCGATTCATCGCGCCGCGGGGCCGGATTTGCTGGCCGAATGTCGCAAGCTGAACGGCTGCGGCACTGGCGACGCGAAAATCACCCGCGGCTATCGGCTGCCGGCACGTTACGTCATCCATGCGGTGGGGCCGGTATGGCGCGGTGGCGACAGCGGAGAGCCCGCGCTACTGGGATCGTGTTACGTGCGCGCGCTCGAAATCGCACAGTTGCATGGAGTGGTATCGATCGCCTTCCCTGCGATCTCCTGCGGCGTCTACGGTTATCCGATCGACGCTGCTGCGCGCGTTGCCGTGGCAGCGGTATTAGCCACGTTGCCGAGTGCGCCCAGTGTTAGGCGAGTTGTGTTCGCGTGCTTCGGCCAGGCAACCGAAGTCGCTCTTGCGGCCGAGGTCGCCTCGTCGTCGCCTGTATGACGCCGATTGGTCAGGCAGAGTTCGAACCCGCGGTTTACGCCGCGCGTGTGGCGTGTATGTCGTACCACGCGGAGTCGCGCCCCGCGTCAACATACTGCCGCCAAAAAGAAAGCATGCGGTCGCGATCTGTCCACTCGCCATCGCTTTGCCACGGCACGGGTCCGCTGCTTCCCGAACGAAAGAAGCGCCCCGCCCGTCGTACTTGCGTCGGGTTGCCGTAACCGAGCAGATGCATTGCTCGCCGCGACACCCGATCACGCAAGCAATCCTCGTTTCGAATATGGCGAAAGCCCGCCTGGTTAATGATCTTGAACCGGTTGAATCCAATATCGATGACATGAGCCATCAGTTCGTCGAAATCGGGTCCAATCTCGAACGAGAGAAACGACGGTCGCGCGTCCGACGTCAAAGCAAGGACGCAATGGCGATCGGCGCCTTCGATGTCGACCTTCAGGAAGTACGGCGTGCCGTACGCGGACAGCAGGCTGGAGTAGACGATTCCTTCCACCTCGAGCGCCCCGGCCGGATTGATTGACTCGACCCACTCGCGTGAAATGGAACTCGAACCAGGGTCATCACCGCTCAGATAAAGTACAGCGGGGCCCGGCTGATCGACGACCGCGGCGTGAACGAGGACGAGCTTGCCGGCAGCAAGCTCCTTGTCAAAGCGTTTCCTCGCTCTTTCGACGAACCGGAGGTTAGCTTCCACCGCGACAACACGGAAGCCAAGCTCCAGGTAGTACTCGGTGTCCGACCCGTTGTACATCCCGACATCGAAAACCGTCTGCACCGCTGGCACTCCTATGGGTTTGGACAAGGCTGAGCGCGTGCGCATCAGCACGGCGCAGAACGATTGACGAACTTAGGGAGGCTCTGAAAAACTACTGCGCGGCCCGATCTTGCGCCTGCGCTGCTCGCTGTACTGCTCGTACAGGTCCGCTGCTCGGCGCAACCTCGGGCCGCTCGCTACGTTTTTCAGAGCCTCCCTAGCGGGGTATACCTGCGGCCGGGCGCGGACGCCAAGTGCGCTTGAACGCGCGCACAAAAGGATCCGCAAGGAGCGACCACACCGTATCGAAGCGGCCGCTGCCGACAGGCAGGCCGAGCTGGAACTGCTCGTCGGAGCGGGGCACATACAGCGTTCCGAACCAGCGGTCCCATAGGGAGAAAGTAAAGCCGAAATTCTTGTCCCAATGTGGCTTTTCCAGGCTGTGATGCACTTGATGCATGAGCGGGCTGATCAGCATGCGGCTCAAGATCGGCCCGTACCCCAGGCGCACGTGCGAATGTTGAAGCAGCACGACAGGGTAGTAGATCAACGCCGCCACGGCGTTAAAGGACAGGATCGTCAGTTCTGCCAAGCCACCCGGATAGAAATAGCCGAAGACACCACCGATGAAGCCCGCCATCACCAGCCGCAGCCCCATGTCGAGCATTTGGTCGATTGCATGGGAGCGATAGCCGGTGATCGGCGTTAGCACCTCGGCCGCATGGTGAACCTTGTGAAACTCCCAGAGTGACGGGACCTTGTGTTGCAGATAGTGCGCGAGGTACCGGCCGAAATCGTTCGCCATCAAGGTCAACAGCGTGAACACAATGAGAATCGCAATGCTGGGTGTCGCCTGACCCTGGCTTGCTCCGAGCAAGGCCGTCAACAGCGCCTTCGTTGCGTCGGCTGCGAAAAGGAAGCCGACGATCGCAGTGACCAGGGAACCGAGGCGCAGGTGCATCAAGACGAGCTGATTGACGACGTAGAAGCGGTAATCGAGCCGCGCCGAGGCGTGCAGGAAGACCTCTCGCGGAACGAGCCAGGAAATGAAGGAACGCTCCGTGCGCGGTCCGGCCCCCACGGTCAGCCGAAAGAAGCCGTAGGCGAATACTACGGCGCACGATATCCACAGCCAGTGAAGGCCGGTCGGAGCCAGCATCGGTCCGATGAGGTTGTAGTAGAGCCACGACAGGGCGCTGCGTACTTGCGGTCCCGCCAACTCTTCAACCAGCGCTCGAATCTGATCTAAGGTCATGCTTGGCGCGTGGCGCAATGATGTCCGTTGAATGCTTGCCAACTTTACCCCCGCTGCGGCAAGCGCAAGCGTGAAAATTGCAGCGGAAAGCGACGGACAGAGCAGGAGGGCATCGGAACGGCACCCCTCGCATATCGAGTTTTCCTTACGGCTTCCTCCGAATTTTCTGTCGCCGGATGAGTGTGGCCGGAGCACAGTGGCGACCAGGCGATGTGAATTCAGCGCCGCGGGTTGGGAGGAAAATCTTGTGAGACGAACGCCGTTTCGGCCATGGAGGGTCCTGCCTTTATGGGCGTGGCCACTGCTCGCGTTCGCCGTTTTCGCGGTCAGCGCTGATGCCGGCGAACTACGGCCGCTCGATCTGCCGAGCCAGCGGTCTGCGTATCCGGCGCAGCGTGCGCAACCCGCCGTCGACGAAACCATCTACCGCGAATTCGAAACCGCCGCGCGCGAGTGGAGCATCGACGAGCGTCGCGCCGCCAAGCAGCGTTACGCCAATCGTGCCGAAGCCGCACGCCAAGCGCAGCGTTACGCGGAAGCGGCCCACTACGGCAGGCTGGTGGTGACATTGAGCCGCCTCAATTGACGCAGCTCGCTATGAGGAGCCTCGCCCTGCTCTTGTTGACGGCGCTTTTCTGCGCGACCGCGCTGGCGCAGTCGCCGCAGTCGCCATCCACGCGATTCGATTTCGATCAGGTGGCGCAGTCGGCGCCGGCGGCCGCCGAAGGTCTGGCAACCCCGCTCGACCGGCAAGTGATTGCGCGTCGTGAGCGGCAAGAACGCATCGCCTTTCATGAATTCATCATCGCCACCGTTGCGATGCTGATCGCGTTGACTGTCGTGCTGTGGACGTTTCGGCACTCGACCAACCGCACGGCCGATCATCTCGTAATGGCGAGCGGGCTTATCTTGATCATCTATGGAGCGGTCGCAGTGCTGCTGGTTGCCGACACGCACGAACAACTGACCGCGCCGATCGGCATCTTTGGCGCGCTGGCCGGATATTTGTTTGGGCGTTCACGCGACCGCAATGCCGATTCGAATGCAAGCGCTACCAACGCGGGTAGACAACCGTCCGCCATCAGCGGCGAATGAACACGAGATCCCACACGCCGTGACCGAGCTCGGCCCCGCGGGCGTGAAAGCGGGTGGCCGGACGTTTCACGAGCGGATTGACCGGCGCGGGCGCGTATGCGGCGTGCGCGTTGCGCAATTTCGGCTCGTTGTCCAGCACAGCGAGCATCTGCTGTGCGTAGTTCTCCCAATCGGTTGCGCAATGCAGATAGCCGCCAGTGGCGATACGGCTGGCAAGAAGTCCCGCAAAGAAAGGCGCAATCAGCCTGCGCTTGTGATGGCGCGCCTTCGGCCATGGATCCGGGAAAAAGACATGCGCGCCGAACAGTGTGGCGGGCGCGATCATGTCGCGCACAACCTCGACGGCATCGTGACCTACGATGCGAATATTGCCGAGTCGCAAATCAGTGGCGCGCCGCGCGAGGGCGCCGATACCCGCGACGATCACTTCGACGGCGAGAAAGTTGACGTCAGGTCGTTGCGCGGCAATCGCCGCCGTCGCCTCGCCCATGCCGAATCCGACTTCCAGCACGGTCGGCGCCTGGCGGTTGAACGTGCCCGTAAGGTCGATCGGCGCGGGTGAGTAGGGCACCCGCAACAGCGGAAACAGTTCGTCGTACGCGCGCCGTTGTGCCGGCGTGACTCTCCCGCCGCGCATGGAAAAACTGCGGATGTGCGTCCTCATTGGAAATGGAGCGGGTGATGGGAATCGAACCCACGTCTTGAGCTTGGGAAGCTCAGGTCCTGCCACTGAACGACACCCGCAGCCGGCGCCGCATTTTAAGGAGGCTCTGAACTACTGCGCACCTGCGCTGCTCGCCGTACTACTCGCACAGGTCCGCTACACGAGGTTTGTGTACGCCATGCGCAGATCCCAGTTCGCCGCTTCAAGCAACGAGCGTTTACCGACGCGCAAATCGGACACGGGCGCTACATCGTCGACCGCGCGAACCATGATGCAAGGCAGACCGCGGGCAGTCTGATCGATGTCGGTCGGCTGGAATCCCGCGCGTTCCAGCGCGCGTGACTGCGCCGGACCCGACGCGGATTGCCAGGTCACGAGTTCAGGAAAGTCGCCGGCGCGAAGCGCCGCGTCCAGCAGCGCGCTGGCGACCTCCGGCGATTCTGCCTCCCAGTCCGCGATGTTCACGCGGCGCCGGTTCGCATATTCGGAGAGCGCTCGCTGAAGGACCAGATAGCCGGCCAATTGCTGATCGCGTTCCGCAAACACGAACCGGTATTCGTTCACTGGATTGCGAAAGCGCCAGTCAAACCAGCGCACGTCGCGCACGTGGCGGATGCGGCCGTCATGTCCAATGCGAGCGACCAGTTGCGCCATCGCTTCGGCGCGCGGCTTGTACGCAAAGCGCAACTGCAACCCCATGGTCGATGCGACCGGCGCGCGATCCAGTCGCGCAAACGCGCGTTCCGCCGCTCGGCCGATTTGGCTAGCGCCGGTCAGTCGCCACAACACCGGTAACTTGGCTGTCAGCTCACCCATTTCGTCGGCTGCGACCGCAGTCCAGTTGCGCCGTCCGACGGGCTTCATGCTCGCAACACTCTTCGACCCCGTGGCAAGCGACTCCAGCCGCGTGATCCGCAATGCACTCAAGCTCAGAAAGAGCTTCTGGCCGCGCGCCGCCAGGTCAGCCTGCGCAGCCCGTGTAAAGCGCGCAAAAAGGCCCTGACTCTGATGCTCTTCGGCCACGATCAGATCGTCCGAGCAGTACCACTGAATCGACGCGGCACCTTCGGCTTCCCATAAGGAGCCGTAGAACCCCCGCATTGCGACCACTTTGCCGTCCAGCAAGGCAAGGTAGACGAGCGGATTGCCGGCGAACGGATTGCGCTCGTACTTCCATTCGAAGATTGCCGCGTTTAGCGTTGCGTCCGCACTCCACAGATTCTTTTGCAGCGACGCGACCTGCTCCTTGTACTGCGGCAAGTAGGGCACGATTTGTACGTCACCAGCTGGCGGCGCGACGGATCGTTCGATCGCACGCGGCGCCGTCGCCGCTGTGCTGCGAGCCGGCGTGGCCGCGCTGTGCGTCTCGACGAAACGAACGATCGACTCAACCGAATCCCACTCCTGCATCAGGTCAAACGACGTCGGATCGACCGGCGCACCGGTCTGCTCCTCGACCCACAGAGACAGGTTGAACAGCGCCACCGAATCCAGCGCGCCGGATTTGATCAACGACGCATCGCCGTCAGCGCCGGCATCGATGCCCCAGCTCGCGAGGGCGGTTCGGAGTTTTTCTTTCAGTTCCATCGCTAGCGCTTCGCCGCAGCGGTGGGCCCGGACGCCGCGTTCAATGGAACGCGTGTCGACAGGTTGAAGGCGTGCGCAGGCCTCGGCCACCTTGTCGCGGTTGACTTTGCCGCGCGGCGTGCGCGGGATCTCGTCCACCAGAAACCAGCGACGCGGCATCTGATGGCGCGCCACGTGCTGCGCGGTCCAGCGATAGACGCGCTCGAGCACCTCGTCGCCGCGCTCCTGCACGACCAGTGCAATCGACACCGCGTCGCCCTGCAGCGCATCCTCTACGGCGAAACAGCACGCTTCGGCAACGCCCTCGCAGCGGCCGACGACCGCGTCCACATCGGCGGGATAAACCTTGACGCCGCCGACATTGATGATTTCCTTGTCGCGGCCGCGCAGATACAGCAGCCCGCGTTCGTCAAGGCAACCGATATCGCCGGTCGCATACCAGCCGCCTTTCACTACCTGCCGGGTGAAGTCGTCCCGGCGAAAGTATTCGCGCATCAGCGCCGGCGTCTGCGCCCACACATCGCCGGCCTCGCCGACATTGCATTGCTGTCCTTCCAATGGGTCGTCGGTCCCGCTCGCCAATACTTTGATCACGGTTCCCCACGGCGAACCGATCAACCCGTCTTCCGGCGCGACATCCGCTGTGGACGCACCCGCGAGCCAGCCGGTCTCGGTGATGCCGTAGATGTTCATCACGTCGGCCGCGCCCGACCACTCGCCGATATCGCGCCATAGCGCGGCGGGCAGAGGCGAGGTGCCACAAGTCACCCGCTGCAGGGTGCGCATCCTGGGTGGCGCGGCGGTTTTCAAGGCGACGCGCCACATCGTCGGCACGGTCGGCAGATGCGTGATGCCGAATTCATCGCAGTATTTGCCGAGTTGCAGCACGACGTCCGAGCGAAACGCCGGCAAGAGGAAGAGCTCCTGCCCCGACAACCATGGATAAAGGCAGTTGCCAACCAGTCCCCACGCAAAGTTGGTCGGCAACAGGCACAGCGTGCGCGCGTATTTGTCGATCCCGAGCCGGTCCCGCTGGCTCGCCCACCGCGCGCGCAGTGAACGATGCGTGTGTACGACACCTTTGGGATCGCCGGTCGTTCCCGACGTCAACATGATCAACGCATCGTCATCGAGTCGCGGCAGGCCGGCGGCCGCGTCAGGCATCTGGCCGTCGCCGTGTTCGGATGCATCGAGCAGCGTCGTGCCAAGCGATTGCAGCGCCGCGGCGCTCTCGGCATCGGGCGAGCCATCCCACACCGAAAACGACGGCGCCAGCGCTTGCGCCAGTTTCGAGATTTCGTAGGCGGTGAAACGCGGGTCGACGGTCACCGCGCAGGCGCCCAGCCGCCACAGCGCCAACATGTCGAAAAAGAACTCCGCCTTGTTGCCGTAGTGAAGAAAGACGCGATCGCCGCGCTGTATGCCGTGTCGATGCAGCACTGCCGCGCGCGCATTCACGCGCAGCGTGCACTCGGCGCCGCTCCAGTTGCGGCCGCTCAAAGGCTCGTGCAATGCGCCGAGGCGCAGATCGATGAACATGATTAGATCCTGGCGACTTGCGACGCCGTGGACACTTGACAAGAGACTGCGCGGCCGACGTTCAGTGGGTGTCGGTTCCGGCTCCACGGCCGGCCGGCGCGGCAGCATAACGAACGAAGGTCTGCGCGGTTTTCAAGACATAACCGTATTGGAGAAAACCGAATTCGACGAATGCGAGCGCCAGCCGGACGAAAGTCCGGTTCAGCAGTGCGTCCGGAAAGCGCGGGTCGGCGAGGTTCTGTCGGACAGCCGCGGCCAGTTGCTTCAACTCGGCGCGCCGGTCGCGCTTGTCGTACCAGCCATCGCTCCATTGAACGCGCACCCCAGCCGGCATCGGCAACGGACACGGCTCGTGGCCGGGGTAGGCCTGCCACGGCACCGCCGATGTCGAAGGTGGAAACTCGCCCAGCCAGCGGTGATACAAGCGGTGTTCCATCAGTTCCTCCAGCGGATACGACAGCACCACGCGCAGCAAGGCCGCGTCGAGGAACGGCAATACGAACTCGAGCCGTCGCAGGTCGATGTCTTCATGATGACGCGCGAGATGGCCGCGCAGGTTGTGCGACAGGATCAGATGGTGAAGCCGCCGGCCCGGATCGCACTTGCTCCGCGCCAGTTCCTCATGCAAGGCCGCACGCGGAGCGTTGGCGATGGCATCGCGCACCGCGCGCGGGAACATCCTCCCCGGCAGCCCGGCGCTCTCGGTCTTCATAAAGGCGGTGATGGCCTCGTCGGTCCGGCCGTTGGCGAGAAGCGCCAGGATTTCCGATGTGACATTAGTTGGTGCAAGTACGGTCTCTCCGCCGTATCCGGTCCAGATCTGCGCGGGGAGCTCCGGCCGCTCTTCGGGCGCAACACCCTGCAGCCATGTGGCGTGCGCGGCCACCATCCGATCCCAGTAGTCCAGTGGACCGGTCGAAATCTCGACGTGCCGGGTGCCGATCGCTTCTGCTGCCAAACGCCCCAGCGCCAGATCGGCGCTGCCCTCAGGCGAAAAATTCAGCGTATGCACGGTGGCGCCTGTCAGTTTCAAGCCGGCAACGATGACGCGCGAATCGAGGCCGCCGGACAGGAACGCGACGCTAGACCTGTTCTTGCCCAACCGGCGCTCGATCGATTTTCTGAACGCCGCGAACAGGGTGACGCGGAATTCGCTTTCCGGGACTCTTCGTTGTTCGACGTCGTCCCAACGCCAGTACACATGCGAACGCACCTGCCCTGCGTTGACCTCGGCGATCGTGCCGGCGTCGACCAGGCGAATCGCTTCATACGGCGTACGGCCGCCGAAGGTGAACCCCAGGGACGAGAGTTGCCACAAGCCGCTAAGGTCAATTTTTCGGTGGATCAGCGGCAGCTCCTCGAGCGCGCGCAACGTGGTGCTGAAGAGCAGGTAGCCGTCATCAACCGCGAAGTACAGGGGGCGCAGGCCGAGGGGATCGGCCATCAACCAGACGCGCCGCGAAGTTGGGTCGAAGAATGCGGCGCAGAAGGTCCCGCACGCCGTACGCAGCAAGGCGCTGGCGCCACGTAGCGCTGCCTCATGCAACTTGCGCAGCTCCTCGCCGCGGGATAGATGCTCGCCATCGGATTCGAACAACGGCGTGCCGGCGAGCACCGATAGCGCCCCTGACGAATCGACGACAATGCCCTCCCCCTCCAGCAGTCCGAGATCGGCAAACGCAATCGCGTATCCGTCGCCCTGCTGCAATTGCGTCTGATCGCTTCGATTGCGACTGAGGCTCGCACGCAGGCGAGCGCCGATCTGCGGCGGCAATGCGCGATTCGGGTCGAGCGATACGATTCCGGCGAAGAGTGTCACAGGTGTTCGAACTACAGCCAGCACGCAGCCGCGGGCCGGGATGTAGTGATAATTTGTTCGATCCGACGCCCCAACGCGTCGGTGCCGTTGTTTGTACCGCAGATGATTTCACCGGACGCGACGGAAGTCGACGGACTTTCGGACCTATTCGAACAATGCCAGGCAAAAAATCTGCGATGCGGCACCGATGAGCGTCGAACGCAAGGCGCTGTCGGCCCTGAAGTGGGCTGCGGCCGGCCGTCTCGCAGGCCAGACGGTGAGCTGGATCGTCACGCTCGTCGTGCTGCGGCTGTTGAGCCCGACCGACTACGGGCTGATGGCGATGGTGACGGTGGTGATCGCCATCAGCGCCGCAATTGCCGACTTCGGCATCGGCGCCTCGATTGTGCAGGCGCGCGCGCTCGAGCGTTCCGAGCTGCAGCGGCTGGCGGGATTTGTCTTGGTGGTGCACGTTGCGCTGGCCTTGCTGATCGTCGCCGGCGCACCACTGGCGGCGGACTTCTTCAACGATCAGCGCCTGACGCTGCTGATCCGCGCTTCCGCGCTGCAATTCGTCTTCGCGGCTCTGGGCGCGGTGCCGGAAGCGATGGCGCGGCGCGCCTTGTCGTTCAAATGGCTGGCGACGGTCGAGCTCGCCTCCACCATCGCGATGAGCCTTTGCACGCTCGCCCTGGCGTGGCTCGGCCACGGTGTCTGGGCTTTGGTCGGAGGCGCTCTCATCGGCGCTGCATTCCGCTCTGCGCTGCTGGTGGCCCGCGGCGACAACGTAGTGCCCAGTTTTCGTCTCTTTGGTATTGCGTCTCATCTCGACTACGGCTGGCGCGCCGCCGCCAGCCACATTCTGTGGTCCGTGATTGGTCAGGCCGACGCGATGATCGGCGGCCGTTTGCTGCCGCGCGATGCGCTGGGCAGCTATGCGGTTGCGCTGCAATTGGCCATGCTGCCGATGCACAAGATCATGGGCGTTATCAATCCGGTTGCATTCACCGCGGTGGCGCGATTGCAGGATGAGACCCAACGCCTGCGGCTGCGCTTGCTGCTTGCCGCGCGGCTCGTCTGCGGCGTCAGTGTTCCACTGCTATGGGGCCTAGGTGCTGTTGCACCGGAAGTGGTTTTGGTCGTGCTCGGCGAAAAATGGAGCGCGGTCATCATCCCCTTGCAACTCATCAGCCTGATCGTTCCGCTGCGCATGCTGGGTGCCTTGCTTACGACCGCGATTGCCGCGACGGGACGCGCCGACCTGGTGTTGCGAAACACGCTGATCGTTGCGGCGATCTGGCCGGCCTGTTTCGTGGTCGGTGCGCAGTGGGGCGCGCAGGGACTGGCGGCGTCGTGGCTGGTGGCGGCGCCGGCGAGTTTTGCCGTCAACGTGCCGGCGATGAGCCGCGCGCTCGGGCTCCGCTTTATGCAGGTTATCGAGCCCATCGGGCCGACGCTGTTGTCCGGTGTGGCGATGATCGGGGGAGTCGCCGCGCTGCGGTGGGCAATGGGTGAGGCGAGCGTGTGGCTCGTTGCGCCGATACTGATCGGCGCCGGCGCGGCGGTTTATCTGGCACTCATTGCGCTGCTCGATCGCGGTTTGTTGCACGAGCTACGTCGGCTCGTGTCGGATCGACGGGCGGCGTGAAAGGAATTCGATGGCCGGTCTTGCTGAACACGAACTGACCGGCGCCGTGCTGGCGCGCCTGAAAGGCTGCGGCGACGCGCGTTTAAAGCGCGTGCTGACGAGCCTGGTGACCCACCTGCACGACTTCGCGCGTGATGTTGAGCTGACCGAAGCCGAGTGGTTCGCTGCGATCTGTTTTCTGACGGAAACCGGACAGCGCTGTGACGACAGGCGGCAGGAGTTCGTCCTGCTGTCAGACACGCTCGGCGTATCGATGCTGGTCGATGCGATCAACCATCGACGGACGAGCGGCGCAACGGCATCGACGGTGCTCGGTCCGTTCTACGTTGGCGGCGCACCCCAGCTCGCGAGCGGCGCGAACATCGCGGCCGGATTCGCGGGCGAGCCAACCTTCGTTTCGGGGCGCGTCACGACGAACGACGGCGTTGCGCTCGCCGGAGCCGTGCTCGACGTATGGCAGACCAACGGCGAAGGTCTGTACGACGTGCAGGTGCCTGGCGACGCGATGTTCCTGCGCGGCAGGTTTCGCACGGCCAGCGATGGCCGCTACGCGTTCTGGACGATCAAGCCGGTCAGCTATCCGATTCCCAGCGATGGACCGGTCGGACGGATGCTGGCGGCAACCGGACGCCATCCGTATCGGCCCGCGCATATTCACTTCATCGTGTCAGCAGCCGGCTGCCTGCCTGTAACGACGCACCTGTTCGTCGCCGGCGATCCCTACCTTGAATCGGACGCCGTGTTCGGCGTCAAGGATGCGTTGATCGTTCCGTTTGAAGATCGGCCGCCCGGTGTGACGCCCGATGGTGGTCGCAGCGAGCGGCCATACCTCGTTGCGGCTTTCGATTTCTGTCTCGACAAACTTCCGGAGTCGGCCGCGCAAGCTGCCGACGTTCCTCAATCATGATCAACGATCACGCCCTCGACGAGTTGTTCCGCAAGGCCCGCTCGCAAAACGGCTGGCAGTCGGAGCCGGTTACCGATGACGAGCTGCGCGCGGTGTTCGACCTCGTGAAAATGGGGCCGACGTCTGCCAACTGCTCGCCGGCGCGCTTTTTGTTCCTTCGCTCGCGCGAAGCGAAGGAGCGGCTGCGTCCGGCGCTCGATCGCGGCAATGTCGACAAGACGATGACCGCGCCGGTCGTGGCGATCATCGGCTACGACCTCGCGTTTTACGAGCATCTGCCGCGCCTCTTTCCCCACAGTCCCGATGCGATCAACTGGTTCAAGGGTAAGCCGTCCGCCGAGCCCACCGCGTTTCGCAACGGCACGCTGCAGGGCGGCTACTTCATCATCGCCGCGCGCGCGCTCGGCATCGATTGCGGACCGATGTCGGGATTCGATGCGGCCAAGGTCGACGCCGAGTTCTGGGTCGGCACCAACGTGCGCACGAACTTCCTGTGCGCGATCGGGCGCGGCGATCCGGCGAAGGTATTTGCGCGCAGCCCGCGTTTCTCGTTCGACGAGGTGTGCCGTGTGCTGTGAATCGTGATCGCCCTGATCTACGCTCACCCGCATCCGGATCGTTCCGTCGCCGGTCGCGCTCTGCTCGAAGCGGTGCGTGACCTGCCGCAGTTGAATCTGCGATCGCTGTACGACCTGTATCCGGATTTTTCGATCGACGTTGCCGCGGAACGCGAACTACTGGTCCGATCGCGGCTCATCGTGTGGCAGCACCCGATCTACTGGTACACCGCACCGTCGTTGCTGAAGTTGTGGTTCGAGGCCGTACTGGGGCGCGGCTGGGCGTATGGCCGCGGAGGCGAGGCGCTGCGCGGCAAGGACTGCCTGTGGGTGACGACCACTGGTGCGCCGATCGATGGATACACAAGCGGCGGCGCGCACGCGCACGAGTTTGCCGCGTTCGAACCGGTGGTGCGGCAGACCGCGCAGTTCTGTGGCATGCGCTGGCTCGAGCCGCTGGTGATTCATGGCGCCCATCTCGACCCGGACGAACTCGCGCGCGGCGCCGCACAGTATCGAGCGTTGCTGGACGAGTACGTTGGGTCGCATAGCTCTGTTCACCCCTCTCCCCCTGCCCCTCTCCCGCAAGGGGAGAGGGGGGAGGGTCAGCGCGGCGTTCGCCGTGAGGTCTGAATGCTGCGCGACGCGCTGATCTATCTTGCCGCGGCGGTTGTATGCGTGCCGCTTGCCGCGCGCCTGCGTCTGGGTTCGGTGCTTGGCTATCTGATTGCCGGCTGCCTGATTGGACCGTGGGGTGCGAAGCTCGTCAGCAACGTCGAGTCGACGTTGCATTTTTCCGAATTCGGCGTCGTGCTGATGCTGTTTCTGATCGGTCTTGAACTGGACCTGAAGCGACTGATCGCTCTGCGTACGCCGGTATTCGCCGGCGGCGGTCTGCAGATGGCCGTGTGCGGAGCAGCACTAGTCCTTGCTTTGTTGGCGGCCGGTCTGCCGTGGCAGGCAGCGCTTGCGGTGGGACTGGCGCTGGCGATGTCATCCACCGCCATCGCCGTGCAGACGATGAACGAAAAAAATCTGCTTAACGCTCCGCTCGGCCGTGCCGCGTTCGGCGTGCTGCTGTTTCAGGACATCGCGGCGATTCCGCTGATCGCACTGGTCCCGCTGCTGGGCGTCGCTGCGACGGATGCCGAACCGGGCTGGGTCGGGGCAGCGCGCGTGATCGGCGCCATTTTCGCGGTGATCGCGATCGGTCGCTTTTTGACACGCCCGCTGCTGCGGCTGATCGCACTCGCCGATGTGCGCGAAATTTTTACGGCGTTTGCGTTGCTGCTCGTGATCGGAATCGCGCAATTGATGTCGCTGGCGGGGCTGTCGATGGCGCTCGGCGCGTTTCTCGCCGGCGTGTTGCTGGCCAGTTCGGAATACCGGCATGCGCTGCAATCCGACATCGAGCCGTTCAAGGGACTGCTGCTCGGGCTTTTCTTCATCGCGGTCGGAATGTCGATCGATTTCGGTCTGGTTGCGACACAGCCGCTGAAACTGGCGGCGCTTGTGGCGGGACTGCTGCTGATCAAATCGCTCGCGCTGGCGGCGATTGCCAAGCCGTCGCAGGTGCCGCGACAAGAGCGATGGCTCTTTGCCGCCTTGCTGGCTCAGGCCGGGGAGTTCGCGTTCGTCGTATTCGGGATCGCACGCAGCGCGCAAGTGCTGACGGGCGATTGGGAAGCGCTACTCACCGCGGCGGTTGCGCTGTCGATGGCCGCAACACCGCTTGCCGTACTGGCGGCGGAGCGCTGGGCGATGCTGAGCGGCGCCGCAATGCGCGAACCCGATGCCATTGACGACGACTCGGCGCCGGTGATCATCGCCGGATTCGGCAGGTACGGACAGATCGTCGGACGAATGCTGTTTGCGCATGGCGTACGCGCGACCGTGCTCGATCATGATCCGGACAACATCGATACGCTGCGCAGGTTTGGCTTCAAGGTCTTCTACGGCGACGCGACGCGGCTCGACTTGCTGGAAGCCGCGGGCGCCGCCAAGGCCAGATTGCTGGTCGTTGCGATCGACCAGATTGAAGACAGCCTCGCGCTGGTGGATCTGGTGCGCGAGCGTTTTCCGCAGTTGCGCATCGTCGCGCGTGCGCGCAACGTGCGGCACTGGCTCGAGTTGGCCGAGCGCGGCGTCACCGCGATCGAACGCGAGACCTTTGAAAGCGCACTACGCACCGGCCGCGAGGCGCTGGTGGCGCTGGGCGCTTCGCCCTACGAGGCGCGCGAACTGAGCGAGGCGTTTCGCCGGAACAACGTGGCGACACTGCGTTCACTGTTGCCGCATTTCAGGGATGAGGCAAAGACGGTGGCGATTGCCAAGAGCGGCCGCGACGAACTGGAAGAGAACCTGCGTCGGGATCGGATCACGCGTGAGCAGCCGCGCGGAGAAGGGTGGTCTTGAAGACAGGTGCGAGGTGCGAGGTTCGGGGTTCGAGGTCCGGCATGCGGTTGGTCTTTTCCTCGTACCTCGCACCTCGCACCTCGTACCTCGTACCTCGTACCTCGTACCTGTTCTCATCCTGCAAAGCCGATCTTCTTGTGCGTGCCGTCACAAAACGGTTTCGTCTGACTCGAGCCGCATCGGCACAGCCATACCTTTTCACCGGAATAAATCACCGCCCCGTCGGCGGCCCGCAATTCGAGCGGCCCCGCCAGCATCAGCGGTCCCTTGGTGATCACGTTGACGGTCAGCGCGCCCGGTCCGATCGGCACAACCGGCTGCGGTTGCGCGCACACGCCGGGATCGGCGAAGGCCGCATCGTTATGGCTGCCGTCGCAAAACGGTTTGTTCTTCGACTGGCCGCAGCGGCAAAGCGCAACTTCCTCATCCTCG
>Ga0187892_10006549_pt1 | contig 17205 bp, 32 predicted proteins | sample MA1701073metaG_FD_139345 | JGI IMG/M metagenome (GOLD analysis project Ga0187892, IMG submission 139345) | Bio-ooze microbial communities from a basaltic lava cave in the Kipuka Kanohina Cave System on the Island of Hawaii, USA - MA170107-3 metaG ... | reverse complement strand
ACCGCGCCGGGCGGCGGCGCGGCCTCCGGCTTGGCCGCGGGCGCAGCCGCCGCGGGCTCGGGTTCGGGCTTCCGTTCCGCGGGCGGTTTCGCCGCGGCCGCGGGTGGCGCGGCCGCGACCGGCGGCGCGGGATCGAGCTCGGCCGGCGGGATCGCCGGCGGCGGCGGCTCGGCCTCGGCCGGCGGCTTCACGTCCTTCGGCGCCACGCGCGCCGACCTCGGCGCGCGGCCCTCCTGCAGATCGCCGAAGCGCTCGAGCGGGGCGGCCGGCGGCTCCGCGCGCGCCTTCTCCTGCTCGGGCACCGGCACGTCGACGGTCTCCACCGGCCCGCGCAGCCGCTCCAGCAGGAGCCGCGGCGTCTCGGAGAGCGAGCCGATCACGATGCCCAGGCACGCGCCGAGCGCGAGCAGCCCCGCTCCGTAGACCACGCGCAGCAGCGAGGCGCCGCGCGGCGCGGGTGGATCACGGCGGTCCTCCGGGGATCTGGCCATCGCTACATCCTTTCCGGCGCGGAGATGCCGAGCAGCGCGAGCCCGCTCGCCAGCGTGAGCCGCACCGCCGAGACCAGCGCGAGCCGAGCCGCGGAGAGTTCGCGGTCTTCCGACACCACGCGGTGACGCTTGCCGTCCGAGACGTAGGCGTTGAAGGCGTTGGCGAGCTCGAGCAGGAAGCGCGCCACCTCCTGCGGCTCGCGCGCGTCGGCCGCGTGCACGACCGCGTCGGGCCAGCGGCCGACGAGCTTGGCCAGCTCGATCTCCTCGGGCAGATCCAGCCGGTGCAGCGGCAGGGCCGCGGGATCGTCGGCCAGCGCGAGCCCGTCCTCGGCCGCCTTGCGCGCGATGCTGCACAGCCGGGCGTGCGCGTACTGGATCTTGTAGACGGGGTTCCGGTCCGAGCGCTCCTCGGCCAGGTCGAGGTCGAAGTCGAGGTGCGTGTCCGCCCGGCGCTCGACCATGAAGTAGCGGAACACGTCGCAGCCGACCTTGCCGAGCACCTCGTCGACGGTGACGAACGACGCCTTGCGGGTGGACATCTTCACCAGCTCCCCGCCGCGCCGCAGGTTCACCCACTGGTACATCACGAGCTCGACCTTGTCCGCGTCGCAGCCGAGCGCGGAGATGCCGGCCTTCACGTACGGGAACTGCGCGATGTGGTCCGGGCCGAGCACGTCGATCACCAGGTCGAGGCCGCGCTGCAGGGTCTCGCGGTGGTAGGCCAGGTCGGGCAGCAGGTAGGTCGCCTCGCCGGTCGACTTCACCAGGACGCGGTCGCGCTCGAGCCCGAACGAGCGCGAGCGCAGCCAGGTCGCGCCCTCCTGCTCGAACACCAGCCCGCGCGCGCGCAGGTCGGCGAGCACGGCGTCGACGAGCTTGCGCTCGAACAGCGTGTGCTCGTTGAAGTAGGCGTCGAAGCGCACGCCGAGCGCGCGCAGCGTGGCCTCGATGTCGGCGAAGATCGCCTCGACCGCGCGCGTGCGGAACTCCGCCTCCGGCGCGTCGCGCAAGGCCGCGCCCTGCTGCTCGGCCAGCGCGCGCGCGATCTCGGCCAGGTAGTCGCCCTGGTAGCCCTCGTCGGGCAGCTCGGCCGCGTCGCCGAGCGCCTGCAGGTAGCGCGCGCGCAGCGACTGGGCGAGCACGCGCATCTGCCGGCCGGCGTCGTTGAAGTAGTACTCGCGCGTGACCTTGTGGCCGGTCGCCTCGAACAGGCGCGCGATGCAATCGCCGAGCACGGCGTTGCGGCCGTGGCCGATCGTGAGCGGACCGGTCGGGTTCGCGGACACGAACTCGACCATCACCTGGCGGCCGCTGCCGGCGTCGGAGCGCCCGAACTGCGCGCCCTCGCGCAGCACGCGCGCGATCAGCCCGTGCCAGCGCGTGCGCGCCAGGAAGAAGTTGAGGAAGCCGGGGCCGGCGATCTCGCTCCGCTCCAGCACGCCGGAGTCGTCGGCGAGCGCGGCCTGCAGCAGCTCGGCCACCGCGCGCGGCGCGCGCTTGAGCGGCTTGGCCAGCACCAGGGCGGCGTTGCTCGCGAAGTCGCCGTGCTCGCGCTCCTTCGCGGGCACGACGGAGAGCTGCGCGACCAGCGAGAGGGCCTCGGGCGCGTGCTCGCGGAGCACTCGCTCCGCCGCCGCTTCCAGGAGCTTCTGGACCTGATCACGCATGGTGGGTTCCGGTAGCTCGCCGCCCGTCGGCGGTCAATCGGGCTTGAGCTCGCCCGGGGGCGCCGGCGAGCGGGGGAGCCGGACCACGATCTCGCCCGGCCGCGCCATGCCCAGTGACTCGCGCGCCACGGTCTCGATCTCGAAGGGGTCGGAGCGCAGCCGCTCCGCGCGCAGCAGGAGCTCGGCCCGCTCCCCGCGCAGGCGGTCGAGCCGGACGTCGGCGGCGGCGAGCTCGTCCTCGAGGTGGAACACCGCCCGCACGCCGTTGTCGGCGTCGTGGAAGAGCGCCCAGCCCGCGCCCAGCAGCGCGGCCAGCGGGCCGATCCAAAGCACCGCGCGCAGCGACACGCGCCGCTCCGGCTCCTGCTGCTCGGCCGCCACGCTACCCCCCTTCGGCTTCGGCTCGCCCCCCAGCCGCGAGCGCGTTCCGGATCGCACGAACATAGCGCGGGTCGTCCCAATTCTGAGGCCCCACGAAGCGTTCCAGCACAACGCCGGACTGGTCCACCAGGAAGGTCTCGGGCACCCCGGAGGCGCGGTAGGCCCCGTACACCTTCTGGTCCGTGTCGCGCGGGATCGGGAAGGTCAGGCCGTACTCCGCCGTGAACGCCTCGACCGCGGCCTCGTCCTCGGGCGCGTCGATCGAGATGCCGAGCACCTCGAAGCCCTCCGCGCGCAGCTGGCGGTAGAGCCGCTCGAGCGACGGCGCCTCCTCGCGGCAGGGCGCGCACCAGGTCGCCCAGAAGTTCACGAACACGACCCTGCCGCGCAGCGCGTGGAGCGACACCGGGCCGCCCGGGGCGGGCAGCGCGAAGTCGGGCGCGGCCGAGCCGGGCCGGAGCGACGGGACCGAAGGCGCGCGCCAGAGCGCGAAGCCGGCGGCGACCGCCGCGAACAGGGCCACGGCCGCGACCAGGGGCACGAAGCCGCCGCGCGGTTCGCTCAAGTCTGGGCGTCGGCTCCCGCTTCGGCCTTCTGCATGTCCACGAGCTGGATCAGCGACATCTCGGCGTTGTCACCGTGGCGCGGACCGAGCTTGTAGATGCGCGTGTAGCCGCCGGGGCGCGCGCCGTAGCGCGGCGCGAGCGTGTCGAACAGCTTCTTCGCGACCGTCTTGCTCTGAATCGTCTCGAGCGCGCGCCGGCGCGAGGCCAGCGTGCCGCGCTTGCCGAGCGTGATCATGCGCTCGGCGATCCGGCGCACCTCCTTGGCCTTGGCGGTGGTGGTGCGGACCTCCTCGTGCTCGAGCAGCGAGGTGACGAGGTTGCGCAGCATCGCCCGGCGATGCGACGGGCTGCGCGAGAGCTTGCGGTTGGCGTTGCGATGGCGCATGGCGGCCTCTCAGGCGGTGGCGTCCTCGCGCATCCGGTCCAGCTCCTTGCGCGCGGGGAAGTTGTCGAGCCGCATGCCGAACTCGAGCCCGAGCCCGGCCAGGATCTCCTTGATCTCGTTCAGCGACTTGCGGCCGAAGTTCTTGGTCTTGAGCATCTCGCCCTCGCTGCGCTGCACGAGCTCGCCGATGTACTTGATGTCGGCGTTCTGCAGGCAGTTGGCGGAGCGCACCGACAGCTCGAGCTCGTCGACGGGCCGGTACAGGATCTCGTTCGGCGCCATGATCGGCGCCGGGCCGGCGACCGGGTACTCGGCCTGCTCCTCGAAGTTGATGAAGATCGAGAGCTGGTCCTTGAGGATCTTGGCCGAGAACGCGAGCGCGTCGCTCGGGCTGACCGAGCCGTCGGTCCAGATCTCGAGCACGAGCCGGTCGTAGTCAGTCTCGCGGCCGATGCGCGCGTTGGTGACGGTGTAGTTCACCTTGCGCACGGGGGAGAAGATCGAGTCGATCGGGATCGTGCCGATCGGCTGGTCTTCCTTGGCGTTGCGCTCCGCGAGCACGAAGCCCTTGCCGACCTCGACGGTCGCGGTCAGGGAGAGCTCCGCGTCCTGGGAGAGCGTCGCCACGTGGTGTTGCGGCTCGAGGATGTCGACGGTCTGGTCGGGCGAGACGAAGTCGCCCGCGGTGACCGGTCCCGCGCCCGACTTCTTGATCTGGATCTGCTTGGGACCCAGGGAGTTCGCGCGCAGCCGCACTTCCTTCAGGTTCAGGATCACGTCCGTGACGTCCTCGAGCACGCCCGGGATGGTGCTGAACTCGTGCTGCACGCCCTCGATGCGCACCGAGGTGATCGCGGCGCCCTGCAGGGACGACAGCAGCACCCGGCGCAGCGCGTTGCCGAGCGTGAGCCCGAAGCCGCGCTCCAGCGGCGCGCACTCGAAACGCCCGTAGGTCGGGGACAGGTTGTCCTCGACGTCGATCCGCCGCGGGCGAATCAGGGTCTGCCAGTTTCGGACCATGAGTTCGACGTTCATTACGTCTCCTGTACTTGTGAGCGCGCGTACCTATGAGCGCGCGGCGGCGCGCGCGGATCTCTCCAACTCGCTAGCGGGAGTAGAGCTCGATGATGAGCTGCTCCTGGATCGGGAGCGTGATCTCGTCGCGGACCGGATCGGCGAGGATCGTACCCTGCTTCTCCGCCTTGTCGACCGACAGCCAGCTCGGGATGCTGCGCGTCTCGAGCGCGGCGAGCGCACCCTCGATGCGCGCGGCCTTCTGGCCGCGCGGCGTGAGCGTGATCTTGTCGCCCTTGCGCACCCGGTAGGACGGGATGTCGACGCGCTTGCCGTTGACCGCGAAGTGGCCGTGGCGGACGAGCTGGCGGGCCTCGGTCCGGGCGGTGACGAAGCCGAGCCGGAAGATCACGTTGTCGAGCCGGCGCTCGAGCAGGGCCATCAGGTTCTCGCCCTTCACGCCCTTCATCGCCGACGCCTCGGCGACCGTCTTGCGGAACTGGCGCTCGAGCAGGCCGTAGATGCGGCGCACCTTCTGCTTCTCGCGCAGCTGCAGGCCGTAGTCCGAGAACTTCGGGCGGCCCTGGCCGTGCTGGCCGGGCGGGTAGTTGCGGCGCTCGATCGAGCACTTGTCCGTGAAGCAGCGGTCGCCCTTCAGGAACAGCTTCATGCCTTCCCGGCGGCACAGTCTGCAGACCGAATCGTTGTAGCGAGCCAAGTCGTCTCCTAGCTATGCGCGGCGCCGCTTGGGCGGGCGGCAGCCGTTGTGCGGGATGGGGGTGACGTCGCGGATGTAGGTGACCTTGAAGCCGGCGGCCTGCAGCCCGCGCGCGGCGGGTTCGCGGCCCGCGCCCGGGCCCTTCACCACCACGCCGATCTGGCGCACGCCGTGCTCCATCGCCTTCTTCGCCACGTCCTCCGCGCAGATCTGGGCGGCGTAGGGCGTCGACTTGCGCGAGCCCTTGAAGCCGACCATGCCCGCCGACGAGGCCGCGATCGTGTTGCCGGCCACGTCGGTGATCGTGATGACGGTGTTGTTGAACGTCGACAGGATGTGCGCGACGCCGGTCTGGATGCTCTTCCGGACCTTCTTCTTGACCTTCTTCGCCTTGGCTACGCCCATGAAGCGCTCACTTCTTCGTCGCCTGCTTCTTGCCGGCGACCGTCTTGCGTGGGCCCTTCCGGGTACGCGCGTTGGTGTGGGTGCGCTGGCCGCGCACCGGGAGTCCCTTGCGATGGCGGAAGCCGCGGTAGCAGCCGATGTCCATCAGCATCTTGACGTTCTGCTGCACCTCGCGGCGCAGGTCGCCCTCGACCTTGTACTGGCCCTGGATCACGTCGCGCAGGCGGACCACCTCGCTCTCGTCGAGATCGAAGGTCTTGGTGGCCGGCGCGACGCCCGCCTCGTCGCAGATCTTGAGCGCCGAGGCCCTGCCGATGCCATAGATGTAGGTCAGAGCGATCCGGACCGCCTTCTCGCGCGGCAGATCGACTCCCGCGATTCTCGCCATTCGCTAGCCCTGCCTCTGCTTGTGCTTGGGGTTCTCGCAGATCACCCGGAGCACGCGCTTGCGCCGGATGAGCTTACATTTCACACACATTTTCTTGACGCTCGCGCGGACCTTCACGGCCTGCCTCCCTGACTCTCTAGTGCGTACCCGGGACCCGGGTGAGGACCTCGGGTCCGTGATCGGTGATCGCCACGGTGTGCTCGAAGTGCGATGAGCGCAGGCCGTCGGCCGTCGAGGCCGTCCAGCCGTCGTCGCCGATCGACACCTCGCAGCCGCCCACGTTCACCATCGGCTCGATCGCGATCACCATGCCCTCGCGCAGCCGCTGGCCCCGACCCGGGCGTCCGAAGTTGGGTAATTGCGGCGGCTCGTGCATGGCCCGGCCGATGCCGTGGCCCACGAAGTCGCGCACCACCGAGAAGCCGTCCTGCTCGACGGTCTCCTGGACCGCGGCACCCACGTCGCCCAGCCGCTTGCCCGGCTCCATCTCGCGGATGCCGGCGTTCAGGCTCTTGTGGGTGGTCGCCATCAGCCGGCGCGAGACCTCGTCGACCTTGCCGATCGGGATGGTCAGCGCAGCGTCGGCGTGGAAGCCCTCGCAGATCGCGCCGAAGTCGAGCTTCAGGAGGTCGCCCTCGACGAGCGCGCGCGCGCCCGGGATGCCGTGCACGATCTCCTCGTTCACCGACGCGCAGATCACGCCGGGGAACGGCGGCGCCTCGCCCGGCGCGTAGCCCAGGAACGAGGACTGCAGCCCGCGCGCCTTGATCTCCGCGCGCGCGGCGCGGTCGAGGTCGCCGGTGGTGACGCCCGGCTTCGCGAGCTCGGCGAGGCGCACGAGGATCTCGCCGACGTGGCGGCCGGCCTCGCGCATCTTGTCGAGCTCGCGTTTGGACTTGAGCTGGATCACGCCGCCGCTCCCAGCGCGCCGAGCAGGCGCGCGGTGACGTCGTCGAGCGAGCCGACGCCGTCGATCGAGACCAGCTGGCTGCGGTAGTGGTCGAGCAGCGGCTGCGTGTCGCGCTTGTAGACGTCGAGGCGCTTCTTCGCGGTCTCTTCGGTGTCGTCGGCGCGGCCCTCGCCGCGCGCGACGATGCGCTTGCGCAGCTCGTCGTCGGCGACGCGCAGCGCCACCACGCGCGCGGGCGCGCGGCCGAGCTCCGCGAGCAGCTTGTCGAGCTCCACCGCCTGCTTCTTCGTGCGCGGGAAGCCGTCGAGCACGAAGCCGGTCTTGCAGTCCGCGCGGCTGAGGCGCTGGCGCACGATCTCGATCACCACCTCGTCCGGCACGAGATCGCCGCGGTCCATGATCGCCTTCGCGCGCTTGCCCACGGCCGAGCCGCTCGCCACCGCCTCGCGCAGGATGTCGCCGGTGGAGATCTGCGGGATCTGGAACTTTTCGACCAGGCGCTTGGCCTGCGTGCCCTTGCCGGAGCCGGGCGGTCCCATCAGGATCAGGTTCAGCTCGCGGCTCATCGGCCGCCCCGCCCGCGCATGCGCGCGCCCTGGATGAACGAGTCGTAGTTGTGCGCCACCAGGTGGGCCTCGACCTGGCCCACCGTGTCCATCGCGACGCCGACCACGATCAGGAGCGCCGTGCCGCCGAAGATGAACGGCACCGCGAACTCCGACTGCAGCAGGTTGGGCAGCACGCACACCGCCGCCAGGTAGGTCGCGCCGACCAGCGTGATCCGGTTCATCACCTTCTGGATGTACTCGGCCGTGCGCTTGCCGGGCCGGATGCCGGGGATGTAGCCGCCGTTCTTGCGCACGTTGTCGGCGACGTCGTCGGGGTTCAGCATGACCCCGGTGTAGAAGTAGGCGAAGAACACGATCAGGGCGATGTACACCAGGTTGTAGCCCCAGGTGCTCCAGCCGAGCCAGTCGTCGGTGAAGTCCGCCAGGTTCTCCGAGCCGCTCCACTGCGCGATCTGCATGGGCAGCACGAGCAGGGACGAGGCGAAGATCGGCGGGATCACGCCCGAGGTGTTGAGCCGCAGCGGGAAGTAGGTCATCCCGCCGGCGAGCTGGCGCTTGCCGACCACGCGCCGCGCGTACTGGATCGGGATGCGGCGCTGCGCGCGCTCGAAGTACACGATCACGCCGACCACCGCGACCATGAACGCGATCAGCAGGATCACCGCGATCGGCGCCAGCTGGTCGGTGCGCACCATGTCCCAGACCTGCGCCATTGCGCTCGGAATGCTGGTGACGATGCCGGCGAAGATCACGAGCGAGATGCCGTTGCCGATCCCGCGTTCGTTGATCTGCTCGCCGAGCCACATGATGAACGAGGTGCCGGCGGTGAGGGTGATGATGGTGCTGAAGCGGAAGCCCCAGCCCGGATCGAGCACGGTGTTCGCGCCCAGCGCCCCGCTCTCGAGCGCCGTCGCCATGAGCATGCCCTGGATGAACGCGAGGATGACGGTGCCGTAGCGCGTCCAGCGCGTGATCACGCGCCGCCCCTCCTCGCCTTCCTTCTTCAGCTCCTCGAGCTTGGGGATCACGACCGTGAGCAGCTGCAGGATGATCGACGCCGAGACGTACGGCATGATGCCGAGCGAGAAGATCGAGAGCTGCTCGAAGGCACCGCCTGTGAACAGGTTGAGCAGCCCGAACATCCCGCCGTCGGTCTGCTCGAAGTAGCGGCGCACCTCGACCGGGTCGATGCCCGGCGTGGGCACCGCGCAGCCGATCCGGTACACGGCGAGCATCCCGAACGTGAACAGGATGCGCCTGTTCAGCTCGGGGATGCGCGTGATGTTTCCGACGGAGCCGGGGTTCACGTTGCTTGGATCTCCACGCTGCCGCCCGCGGCCTCGACCTTCTTGCGGGCCGAATCGGAGGCGGCGGCGACACGGACCTTGAGCGCGACCGAGAGCTCGCCCGAGCCGAGCAGCTTCACGGGCGCGGCGGCGCTGCGCACCAGGCCCGCTTCCGCGAGCTTGGCTGTGTCGATCTCGGCGCCGGACGCGAAGCGCGCGAGCGCCTTCACGTTCACCACCTGGCTGGTCTCGCCGAAGATGTTCGTGAAGCCGCGCTTGGGCATGCGCATGACGAGCGGGATCTGGCCGCCCTCGCGGTGCGGCTTGTGCTTGCGGCCAGCGCGCGAGCCCGCGCCCTTCGTGCCGCGGCCCGACGTCTTCGCGCTGCCGCTGCCGACACCGCGGCCGACGCGCTTGCGCGGCTTGCGCGCGCCCTTGTTCGGCTTCAGCCGGTTCAGCATCACTCGCCCTCCACGCGCACGATGTGGCGGACCTTCTTGATCATGCCGCGCACGGCCGGCGTGTCCTCGAGCTCGCGCACGGCGTTGGGTTTGCCGAGCCCGAGCCCGCGCAGCGTCTGGTGCTGGTCGGGTGCGTAGCCGATCGCGCTGCGCACTTGGTGCACGCGGATCTTCCCGGCCGACTTCGCCTTCTTGGTCGCCATGTCCTACCTCGGTTCTCTCGAATCTCTCGCTTCGGTCCTAGCTCGCGGCCGCGCCGCCGAGCTCGGCGATTCGCTCCTCGCGCACGCGCAGCTGGCGGAAGGCGTCGAGCGTCGCGCGGATCACGTTGTGGTGCCGGTTCGTGCCCAGGCTCTTGGTCAGCACGTTCTGCACCCCCGCGGCCTCGCACAGCGCGCGCACCGCGCCGCCGGCGATCACGCCCGTGCCGCGCCGCGCCGGCCGCAGCACGACCATGCCCGCGCCGAACTCGCCCGTGACCTCGTGCGGGATCGTGCCCTCGAGCAGCGGCACGCTGATCAGGTTCTTGCGCGCCTGCTCGATGCCCTTGCGGATCGCCTCCGGCACCTCGTTCGCCTTGCCGAGCCCGGAGCCGACCACGCCCTGGCCGTTGCCGAGCACGACCAGCGCCGTGAAGCCGAAGCGGCGTCCGCCCTTCACGACCTTGGCCACGCGGTTGATGTCGACCACGCGCTCCTCGAGCTCGTAGTCGTTGGGGTTCAACCGTTCGCGCCGTTGGTTCTGTCGCGCCATCGAGCTTCGCTCCCTGTCAGAAGGACAGACCGGCTTCGCGAGCCGCGTCCGCCAGCGCCTTCACGCGCCCGGTGTAGACGAATCCATTGCGGTTGAAGCTGACCTCGCGGATTTCGCGCTCCTGCGCGAGCTTCGCGATCGCCGCGCCGACCTTCTTGGCCGCGCCGACGTCCTTGGTCGACTCGAGCCCGTCGCGCACGCCGGGCGAACGGGTCGAGACGCCGGTCAGCGTCTTGCCCGAAATCGGGTCGGTGATCTGCGCGTAGATGTGCTTCGAGCTGCGGTACACGGTCAGCTGCGGCTTCTCGCTCGTGCGCAGCTGCTTGCGCACCTTCAGCTTGCGCCGCTCGAGCAGGAACTTGCGACGGGACACGCTCATGACTTCGCTCAGCCTCCCGCGGTTCCGGTCTTGCCGACCTTGCGGCGGACCAGCTCGCCCGCGTAGCGGATGCCCTTGCCCTTGTACGGCTCCGGCTCGCGCACCTTGCGGATCTCGGCCGCGAACTGGCCGACCTTCTGCTTGCTCGCGCCCTTCACGACCAGCCGCGTCTGGCTCTCCGCCACGACCTCGAGGTCGGCGGGGATCGCCATCGCGACGGGATGCGAGTAACCGATCGTGAGCGTGAGCTTCTTGCCCGCGACCTCGGCGCGATAGCCGATGCCCTGGATCTCGAGCGCGCGCGAGAAGCCCGTCGTCACGCCCGTGACCATGTTCGCGAGCAGCGCGCGCATCAGGCCGTGCATGGCCTTGGCGCGCTTCTCGTCGCCGTCGCGCGTCACGCGCGCCTCGCCGCCCGCGACCTCGATCTTGCAGTGCGGCGCGAGCGGCTCGACCAGGGTCCCCTTCGGCCCCTTCACCGAGACGCGGCCGTCGGCGATCTTGATCTCGACGCCGGACGCGAGCTTCACGGGCTGTTTTCCGATGCGCGACATGACTACCAGACCTTGGCGAGCAGCTCGCCGCCGAGGCCCGCATCGCGCGCCTCCTTGTCGGTCATGACTCCCTTCGGCGTGGAGAGGATCGCCATGCCCAGCCCGCTGCGGATCTGCGGGATGCGCTTGGCGGCGACGTACACGCGGCGGCCGGGGCTCGAGATGCGCTCGATGCCCTCGATCACCGGGCGGTCGTCGTCGCCGTAGCGGATCTCGACGCACAGCGTGGGCTTCGCGGCCTCCGCGTCGTCGGAGTAGCCGGCGATGTAGCCGCGATCGCGCAGCACGCGCGCGACTTCCATCTTGAGCCGCGACTTCGGCATCTTCACGCGCAGGAGCCGCGCGCGTCCGCCGTTGCGGATGCGCGTGAGCATGTCGGCGATGGGATCGTTGATCACGTCGTCTTCCTCACCAGCTCGACTTCGTGATGCCGGGGATCTTGCCCTCGAGCGCCAGCTTGCGCAGGCAGATCCGGCACAGGTCGAACTTGCGGTAGTAGGCGCGCGCGCGGCCGCAGCGGCCGCAGCGGTTGTAGTAGCGCGTGCGGAACTCGAGCTTCCCCGCCACGCGCGCTTTGCGCATCCGGAGTTGCTGGTGGAGTTTGGAAGTCTTGGCCATGGTCCCTCACGTCCGGAACGGCATGCCGAGGCCGGTGAGGAGCGCGAGGCCCTCCTCGTCGGTCGACGCCGTGGTCACGATCGTCACGTTCAAGCCCCGGATCTTCTCGACCTTGTCGTAGTCGACCTCGGGGAAGATGATCTGCTCGCGCAGGCCGAGCGTGTAGTTGCCGCGGCCGTCGAACGCGCGCGGCGAGACGCCGCGGAAGTCGCGCACGCGCGGCAGCGCGACGTTCATCAGCCGGTCCAGGAATTCCCACATGCGCGCGCGGCGCAGCGTGACGGTCACGCCGATGCGCTGGTTCTCGCGCAGGCGGAAGTTCGCGATCGCCTTCTTGGCCTTCTGGATGACCGGCTTCTGGCCGGTCACGCGCGCGATCTCGTCCGCGGCGGCGTCGAGCAGCTTGGGATTCTGCGTCGCCTCGCCGAGCCCGACGTTGAGCGTCACCTTGACCAGCCGCGGCACCTGCATCGCGCTCTTGTACGAGAAGCGCTTCTGCAGCTCCGGCGCGACGGCCGACTTGTACATCTCCTGCAGGCGCGGCACGTAGTTCTCGACCTCGACCGTCGGCCCCGCCGGGGTCGCGGCCTCGGCCTCCGCGGCCTTCTTCTTCGCCTTAGCCATCGATCGCCTCGTCGTGCTTCTTGCTCCAGCGGAGCTTCTTCCCGCCCACTTCGCGGAACGCGACCCGCGTCTTCTCGCCCTTGTGGATCAGCGCCACGTTCGAGAGGTGCAGCGACGCTTCCTTCTCGATGATCCCGCCCTGGCGCGTGGTCGCGTTGGGCTTCTGGTGCTTCTTCACGATGTTCACGCGCTCGACCATCACGCGGCCGCGCTCGGGGTCGACGCGCAGCACGGTGCCGCGCTTGCCGCGGTCGCGTCCGACCGTCACCTCGACCGTGTCGCCCTTGCGGATCTTCGCCGCCATCACAGCACCTCGGGCGCGAGCGAGATGATCTTCATGAAGCGCTTCGCGCGCAGCTCGCGGGCGACCGGCCCGAAGATGCGCGTCCCGATCGGCTCGCGGTTGTTGTCGACCAGCACGACGGAGTTGTCGTCGAACCGGATGTAGCTGCCGTCCGAGCGGCCGATCTCCTTGCGCGTGCGCACGATCACCGCCTTGTGCAGCTGCTTCTTCTTCACGCGCGCGCCCGGCAGCGCCTCCTTCACCGACACCACGATGATGTCGCCGATCGAGGCGTAGCGGCGCTGGGAGCCGCCGAGCACCTTCACGCAGAAGACGCGGCGCGCGCCCGAGTTGTCCGCCACATCGAGCACCGATTGCATCTGGATCACGCCAGCTTCTCCTGGATGCGCCAGCGCTTGCGGCGCGAGAGCGGGCGCGACTCGATGATCCGGACCCGGTCACCGACCTTGCACGCGTTGGTCTCGTCGTGGGCCATGAAGCGCGTGCGCTTGCGCACGTACTTCTGATAGGTGGGGTGGAGGACCGTGCGGCTGACCTCGACGATGACGGACTTGTCCATCTTGTCGGAGACCACCACGCCCTCGCGGGTCTTGCGCAGGCCGCGGACGCTCATGACTTCCCCTTCCGCTCGGCCGAGACGGTGAGAGCGCGCGCGAGATCGCGGCGCGCCTGGCGCAGGCCGGCCGTCTTCTCGAGCTGCTGAGTGGAGTGTTTGATGCGCAGCTTGAACACCTGATCCCGCGCCTCGCTGACGCGCGCGGCGAGCTCGGTGTCGCTGAGCTTGCGAAGATCGACGGCCTTCATGCCTCGTTCCTCTCCAGGATGCGCGTGCGCACGCCGAGCTTGTGGGCGGCGAGCCGCAGCGCTTCGCGCGCGATCTCGCGCGTGACGCCTTCCATCTCGTACATCACCCGGCCGGGCTTCACGGGACAGACCCAGTACTCGGGGCTGCCCTTGCCCTTGCCCATGCGGGTCTCGGGCGGGCGCTTGGTCATCGGCTTGTCGGGGAAGATGCGGATCCAGATCTTGCCGCCCCGCTTGGCGTGGCGGGTCATGGCGACGCGCGCGGCCTCGATCTGGCGCGCGGTGATCAGGCCGTGGTCCAGCGTCTGCAGTCCGTAGTCGCCGAACGCGAGCTCGCCGCCGCGGTAGGCTTTGCCGCGCAGGCGCCCCTTCTGGACCTTCCGGAACTTGGTCTTCTTGGGTTGCAGCATGGGAACTCCGTCAGGGCCTCAGCGCGCCTGCGCCTCTTCGAGCCGGCCGAGCCGGTGCTCGTCGAGCTTCGCGTCGGGCACCAGGCCGTGGAACACCCAGCACTTCACGCCGATCAGGCCGTAGGTGCAGTGGGCCTCCCAGAAGCCGAATTCGACCTGCGCGCGCAGCGTGTGCAGGGGCACGCGCCCTTCCATGTACTGCACGACGCGCGACATCTCGGCGCCGCCGAGCCGGCCCGAGACCTTGAGCTTGATGCCCTGCGCGCCGAACTTCAGCGCCGCCTGCATCGCCTTCTTCATGGCGCGGCGGAACGCGACGCGGCGCTCGAGCTGCAGCGCGATGTTCTCGGAGATCAGCTGCGCGTCGACCTCGGCCTTGCGGATCTCGCGGATGTTGATGAAGACCTCGTTGCCGGTCATGTCCGCGACTTCGCGGCGCAGCGCGTCGACGTCGGCGCCGCGCTTCCCGATCAGGATGCCCGGTCGCGCGGTGTGGATGTTCACCGACATCTTCTCGGCGCGGCGCTCGATCACGATCTTCGAGATGCCCGCGTGGAAGGCGCGCTTCTTGATGAAGTCGCGGATACGCAGGTCCTCGTGCAGCGACGTCACGTAGCCGCGCTCCGCGTACCAGTTCGACTGCCAGCCGTTGATCACGCCCAGCCGGAAGCCGTACGGATGTACCTTCTGTCCCAACGCTGTCTCCTACCGCTCTTCCAGGACGACGGTCACGTGACTCATCCCTTTGTTGACCCAGGTGGCGCGTCCCTGCGCGCGCGGGCGGATGCGCCACGAGCGCGGCCCTTCGTCGACGGTGATGCGCTTCACGTACAGGTTGTCGAGGTCGATGCCGGCCTGGTGCCGCGCGTTGTGCTCCACCGCGTTCGCGAGCGCGGAACGCAGCAGCTTCTCGAACGGCCCGGCGGCCGACTTCTCGCAGTCCTTCAGGATCTCGAGCGCACGGCTCGCGGACTTCGACCGGATCAGGTCCGCCACCAGGCGCCCCTTCCGCGGCCGGAACCGCACTCCACGGATCTTCGCGCGAACTTCCATCTCGCTCGCCTCACTTCTTCGGCGGCGGCGCCGCCGACGGGGCCGCCTTCACCTTGCGATCGCCCGAGTGCACGACCGGCTTGCGCGTCGGCGCGAACTCGCCGAGCCGGTGGCCGACCATGTTCTCGGTGACGAACACCGGCATGAACAGCCGCCCGTTGTGGACGTGCAGCGTCAGGCCGATCATCTCCGGCGTGATCATCGAGCGCCGCGACCAGGTGCGGATGATCTGACGCGAGCCGGAGTTCACCATCGCGTCGACCTTCCGCTGAAGGCTCGGCTGGATGTAGGGACCCTTCTTGACGGAGCGCGCCATTACTTCTGTCCTCGGCGGCGGATGATGAAGCGATCCGTCCGGCGGTTGTTGCGGGTCTTGTGGCCCTTGGTCGGCTGGCCCCACGGGCTCACCGGATGGCGGCCGCCCGAGGTGCGGCCCTCGCCGCCGCCGTGCGGGTGGTCGACCGGGTTCATCGCCACGCCGCGCACGTTCGGCCGCACGCCGAGCCAGCGCGAGCGGCCGGCCTTGCCGATCGCGACGTTCTCGTGCTCCGCGTTGCCGACCTGGCCGATCGTCGCGAGGCAGGTCGCGAGCACCATGCGCGTCTCGCCCGACGGGAGCTTCAGCTGCGCGTAGGCCGCGTCGCAGGCCATCAGCTGCGCGCCCATCCCGGCGGAGCGCACCAACTGCCCGCCCTTGCCGGGCTTGAGCTCGACGTTGTGCACGAGCGAGCCGGTCGGGATCGCGCGCAGCGGCAGGGTGTTGCCCGGCTTGATCTCCGCGCGCTCGCTGGTCATCACGCGGTCGCCCACGTTCATGCCCTGGGGCGCGACGACGTAGCGCTTCTCGCCGTCCGCGTAGTGCAGGAGGGCGATGCGCGCGCTGCGGTTCGGGTCGTACTCGATCGCCGCGACCTTCGCGGGCACGTCCCACTTGTCGCGCTTGAAGTCGATGTCGCGGAACAGCTTCTTGTGCCCGCCGCCGCGGTGGTAGGCGGTGATCTTGCCGCGCGTGTTCCGGCCCCCGCTCGACTTCTTGCCCTTGGTGAGCGAGCGCTCGGGCTTCTTCTTGGTCAGCTCGGAGAAATCGGCGACGGACATGCCGCGCCGGCCCGGCGACGTGGGTTTGTAGTTACGCGTCGGCACGGCTCACACTCCCTCGAAGAACTCGATCGAGTCGCCGGCTCGGAGGCGCACGCGCGCCTTCTTCCACGACGGCTTGTCGCCCACGAACCGGCCCACGCGCTTGGACTTGCCGCGCACGCGGTTGGTGCGCACGTCGAGCACCTTCACGCTGAACAGCTCCTCGACCGCGCGGCGGATCTCGTGCTTGTTCGCGTGCGGGTGCACGGCGAAGGTCACGATGTTCTGCTGCTCGCGCTCGATCGTGCTCTTCTCGGTCACGACCGGACGCTGGATCACCTGGCGCAGGTCCTTCATGACAGCCTCTCCACCACGGCGCCGAGCGCCGAGCGCGTGATCACCAGGTGCTTGCGCAGGAGCACGTCGCGCACGTTCAGGCCCATGACCGCGAGCACGCGCACCTTGGGCAGGTTGCGGCCCGCCAGCTCGAGGTTGGGCTCGCGCTCGCGCGTGACGATCAGCGCGTCCTCGGCGCCGAGCTCCGCGAGCTTCGCGACCAGGAGCTTCGTCTTCGGCTCGGCGAGCTGGATGTCGTCGACCACCAGCACCCGGTTCTCGCTCTTGCGCAGCGAGAGCGCGGAGCGCAGCGCGGCCTTGCGCACCTTCTTCGGTACGGAGACCTCGTAGTCGCGCGGCCGCGGCCCGTGCACGATGCCGCCGCCGGCCCACTGCGGAGCGCGGATCGTGCCCTGGCGGGCGCGGCCCGTGCCCTTCTGCTTCCACGGCTTGATGCCGCCGCCCGAGACCTGGGCGCGGCTCTTCACCGCGGCGGTGCCGCTCCGGCGGGCGGCGAGCTGCGCCACCGTCACGGTGTGCAGCAGGTCGCCGCGGATCGGCGCGTCGAAAATCTTCGGATCGAGTTCCATGGCCATCGTCCTAGAGCTTGATCTCCACGTCCACGCCGGCGGAGAGCTCGAGCTTCATCAGCGCGTCCACCGTCTGGGGCGTCGGGTCGAGGATGTCGATCAGTCTGCGGTGCGTGCGGATCTCGAACTGCTCGCGCGACTTCTTGTCGACGTGTGGTCCGCGCAGCACGGTGAACTTCACGATCGAGGTCGGCAGCGGGATCGGCCCCGCGGTCCGCGAACCCGTGCGCACACAGGTGTCGAGGATTTCGGAGGCGCTCATGTCCAGCAGCTTGTGGTCGAACGCCTTCATGCGGATGCGGATCTTCGGGGATGCGATCTCTGCCATGGCTTCCTACTCGATCACTTCGGCGACGACGCCGGCGCCGACCGTGCGGCCGCCTTCGCGGATCGCGAAGCGAAGACCCTGCACCATCGCGATCGGGGTGATCAGCTCCACCTTGATCGCGATGTTGT
>Ga0187892_10006548_pt1 | contig 17207 bp, 6 predicted proteins | sample MA1701073metaG_FD_139345 | JGI IMG/M metagenome (GOLD analysis project Ga0187892, IMG submission 139345) | Bio-ooze microbial communities from a basaltic lava cave in the Kipuka Kanohina Cave System on the Island of Hawaii, USA - MA170107-3 metaG ... | reverse complement strand
TCCCGGCGCGCTGCTCATGAACTACAAGATCTGCGAGACGATTTTCTCGTGCGTGGGGAGCGTGAACATCGTCACGGCGCTCGAAGACGCGCTCTCCCCGACCGACCCCGCGGGCTTCCCCAAGCCGGTGGCAACGGTCATCAACATGAGCTTTGGCGGCGGGGGGAGCCCCAATGACGCAAGCGCGGTGGCGGCGAGCAACGCAGCCCTACTCGGCGCTGTCCCGGTAGCGTCGGCAGGCAACTCGGGCCCCGGCGAGAACACGCACGGAGCGCCGGCGGCCGGTCGCCGCGTGATCGGTGTGGCGGCCTGCATGGACCCTGGCGCCGGGCTCAATGAAACCGACGTGCTGGTTCCCGACGCCTTGCGTTACACCGTCGCCGGCGCTTCCACCGGCGCTCAGAATGACACCGGGCGTCCCGTCGCCTCCCAGGATCTGCCCATCACGACCATCATCATGGGCGGAGCGCCCGATGTGACCTTCCCCTTGGGGCAACACTACGTCTACGTCGGATTCGCCGATACGCCCGACCAGGTACCCGTCGCGGTGAACGGGCGAATCGCCCTCGCCTCGCGCGGAAGCACGGCGAGCGCAGGTGGTCAAGGTACGGGTCTGTTCGGCGGCAAGGCGGCGCAAGTTGCGGCCAAGGGCGGCTTGGCCCTTCTGATCTTCAACAACGTCGATGGCGAGCTCGAGGCCGCCACGACCCAGGCATCCGCGATCCCTGCCTTCGGACTGTCCAAAGCCAATGGAGAATACCTCCGTGACGCGCTGGGATTCCAATCTCCCCTGTTTGATAAGGACGATCCCGCGACGTGGGGCGTCATTTCCAACTTCCCCATCCGTATCAGTCCGCCCGACCCGCTGACGTTCCTTCCGGATTCAACGGGGTTCTCGTCGCGCGGGCCGGTGGACAACTTCCAGTACCTCAAGCCGGACGTCACCGCCCCAGGGCAGAGCATTTATGGGGCGACCATCCCTGCGGGCGGATTACAAGTTGTCCCCGATGTCCCTCCGGCCGTCGGTGGAACGATGAGCGATCCGAGTCGGTTCATTAGCGTGTCGGGCACCAGCTTTTCCGGTCCCACCGTGGCGGGATCGGCGGCGCTCATTCGACATGCCCTCTTGGGCTTGCGCGGCGAATCCCCGCTGAGCGGCGCCAGCTTTCGTAGTGGCGCTGCCGCCGCCGCCCAAGAGGCGCAATTCGCCATCGCGCCGATGAGCCTGGTGCGCGCCGCGCTGACCAATACGGCCACGAACTTGCGCGAGGGAGACAACGTCACCCCGCTGCCGGACACCGACGACCGCACGTTCATTCATGAAATCGGCTCCGGGCTCATTCACGTAGTGGACGCTGCCGATGCCCGTGCGGCGCTCGGAACCAACGACGCCAACGGACCGGGCGGTCCGGACGACGCCAACCACGCCGACTTCCTGCCCACGCACAGCTTTGGAGGTCAGCACCACATCAACACGGACGATCCGGCCCAGGTCAGCTCCATCACCGTCACGCTGCAGAACGTATCGGGTGCATCGGCGGGCGGAACGTACGCCCTGAGCCTGATCGACGGCGGCGCCCTCCGCGGCGACGTGACCCTGCCGATCGCGGGTACCAACGGTTTTTCTCTCGCCTTGAGTGCATCGTCGGTCTCGCTCGGTTCAGCTGTGCACGATCAGGCGACCTTTGACGTGACCGTCACGGTGGACGGCCGCCCGAACCCCGTCGGGCTCATCGCCGCCGGCACCGACGACACCGGGGCGCACGCGTCCGAGTTTCTATGGTGGGTCGTGGCCTCGGGTCCCAACGGCGAGGTGCTGCGTATGCCATTCTACTACCGCGCCACCTCCGAGGAACCGCCGCCGCCCGACAAGGCCCCGCCGTTCCAGAACGCCATCGCCGACGATGCGACACCGGACCAGAATGCGGGCATCGATCGGGACGGAAACTACAAGATCAATTGGACGTTCCCAGGGCCCCCGAATAATCCGGCCTGCAGGTTCCAAGTCGAAGAGGCGACCACGTTCACGCCCATGTTTACGGACGACGCCGAGGAGGCATTAGTCGCCGGCGCAAACAGCACTTGGGCCGGGGATCCCACATGGAGTACGCAACCGCATCCCGATACGGCGAGCAATACTTACAGCCCGCTCTACACAGACAGTCAGAACAGCAGCCTGACCTTGATTGATCCGCTCACGCTCCCGGGCGGGCAAGCCTTCCCTCGGCTGTCGTTTGATTCCTTCGAGGACCTCGAAGAGGGCTTTGACTTCGGCGCCGTGGACGTAAGCACCGACGGCGTCAACTTCCTGACCCTGGCCGCCTTCAGCGGGTCGTTCTCCGGGCGGCGCGAAGTGGATCTCAGCGGCTTCGCCGGGCAGGACGTGCGGATCCGATTCCGTCTGACCACGGATAACATCGTTTCGTTTCCGCTTTTCCAGGGATGGTTCATCGACAACATTCAGGTGGAGACGGCCGATTTCAACGTCCTCGGGACGGTGGACGGCGCCACCTTCACCTTCGACGTGACCGGGCACATGAACGGCAAGTACTACTACCGAGTCGCGGGACTGTTTGGCGATCCTTGTACGGATTTGGGGCCGTACTCCAATATCCGCGACATCACCGTGAACATCAGTCCCGTTGAATGTGTAGACCCGAGCTTCGCCGGCGTTCAATCGGTGGCCGCGCCGCAGGAGCCCACCTGCTCGCTCGATCTGGCTTGGAACGCCGGGCTGACGTTCTGCGATTGCCCGCCCCCCGCCCTCACCTACAACATCTATCGCAGCACAAGTTCGTCGTTTACGCCGTCGCTCAGCAACATAATTGCGTCAGGCATAAACGCCTTGAGCTATCGCGACCAAGCCGGCCTGGATTTCGGGACGACCTACTACTACATCGTCCGCGCGGAAGACTGTCAAACGACTTTCGACGGCCCCGCCAACGGCGGTCGAGAAGAGAACAACCTCGTTCGCAAGAACGGGTCGCCCGTCGGCCCGGCCGCCGCCGCGCCCGATTTCTCCGACGACGTGGAGCCCAGCTCGGAACCTGGCTATACAACGACCAACACGCGCACGACGGGTGGTTGGGCAGTGACGCTCGATCTAACGGCGCACAGTCCCGACAATGCGTGGGTTGCGTTGGACGAACAGCCCGGCGCGCCGACAGGCACGCCGAAAGACGCGACTCTCGTTCTGCCGGCCTTCGGCCTTACGTCCGCCAGCACGCTGAGCTTCTGGCATAACTACGATTTCGCCCAGTTCCTGCCGGACGGGCCCTACCACAGCGGCGGGGTGATCGAAATATCCACTGAGGGCGCTACATGGTTCGATCTTGGACCCTATATCACGGCGGGCGCGTACAACGGTACGATCGACACCGGGGCGCTGAACCCGCTCGCGGGACGCGACGCGTGGGTAGGCTCGAGTGACGCCGGAACGAACAACATCGGCACGAGAGCGGATGCCATGTCCGAGGTCACGGTCGACCTCGGTGCGGCGATCTTCGGAGAGTTTGGCGCCAGCGAGACCTTCGGGACACGCATCCGCTTCCGCTTGGGAGGCACGTTCCAGATTCTCATTGGTGGAGCCCAGGGAACGGGTTGGGGCGTGGATGACATCTTGGTCACGGGCTTACAGGAGGCCGGACCATGTTCAACAGCGACCTGCGGTGACGCTGTCGTTGACGCCGACGAAGAGTGCGACGCGGGAACGTTCAATTCGAACACCGAGCCGGATACATGCCGGGAGGATTGCACGCTCCCTGGTTGCGGCGACGGCGTGGTGGACACCGGGGAGCGATGTGACAACGGATTGGCCAATTCCGACACGCAGCCCGATGCCTGCCGCACCGACTGCGAAGTCGCACAATGCGGAGACGACGTAGTAGATACAGGCGAAGTCTGTGATGACGGGACGGCTAACTCTGATACGGCGCCGGACGCCTGCCGCACCACGTGCGTGCCGGCTGGCTGCGGTGACAACGTCACCGATACCGGTGAAGAATGCGACGACGGCGCGGCGAACTCCGATACGCAGCCTGACGCTTGCCGCACGATGTGCCGTATGGCGGCCTGCGGCGACACCGTGATCGACACCGGCGAGCAGTGCGACGACGGGAACGCTGCGAGCGGCGACGGCTGTTCCGCGGCGTGTGCAATCGAGCTGAGCGACCCCGCGGGTGATCCGAGCGGGATCGACAAGAACCGAGCCATTTCCTTCAGCATCCCGCCGCTGTCGACGGCTGCGGGGCCGATCTCCGCGCTGCGGGTCACGCTCATTTCCCTACATCACCCCGACCCTCCCAACGCTTCCTGCTGCCCGTCACAGGACTTTTCGGCCTATGAGACGCAGACCCGCTGGGTGGGCCGGCCCGCGACCTTCCTCGAATCGCAGGGCGACCCTGGGCGCGGCGGTTCCCGTTCTGCACGGCTGCAATGCACGCCCCTGTACCGCGACTGGACCGCCGATGGCCTGCTGCACGTGGTCGGCGCAGAGATCATCCCCAGTTCCGACTATCAGGTGGAGAGCGTCTCCGTCCTTTGTGAAGGCAACGAAGGCGCCTGCACTGCGGTGTCGTCCCCGCTCGCCATATCGACCCCACGATGGGGGGATATCGTCGCGCCGTTCAACCCCCCGGCGACGGATCCCCAGCCCGAGGGCACCGACGTGGCGGCGGCGGTGAACAAGTTCAAGCACCTGCCCGGCGCGCCGGTCAAGGCCATCGCCCAGTTGCAGCCCAACATGCCGCAACTCAACGCCGATCAGGACGCCTTAGACATCGCTGCGTGCGTGGATGCGTTCAAGGGGTTTGCCTATCCCTACAGCGGGCCGTGCGATTGTCCACCTCAAGTACCCTGCACTGTCACCGCATGTGACAGTGGATCGGATTGCACCGAGCTTTACGGGGCCGGCGCGACGTGTGTGCAGGTCTGCGCGGGCGGGACCAACGCGGGGCTCCCCTGTCTGGGCAACATGCACTGCAACCTGTGCATCGGCGGCGACTACGACGGCCTACCCTGCGATTCCGAAGCCATGAACCCGTGTCCCAACGGGGCGTGCTCCGACGACGGCGTCTGCGGACCCGGCTTCTGCCGCGACCGCTGCGGACGGTGTACGCCCTGATAACCCCTCGAGTGCATCCCTCCCAAGCGACGGGGCCTTCCGCGTGATGGAGACGCGAAAGGCCCCGCTCTGCTTCACTCGCCTTGCTTGCAAAACGCTGCCCCTTCGGCCAAGCTCGAAGGACGAGGTTCGCCATGATCACGAAACCCAAGCCCGCAGCGCACGTGGCGTTCTCACTCCTCGCGACGCTGGGGCCGCTCGGCTCGTGCAGCAAGGAACAGCGCGGCACGGACGCGGGCAGTCCCGGAAAGTCCGTCGGCGTTTCGCTGCTCACCATGCAGCACCAGTTCTACCAGGAGCTTCGCGCCGGCCTGGAGGCTGAGGCGAAAAAGCGCGGGCATCGCTTGCACGTCCTCGCCGCGGAGTTCGACTCCGCCCGGCAGGCGAATCAGATCGACGAGTTCATCGTGCAGAAGGTGGACGCGATCGTGGTGTGCCCGTGCGACTCGCGCAGCGTGGGGGCGAGCATCGCCGCGGCCAATCAGGCGGCTATCGCCGTGTTCACCGCGGACATCGCCAACGCCTCGCCAATCGGCAAGGTGGTTGCGCACGTCGCCTCGGACAACGTGCAAGGGGGACGTGAGGCCGCCAAGCTCATGGCCGCGGCCGTCCAGGGCAAGGGCTCCGTTGCTATCCTTTCCCATCCCGAGGTCGCTAGCGTCAGCGATCGGGTCAAGGGCTTCAAGGAGCAGCTCGCGACGTACCCCGACGTTCAGATCGTGGCGGAGCTGTCCGCGGAAGGGAAGCGCGACAAAGCCGTGCGCGTCATGGAGGACTTGCTGCAGTCCCACCCCGATCTGAAGGGCGTGTTCGGAATCAACGACGACACGGCGCTCGGCGCGCTTGCCGCCGTCGAGTCCGCCGGCAAGGCGGGCCAAATCCAAATCGTCGGCTACGACGCGACCCCCGAGGCCAGGGCGAAGATCGCCGCTCGAGCGATCTACGGAGACGTCATTCAAAACCCCCGCAGGATCGGCGAGCTGACCATCCAGGCCGTCGATGACTTCTTTGCTGGACGCCCTCCGCCGACGATCATCCCCGTCGAGGTCGGAACCTACGTGGGAGACAGCCCCTAGGAAGCTCGTCGTGGGTGATCCGGCGCCGCGCGTGCATTTCGAGGGCATTTCCAAGCGCTACCCGGGCGTTCAGGCCCTGGATTGCGTGACTTTCTCCGTCGCTCCAGGGAGCATCCACGCGGTAGTCGGCGAAAACGGCGCCGGCAAGAGTACGCTCATGAAAGCCCTCGTCGGCGCGACCCGCGCCGACGAGGGCACGATCCACCTCGACGGGCTTCCTACGGAAATCGCCAACGTCCGGAAGGCCCGCCAGCTCGGCATCGCGGTCGTGTACCAGGAACTGAGCCTCGTGGACGACCTCAGCGTCGAGGAGAACGTCTTCCTGGGTCGCTGGCCGCGCCGCGCAAGCGGAATGATCGACTTTGATGATCTCCGCGCGAAGAGCGCCTCACTTTTTCGATCACTCGGCGTTGCCATCCCAGGTCGCCGGATGGTGGGTGAACTCAGCGTTGCCCAGCGGCAGATGGTCGAAATCGCCCGCGCTCTGTCCTTGGACGCGAGGGTGCTCGTGCTTGATGAGCCGTCCGCGGTGCTGACCCCCCACGAACTCGCGGTGCTCTTCGAATTGTTGCGGCGACTGGCCCAGCGCGGCGTGAGCGTGCTGTACGTCTCCCACCGTTTGGACGAGATCTTCGCCGTCTGCCAAACGGTCACCGTCCTTCGCGACGGTCGCCACGTTTCCACCCGGGCGGTCGGCGAGGTCGATCGTGAGAGCCTGATCCGCGACATGGTCGGGCGACCCCTAGCCGAGGAGTTTCCCCGGCGAGCCGCGAACGCCGGGGCTCTCGTCCTGCGCGTGGAGGGACTGTGCGCTCACGGACGTTTCGAGGGCGTTTCGTTCGAGGTCCGCGCCGGAGAAGTGTTCGCCATCACCGGCTTGGTGGGGTCGGGGCGGAGTTCGTTGGGCCGGGCGCTGTTCGGCGCGTTGCCCGCCACGGACGGAAAAGTCTGGATCGGCGACACAGCCGGTCCATTCCACTCGCCAAGCGAGGCAAAGCGCGCCGGCGTCGCTCATGTGCCCGAAGATCGCAAGAGACAGGGACTGCTTCTTGGCCGCCCATTGCGCGAAAACGTCACCCTGGCGCATCTCACCGACGTTTCCGCCCTCGGCGTGCTTCGGCCGGGCGCCGAGCGACGCGCCGTCCGCGAGAAGATGGAAGAGCTGCGGATCAAGGCCTTCAGCCCCGACGCCGCAGTGGCGACCCTGAGCGGCGGAAACCAGCAAAAAGTCATGATGGCCCGCTGGCTGGGGCGCCGCTATCGTGTCATCATCCTTGATGAGCCGACGCGCGGCGTGGACGTAGGGGCTCGTGTGGAAATCTATACGCTCATCAATCGGCTGGTTGAGGCCGGAGCAGCCGTGGTTATGATCACCTCCGAACTGCCCGAGGCCATCGGCATGGCCGACCGCATCGCGGTCTTCGCCGAGGGGCGATTGAACGGCATCCTTGATAATCAACATCGCAACGTGAGTCAGGAGGCCCTCTTGCACCTTGCCGTTCCCGAAGCGGGGGCGCGACGGCAATGACCACGGCGTCGCGATCGGCGCTGCGGCGGCTGGCGGCGAAGCGAATGCCGCTGATTCTGCTGCTGCTGGTCATCGCCGCGAGCTTGCTCACCGAAGGGCGCTTCCTGCAAGTCGACAACCTCATCAACGTCATGCGGCAGGTGTCCCTGGAGGGACTGATCGCCTTCGGGATGACCCTGGTGATCGTGACCGGCGGAATCGACCTCTCCGTCGGATCGCTGGTCGCGTTCACCGGCGTACTCGCCGCGTTGGCGATGAAGGCGCTGCCCGAGGCGGCGCCCGGCCTGCGCATCGCGGCCGGATTCGTGTGCGGAATTGGCGTCGGAGCGGTGGTGGGCGCCGTCGGCGGGGCGATCATCGGGCGTTTTTCCATTCCACCCTTCATCGTCACGCTTGCGACCATGCTCGTGGCACGGGGATTCGCCTTCATATTCTGCGACGGTCAGCCGGTATACGAACTTCCTGAAGAGTTGAAGTGGTGGGGGCGCGGCTTCGTGCTCGAGTCGGTCATCGGTCGCGTCCTGCCGACCCCCGTGCTGGTCATGCTCGCAGGGTACGTGTTCTTCCTCGTCCTGTTCACGCGAACGGTTTTTGGCCGGAGCGTCGTGGCTGTGGGAAGCAATGAGCAGGCGGCCTTTCTGGCGGGCATTCCGGTCCGCACCACCAAGGTCGTGGTGTACCTTCTGACCGGCCTGCTTTGCGGACTTGCCGGCGTGCTGCATGACGCCAAACTGATGGCCGGCGACCCCAAGGTGGGGGAGATGTGGGAGCTCAACGTGATCGCGGCCGTGGTCGTCGGAGGGACGAGCCTGTTCGGCGGTCGTGGCACAATCACGGGCACGCTGATCGGAGCGCTGATCATTGGTGTGCTGAACAACGGCCTGAACCTGCTGCACGTCGAGCACTTCTGGCAAAAAGTAGTGCTGGGGCTCGTGATTCTCGCAGCCAGTCTGCTCGACGCCGGTCTGCGGCGTTTGGAAGCGCGCTCGTTTTGAATGGAGGGACACATAATGGCAAAACTGACGTTGATACTCTTGGCCCTTTGCACAGTACTTGCGCTGTGCTCCCCAATCTGGGCGGAGAAGCCGCTGTACGATCTCTCGACGCAGAAAGTCTTGTACTGCGTCGGCTATGCGCATCTCGACACACAATGGCGATGGGATTTCTGCACGACGATCGACAAGTACATACGCGACACGCTCGAGCAGAACTTCTCCCGCTTCGAGCAGTTTCCGGGATATGTGTTCAACTTTACCGGCTCTGTCCGTTACGAAATGATGAAAGAGTACTACCCCAAGGAATACGAGCGGCTGAAGAAGTACATTGCGGACGGCCGGTGGTTTGTTTCGGGCTCTTCGGTGGACGAAGGTGATGTCAATGTGCCGTCCGCGGAGGCGGTGATACGGCACGTTCTGTATGGCAATGATTATTTCCGCCGGGAGTTCGGCAAGGAAAGCGTGGACTTCATGCTCCCCGACTGTTTTGGTTTTCCGGCGTCGCTGCCTTCCATCTGGGCACACTGCGGACTGAAAGGCTTTTCCACCCAGAAGCTCACTTGGGGGTCGGCCATGGGAATTCCCTTCAAGATCGGCGTGTGGGAAGGGCCTGACGGGAAGTCCATCCTTGCAGCGTTCGATCCCGGCCCATACGTGGGGGCCATCAAGGGCCGCGTGGACACGAACGCGGAATGGGTAAATCGCGTCGAAGAGAACGGTCGTAAGTACGGCGTCTTCGCCGACTACCATTACTACGGCGTGGGCGACCAAGGCGGCGCGCCGCGCGAGGAGGACGTGCGCAATTACCTCGCGAGCATGAACAACCCGGACAGTCAAATCAAAGTGGCTTTGGTCTCTTCGGATCAAATGTACAAGGACATCACTGCGGAACAAGCGGCGCGATTGCCGCGATACAAAGGAGACTTGCTGCTCACCGAGCATTCCGCCGGGACGCTCACGTCCCAATCCTACATGAAGCGTTGGAACCGCAAGAACGAAATTCTGGCGGACGCAGCGGAGCGCGCCGCCGTGGCGGCCGACTGGCTGGGCGGCGCTGTCTACCCGCGGGACAAGCTCAATCGCTCATGGGTGCGTCTCCTGGCCAATCAGATGCACGACATCCTCCCGGGCACGAGCATCCCACGGGCCTATACGTTCTCCTGGAATGATGAAGTCGTGGCCATGAACGGTTTCGCGGCCGTGCTCACGAACTCCGTCGGTGCGATCACCCGAGCCCTGGACATGCGCACGGAGGGAATTCCGCTGATCGTCTATAACCCGCTGTCCATCGAACGAGAAGACTTGGTTGAGGCTACGGTACGCTTCCCACAAAGTGCGCCGCCGACGATTCGCGTGTTTGATCCGAACGGAAAGCCTCTCGCCTCGCAAATCCTGGAGTCGAACGGGCCGGAGCTTCGGGTTCTATTCGTCGCTCGTACGCCTCCCGTTTCCTGGTCCGTGTATGAAGTGCGCTCCAGTGATGAGAAGGATGCGGGGTCCTCGGCGCTGCGAATCACCGACCGACAAATCGAGAATGAGCACTATCGCGTGACCCTGAATGATGAGGGCGACGTAGTCAGCGTCGTGGACAAGGGGCTCGGCGATCGCGAACTTCTCTCCGCCCCGGCACGTTTGGTATTTACCCGTGAAAAGCCCCAACAATGGCCCGCGTGGAATATGGACTGGTACGATCGCCAGAAGGCGCCGATCGCCGCCGTCGGCGGTCCGGCGAAGATTCGCATCACGGAGCGCGGGCCGGTGCGCGTGGCACTGGAGATTGAGCGACAAGCTCGCAACTCTATTGTCCGTCAGGTCATACGACTGGCGCGCGGCGATGCCGGGCGAAGAATAGAGTTCGCTACCGAAATCGACTGGCAGTCGCCCGAATGCGCCCTGAAAGCGTCATTCCCCCTTCGCGCTTCCAATCCCAAAGCCACCTACAACTGGGGCATGGGGACCATCGAGCGTGGAAACAATGAGCCGACGAAGTACGAAGTCCCGTCGCACGAGTGGTTCGATCTCGCAGATACTTCCGGTGAGTTTGGTGTTTCCGTGCTTGACGACAGCAAGTATGGGTCAGATAAGCCGACGGACAACGAAGTGCGCCTGACGCTGTTGTACACACCGGGAGTGCGGCACGGATATCTGGATCAGCACAGTCAGGACTGGGGCCGCCATGAAATGCTCTACGCCCTGTACGGTCACAAGGGCGACTGGCGCGAGGGACGCAGTGAATGGCAGGGGCGAAGGCTCAATCAGCCTCTTTACGTCTGGGAGGTGGACGGGTCTCGCGCCGAGCCGCATCGTGGTGCGTTGGGAAGGTCATTCTCCCTGCTGAGCGTCAACAGTGAACAGGTGGATGTCCGAGCCGTCAAATTGGCAGAGCATTCAGACCAGGTCATTTTTCGCGTGCAAGAGCTATGGGGACGAGAAGTCAAGGACGCGGAGATCACCGTCGCTGGAGGGATCGTAGAGTGCCAGGAAATGGACGGACAGGAGCGGCGCATCGGTCCCGCGCATCTCCGCGACGGCAAACTGCTGGTCAGTCTGACGCCGTACAGTCCCAAGACATTTGCGGTGAAAATGGGTCCGCCGCCGGCGAGACTTGATCCGCCGCATTCGCAGCCCGTCCAGCTCACCTTCGATACTGACGTGGTTTCGGGCGACGGGAGCTTCGCGGACGGCGGCTTTGACGCTGCGGGACGGACCATCCCGGCGGAAACACTCCCGGCAAAGATCATCAGCGACGGAATCGCGTTCGCGATGGGTCCGACGGAAGACGGGCAGATGAACGCCATCTCGGCTCGCGGACAAACCATCGAACTTCCCGCGGGGAACTTCAATCGCGTGTACTTCCTGGCTGCGGCCGACGAGGATGTGACCGACTGGATCATGCTGGGGCGAAATCGGCTCGCGACCACGAAGTTCCAGTCGTGGACGGGCTTCGTGGGGCAATGGGACGATCGCGTATGGGACCGCAGTTTTGCGGAAGTCGATTATCGGTGTGAAGGGAATGTTACTGGCATCAATGCTGGTTTCATCAAGCGCGATCCCATCGCGTGGTTCGCTACGCATCGGCACCACCCAACTCGCGGCAACGAGGCCTATCGATTCAGCTACCTGTTCCAATATGGGTTTCCTATAGGGCCTCAGGATCGCAGCGTGCAGCTCCCGCGCGATCCAAAGATTAAGGTCTTGGCCCTGACCGCCGCGCGGAATGAGAATGACACCCTCCGCGAGGCCTTGCCCATCTACGACGATTTCACCGGGCGAAAGCCGATCGAATTCCGCCATGTCTATCCGTCGCCGCCCACGCCGGTGCACGATGGGCTCGAGCCGCTCGCGACCGTCGTGCTCGACCGCCGGGCGCGCTTCGAGGACCTGCGCATGGGCCCGCCGTCGGCGAGCGACTATGCCGACTACTCCACCCGCCGGGGGGTCACGTTCCGCTATTTTGAGGGCGACGGTGACTCTCGCCCGCATCAGCGGGCCGGCGCCGAGGGCGACACGCTGCCCCGGTTGAATGACGGACTCGCTGCGGAAAGCAACGACGACACCAAGCGCTGCACCTGGTTTGACGACGAGGGACGGTTTTACGTCGATCTTGGAGCGAGCGTTCCAATCACCCGGATCAACAGCTACTCCTATCACCGCGCCGACCGCGCTCGGCAGTTTTTCTCTCTGTGGGGATCAAATGCCTCGCCAATGCCCGAGCCGGGCTTCCGTCACGGGCAGCACGGCGGCTGGCAGCTGATCGCGGTGGTGGACACGCGGGAGTTGGGCAAGGGCGGCATTCACGGCACGTCGGTCGAGCCGGCCTCCGGGCAGCCGGCAGTGGGGCCGTTTCGCTACCTCCTATGGATCGCCCCTCAAGGCCCGGGCACGTTTTTCACGGAGCTGGACATCCATGCCGCCGGGTAACCGCCTTCGGCGGAGTCTGATCGCAAGCGTGCCACTCATGGCGGGCAGTGTGATGGCGCTTGTCCGGCCGGCAATGGCTCACAGCCTGCTCGTGAGCCGAGGCGAGGCCGTGATGCACACGGATCGCATCGCAGTGGAGATCGAAATCGCCGCCGAGGATTTGCTGCACAGTCATGCTGTCGCGATGGATGAGCAGGGGCGCTTCCGGCTGGGCGCGCTTGCGGCCGCAGCCCGCGCCCACACCGTCACGCTTGATCGTACACTCGTGATCCGCAATACCGAGGGGAACCGGTTGCAAGGCGGTCCCTTTGACGCACAGGTCGATTGGTCGTCCGGCGGGGCCGTTGAACTGCGCGACTTGCGGAGACAGTACGTGAAATACACGTCAACCTATGTTCTGCCGAGTTCTTCGGGTTTTGTTTTCTTCCAACTGCTCCCGGTGGATCGCTCGATGATCGTTCCGTGGCAGCTCGTGCTGAATGTGCGCGGGGAATCGCAAATGGGGCAAATCGTCCGCCTGACGAGTCGGGGGAATGTCGAGTCCGTCGAGTTATCGTGGGAGGATGGTCAGCCTTCGGTCTTGCCCGCTCCCCACCGCGCCGAGGCGGGATCGTGCACACCCTGTGAAAGTCGTGGGGCCGCTCGTTTCAAGCAAGTCTGCGCCGATATCGAGATTGGCGATACGGACAGCAGTGCGTGGCTGTTTATTCCCCTGCCGCTTCTCTCTACTTGGATCACGGTGGGGGCCGAAGGGGATGAGTTCCTGGATTTCGCCGAGCAGGCCGCAGCTCGAGAATCGGTACGACCTCTCATGCGCAGTGCGATCGAGGCCCACACCCAAGTCGGTCCGCTGACGGCGGAGGTGCGAGACGTGCGTTTCGTTTCGGGGGCGGAGGCCATGACCGATCGCATCAGCGTTTGGACGGGAGGAGTGCGGGCGCATGTCCATTTTCAGCGTGCGGGTGGGGTCGAGACGGTGGCGTTGCGCTGGGGATTTTTCAACGGCGCGGTCCTGTCCGCGACGGCCAACATCCACGCTGACGGGCGCTGCACGGAGCACGAATTCTCGACCTATCGGCCGGAGTTCGTCATCGCCCCGCGGGGGGCGACCCCCTCAGGAGCTTTGCACCGCGAAGGACTCGAACCTTCGACGCGCTGATTAAGAGACAAGCCACTGTTATGATGCGACGATGCCTGAACCCGCTGATCCAGTAAGAAACGAGACCAATCTTTGGAAGGTTGTCGTCGCTTCATCGGCGGGAACGCTCATCGAGTGGTATGACTTTTACATCTTCGGCAGCCTCGCAACGATCCTTGCCGCTAAGTTCTTTCCGACGGGAAACGAGACCGTTGCGCTGCTATCAACCTTGGCAACGTTCGCGACCGGCTTCGTCGTCCGGCCCTTCGGAGCTTTGTTTTTCGGCCGTGTCGGGGACTTGGTCGGACGCAAGTATGCGTTCCTTGTCACCCTCTTGATCATGGGGCTATCCACTTTCGCGATCGGGCTGCTTCCGGACTATGCGTCGATCGGTGTTCTCGCTCCTTTGGCGCTGCTGCTGCTGAGATTGTTGCAGGGGCTGGCGCTAGGCGGCGAGTACGGCGGCGCCGCAACGTACGTGGCAGAGCATGCGCCTCTCGGCCGCCGCGGGTTCTATACGAGCTTCATTCAAACCACAGCCACGCTTGGATTGTTCGTTTCACTGGGCGTGATCCTTCTGCTTCGTCAGACTCTGGGTGATGATTCATTCTCGGCATGGGGCTGGCGCGTGCCCTTCCTCTTGTCCATCGTGCTGGTCGCATTCTCCTACCTGATCCGCACGCGGCTGACGGAATCGCCGCTCTTCGCCCAAATGAAAGCCGCCGGCCTTGTTTCCCGTAGCCCGCTGCGCGACAGTTTCCTGAACCGCGAGAACCGGGGGTTGGTCATCGTGGCCCTGTTCGGCGCGACTGCCGGTCAGGGTGTCATCTGGTATACGGGGCAGTTCTACGCTCTCTACTACTTGCAGACGGTCCTCAAAGTGGGTTTCGTGACGGCCAACTACGTTATCGCCGTCGCGCTCTTGCTGGGGACTCCTCTGTTCATCGTCTTCGGCGCTCTGTCCGATCGGATCGGTCGTAAGTCGATCATGATGACCGGCTGCTTACTGGCTCTGCTGACCTACATTCCGATTTATCGTGCGATGACAGCCGCCGCGGGTTTCGACCCCGGGCGCGGCGTCTCCGAGGCTCCCAACGTGGTCGCTCTGACTCTGCTGGTATTTGTGCAGGTGGTCTACGTCACGATGGTCTACGGTCCGATTGCCGCGTTTTTGGTTGAGCTGTTCCCGACTCGCATCCGCTACACGTCCATGTCACTGCCGTATCACATCGGCAATGGGGTTTTCGGAGGACTCGTCCCGTTTATCGCGACAGTCATCGTGGCCAAGACTGGAAACATGTATGCCGGCCTTTATTATCCGATGGCCATTGCCGGCATGACATTCATCGTTGGTATGCTGTACGTGCGAGAGCGTCCCGGTATCGAGCGGACGGACGGTCACCGACCGGTAGATCGCTAACACGAACGGGGTTTGGAACGGACGCGCGTGATTCCGAATTCGACGACTTTACTCGACTGCACCGCGAAGGACTCGAACCTTCGACCCGCTGATTAAGAGTCAGCTGCTCTACCAACTGAGCTAGCGGTGCTGAAAGACGGGGGATTTAATCACAAGCTTGTGGATCGGTCAACCGCGCCAAGCCGCCGGGGCCGCACGGGGCTACGATCCCAGGCTGGCGGCGGAGGCCGCCGACGCGGACTTCACTGCCCCGGCCTCATCGAGCTTCTCCAACAGATAGCTCTTGGTGAGGTTCGGCTCGAGTACGATCGGCGAACCCGGCTTGCCGGCGGGATAGATGAGGTTCAGCGGCACCCCGGCGCGCCCGTGTTTCTGCAGCGTGGTGAAGATCGCATCGTCGCCGCTGGTGAAGTCGGCGACGAACGCCTCCGCGCGGAGGGCCTTGAGTTTCTCTTTCACCTCCGCGGTGTTGATCGCCGCTTTCTTATTGACTTTGCAGACCGTGCAGTACGCGGCCGTGAAGTCCACAAAGGCGACGCGGCCGGAACGCACGACCTCCTCCACGGCCTGCGGCGACCATGGTCGCCACGCGATTTCCGATTCGGCGGGCGCCGTCGCGCCGAGCAGAGCCATTCGCGTTTTTTCAGCCTGTTGAACCGCGGGCTCCAAAGGGTAAATCCAACCGTAGACCAATACAGCGCAGAGTCCCACGACGATGAACGAGCCCGCGCGATAGCGCCATCGCGTCGCCGCGGACATGGTGAAGTCGATCTTTCCCCACAGCCAGCAGCCAAAGGCCACGGCGACGAAGAACACCAGCGTCCACTCCAGGCCTTCGGCGCCGATCTGCGTGATCAGCGGGTGCATGAGCCAAACGACCATGCCCATGAGCAGAAAGCCCATGATCCGCTCGAAGGTGATCATCCAGTTGCCCGGTTTGGGCAAGAAACTCAGCCATTTTGGGTTCGCTCCCAGCAACATGTACGGGCTGGCCATACCCAACCCCGCGAACAGGAACGCGGTGATGGCAATGGGGCGCGGTTGCTGCGTGGCCCAACCAAATGCCCCGGCGAGCAGTGGCCCCGTACAGGCGAAGCCCAGCACCGGCGCGAGGGCCCCCTTTCCGAAGGAGGAGAGGACGCCTTCGTGGTGGATTTTCGATTCGAGGTTGACGGCCGCGGCGGGCACTTGCAGCGTGTAGACCCCCAACATGCTCAGGGCCATCGCCAACACCACCGCCGATAGGGCGATGACCGCGACCGGGTACTGAAGCACGTTGCTGCCTCGCGCCGCCAGCAGCCCCAGGGCCACGAAGAACACCATCACGCCCGCGCCGAAGGAAAGCCCTAGGGCCAGGGTTTGCTTTCGCGAATCGTGCGACTGCTGCACGAAGCCCAGGACTTTGATGGAGAGCAACGGAAGCACGCACGGCGTCGCATTGATGAACAGGCCGTAGAGAAAACAACCCGCAAACAGGCCCAGAAGACCGAACCGCCCCAGGAAACCCTCCAACCCATCACCGTCCGACCTCTCCGCTGGTGCCGACGTCGTACCCGCCTGCGTCACCGACTCGAGCGCCGTCGGCGTTGCACTCGCCCGGCCGGTGACCAAGGAAAAAGACAGCGCCTCCGGCGGGAAACAATTGCCCTTCTCGTCGCATGCCTGGAAAGTGAAGACCCCGGCGATCCGCGCCGGACCCGGCGTGCGATCCGCGCTCACGTCGCCGGACGTGCGAACCGTGATCCGCCCCTCGTATTCGCTCAGCTCGCCCAGATACTTGTCAGGGCGCTTCTTGCCTTCTGGAAAAACGGGCCGCCCGAAGCGCACGCCGTCCCGCCGCTCCAGGAACACATCCGCCGGAATCAGGCTCGGCATGGTCGGGGTGTGCGACTGAATGTGATGGCCCTTGGCGACTTCGATCGCCAGTTCGAGTTCAAACTTCGCCCCCGGTGCGAGGTGGTCCGGGGCGAGCGATGGTGTGATGGTCACGTACTTGCTGCTCGACTT
>Ga0187892_10006547_pt1 | contig 17215 bp, 24 predicted proteins | sample MA1701073metaG_FD_139345 | JGI IMG/M metagenome (GOLD analysis project Ga0187892, IMG submission 139345) | Bio-ooze microbial communities from a basaltic lava cave in the Kipuka Kanohina Cave System on the Island of Hawaii, USA - MA170107-3 metaG ... | reverse complement strand
TTGTAAAAATCATCAAACGTAGTCATTGGAATAACCGCTGATGTTCCGCAAGCATACATCTGTTAAAGACCACGTCTATTCCTGCCTTTTTTGCAAGCGCTTCTGCTTCTGGGTTGTGGATTCCCTCTTGGAGCCAAATCACTCTTGGTTTTTTCTTAATTGCCTCTTCTATTACAGGAAGCACTTGGTCAGATGGTCTAAAAACATCAACTATGTCAACTGGCTGTTCAACGTCTTGTAGACTGGGGCAGCATTTTCTATCCAAAATTTTGTCCGCAGTTGGATTGACTGGGATTATGTTAAAGCCTTGTTGTATGAGGTATTTTGGAACGTAGTGTGCCGCCTTTTCCTCGTTTTTTGACATGCCTACTACTGCGACATTCCTAAGTGACAGAATGTTCCGTATTTGATCGTCTGTATGTGGGTCTGATTCCATGATAGATTGTATAAAAAAGAGAATTATAATTTATGTGGAAAGCGCTTTATACACAAAATGCGAAATTATACCATGGAAGAAGAACCAAAGGACATTATTGTTTTAGGCGCCATTAAAAAAGGAGCCAAAAAGTTTGCCAAAATAAAAGACAAGACGGGCATCGACCCAGAAGAGCTAAACAAGATTTTAGAAAAGCTCGAAGAAAGAGGCTTTATCCGAGTGGAAAGGAAAAAGGCGTTATTTGGAGGAGAAAAAATAGAACTACACGTAACTGATAAGGGAGCAAATGAGCTGGGACAAAGGATTCATGAGATGGAGCAAAAATGGGACAAGATGGTCCAGTTGTACAAGTCTGGCGATAAAAAACAGTTGCAAGAATACATGGACCAAAATAGAATGGACTTTCCAATGATGATGTTCTTTGGAGTGATGAATATGATGATGTTTTCGATGATGTTTTCAATGCTTGGTGCATCAATGCACAATTATGTTCCACAAGACCAAGTTCCGCCAGGAGCTGAAAACCAGCCTGCTGATTCAGGAGACGCCGGGGGCGACATGGGCGATGGCGGATTCGACATTGACATCGGATTTTAAAAAATTCAATTCCAACATCATGCATTGTTAGATTAATTGGGATTCGAACCTGAATAGACTTGGAAATTTTAAATGAATCGCGTGGTGAGGCAAGATATTGTTGTACACGTCTTATGATAATCTTGGCCTAGTTAGGGTCTTGCAGTTTTTGAAGGCACACCAGCTTGAATATCTATCAGGAGAAGACCTAAGCGAAGTATTAAAGATTAGTCGAGTCGCAGTCTGGAAACACATTAAAAAAATCCAGACACTTGGCTATAAAATAGAATCAAAACAAAATCTTGGCTACAGACTCAGCCGTACTACAGACTTGATGTTACCATGGGAAATAACAGACGGTTTAAAGACAAGCCAGATTGGAAAAAAAATCTATTATTTTAATTCTGTTGATTCAACGCAAAACTTTGCATCAAGCATTTCCAAAAATTCTGATGAGGCAGGCTCTGTGATAATAGCAGAGACCCAGATTGCTGGAAAAGGGAGGCTGGGTCGCACTTGGGTCTCACCTAAAGGCGGCATCTGGCTATCTATCATACTGCATCCAACGTTCGATGTGTCTAAAATCACACTCATTCCACTTGCGTCAAGTGTTGCACTGTCTAATGCAATCCGCAAAACACTCAAGATAGAAACTGAGCTAAAATGGCCAAATGATGTTACATTGAACGGCAAAAAGGTTGCAGGAATGATAATTGACGCAATAGTAGAATCAAGTAGCATTGAAAGTCTTGTTCTGGGTGTTGGAATAAACTTTAAGATAAGCCCAAAAGAAATTGAGAACAAAATAAAGTCAAAAGAAAACTTTTACGGAGTCACCACGCTACTAAAAAGAAAAGATAAGAAAGCCCCACCTAAGCTTGTGCAGTCGTTTTTGGAAGAGCTCGAAAAAATTTTAATGCTCCTAAACAAAGACAAAACAAATTCCATAATAACTCAGTGGACAAAAAAATCATCCACCATAGGACGAACCGTTTCCATATCTACTCAAAACGGCAAAATAATTGGGAAGGCAGTTAAGCTGGATAGAGACGGCAGTCTGATAATAAAACAAAATTCAAAACAACTCAAGATTACCGTAGGCGATGTAACCTACAAAAAATAGCTACTTTCTTCGCTTTTTTGTTTTTTTGTGTTTTTTGGTCTTTTTTCGCTTTTTGACCTTTCGACTCTTGATTTTTTTACGTTTTTTTACTCTTTGCTGTCTTCGTGGTTTTTTGTGCTTTTTACCCATAATTGAGGCACGTGCCTTTACTGCATTAAGATCTGCCTGAATTGAAAGCAATGATGCCACGATCTGCTCTAATTGCTTTGCATATTCTTCATATGCAGTAAGCAACTCGGCCTTTTTTTCGTCGGTTTTTGTTAGGTATTCGTTTGCACGCAGCAAATTGGTAGTATTGATAACTTCGGGAAGTGGCGGCTGGGGTGCACCAATCTGTTCAAGATCTTCTTTAGCCTTTTTTATTTGATGTTTTAGATCATTCAAATTATTGCCAAACCCAGACATACACGATCACATAAAATAATTCGTTATAATCATTTTTGTGGTTTTTGTGCATCAAGTGGATTGAAATAATCCATTAAATGTGCACAGGCATTTATCCTACAGGCATTATTCCGATTACGTATCTTGGTCGTTTTCGTTTCTAAGTTCTTCTACTAGCGTTTTTGTCTTTGTGATAGCCCGTTCTATCATGTCAAAATATGATCTTGTTTCATCGTCTACAAATTTGCACATACGTCTAGATAGTATTTCATTTGCGTTTGAAATGACACAGATTGGATCTACGAGTTCGCCCACTAGGTCCGCCCGCCTTTTATTATACAAGTCACGACTTGCAGAGTTTGCATCTTGCTTTGGTTTGAGCCCCTCGCAGTAAACTCCCTTGAACCCCATCATTGGCCCCTCAACTTCTTGGCTTTTGCCGCAACAACAATCTCAACTGTTTTTGATTTGTTCCACAAAAGTGTACAAAGGCTAAACATGTTGCTTACCATCTCCATCGAGTTTGTTTGCATTACAGAGTCACTCTCGTCGTTAAGATCCATCGATACATTCAACGCACCAGACATGATAATCTGCTTACCCTCCTCTACTACCATCCTGCTCTTTGATGGGAGTTTGCCAAGTCGTATTTCAGTTGGATTCAGCCTATGAATAAATGACAGCTCTTTCTCACCAGATACTTCAGTCAGAATGCGGACGTCAGCTCCGTTTTCTTTGATCGCCTCAATTCTTTCTGGTATTGATGTATGATACATCCGCATTAGATCCTCAGGCGGCGCAACAATGTACACAGTTCCAGATGCCTTTTGGAGTAATTTGCTGATTCGAGAATAAATGTTTGAACGGCCCTGAATAATTACAAAGGATGAAATTTCTTGTACATCGGTGTTTTTTACAATTACATTTATGTCTTCTACAATTTTTTGTGACAGGTTTTTCATAGTAGTTATTTCGTCCTGTTTTCGCTCAAGAATTGTGGTTAGTGCTTCAGTTGGTAGTATAGAAGAGCACAGAGTAGGGTTTGAAAACGTAGTTGTCACCACCCCCATATTTCTTAGCCTGTTAAGGGCACGGTATGTCTTACCCCTATCAATATCCAGTTTTGCAGAAAGTGCCCCAACTGACACCGGACCTGTTTGGAGCAATCCCATGTATACTTTGGAATCAATTTCTTCTAGACCAAAAAAAGCCAAAGCATCAATCATTTCTTTTTGGTTCATCAGAATCCCCAAATTACCATATCTGAACAAAATAATAGATATTGTTTGTTCAAAATAGACAGACAATTGCCTAATACCACATTCGCGATCACCCCGAATTTATTGAAAATTTTATAATCATGATGCTTTGCAAAATATAAGTTTGGAAATAGTAATCGAGCCTTGGAAAAAATTGATAATACATGAAATAATAGAATACAAGTTTGATGATTGGTTAACACAAATGGCCTTTGGAAGTAAGACTGCAGGAGGCGCAATCCCAACCATTAATTGGGTTAACGGAGTTGTTTTTCAATCATTTAATTTCCCAGACACAAATGCGATAGTTGAAGAAAAGCTAAAGGGAATACTGCACTGGTCCTCAGTGATGTTTGCAACCAAGGAAAGATATGAAAAACAAATCATAAAGGACAATGCGACAATTAATCTCATTGACGTAAGTGTCAACGAGGTTTTCAGAGGACTAGCAGAAAAGCTAAAAGAGCATTCAAAACAAAAATCACATTCTTAGATTCCAAGCCTGTTCCATGCCCATAGAATGACTATTAGCTTAACCTACCAACAAATAACCATAAAAATTATGCAATACTAATAATAAGTGAAAAGTGCATATATTATACGCAAATGACATCATCACAACCCAAATGCCCAGCATGTGCAAAAAATACAATGCAGACTGACGATGCTACTGGCGAAATGTTTTGTAGGAATTGCGGCTTTGTTGCAGCTGAGAAGCTAGAGGAATCAGGACCAGAGTGGAGATCATTTTCAAATGATGACTCCGACAGGAGTAGGGTGGGTGCAGGGACATCGCTTACAATGCACGACATGGGCCTCTCAACAGTAATCGGCGCAGCGGACAAGGATGCTACTGGAAAACCACTTTCAGCATCTATGAAGAGTTCGATTATGAGACTTAGAACATGGGACAGTAGAACACAGGCACACACATCTGCAGATAGAAATCTCAGGCAGGCACTAAATGAGCTTAACAAAATGAAAGACAAGATGGGGCTTGCAGACTCTGTCATAGAAAAAGCAGCATACATCTACAGAAAGGCCATGGAGAAAAAACTAGTAAGGGGAAGATCGATCCACGGTTTGGTAGCAGCATGTCTGTATGCCGCATGCAGAAACACAGAAACCCCCAGAACCCTAGATGATGTAGCAGAAAGCATCAACATTAGACGAAAGGATGTGGCGCGATGTTACAGACTAATCTATAAGGAACTAGATCTCAAAATGCCAGTTGCCGATCCGTCGAAGGGAGTTTCCAGAATTGCAAGCATGGCAAACCTAAGTGAAAAAACAAAGAGAAAAGCAATGGAGATCCTCAACAAGGCAAAAAAAATAGGAATGGTTGCAGGAAAAGACCCAATGGGGCTTGCAGCCGCGGCTCTTTACTTGGCATGTATCTCAAATGGTGAAATTCGTTCACAAAAAGACATCTCTGTTGCTGCTGGGGTAACTGAAGTCACCATCAGAAACAGATGCGTAGGACTCAAAAGCCTACTTGAAAAATAATTCCCCTTTTTGTTAAAAATTTAAAACTCGATATTACAATGGAAAAATATGTCAGATGAGATCAGTTGGTCAGAGTGGCTCGACTTTAATAATGAACAGATAGCGTTGGTGCCGCAGTCTGCTGGAGTCTACATGATGCATGCTGCAATGAAGATATTGTTCATAGGAAGCTCTGACAACATCCAAGAAAGCATCATTAAATCTTTAAAAACGCCGTGCACGTCAGAAGCAAAGAGATTTCGTTATTTTGTGACTGATTTTCATCTAGAAATAGGGCAAAAACTGCTAAAGGAATACCAAGAAAAACACGATGGAAAGCTTCCAAAGTGCATGGAATAGTTATTCTTGTCCTTCTATACCCATCAATGTTAGCGTGGAGCGAATTTGATTGATTTTTCGAATCTTCCACGTTATTGTCTCACGTATGTTTTCAGCCTTTTCCGATGAGATCTTGGCCAAAACATCATAGGCCCCAAATGTACCATGTACTTCCCTTACATCATCAATCGACTTTAGCTGCGTGATTACAGAGTCTTCAGAACCCATATCACAGTTGATTAGAATGTATGCTGTTGCCAACCTCTATTTCAACTCCCCACAACTCTTCAATGTTTTTACGAATTCATCAACTGGGTTTTTTTCTAAAGTGCAGATATGCACTAAAGAATCTAGGCAATACTCTACATAACAGATCATGTGATGGATACGTATCTAACATATTTATTATAAATTATAGAAAAGATGAACATTTGATTAGATTTATTTTATTATTATGGATATTTGCAAGATAACAATTAGCTAAACAGAACATAATTAAATGAATGTTAATTTAATGCCCCAAAATGAACCGCCTTCAATCACTTCGCTGTTTGTGTCATACAAACATACACAAGAATACTAACTAACATCTCTTTTATTGAAAATAGGTCTGTTGGACCAGTGCCATAATTTTCTCCCTTGCCAGACCGATGGTATCCCAGGTCCTACAGAACCATTTTTACAAACTACCTGCCAAATTCTTTCCAAGCTAATTCCAACAGCTCTCTAAATTCATGCACCGTTATTTCATTCATAAATGATCGTTCAACAATAAAACCATCTTTTGGTAAATCAATTTCTTCAAAATTTCGAGAAATGTGAGGAATTTTTTGATCAGACCACTCCTTCATCTCAAATAGCCAGATCCTACTGTTATCGTCGGTAAAGTCATTCTCATCAACCCCAATAATGTATAGATAGCATTTACCATTTTTGTTTAACTTTTCATGCAGACTCCGATAGGCGATAATTTGACCTAGAGGAATTCTAATCCTATCATCGTAAAAGCTTTTGATTTCAAGTATGATAAAATTGCCTTTTCTTTCCACTAACCAATCTACATCCATACCACCAGATGTCTTCATGTTTTTTACAACGATATTACCAAGTATTTCGCGATTTTTTGTAAAGGCTTCTGGGTTCCCTATTACAAATTTCGGTACAATTTTGCCATCATATGGCCTAGACATTTTGTGGGACTTTTTTCCCATCTGTTTTCCATTATGGAAAATGTCGCTTAAGCTAGCCACAACCATATGAGATACTGCCATAGAACAAAGATTCGTATGTAAAATTTTGTACAAAAAGCTGAATTGGGACTAACTTATTTTGACACAACATAAGATAAAATAATATGAACATAGTATTCAGAGCTCTCAATGACTGAAGGCAAAAAACTCCCAAAAGAATCCAGTCAAAAATTTGACAAACTGGTACACATCGGAGAGCTGACCTCACGCATTACGCACGATATGCGAAACCCCCTTACAATAATCATCAATTATTCCATGATGGTTAGAAAAAACTCTAGAGGCAAACTTGATAAAAAATCACTTGATCAGTTAGCGTTAATTGAAGAAGAGGCGCGAAAGATGTACCACCAAATAGAGGACGTATTGAATTATGTAAAACTCCCTCCCCTAAAACTAGAAAGCCACGGATTGCACGATATTTTGAAAAAAGTCATAGAGAGAGTGGAGATTTCAGACGACATTGAGATTCATTTACCAAAAAATAACCCGAAGATTGTTTGTGACATTGACAAGCTAGAAATTGTTTTTGTGAATTTGATCACTAATGCAGCAGAAGCAATGGATAATAATGGCATAATTACCATTTCTGCAAAAAATGAACAAAACGACATAAGCATCGAGGTTGAAGATTCTGGACCTGGAATAGCTGATGAAAATTTAGTCAAGGTATTTGAGCCGTTATTTACAACAAAGGAAACTGGAACTGGTTTGGGCCTTGCAAGCTGTAAAAACATTATTGAACGCCACAGTGGCACAATTTCTGTAAAAAATAACCCAACCAGATTTACAATACAGCTTCCAAAAGTAGACCTATAATCACGTAGTTAGTTTCTTTCTGGCATTGTATTTGTACAATAATGTTCCAAGGATTGACGCAATTACTGCAGCAACAACATAGTATAGGAAGGCATAATCTGGTGTCTCATCCGCTTTGCTTTGAAGTAAAGGTTCAGATTGGGTTTTTTCAAAGCCACTAATTACTATTTTGCTTTGAGATGCCCCAGACACATCAAATGCCACATGCCAATTTCCTTCCTCATCTTGGCTTTGAATGAATTCGGCTTGCCGGTCATTTACAAGGACATTGAAGTTTTCCTCATCTGAGGCTCTTGGAAACTCGAAATTTACGTAGGTTGGAACTTTGAATGAGTTTATTCCATCAAGGTGTAATGTTGTTCCCGATTCATCAAAACCAACGACCGTAAACGCTGCAGTAGAGTCATATCTAAAATTGAACTTTTCCCCATCTCTGGTGGCATACAACGGCACTATGGTTTCATCACCAATTGCAAAACAACTGTAGTAATTAACTTCGGGTGCAAACAACGGATCCGGATAAATTGTAAATTCCAAGATTTGTCCAGGTTCAATTTTGTCTATTTTTTCAGCATTTTTACCGACATCAAGGAATTTGTTGTTCTCGCCATGGATTGTTGCGTAGACCTTGAGATCAAATTCTGTTGCATTACCCTGATTTATTATTCTACCAGTTAGATGCCCATCCTTGTGTTTTACTAGCGTTTTGTCGTAAACTACTTGAACGTTTGATGGCAATTTTATAATTTTTTCAAAAAATACATTTGGCTTTTCTAGAACAGCATCATGGCTTGTAATTTCAGAAAACTTGAGCTTAAATGGAATGTCTCTGTGTGGAAATACTATTGGGAGCTGCTGAACTGTTGAGACTTGTCTGTCAGCGTCATTAATTTTTATTTCTATTGTGGGCAAAATAGAAGAATCTTCTGTGTTTCTTACTACTCCAACAACAGTATAGACACCATTTGAATCAAAGTAACCATAGAACTCATCATCTGGAATCCAAACCTCGCCTGAGACTAGTGGAAATGAAAATGCAAAAAAAAGAGACAATACAATCACCATATTTTTAATATCAAAATCCAATAATAACCACATTTTAATTCAGATTGATATTACTATTTAGAATATTCTTCTATTAATTTTAATACTGAGAATGGAAATTTGTAAAAATCAAGATCCCTTTCAGCTGATACCAGCATGATTTCCCTTCCCACTGGAAAGCTTAACACAATTACTCTGTCACGATAAGACATAGCGAATTTGACTGGCCCTAGTTCGACGTCGAATTCTTGCCGCATTCTAACTCGCAAGGCAAGTTCCATGTAGAGCATTTCGTCTTTTTTTGTGTCCTCAAGAGGTTGTTTTCCCTCTGTCATTCCTCCTGCCACCAGGTGGCCTTTGTCGTTTATCAAGCCAACAAACCTAATTGTTGGGTCAAGTTCTCTAGTCTTTTTACAGAGTGTTTCTTTATCCATGTTTTTTCACTAATTGCCCCTGCCTGCCTTTTTGGAGCGATCTATTTATTGCGATCTTTTGTATTTAATTAGCATGTCGCAAGATATCAAAGGGCCAGCCGAATATTACAAGCACATTTCTCTGTTTTGGACAGACCTGCTTCACCTAATGTCTGGCAAGCCTATGGCACTTACCTCTGTTGGTCCCATGAGGAATTGGACCAACGACATGAAAAAGGTTCTAACCGAAGTCATCGATTCTTACGAGGATTTAATGGAATTCAACCAAAGACTAGTGGAATACTACAAGCAGTTATCGGATGCGTGGATCGAGTCCCAAAAGAAGGTAAACGCAAAGATTCCAAGCATACCAAACGACTCAGAACAGCTAGAAGCCTACAAAAGAATTTGGATTGATATTTTTGAGAATGACTTTACTGAGTTATTTGACTCTGAAAAATTTGGGCAAAATTATGGTAAATTAGTATCAGCGGAACTTGAGCTCGCAAAACATTGGGAAAACATTCTCAATGTGCTCTTAAACTCAATGAGGTTACCTACACGAAAGGAAATAGACGAAGTCTACAAGGAGTTGCACGAGCTTAGAAAACGTGTAAAAAAGCTAGAAAAAAAGGAGGTAAAATCAGATGCAACCTGAAACTATTGACCCAAAGTTAGTTGAAGAGTTTCTTAGTTTTACAAAAAATGTTACTGACGCACACAAACTTGTACCTGCACCAGATGAGATCATACTAGAATCAACTCCTTTTGATGTAGCGTATGAAGAAGACAGAATGCGTTTATTGCACTTCAAGCCACTCACAGAAAAACAGGTAAAGACCCCCCTCATCATAAGTTATGCCATAATAAACAGATTCCACATTCTGGATATACAGCCAAAGAAAAGTTGGGTGCGCAAGATCTTAGAAAGTGGCATTGATGTATACATGATTGATTGGGGCAGCCCCTCAAGCATAGACAAGTACCTAGATTTTGACGATTACGTCAACACATACATGGATAATTGCGTGGATTTTGTAAGAAACGAATCTCAGACAGAAAATGTTTCCTTGCAAGGATACTGCACAGGTGGCACAATTGCTACTATTTATTCTGCACTTCACCCTCAAAAAATTAGAAACCTCATAACAACTGCACCCGTAATTGACGGATGGAAGGACACCACGGTTGTTTGCAATATGGCAAAACATATCGATGTAGACAAGCTCGTAGAAACCATAGGCAACATGCCTCCCGAATTCATGTATTATTGCTTTTCAATTTTAAAGCCGTTTGAGCAGGGACTGGAAAAATACTACAAGTTTTTCAAAAACATACACGATAAAGAATTTGTTGATAGTTTTCTGAGAGTAGAAAAATGGCTAAGTGAGACGCCTCCAATCCCAGGTGAGCTTTTCAAGCAGTGGATAAAGGATGTTTATCAGGAAAACCTGTTGATTCAAAACAAGATGTATGTTGGCAGCAAACACGTAGACCTCAAAAAAATTACAATGCCATTATTCATTCAAATTGCTGTTGGCGACCACCTAGTTTCCCCCGAATGCAGCATACCGCTTCATTATGCGGTTGCAAGCCAAGACAAAACTCTTAGAATCTATCCCACAGGGCATGTAGGAATGATTGCAAGCAAATTCTCACAGCAGCAGATTTTGCCTGAGCTTTGCCAGTGGCTAAAAGAAAGATAACGGATTATTCTTTTTTTGGCTTCTTTTTTTCTAATGGAAGAACCATTACCTGAACCAGATCGCCTTCATTTAGCCTTAATGCATCACGTTCTGCTTCTGGAATAGATATCCTTCCATTACTTCCCACAGTCGTCTTAAAGGCACCCCATCCCATGAAGTTTTGCATCATGTTTGCCACATTGAATGCTTGCTCCATGGCATTTTTTTGCATAGAAGCCACATTACCTACAAAGCCGGCTTGGGCCTCGGCGGCTTTTGATGTCACCTCTTTGAGTGTCTGCAGTGGGTCAAATTTTTGGTTATTTTCCATAAAAGAACAAAATGATTTCATAAATTCGGCTTGTGCTTTGCCCCCTTTTTGCATCCATTCTTGGAACATTTCTACATAGTCAGTTTGGTTTGTATTACCAGTCATTGGCACTTTGTGACAAAGTTGTTATTTAAAGTTATTTTCGAAGCAGAAAGTCAAGCACAATCTTGCTAAAGTTTTCTGGGTCATCAACGTAAGGAGTGTGACCACAATTTTGCATTTGATAAAATCTGCAATCCCTGATTTGCTTTACAAAGTATTCCGCATATTTTACTGGAATGACAGGATCCAATTCCCCCCACACAACTAATGTGGGTGCAGCAATTACCTCAAGCCTTGTTATTATTTCTGGCGCATTTTTGAGCCCAAGCAAAGTTGACATGAATGCAAATTTTGCATTCGGCAACTTCATTCTTTGCACAAAGTTTTCTACGATGTGAGGGCTCACCTCTTTGTTCTTGCCAGTCATCATTGTAAATGCATTTTTTGCGATCTCATGATCAGGATAAAGGGCTGCCATCACGTATGCATCAAGTGCTGGAGTGGATTGCTTCATTGCCCCAGAAGGAGACACTAAAACTAGTTTATCTATAGAGCTCTGATTGTTAAAGGCATACTCAACTGAAATTTGGCCCCCAAGAGATGACCCCATTACTGTAGTTTTTTTAATTCCTAATGCAGCCAAAAGCGAGGAAAGAAATTTTGTGAAAAACTCTGCAGTATAGTCAACATTTGGTTTGTCGCTTTTGCCAAATCCGATCAAATCTGGGACAAAAACTGTAAAGTGTTTACTAAATTTGGGAATGACATACTCCCATCTTTCTGCAGATGCTCCAAGTCCGTGAACTAAAATTAGGTTTTTTTCTGCGGTCCCTTCTTTTAGATAACGAATCCTATTTCCTTCAACTGAGATGAATTCCTCTTGCATCGAGTTATCGTGAATTTAATATTGGCATAGATAAGTTTTAGGTGTAGGTTTGATCATCATGGACGAACGGATCTATAATATTAGACCATGCATAGCAATCAATAATCGAATTTAGGCTTTTATTACTCCAACTTTAACTAAATACACAATTCCATTTACGAATTCTTTATCTGAGATCGAGTTATTTGCCCACCAACAAGAATTGCTTCGGATCCATGATGGAATTTCCTTTTGCAATGAATCTTGGGTTTGAGTCCCAACATCAATGATTTTTTTGCCAACAAGATACTCTATTCCTCTGAGAAATTCATCATCTGGAATTAGTTTTTGACACCACCAACCAGCGTTGTTTTTAATCCAAGATGGAATTTTTGTTTCTTGCTGGGTTGGCACCATTATTGGCAGTTCTACATTAGCAAGCTTATTACCCCCAAGGTTTTCAAATACTAGTGTTATTCTATTTGATACACTTTCAGGAAGAATAAGTTTAACTTCATTCCATTTGTCCTTTGAATCAGTACTAACACCACTAATTTTGTGAATATTTGCCTCATCTGATCTCACTGTAAGATCATAATTCACAGAAACTGTTTTGCCTTGCAAAAATACATCATAAATTTTAAACAAAATGCTGATCTCTTTGCCTGCCGTGATCTGTTTTGGAATTGTCGATATTGCTATTTTATACTGGACGTTTGTTGTTATGCCCACTAGCAGAAAGTCGTCAGATTTTGGCATTAATAAAAAGTTGAGCTTGTGTTGTGGGTTTTCTTGTTTAATGTACAGATTTTCAAGCTGCGACTGATACAACAAAATGTGAACGACTCGATAATCATCTGTAAAGTCATCGATAGTGATTGATTCACCCCCCAGTGTCAATCCATTTGCAGAAACCTCATATTCCGATACTTGTAATGCGCCAAACGTCTTTGGAATAAAGGCTTCTTGGTGAACTACCGAAGTCTGATTTATGTTGTCTTTTGTCCATTCAAACGGCATTGAAAAAAAGATTGATTTTGTTTTTGGCCCATAATTTATCTCGTCAATCAAATCATAATAGCTGATTACTTTGAGTTTTTGTGTACCAAACTGCTCGTCATTTACCGTGTAAACTATCGTTTGGGCAAATGATATTCCAGATTCAAATCGAACTGGCTTATCGGTTTTGTACGAGTAATTTTCGGCTGAAACTATGTCTATTGAAAATTTGTACAGACCACCATCTTCAAAGATCTTGCCTTTTACTTCAACCACGCTTTTTTCTGAGCCAGTTAGAAAATCAAAAAAGCCTGTGCTTGTTTCCTCTTGAACTGTGACTTTGTCATTTGCGTCTGGAATTAGATCCAATGTCAGGACGCCATTTTTTGTGTGGTAGTTTCCTTCAAAGAGAACCTGATCATTCTTTATTGTCCTGATGTGATATGTGACGTCTCTGACAGTAAACCCAGTGTTTGTATCAAACATTGAAAAAACAATTTGCTTACGGCTTGTTGCATTGTCAACTGTAGAGATTACCTCCATTGCAACTTTTCTGTCACCAAGCATTTGTGGTGGAAGTGTTTCAAATCCAAGTCCATGTCCAAACGCCGGCTGAAAAATAACTCCAATAGCTACAATACCAAATAACAAAATTATACGTTCTTGATTTGATTTCATATCAGCATCACATTGAATTTATCAGATACACCAGATCTTGTCATAGCGTCAATCATAAAAGAAAAAGAGGAGTTAACCTAACGCTCTTGAATGTTTGTGGGTGTGTGGCCTCTCTCCTGGGAATTTTCTTCTCATATGAGCTGAGGGTCTTCCGTAAAGTAACTCTAAGAACCATGCCTCATGTTCAATTTCTTCTCTCAGGATGTCTTTTGCAACATCATATGTGGCAGGATCTTTGCCGATTGTCATTTGGCAGACCTTATTCCAGTTTACTATTGCACCTTGTTCGGCTTTAAGGCATTTTTCCATTATTGCCCTAAGATCTGTCTTGTTTGGAGGCAGTTGCAAAAACTCACAGCCTGACATTTTAATGAATTCCATTGCATCATTCGGTATGCTTCCTCCAAGCTCATAGATTCGTGAAAGGCATGACTCAAAATGGCTTAGATCCTCTAGTCTTGCGTCTTCAACTACTCCTTTTACCCCTTCGCCGTCAAGGCCAGTACAATGCATCCTTAGGTTTGTGAAGTAATAGTATGCAGTAAACTCCACAGACGCATTGTAAACAAGAAGTCTGATGAGTTCATCAATGTCCACACCATTTTGTTTTAGTATTTGGACACCAACCACATTTGGTTCAGTTTGTTTAGCCATACGAATAAACATAAAACAAGCAGATAAAAATTATTGGTTCTGTAAATCTAGTTTTTACTTGCAAAATCAATAATGAAATACCGTGTCTCCGATCGTCTTTTTCCAGTCAGCGCGAACACCTGGTTTTCCTTTTAGTTTTTCAACATGGTTGAACGCAGAAAGCCCCGCTGCAGCGCCATCCCCACATGCAGAAACAATCTGTTTGTATGGAATGCATGTGGCATCACCTGCAGCAAATATCGCTGGGTGCGAGGTTTTACCTCCATCAGCTATCTCAATTTCTCCTTTTTGGTTTATCTTAACAAGATGCGCTACAAAGTCCAGATTGATTTTCGAACCCATTTCTATGAACAAGCCATCCACGTTAATTGTTTTTTCAGCACCAGCATTGTCAATGACTGTGATTTGTTGTAAGGTATTGCCACCTGAGATTGACTTGATTGAAGTGTTTGGAACGAGTTCAACGTTTTCTTTTTTCTTAATTGCCTCAATCATGTCCTTATCCCCACCTAGACCTCCACCTCTGTAGATTAGGTAAACTTTTGATGCCATGCGTGATAGAAGAATTCCTGATTCTAACAGATAGCCTCCGACGCCAACTGTTGCAGTGGCCCTCCCTTGATAGAATGGCGCATCACATTTTGTGCAGTAATGGACTCCTTTGTTTGCAAATTGGCTTTCATTTTCAAGTCCAATATTATTTGGGACCTTGCCTGGGGCAAGAACTATGGCTTTTGTCAGATATTCAGAACGCGCTGTTTTGACTTTGAGTCCAGATTCAACCTCATCAATTCTTTCTACTGTGTCATATGCCACTTCCCCTCCAAAAACTAGATACTGGCTTTCCAAAGTTTTAGCCAAAAGTGGCCCGCTTGACATCATCGTTCCTGGATAATTTTCCAGTTTTGGGATAAGATTTAGCTGTCCGCCCAAGTCTTTTGAGATAACAAGACATGATGTTTTTTGCCTTGCCACGAATATACCGGCAGACAGTCCCGCAGGTCCTGCCCCAACTACAATTACCTCATATTCTTGAACCAATTATGTCACTGAAATAAGTGATGTCAAGTTGTTTATGCCATCCATGTTGTGGAGATGAATGTCAATGGTATTCTTTATTTCTTGCATGTTTTCGGATTCCAATACCACCAAGACATCGTAAATGCCGTAAACTGTTTTTACCGATTTGACTGTAGGCATTTTTTTTGCCTGATCAATTATGTTTTTTTGTTGTTTATAATCAACATTTAACAAAACGTACGCTTCATTCATATCATACCCCCATACGGTTGCTTTAAAAAAGTTTTATTACATATCACCAAATAGTAAATCTCTTTAACTGCCAAAGCAAAATTTTACCATGAGAGTATCGGGTTTTCTTATTTGTGTTTGTGTGGGTCTTACCAGCTTGCAGTCCTTTGCACTAACAGATTACTTGACAGAAAACGATATTTTTTACTGTAATGAAAACTATGAGCAATACAAGATTATTGGTGACTATGAGTTTTTAGTGCGCGAAAGACACACGCTTGAGGCGCGTGTTTGTGTTCATCTCTACAACGACCCACTTTGGGCAGACACTAGCAAGTACCGAACCGCAAAACTCCTTGAGCGTGGAAACTATTACGTAAATGTTGAAATTGAAAAAAGCAAGGCTAACGCAGAGGCAGGAACAATACCACAGCCAGAAAAGCCAATTTCAGACATGCAAAAAGCCATAAACCAAATCACTGCACTTGAGAAAAAAGTCCTAGATCTTGAAAAAAAATTAGCTCAAAAAGACGCGGTGATTTTTGAGCAGATCAAAGTTATCATGGATCTTGCAAACAAGGTAAAAGCAGTTATCTTATCTCAGATTCTTTTTCTAACTTGAATCTATGAGACGTAGTAAATTCGTCGACTACTTTTTTTGCGATACTTTCTATGTCCACTGTTGGTTCAGCAGAGATTAACAAAACAAACTTGCTTACAGGAAACGGAAAGCTTATGAGAACCAGCTTGTCACGTCTTGCAGCCAGATAATTGATTGGCCCCAAGGTTTTGTCAAATTCTTTTCTTAGGGATACACGTGATGCAAATTCCATAAATGCATGGAGCTTGCTTTCGTTTTCTTCAAATGGCTCCAATCCTTCTTTGAATCCACCAGCAACAAGTCGCCCGTTTTCATCAATAATTCCCGCAAATCGGATTTCTTTTTCATGTGTCAGTTTTTTACATTTTGATTCAAAAAATTGGAGTTCCATTGATTCTGCCATACAGATTCTAAGCCAGTCCGACATAAAAGATTTACATTTTAGAAACAAATTGCTTTAAGCCATTGTATTTTGTCATCACATTCTCTGAGAACTTGATTTGAATAGTCGTGTAATTTTTGAAAACCTAGTATCCACTAAGTTTGATTTAAAATTAAATCATCGCGCATAGTCTCTATGTAATGTGGCTAACCAGTGCGTTGGTCTGTTAGTAATGGCAGGCTCACCACTCGCCGAAGCTTGTGATCTATACCTCCATCCTATCAACGCAGTCTTCTACTGCTGACCTCCATCGAAAGAAGGGCTATCTTGTCTCGGGAAGGGTTTCGTGCTTAGATGCTTTCAGCACTTAGCCCAAATGGCTTAGCTGCCCGGCCTGCCTTGTCAGACAACCGGTAAACCAGTGGCCACGCTGCTCTGTTCCTCTCGTACTCGGAGCAACTTCCCCTCAGATAGCCACGCTTCCATCAGGCAGAGACCGACCTGTCTCACGACGGTCTAAACCCAGCTCATGTTCCCTTTTAATAGGCGAGCAGCCTCACCCTTGGCCCCTGCTGCAGGACCAGGATAGGAAAAGCCGA
>Ga0187892_10006546_pt1 | contig 17216 bp, 18 predicted proteins | sample MA1701073metaG_FD_139345 | JGI IMG/M metagenome (GOLD analysis project Ga0187892, IMG submission 139345) | Bio-ooze microbial communities from a basaltic lava cave in the Kipuka Kanohina Cave System on the Island of Hawaii, USA - MA170107-3 metaG ... | reverse complement strand
CTTTATCAATGCGAACGCCTGCGGGACCGACAGCATTGGCTTTGTAAAGTGATTATCGGTCGCAATTCTTGGGCAGGCAACCTGCACGAAGGCATCTATTCCTCTAAAGTTCTGAACGCGGTCCTCGGTAATATCTGTGAGGGCTATCATCTGCACCTTCCTTCCCAAGCGCTCAAACTCCTTCCTGAGCTCAAGTGCCCTTGTATGAGCAAATTGTCCCTCCTTGAGCCCGATTATTATTCCGATTTTTTCGGCGTCAAGGGCTTTGTAGATGGCAAGTATGGCCCTCTTCTGAAGCCCCAGCGCAAATTCGTTCACCTGGCTAAACTCCTCAAAATAAGGGTCGAGCATAAACGTTGGTTTTCCTGTCGAAATCGCGACGCTCGCGGAATGAAACATGCTCTGGCCGAGAAAGACATAGGCATCGACCTGTTGTTGGAGGTGGTATGCCGGGTAAAATTCGCAGCCGAACACCTGGGCATCGCGCAACTGTCCCTTGCCCCTTCCGACTAGTACTTCAAACTCGTGCTCTTCAAATATCTTCTTGACCTCTTGTACTCTATGTAGGTGCTGGCTGTCGGTAAGAAGCGAAACGGTCGTGTACCTGCCTGCAAGTCCCTTCGCGCACTTGCGTGCAACGGAATAAAAGCTAATGTCATCAAAAGCCCCGATCATGAACACTTTGTCGCCAAACGACTCCATCGCGATGCTATGGCCGATGTTGAATAGTATGTCGGTGCCCAACATTTCTGCCGCATGCGTATTTAGATCGCATGATCCCCAGCAAGCATCGCCTATGACGTAGGCCTGGATGCCGAACCTCTCTGTCACATTGTCTGCCGCGATCTGAATCTTTGGCATCAGGCCTTCGGGCCCGTTAAGTGCAACAGACCGCGGATGCTTCTGCTCTATTATCTCAAATATCCTTTCCTCATCTATCTTTATTGTCATTGGCCTCTCTCCTGCGGTGCGGTGATTCTTATCGCAAATTTGGGACACACAGCCTCACATCCAAAGCAGTATATGCAATCACGCTCCCGTGCAGGAAGCACTTTTCTGTCCACACCGGATCCGTGCCACTCGAAAACATTGACCGGGCACACTTCGATGCAGGCACCGTCCCCTACGCACAAATCCAAATCGACTGCAACTTCTGTGCCATAGATTCCATAGCCACCCTCGGCTTCTTTCCAGATCTTTAGATTCCCATATTCGGTGGAGGTCCTATGGCTTTGGAAATCTGAGTCGATAGGCACGATTCTTACATGACAGAGGGCCATATCATCCAAATTTAAGCATAAGCCGACCAGTGATAGTGAGCTGCGTTCCGATCGAAGCCAGCCTGACAAATTCTACTTTCGACGGAACGCACCATCCGGAAGGTATCTTCAAGCCTTTTCTGAACGAGCTTCTTCGGCCTTGAGCCGTGCCAAAGCTTCGACGAGTGTCACTCTGGGGCCGAAACTCTGCCCGGTTCTGGAAGCGATAGAAGAGACTATCTGTGCCTCAAGAATAGAAGCGGCCTGTCCGAAAATCACCCGTAGGGCTTTTGAAAACTCGTCAGGCTTGTCTGAAATCTCATTTCTCTTTACCCCAAGCCGCTCGAGATGATGATATAGAATTGACATGTTTTCTTCACCAAGAACTGTTAGCAGGTCTTCCATCAAGGACAAATGATCGAGCTGGTTAGTGTTCATTTTTTTCAATTCTCTCCAAATCTAACCCGCGGACTGACTGGTGTGGGCGAAATGACCAGCCTTGTCCTTTGACGCAACGACCTTTTGAAAATCGAAATTCGGAGCTCTTAATTTTAGTAATCCTTCCAGCAAGTCTAATACTTGTGCGTGGGTTGGGTTCCAGTCCTTGATGTGCTTGATGTTCACGTTCAGATCGCTCAACTGCTGGTATATCGTCTTGTCCTCTACGGTATCAATAAGAACGTCTATTTCGAAGGGCTTTTGTAGCAATTCGACCACCTGATCTAGCTCCTTAATGGACTCGACGAGGGTCTCTTTGACATAAGCCGAAGCAAAGATTATTCGCTGTTTTGGCTGCATCTTTAGGATCTGTTTTGCTGCTTCCATACCGTCCATTCTTGGCATTCTGTAGTCCAGAATTACGGCATCAAAGAGGGTTTTAGACTCGGTTCCAGCATTCTTGTCTTTCATGTCTCTTGAGAACAGTTCAATGCATTCCTGGCCGTCCTTTGTTGCGACGACTTGGTGGTGTCTGTTTTCGAGCGCTATTCGATATAGAAGCGAAATGTTCTCCTCGTCCTCGGCAACTAGGATCCTCATACCCTTTTTCGGTTAAAGACTATGGATTGCTCAGAGCTAGGTATGATTATGTATGTAGTACCACTTACCACGAAGTTGGGCTTGTAGTCAAATGTCAAGCGTTTCGGATGCGAGCAACTCGGACTTGGCAAGCAAGCGGCCATCGACAAGAGTCAACCGTCGCCTAGACTACTCTTTTCAGGAGATAAGCTGGATAGTGCTTTTTCTGATCGACAGCTAGGGCGAACAGTATAGTCGGCCCATCGATCGATGGCTTTTGAACTCTCACGAAATGAGTCCCAGCTTTGCTAAAGATCTGCAGGTGGACATCCGAGATTGTTTTTGAAAGCGGGCTGGTGTCAAGACCGGTTCTGTTCGAAAGAACTAGCAAGTCGCCATTCTCACGTATGCTTCTACTAAGATCGATTAGCTTGCTCTTCCAAAAGTTCGCTTCTTCTAGTTTTCTTATTTCGTTGAGCCCGACATCAAAGGTCGTGACGGTCTGTCCGCCACCTCTCTTGGATCGCTTCGATGCCTCATATTCCTTGAACAACAGCTTGAAATTCTCGCTTTCGTTCTCTCCGAACTCTATGACGTTGGATTCTTTCGTTGCTTCCTGATGCGTGAATATCCTGAGGTTCCTGAGCGCGTCATTATGAACGAACGGTCGAATGAGTGCAAGACTGCTCTTGGAGGGCGTGTCCGGAGCGTTCACTACTATTGCGTCGTTCTTGTTCGATAGCGTGTTGAGTATAAAGCCCGACAGCAAGAGATCAAGTGAGAACCTGATCGCATCCTGAGCGGTTTCAATCAGGATGACGCTCCCCTTCCTTATCCCTCCAAGAATATTGTCCAAATCGCGGTTACCGCTAGAGAAGAAGCCATCCTTTAACTTGGAAGGTTCGAACTTACCAGGCTGGGAATAGTCAATCACTTTGAGTTTTGGCAGGATCTCAAAACGCGAGTTGTCCAAAGTGTAGAGAAGATCCTGCCTGGGAATGGAAGTGCCTCTCATCTTGTCTATGGTGCACCTGCGAATCTTGACAGACTCGATGCTATCAAGCGACAGGGTTATTATTCCGTCGACTAGGTAAGCGCTGTTTCTAGAGTATTCGTCTTCTTCACCGACAAAGAGTATCAAACTGTTATGCGCATCGGCTATGGTCGTGATCATCCTCTCGGTCTTTGCCCGTTCGTCAAACGGAGTCTCCTTGGCAAGGGTATCCCAGCTGTCAAGAACCACAAGAGCACTGTCGCCAAGTGCTGCATTCGTCACGATCTCTGTAAGGTTTCTCGCCCTGCCTATCCTTGCGTCGAACCCCTTGAGCTCCTGCTTTGGCGACTTTTCTGCTTCCAGAACGCTTTCTTTCTTGAGAAGACCTTTGGCCCACCCAAACTGCATTTCTAGCTTCTCCAATGACACTCTGGTGGAAACATAATATCCACGGTACTTTTCCCGGTACCGTCTCATGAACTCCAGCACAAAGGTGGTCTTGCCCTGCCCAGGCTCTCCCCTCAGCAGCAGGGAGCATGGAGAAGTCTCGAGAAACTGGTCGAGAATATGAAAAAGCTCATCATTGTTAGGCTCGAACTCCTCTTCAACAAGCATTCTATACGGTTGGAGATCCGAGTTTTTGCAGTAATTAAGTTATGCCTGTTATCGGCAAAGACTTACACAGTCATGAGAGACAGCTATTCCTTGTTGCTAGAGAACTTGTCAAGCAAGAGGTAGTTGACGACTTTGTCTATCTCTGTCTTGCCTATACCCCTGACCGGTATGGTATCTCCGATGTTGCGACGCAGCTGCTTTCTGACGTTCTTGCCTATTCTGATAATCCCTTCGCTGCTGTCTGAAGGATACATGGGGAGAGCCTTCAATACGATCGGGCGGTCATCGGCGAGCAGCATGACTTTCTGCCCCGCGGAAATACGCAGCTGTTTCATGGACTGTTTGTCAAGTCGCGCTATCCTGCTTTGCTTGTCGGCAAGGTAAGCCTCCTGGACTTCCAGCTCCATCTGACCAAGTCCGACCCCGTCAGAGGGAGATCTATGTCCACCCATGTCATGAATATTCAACCCGATGATCATATTTAAACTGAATTCCTGCCCGGGTTGATTAGACTCTGGTGACCGGTCTTTAGGAAGTGTTCGATGATCTGCTTGCTATCCGTAATGGCAAAGCCACACTCCCTGCACTTTTCAGCACGCACGCACTCAAATCCAGGCACCGGCTATAAAACCGACGTGTAGCGCGCACTACATAGTTGCACCCACATACGCCGAACTACAGCCGGCTCGGGAGCCCGAAAAACGAGTCGGCGATTCCTCACACGCTTATGTGAGGAAAAGTTATCCGGGAAAGGAAACAGCATATCTAAAAGATGGAGGCAGCCCGCCGGTACCACCGCCGGCAAGAAACCCCATTTCAAGTCCTGCAAGATCCACCACGTAGACGTGTTAGCATGGACGCGCCGCCTTAGGATTGCTCCCTCCCGGACCTCACCCATTTCGACGGTTAGCAGTCGGCAACCACGCCTTCGCGTGAAGCGCCGCTCATGCCCATCCGACACGGCGTAATTTCATTTCAGCAAGGCAAGCGGGTATCTCCTACCGGCGGATTTACCCAGCAGTTACTGATCCCGGCATGAAGCCGATTTCCGATATGGGGTACGGCTGGCACCCCGATCCTCCCTGCCTCCGCTTGCTATTCCGCGGAGAGGCTATATTTGCTTGTTGGACGTGAGCACTCTAACATTCCTGCATACCGAGCAGACAACGCCGGTAGAGTCCCGCCCGCACACAGAGCATTTTCTGGAGCGGGCGCCCGTGGACGGGCTCCGCAGCAGCTTGGACAACTTGATCATAGAGTTGTAGGCGTTGTACTTTATGCCGGGATGGTCTCTCTCGAATCGATTGAAGAATTCCCGTAAATCGGTTCTTATGCTTTCGTCCATGTAGGGACATTCTTCAGACTGAAACGGGATGTTCGATTGGAGCGCGTAGAATGCAATTTCATGTTCGTAGATTTCAATAAAAGGCTTTATTTTCTTCATTCTGTCCGCATACTGTACTGGCTCGGGATATATCCAGCCTATTCGCTCCACATCTCCTGCCAGCAGATTGATCATGAACGTCTGAAGCTGATCGTCTAGATTGTGCGCCGTCGCAACCGCGCTTGCGCCGACCTCCTCCGCGGCAATGTCTATACCCCTTCTCCTAAAGGTCCCGCAAATCGAGCAGGAAGTCATCTTCTCGCTCGGTCTTAGCGACATCGCTTCATCCATATCAACTCCAAAAAGCGACTTGTAGCTGAACACTCTGGACTCGACCTCAAGTTGCCCGCAGAATTCCGAGACTATCTGCAGCGACTCATCGCGGTAGCCCCCGATCCCTTCATCTATCGTTATTGCCACAAGTTCGTTATTGTTGTCGTGCCTGTCGAACATTTTCTTTAACACGAACAGGAGTGAAAGGCTGTCCTTTCCTCCGGAAACACCGACCGCGACTTTTTCCCCATGCTTTATCATTGCATATTTTGCAATAGTCCTTGCAGTCTTGTCCTCGATTGATCTCAGAAAACACCTTCTGCATAGACTTTCACCAGAGTACGCTCTGTGAAAGACGCTTTCATCCCTGTCACATTTTCCGCAGAGCATCAGATGATAAGTCAAAGAGTATGGTTATTAATCATTCGAGTGCGGTCGATTAGCGGGTTAGATCGAGCCCCTGCGAGTCTAAAAAGAGCGACTAGTACCCGATCAATCATGTCCTAAAAGCTAGTACTTGCCGATGTTACTTTTGCTGCTTTTCTTTTTTCGAAGACTGCCACCAGTCAAGGTAATCGTCTTGACGTTGCTTCCTTGGATCCTCGCTGGATCTCGAAGCCTTGTCCCGAAGCTCGTCTATCTTTTCCCTGGTTGCAAAAAGTCCACAGCTCTTGCAGATAAAACTCTTGCTGGACAGGTCAAATTTCAGCTCCCCGCCGCATTCTGGACAAAAGCTTGCCAACCACTTCTCTATCTTGTCTTCACCCATAAAAGGTTTTCAAAGTAGTGATGAAGGTTTAGCAACGTGTTAGCGTTTTAGTAGCACCAGAATATTATCGGTGCATGGACTTTGATCGTCATTCCACTGTGTGGTCGGTTCGCCCATCGTGATGCCATGCACCGAGATCAGAACATGATATTTTTTGAGATTAAATCTTTGCTGTAATCCTGCCAGAATCCGCATCGACGCTCAACATCGATCCAGTCTTCACTCCGGTTACTGACACGCCACGAGGAAGGTCAACCAAAGGGATATTCGCTATTGCGCATCCCGAAGCAGTTGTGATGTCTGTTCTAGAGCAGACTATGGCGCTAGGCGCCGTTCCATACTCTCTCATCGAATAGATGACATAGGCGCCGACGCTGCTGCCGACTGCGGACGGAAATACCAAGACCGTTCCTGCCAAAGGGACATCGTGCAGTTCGTGCTTTGAATCAGTTATCTTGCCAAGCTTGGGATCAACCATTGCGAGAAAGTTGATCGGCTGATTCGTCACAACGGCGGGACCTGTGCCTTTTCCCCCGACTATCCTGGGGCAACCCGAAATTATCATCTTGCATACTCCTTTGCTATCGTTCTCATGTCTTTGAGCGCGACTTTAACCTTGTTCGAGTTGTTCAGATAGTAAGCACCCTTGACGCTGTTTGAGATTACCGAATCATACTTCTCATGGCTGACATACGGGGTAAGGCAGGTGCATGAATCGCACATGAATTCTGCGCCGGATTTTTCTAGTTCACCTGCAAGTCCTCTTTTTGATGCCTGCGTATGAATGGCTCGTGAGCAAAAAATCATGCAGCGTTTGGTAAATTTCTTGCCTCGGACAAGTTCGGATAAGAGTTCTAGCTCACCCATGCCCAGCTGTGGGCTCCCAAGCGCAACAAGATCGCCATCCTCCGATGTGTCCAGCTCGGCCATAATCTCTTCTGCTTCCTTCCGCCCAAAGGAAATTCTTTCGTTGCCTCCAGAACCAATTCTGAACATGCCGCATGAACCCGAAGTTCCAACGCCGGCGCTCAACGCCTTGGCCTGCATCATAGAAGGCATGGCGACGCTCAGTGAAACGCAGCTGTCCCTCACCACTTTACCAGCAAAGTACCCGACCAGGCCATAATCAAGTTCATTCTGAAAGGTATAATCTGACTTTATTTCGACCTTGGGATTCCGTGCCTCATCAGCCCTGAGATCTGAAAGGGGGGCCTTTCCGGTCACCGCGCTTGCCAGCGCTGAAAGAGCGCTTTCCTTGTTAGTCTTTAGTCCGAGCAGGGAATTTGCAAACACTGCCGCGTTGCTTTCAGCAAAGCTAACCGCGCTTCCCTTCTCAGGAATATCAAAAACCTCATAAGGCGTGCACGTAAACGATGGGGTTACTCCCAATCTTTCGTACGAGCTCGCGATTACTTCCTGCTTTTCTTGGAAACGATCGGAAATCCCTGCGGGTTTACTCCTGTCATAGCCCATGGGATTTACCGTCGTCCTGACCGTAACTCGGGCGTCCTTGGAAAAGCTTTCCAGGAACTTTAGGCCCGCATCGCCAATTGTGTTATAGTTGACGCCGGAAACATGGGCCCACTTGATAGGGACGAGCTTTTCCGCACCGGTAGCCTCGCCTATGGCAGCTAGTATTCTATACGCTGAAGCGAGCGCCTCGCCATGCTCTCCTTTGAGCGCTTCTTGCTCATCCCTGGTGAGCTCCATTAAAGATGTTCAGCGTTGATTTCAGAATTTCGGTATAATAACCATTAGGCAATTATATGATGCACATCCCTCGTATCTTAAAGTTGGTTAACCGCGAGCGCAAGATGAACGTGATACTGGACAGGATGATACGCGCGCTCAACCGGAGCCGGCCGCCTCGGCTTACCGCGCTCCGCGGGTTGCAGATGGAGGAGCAGGGCGATCCTTTCAAGGTCCTGATAGGCACGATTCTCTCTGCGCGGACCAGAGACGAGAACACAACCAGAGTTGTCAGCAGACTCTTTGCCCGATTCAAGACACCGGAAGAGCTGGCATCAGCAGAGATCGGCGAAGTAAGGAAAATTATTCACAGCATAGGGTTCTACAACATCAAGGCTGACAGGATCATCCAGGTTTCCAGGATACTGGTGGGCAGGTTCGGAGGCCGCGTGCCATCGGACATCGAAAGCCTTCTGGAGCTCCCGGGAGTGGGCAGAAAGACGGCGAACTGCGTGCTCGTCTATGCATTTGACAAACCTGCGATTCCAGTCGATGTCCACGTTCACAGGATTTCAAACAGGCTCGGGCTGGTTAGCACAAAGACTCCGGAGCAGACGGAACTTCAGCTGAGCAATCTTGTGGAGAAGCGACTCTGGACAAGAGTCAACGACACGTTCGTAATGTATGGTCAGAACATTTGTCTTCCAGTCAGGCCCAACTGCGGGGCATGCGATCTTAGGGGTATTTGCAAGTACTATAAAGCTAATCGGAAGGCTTTCTCTTCTTCACTACCAACAGGCCAACGACCAGCGCACCGACGCCGGCCATGATAGCAGCGGGTACAACATAAATAGGCGAATCCTCGAAGGCCCCAAAAAGGATGTCAAAAGTTATGTTGCCCCCCGATGCAACTGCGGGTGACGTAGCATCCTCTCTGCCATAGACCGAAACCGATCCTACTGCAAAACCCTGAAGATTGAACCGATCTAGGATCGTCCTCTTACCGTCAGAAACCGTCAGGCCGACGTTTTCTCCATGCGCCACTGCCACCGGATTTTCCAAAGACCACCCATTCACATTGTTTGAATAAAGTCGCTGGTATCCTACTTCTGGCATGTTTACAGAGACCAAGTATCTTCTGGATTCACCGCCGTACATGACCAGCTCGATGAATTTCTCGCTCGGTGCCGGTTCCTGAATCCTGATGACTATTTTCGAGTCCTCTCCTGAAACGTACGACAGATTGTTCCGTACGCCAAGGATCCAGCTTGGAGTCTTTGGCTCGTCATATTCATAGACCAGTGGATTGTCAAGATCACGGTTTGCGGCGGTGTACGGGAACGCAAAGCTCTCGGTCCCATCGGACTTTAAGAGCAGATACTCATCCGAGCTCTGAGCAAAAGCTGCTCCAGGAATCAGCGAAAAAGTGACGATCAGTATGGCGAGCTGCAAATACAATCGATTGGAAATCACGCATTCTAGTAATATATTCGACACGTACGGGGCGATTGGAGCGGAACGAACGAGAATTCCTTCTGTCACACTCGCGCGGATGCGCTCCACTTCTCTGAATTGATTTTTGTGCGTCTATGGAACAGCCGTTCCAAGGATTCCTGATATAACTGGCACCGAAAGTATTACATGGCAGCAGAATATTGCTTACCCCTAACGATTCGTTGGCATCCATCAGAACTGTACTCTCGCTATTATTGGTAGCGGTTCTTGTCTTTCCAGTTGTATCGGCATTTGCAGAATCTCTTACTGTGACGACTAACAAGGACATTTACACTTCAAGGGAGCGGGTAATCGTGATAGGAGTTGTTCCGGAAGGAGCTGCCGAGGGATACGCCGTCCTTGTAACAATAAAGGGTCCAGACGGCAAAGATTGCTCGCTACAGAACATTCTTCCCGATTCTGACAGTTCTTTCGTTTCCAGACCACTCCGTCTTGAATCATGCGGATCGGGTGAATATACCGTGCTTGCGTACTACGCCGAATTATCCGCAAATTCCACTTTCAGTGTTTCGGACAACATCAGGAGCGGTCAAGGAAACACGGTCGAGCTTCGGATCCTAAAGAACGTGATACTTCAGGCACAGGGCGCGGTCAATGTAAAAATTCGCGACTTCATAGAGGCGAACCATGTCCTGCCAGAGGAAATCGCCGCCAAGTACAGCCAAGGGGTGTTCGAGGCTTCGCTAGCAATCCAGGCTATAGACATTGGGGACTCTGGTGAAGCAAAGAAACACATGATCTTTGCCATAGGACATCTGCGGACGGTGATTGAAGCGCTATCCGCGGAACGGGCCGTATTTGATCAGGCAGATGAACTCCAGCTGCTAGGCGACGATCGCGATTCCACTATATTTGAGAGATACGAGAGATTAAAAGAGTTCTACTTCCGCCTGAAAGAGGTTACGGAAGCGAATGGATTGGACAGGGCAGCAGAATTCGACAGCGTTGTATCGCTGCTCGCAGATTCAAAGCGGTTGATTGATGAGGGCAACTTTGAAGGTGCCACAAAAAGCCTCGAGCAAGTTGACGAAATGCTCGAGAGCATAAGGCAAGACCTGTTCGAAGAAGACATTACTACATCCGCTGCCGCAAGCAATTCCACCATTCAGGACGATCCACAGGCGAGGAGGCTTACAAGCGCGGCGGACAAGTTCGAAGTGAGAGCTAACGCCCTTCTTGAAAAGGAAGGAAACCAGAAGGCAGGCTCTAAAATAGAGGAGGCTCTCACGTTGATAAGCGCTGCCCGCGCAGCGATCGATGATGGCGACTACCAGTACGCACGCAAGGCTCTTTCTGCAGCGTTTTCCGCGCTGAATGAGGCTGAAAGGTTGTATGACGATGATGGGGGGGACGACAACGGCAATAGCGGATCGGGAAATGCTGAAGAGAGAAAAGGGTCAGATGATGACGATGATGAAAAGGAAGACAATGATAGCAATAGTGAAGATTCTTCTTCCGATGAAGATAACTCTGGAACGGGTTAAGAGACAAAGCAATAGGCAACAATTGACTACGCATTCTGGGAACTCGGCGCGATTCAGCGAAATTCACTAATATTATCTGTCGTTCATTAGCTGGGGACCAGTTCTTTAATGGCACATTAGATCAAAGTCACGCTGGAACGCTTGTTTCAATGTGCGAGTTCCGCCATTCCCCTAATATAACAACATGAACTTGAAGTATCCGATGTCTGAAAGAAAAAACAACAGGGGCAAGATCGAAATCATGGCAGATGTTCTATCCCTATCTACGGCTGGTATAAAAAAGACCCACATCATGTACAGGGCGAATCTGAGCTATGAGCAGATTATCCATTACCTTAACCAGCTGCTCGGGAAGGGCCTTCTAAGACAGGATAGTTCAGAGGGCGCGCTAGTCTACCGGACTACGGAGAAGGGAAGGGAATTTCTTAGCTGTTACTCGAGAATGACCGAACTCATTACTGAAACGTACAACAGCCCAAAGATGCCTCTTCTGACCACATGAGGTATCCGGAGCCTATTTTCTCGTAATCCAGAGAAGTACTCCTAGGCCCGCCGTCTGGGCAGAATTTATCGCGAATAGGTAGGGCGCTGCCGCGTCCACGATGTTCTGTATCGCAGGGCCGGCGGTGTAGAGATTCGACCAAAAAATCACGATCACAATATTCTGGACGATGAAAAGCGAAGCCACTAACACCAAACCAAACGTAAAGTAGGACTTTATGAGGCGCAAGTTCTGCACGTACGTGGCCATGATCCCGCCAAGCAGGCCGATGTTGAGTATGGCCGCGGCTGCGGCTCCTAGCATAAAGTCCATCTATGTTCCGCCCCCTTGGTTGCCTAATTTACTTTTTCCCAATTCTGACCATTATCTCCTTGAACGAAGGGTAGTTTTTCTCCATAATAGGAGTCAGGAAATAAGTCGCCCCGTACGACTCTTTGTTATCGGTTATAACAAGGCCGTTTTCTGAAAGGACACGCAAATGATGAATCACGGTCTTGTAGTCCAAGGTCAACTCCGAGGCTATTTGGTTGGCATTGGCAGGATGGGTGTTAATGAGGTCAATTATCTTGGCCCTGTTAACCCCGCCCTTGGTACTGCCAATCAGGTACCACAGTATGCGTCTGAACCTAGGATCCAGGTATCCTCCCGAGCCGCCCTGATCCCCTGAAGCCAATACGGAGGTAACAATCGTAGGCAGGCGAGGGAAAAGCCCCAGCACGCCACTGAGAAATTCAAACATCGCGAGCCAAGAAATCGCTCTGTGCGGTGAATATAAAGCTGATCTCACATTGGGGTCAGATTTGGGTATGAGTTGGGAAAAAATCCTTTATTGGCCGGACGATCCGAGCCGCAATGAATCTGAAAAAAAATACGAATCTGTTCGTCGCAGCAGCGATCGGTGGGATGCTCGTTGCAATGATCCCCGCGGTGCTCGCGATGAACAGCACGTTTCTGAAAAGCGCAGAAGCAGACCACGCAATCGACAGGCCATATGTCAAGGTTTTTGCCAAGACCGCCCTTTATGAGCCAGGAGTGGGCAGGACAAACGTATTTGGACCAGGAGGAATATTCCCGTTCTTTAACGACACGTTCACCTGTGCCGACGATGTTCTGACATGCGGCGTAATGTCAGAGGGCGCAAGCTTCAAGGGCGTCTTCAAAGAGGCAGGAGAAGAGGGCGACAATAGATTCGAAGCAGAATACACAGCCCCTATCACTTATGGTGACCACCAGGTAGCGGGAAACAAGTATCGGATCGAGCTGCTGGACACGGAATGGAACAACGCCGATTCGATGCTGACACCATCACCGACAAGAGTACCAGGATTTCTTGTTGCCGGCAAGGGCGTAGCGTTTGACCAGATACAGCACGGTCACTCGATGGTTGACAGAGCAGACGCACCAATGTTCATGAACAAGGTTGCTCTGTACGGACACGTAAACGTCTATGATATAACAGGCGGCAAGGAAGAGCTCGTAGTGGAGAGGGTGTTCGCTCACTTGATGGTTGGCCACGTCATAGACGAAAGCAAGTTCTATTCTGACATGCAGTTCAATTCACCGCTGCCGCTAGTGGTGGCACTGTTCGTGGTGAATGTGCCAAGCGGGGTCGAACTGCCGGGAGGAATCGGACCTCTAACATCCGAGCAGGCGCAGAGCTTTACGCCGATGCCAGACGATCCGTCGCTGACAAACCCGCCTCCAGCGAACTATCAGCAGCTCGTAGACCAGGGCGTTGACATCGAAGAACCGTTGCCTCAGTCGACGGTGTGGCCGGTAGACAACCCGACACAGCCCGTGTACTTTACCTTCCTGTTGTTCACGGAGACCAAAGCATTCGACTCGGCAACAAACACTGTGCCAGGCCTAGAGTGAGGCCTGCCGCATTTTTTTTTCTACGTCGTAAAGATAAAGCTATACTCTGTGTTTCCCGATATTCCGACTTTCTCGATTATTATCTTGAAAACCATTGAGCCACCTTCGTAGCTTTGAATGGGCTCAAAAAACATGTAGCCTTCGGCTTCCGATTCAGCCACCAGCTTGGAATCAAGCCTGTAATTCCCGAACACGAGGAGATGGTTGATATTCCGGTAAGCATCGCCGTCGTATGTCAGGAACGATTCCCTCTCTCTGATAAAGACGCTGTCTCCGCCGTCCGTGTTCTTGGCCGTAATTCCGATTCTGACATGATCGTCTGCCAGCTGAACCTTGTGGGCCGTCAGCGATATCCCGCCGAGGCTCTGCGAAACGTCAATTTCGATCGTCTCCTGGGGAGGAAGCGCCGAGTTGACACACTCCATTTCCGCAACGTTTGCCGAGTCGACGAGCGGAACACGTACATTCTCCCCAAAAGAGTTTACTTCGCCAAAGCCTCCCCGCACTTTTCCTTCGATGGCAATGCAATCACCTTTCTCGATGCCTGAAGTCTGGAGCCTTGCCCGCTGATACATTACAACTGCTCTCGAGTCATCGGATTCGTCAGCCTGCCCAAATATCCTGTATGTCAGCAGGACAATGCTACTGGAGCTCTGATCAACGATCTCGTAGATCTTGCCGGAAATAGTCACATTGTGGTTTGCGTACTTGTCAGGGTCCGATGCAAGGATGCTAAAGCTCGCATCTGTGAATTCAAAGTCTGAAGGCAATGGGGGCTGCACCGGAACATCATCAGCGTCAGTGTCATTGGCATCATCATCGGTCGGGACGGTTGGCGTTGAATCGACCAGAGTGCTCGTGTTGTCGTCTCCTATCCCTGTAATCGGCCCAGGGTTGATGTCGTCAAATGAATCGCGATCCTGGCCCATGTTCAAGCCTGCCCATACCGCTACTACCGCGGCTACTGATGCGACCGCAGCGAGGATCACAGCTCTTGTCTTTACTATCGAAGCTACCCTGTCCGCTACCCCCTCGCTCCCGGTTTTCAAGATTGTATTCGCTTGACTCTGCCACGCTATAAAGTGCGGCAAGTATCTCTTTGATACTTAGCCGACGCGCAAAACTGGACAAGCACGAAATCATATATATAATGATATGTAAGTATAATGATAACATTACATGGCATGCAAGATCGAGGAAAATCTGTCTCATGCCTTGCTTCATCAGTCAGGCTGTTTGTATACGTAACACACATGAAGAGGCTAATCAAGCTGGCGGGGCTAGAATTCAAAAGCCTTGGTTAATAGAAACAAGAGACTAGATGTTGCAGTAGTATTGACTGTAGTTCTGATAACATGTATGCTCACGCTTGGCCCTCTTCAATTTGTCGCAAGAAACGCTTTTGCGCAGGTACAAGTTACCACGGTGGCCGATGATGTCTCAATCCTACTGAATCTTGCTCCATCTATAGTGGAATTCGGTGAGGCTTCGCACAACATCGGGTTCGTACAGCTCGTATCCAATAGTACTGGAGAGCCCCTTCTTGCATCAAGGGACATGGAAATCGAGCTGACATCCAGCAGCCAAGGAGTTGCGTCAGTTCCAGCCAGGGTTACCATTTCGAAAGGAACTGACTATGCACGGTTCGCAATTGCTGTGACAGATTTGAAAGGCGAGTCAGAGATCTCGGCTTTGTTTGGCAACCAAATAGTTACGAAGACCTTTGCGGTTGTGGAAGCAGGGAGCCAAATTCCCAGCAACATTAACCTCGTAGTCGACCTGCCTTCAAGCAGGATGCAGATAGGTTCAGAGATGCCAGTTTCCGTATACCTCGAAAACAATGGCGAGATTGTGCAGGCACCAGAAGATCTTGCGGTTACTTTTGACTATGAAAGATCTCTTATCAGACTTAGCTCCAGCAGCGTCGTGATAGAGAAAGGCAGCTACTATGGTCTTACCACCGTCAGGTCGCTGGAAAAGTCCGGTAATGCCTTCATCAGGGCCTCAAGTAGTAATCCTGTTCTGGACACCGTCACTACGATAGAAGTTTCTCAGACGCAACCTGCCTCCATCAAACTTTACGTATTTCCGGACAAAGTAGCCCGGAGTGAAAGGACGGTTGATGTCTTTGTAGGTCTGGCCGATGCTGCAGGAAATCCCACCGTTGCTTCGAATGATATACAACTTGACATGTTTGCGAGCTCTTTGGGTGTTCAGAACATCGGCTCTGCCAACGCCGTAATAAAGAAGGGCGAGTACGGCTTCCACATGAAGCAGTCGATAGTATTTTTCGCAGCGCAGAACGTAACCATAGGCGCCACAGTGCCGGGCCTGGGTGTAAGCACTGATAATTTTGAAGTCGTTGACGAACCTCTTGTCGCCAGCCACCCGAAAGCGCTGAACAAGCAATTGATAGTGTCTGTAGTAACCGCTGGAACGCCAAGCGATGCTACCTCGATAATAAGTTATCAGTTAGTTGCATTTGAGTTGGATGACGACGACGACTCTGATGTGAATGGAGACGGAGAAGTGGACGCCGACGATATGCACGCCATAGACGAGCTGGACGAAGGCGAAATGTATCCGATCGAATCCAGTCTGCTGTACTCCACGAATCAGGGCAACCTGAATGTGGTCACAAGCGATGTCAGTATCCTAAGGGTGGTTGATACGGGATCGATTATTCCTGGCGGGTCATACGGAACTGCCACGGTGGCTAGCGGTCGCCAGCCTGGCTCCGTTGTCGTATCAGTTTCACTTGCGAACATGGCCTCCAGTTCAAGTTCGATGGACGTGACAGGCGGGCTGACCCCGGTCCAGACACAGATATACTCACCTGCGGGTTTGGCAGCAGACGAAAACTACCGAGTCCCCTTCAACCAGGACGGAAGCGCTGATCTATTCGTACTAACGCTTGATTCTTCCGGCAGACCGGCGAGATCGGAGGATGGAGTGGAGTACCTGGTAAGGCCAACAAACGAACTGATGCAGATTGCCCCTGATGGGACATTTGGCAGCCTGAAGATTCACAGTAGTCAATTTTCAGAATCAGAGTCAACAGCCGAAATCTCTGCCATTCCTGTTGGAGTGAATTCGGATAATCTGCTGACAGTACAGTCCACATTCCACACCATATTTTTCAGCAGCATCACCGCCAAGGTATCATTTCCATCCGACAGTATCATCGGCTTTAGCAAGTCGCACCCAATAGGAGTCGTACAGCTCACAGACATGTTTGGAAATCCGCTCCTGGCATCTGAGGATGTGAGAGTAACACTGACTTCATCGCGTTCTGGAACTTTACCCATCACGTCCATTGCGATACCGATGGGAAAATCCTTCGCACCCTTTGATCTGGTGACCTCGGGCAGGTCGGAAAGCCTTACCATATCCTCAAGTGCCGAAGGGATACGATCCACTTCGCTCCAAATTGACTCTGTCCTAGCAGACCTGTCCGGTTCCTTTGTACCCGGAGACGTGCTTGCCGCCACCCAGCCAAGCATCGTCGCCGTCGCTACGGATGAAGGCACGAGCGTTCTCTGGGGAGTGCCATCCTCATTTCAGATAGCTAGCAAGGAGGACAGGGCAACTACATTTGATCCGGTCACCAACGCATACATCGCCAAGGCCGAAGTAATTGCGCCGGCGCCGGGGGACTTTACGATAGATGTAACACTGCTCAAGGACGGCTTCAAGCCTGCGAGGCTTTCGAGCACGATGACTTTTGAGGCGTACCAGATCCCTCTGACCCTTGCACTGTTCCATGATGCCCCATCGATAGAGTACGGGCAGTCGGTCATGATGAGCATTAGGGTCGTGGATGCTAACTCAAAGCCTGTG
>Ga0187892_10006545_pt1 | contig 17217 bp, 16 predicted proteins | sample MA1701073metaG_FD_139345 | JGI IMG/M metagenome (GOLD analysis project Ga0187892, IMG submission 139345) | Bio-ooze microbial communities from a basaltic lava cave in the Kipuka Kanohina Cave System on the Island of Hawaii, USA - MA170107-3 metaG ... | reverse complement strand
GAAATTCCCCAAATTGGAGGGACGCGCTCTGTCGCGTCCGATTCGCCAATGCGGTCACGACGGAGCGTGACCCTCCAACTCGCTCTGCGTCAATCTTCTGAATCAAAATGGGGAATGTCTGCTGGAAGAAGTCGTCGCGCCAGAATCGTTGGCGAAACGAAAAGGGAGGGCGAGCTTCCAGCTTGTCCATCAGAGGAAGGACAACCAGGTCCGTTCCGACGGACTCCGAGTCCCGCGCAGGCGGGATCCCGAGAACGGGACACGGAGAGGGTTGTCCTACCCCCCTGCGTCGTGCGACTGAATCAACGCAACGCCAGGAACTTTTTCGGCTCGGCTTCCTTGGCAGGTGTGGGCGGAGCCACCACGCGGAACGCCGCTTCGAGCAGCGCCTCGTAAATTGCGGGCGGCAATGTCGTGCGCGGCGCGAAATTACAGCGGGCGCGCGATTCGTTCAACGCCATTCACACGCCGCCGTCATTTGCCTTGTGTTGCCCTGCCTCCCGCGCTACTCTGCCGCCGCCATGAAGACCCGCGCATTTCTACTGGGGTTGGCTGTCCTGACCGCCACCGCCCACGCCCAACAAAAAATTGCCGATACCGACGCGCTTTACCGTTTCCAAAAGGGCGCCACCACGCGCCACCAGTTGCTCATCGTCACCGACACCGTCACCAACAAGGAGGTCGGCGGCCCCTCCTCCGTCGGCAGAGAGCAGCAGAACATGAGGCAGGACCTCGTCATCGAGCAGAAAATCCTCGACGTGGATGGCGCTGGCTCCGCCGAAATCCAGGTCGCGTTCCGCTCCGCCAAAACCGAGGTGAAAATCCAAAGCGGCGCCGACCGCGAGCGCAAACCGCCCGATGTCCTGCAATTCCTCACTGGCAAGAGCTTCAAGATTTACGTCACGTCCGACGGCGAAATCCTCGCGGCGGAGCAGGTTGCCTCGCTCATCACCGCCGCCCGCGAAGCCGCCAAGGATCCCGCGCTCCAGGAACTGGTCTCGCAAATGTTTTCCGAGGAATACTTCAAGGAACTGCTGCAAAACCTCTACCCCCGCATGCCGCTCAAGACCGTGCAGCAAAACGACGGCTGGAAAATCGTCTCCGACGTGACGATTCCGCGCACCGAATTCAAGCTCCGCGTCACGCGCAACTTCGCGCTGTCCCGCACCGAGCGCGGCACGACGCAACTGAACATCCGCGGCGAAATCAAGGCGATGCCCGTGGACCCCATCACGCCGCCCAATCCCGCCGCGCCCTTCGTCGAGGCGCTGCTGTCCAACATCACGGGCGACGCCGAACTCGCTCTCGACAAGGGCGTTGTTGTCTCTTCCAATTCCGTCCAGCGCCTCAGGATACGCACCACCAAGCGCGAACAGCAAGGCAGGGGGCGCGGTGAAATCCGCATTGAGGTCGTCACGGACACCACCACCACCACGACCGTCAAGCAGCTCAAGTGACCGACGGCGAATTTTCGGATCGCGCCGCGCCTGCAATCCCTGGCGCCTGCAAAAACTTCTGGCATCGCTGCGCGCTTTTCGCTATCCAAATGGTCGCGGACTCTCTGGACGCATCGGTTGTTTGCCTCGTCGCATCCAATGGTGTCCGCATCCGATGAACATCGTCACGCGACTTTTCACGACATCGCTGGGGAAAAAATTTCTCATGGCGATCACGGGGGGCGGACTCTTCGTATTCGTCATCGGGCATCTCGTCGGCAATCTACAAATTTTCATCCCTGACGGCGGGGAGGCGATCAACCGTTACGGGTATTTTCTCAAGACCAACATGGAAATCCTCTGGTCGGCGCGCATCGGGCTGCTCGTGTTCGTGGCAATCCACATTTGGACTTCCATCGCGCTGACGATGGAGAACCGCCGCGCGCGCGCGCGCGGTTACGAGGTGAAGGAAGTCGTCGCGGCGAGTTACGCGTCGCGCACGATGATTTGGAGCGGCATCATCATCGCCGCGTTTGTCGTGTATCACCTGCTGCATTTCACTGCGCTGATCCCTGATGTGAACCTGACGGGGAAAAACTTTCACGAACTGGTGGACGCGAAGGGTCGGCACGACGTGCGGCAGATGATGATTCTGGGATTTTCGCAGCCCGTGGTGTCGGTGTTTTACATTGTCGCGATGGGGTTGTTGTGCGCACACCTCAGCCATGGCGTCAGCGCGATGTGTCAGTCGCTCGGCGTCCGCAACGAGATGAATGACAAGGGCATTGAAAAATTCGCCAGGATGGCGGCGATTGTGATTTTCCTCGGATACGTTTCGATTCCCGCAGCGATTTTGCTGAAAATTGTAAAATAATTTTTAGCCACGAACGAACACGAATAGACACGAATTGATGGGGAGCGCACGCGCCTCGCGTGCTGCGATGGACGCCCCGTCCATCGCCTCCGTTTTCCCCGAAAGTTTCCGTCGAGGCGACGGAAACGGCACGCGAGGGCGCGTGCGCTCCCCTTTCACCATTTTTACCTTTCAACTTTTTTAACCACACCGTGACACTCGATTCAAAAATTCCCGCAGGCGCGCTTGCCCAGAAATGGGACAAGCACAAAGCCAGCATCAAGCTGGTGAACCCTGCGAACAAACGCAAATACGACATCATCGTCGTGGGCACGGGACTGGCGGGCGGGTCGGCGGCGGCGTCACTCGCGGAACTCGGTTACAACGTCAAATCGTTTTGTTTTCAGGACAGTCCGCGGCGCGCGCACAGCATCGCGGCGCAGGGCGGCATCAACGCGGCAAAAAATTATCGCAATGACGGCGATTCGGTGTATCGGCTGTTCTACGACACCATCAAGGGCGGCGATTTCCGCGCGCGCGAAGCCAATGTCTATCGCCTCGCGCAAGTCAGCGTGAACATCATTGATCAGTGCGTCGCGCAAGGCGTGCCGTTCGCCCGCGAATACAGCGGCTATCTCGACAACCGCTCGTTCGGCGGCGCGCAAGTGTCACGCACTTTTTACGCGCGCGGGCAGACGGGGCAGCAACTCTTGCTCGGCGCATATTCGGCGCTCTCACGGCAAATCGGATTGGGCACGGTGAAAATGTTTCCGCGCACGGAGATGCTCGACCTCGTCGTCGTGAACGGTCACGCGAAGGGAATCGTCGTGCGCGATTTGGTGACGGGACAAATTTCGTCGCACGCGGGCGACGCGGTGGTGCTGGCGACGGGCGGTTACGGCAACGCGTTTTATCTTTCCACTTACGCGCGCGGTTCGAATGCGACGGCGATTTGGCGCGCACACAAGAAAGGCGCGTTCTTCGCGAATCCGTGTTTCACGCAAATCCACCCGACTTGCATTCCTGTGAGCGGCGATTATCAGTCGAAACTCACGCTGATGAGCGAATCGTTGCGCAACGACGGGCGCGTTTGGGCGCCGAAGAAAGTGGGCGATAAACGCGCACCGCAGCAAATTCCCGAAGCTGAGCGCGATTATTATCTCGAGCGCAAATATCCGAGCTTCGGCAACCTCGCGCCTCGCGACATTTCTTCGCGCGCGGCGAAGCAGGTGTGCGACGAAGGGCGCGGTGTGGGTGAGAGCGGCTTGGGCGTGTATCTGGATTTTTCCGACGCTATCAAGCGGCTCGGCGAAGCGAAGGTGCGCGAGCGTTACGGCAACTTGTTCGACATGTATCACGAAATCACGCACGAGAGCGCGTATCGGACGCCGATGCGGATTTATCCCGCGATCCATTACACGATGGGCGGGTTGTGGGTGGATTACAATTTGATGAGCAACCTGCCTGGGCTGTTCGTCATCGGGGAAGCGAATTTTTCCGACCACGGCGCGAATCGGCTCGGCGCGAGCGCATTGATGCAGGGGTTAGCGGACGGCTATTTCGTGTTGCCCTACACGATTGGCGATTATCTCGCGCAGCAGAAAACTGGTTCGCGCCCAAAACCCGACGCGGCAGAGTTCAAACAAGCGGAGCAGGAGACGCTCGCGGGAGTGAAGAAACTGCTTTCGAATCGCGGCAAAATGACGGTCACGGAATTTCACAAGCAACTCGGCAAGATTCTCTGGGAAAAATGCGGCATGGCGCGCAACGACAAGGGACTGCGTGAAGCATTGCAACTGCTGCCCGCGTTGCGCGAGGAATTTTGGAAGAATGTGAATGTGACGGGCGAGAATGAAGAAATGAATCAGGCGTTGGAGCGCGCGGGGCGTGTGGCGGATTTCATCGAGCTGGGCGAATTGATTTGCCGCGATGCGTTGGAGCGCGACGAATCGTGCGGCTGCCATTTCCGCGAGGAGCATGTGACCGAAGACGGTGAGTGCAAACGCAACGATGAAAAATTTGCGTATGCCGCCGCGTGGGAATTCAAAGGCATTGGTAATGCATCGGCGCTGCACAAAGAGCCGCTCACTTACGAGGAAATCCATTTGGCGACGCGGAGTTACAAATAAATGAACGGGGAGCGCACGCGCCCTCGCGTGCATTGACGGACGCCCCGTCCGTCAATGTGGATTTATTAATTGAAGCGATTCCGACGGGGGCGTCGGAATCGACACGCGCGGGCGCGTGTGCTCCCCCAACAATTCGATGAACATCAAACTGCGAGTGTGGCGACAGAAGAACGGGCAGAGCGACGGGCGCTTCGAGGAATACGAGGCGCGCGACCTGAACCCGAACATGTCGTTTTTGGAAATGCTCGATGTGGTGAACGAGGATTTGACGCGCGCGGGGAAAGACCCGATTGCGTTCGACCATGATTGCCGCGAGGGGATTTGCGGGGCTTGCTCGTGCGTCATCAACGGCGAACCGCACGGGCCTGAGAACAAAGTCGCGACGTGCCAGACTTACATGCGCAGTTTTCAGGACGGCGAGACTGTCACCGTCGAACCGTTCCGCGCAAAGGCGTTCCCGCTCATCAAAGACCTCGTCGTTGACCGCGGCGCGTTTGACCGCATCATCCAAGCGGGCGGTTTTATTTCTGCATCCACGGGCAGCGCACCCGAAGCGAATTCGATTCCCGTCCCGAAACAAGATTCCGACCTCGCAATGGACGCCGCCGCGTGCATCGGTTGCGGTGCGTGCGTCGCGGCGTGCAAGAATTCGTCGGCGATGCTCTTCGTCGCCGCAAAAGTTTCGCACCTCAACCTGCTGCCTCAGGGAAAGCCCGAAAAATTCCGCCGTGTTCTCGCCATGGTGGAGAAAATGGACGCGGAAGGTTTCGGCAACTGCGCCGTCACAGGCTCCTGCGAAGCCGTCTGCCCCAAAGGCATCAGCCTTAACTTTATCTCCCGCATGAACCGCGATTATCTGTTCGCGTCGTTGTGTCACAAGGAACGCGCTTCGTCGGACGCCGCGTGACCCGCAGGCAGACTGATGCAGAATCCCCAAACAATCGCATTGCACTTGCCGCCGATTTCCCTTAGATAAATTTCACACAAGAAGGACACGACGATGCCAAAGCTGGAATTTCTGGACGCGGGAAAAAAGATCGAGGTGGGCAAATACGCCAACATCCGCAAAGTGGCGCTGCTCAACGATGTGGAGCTTTACAAGGGTCTGCACAAGTATGCGTTTCTACCGCCGCCCGCTGGCAACTGTCTCGGCAACGGCATTTGCGGCACCTGCACCGTCAAGGTCGTTGAAGGAATGGAAAACCTGACTCCCAAGACGGTGCGCGAGCGATTTCACCTCAAGAACCGCCCCGAAGACGTCCGTCTCGCCTGTCAATGCCAGGTGCTTGGCGACGTTTGCGTGCTGACCAACCACGCTCTGAATTACGACGATCTTTACGGCAAACCGCAACAGAAAGCCGCGCCTGCGACGGCGTAATCAGCCGCCTTCCTGCTTGAGCTGCTGCAAATGCCAGCGGTTCTCTTCCTCGAACGTCTCCAACGTCGCATGATCCCGCGACGCCCCGCCCGCAAGGAATGTCTGAAACCCCTCGCCCATCACCGCGCGCGTCGCAAACCGCGCGATGTCGGCGGCGACCAGCCGCAGGTTCTCAATGCTCTTGAGGGCGCGTTTCGCGCCCAGATACATGTAGTTGAACCGATTCTGCTGGATTCGGTAATGCGGCTGCTCGCCGTTCGTGTAAAGCCCGAGCACCCACGAGCCTTCGCCTGCCGACCGCGCATCGCCTCGGGCGCCGCCCGTCGGCGCGAGGCTCAGCGAATTCGCAGCGGGACGCGACGCCTGTTTCACGCGCGTCGCGCTGAGAAAAACCACCGAATCCCACGGCACCACCGTTTCCCGCAACTGGATGTCGCGAAGGATCAACCCGCGCGGCGAAACCTCCGCATTCACCACGTCCACGGGCTGGGGGCGCGGCACCACCCGCGACATTTCGAGCACCTGCGTTTCGATGCCCACGGACTTGAGGGATTCGGCGACTTTTTGCGCGTTTTCCTCGGAGAGATTCTCCACGAGGATGCCCATGTAATCGTGGTTCACGCGGTTGGTGTGGGTGAGTTGACCCGCGCGCGCGGCTTCCAAGAGGGGCGCGCGTTTGGCGGGGGGGATGACTTCGAGTTTTTTTTGGATGATGGCAAAGGACATCGTCGGCCTTTCTGGCGCAGAATTTCGCACAATTTCCCCGATTTTCACGCGGAATGTCTCTGGACGCGCGGCGGCAGGCTGGCGTTTTGCGTTGGCAATTGGGCGGGGGAAGTCAATAATCGCCGCCGAATTTTTCTCAATGACCGCCCCGCAACCAACGCCCCGTCCGCCGCGTTCGCCGCTGCAACATCTCGGCGGGCATCTGCGCGACGCGCTCATTCGCGCGTTCCCCATCGAGATGCGCACCGACTGCGGGCTGATCGTGCGGTTGCGCAACCGCTCGGAGATGAGCGTCTATCGCAACATCTTCGTGCAACGCTGCTATCCGTTCGACCTCATTGCGGGCGAATTAAGCGGCGCCAGCGAGCCAGTCGTTTTGGATGTCGGCGCCAACTCGGGTCAATTCGCCGCCGCGATTTTCGACCGCTGGCCCAAGGCGCGCGTCCATTCGTTCGAGCCGCAAAAGGAACTGGTCACGCGCATCCGTGAGTTTGGCGAAATCAACGGTTTTCAAGACCGTCACACCGTCAACTGGTCGGCAGTGGGCGGGACGAATGGCGAGTTGGAGTTTTACCAGAACGCCAATCCCATCAGCGCCTCGCTGCTCAAGGAAAAAGCCGAGCGCCGCCGCGTCCGCCGCGTCGTGCGCGTGCCTGTGACGACGCTCGACGATTACGCGCAGAAACACGGCATCGGGCGCGTGGACATTTTGAAACTGGACGTGGAGGGCGTGGAGATGGAGGCGTTGCGCGCGGCGACGAACGTCCTGAAAAACACGCGCGTCTTTTTCATCGAGTTCCACCCGCCGTTCAGCAGGTTCAGCGAAGGCGCGGCGTTGGCGGGGGAGTTCGGGCTGGTCTGCATCAATCCGAGCCCGCCGCCCAGCGACGACTCGCAGGACAACTGCGTCTTCGTCAGGAAGCAATGACCGCAACGGCGCGCGGCATCAAAGCTCCCCCTCGTTCTTCATAGACTCGTTGAAATACGAGTTGGTCTCCTTGAGTTAAAACTCGCGGTTGCCGTCCTTGAACGTGCAGTTGATGGTTTTCGCCTGGCGGAACGTGCGCGTGAAGAAATTCTTCGTGTTGCTGTAGCTCAGCGCGGTCTTGCCGTCGCCGCCGAGCACAGGCTCACTCGTCAGGTTGATGACTTTTCCCTCATCCGCGCGCAGGTAATACTTCCCGTCCTGTTGCCCCCCTCTCGACCTTGGCGGCGCGGGCGTCCTCAATCGTCCCGAACTTCGCGAACGCCGCCGCGCAACGCTGAGTCCAGGACGCTATTGACTGTGCTCCTGCCGCTGATTAGCCTCGCGCCATGAATCACAACCCGTTCCATTGCAATTTCTCCGCAACCAAACCCGTCCGTTCCCTGTGCGCCGCGTTGTTGTTCGCGACGTTTGCCGCTGCCGCGACGGCGCAGGAGGTCGCGTTCAAGCTCCAACTGCCCAAGGTCGGCGACGAACGCGGCTCGAAGTGGAACATGCATGCGAAGACCGAGTTGAGCGTCTCGATCAACGGCGCGCCTGTCGCCGCACCCACGGTGGAAAAGAGCGAGATCAAAGTCAGGCAGGAGACCGTTCTCAGCGTCAAGGACGACGCGGTCACCAAAATGAAGGTCGCGTTTGGCGAGATGAAAACGTCCGAAGTCCAGGCTGAGGGCGTCGAGAAAAATTCCGAGTCGCCGTTGTCGGGTAGGACGTTCATCCTCGAAGCGGGCGCGGACGGGCTTTCCGCGACCGACGAATCGGGCAAGGCGGTGGACGAGGAGACGCTCAAGGAACTCAAGGACAACTACAAGCGCTTCGGCAAACCCGACCGATTCTTCAAGTTGTTTGACGGGAAAACCGTCCGCGTCGGCGACAAGATTGATGTCGCGCGCGAAATCGTTGTCGAGACGATGACCGACGGCAAATCGCAGCTCGAAGCGTTCACGTTCACGCTCAAGGAACTGCGGCAGGAGCAGGGAGTGGAATGTGCGGTCGTTGACGTGGCGCTGAAGCTCAAGGGACAGCCGCAGCCCGCGATGACGTTCGCCGCCGAGTTGAAGGGCGAGTTGATTGTTGAGGTGAAAACTTGCTGGCCCCTCTCCATGAGGCTCGAAGGTCCGATGACCATCACGGGCGCACAGGAGCAGGACGGGCAGCAGATTGATTTCGACGGCAAAGGCACGATGCGCATCCGCGTCACGGCGAAATACGGGAAATGATTTTGCGCCGCCGCGACGACATCATCCACCATGAAATACGGCGCGATGCCCCAGCGGGGTTTTGTCTGGCGGATGCGGGAGGCATATTGGTGTAGCGGCGCTTTCTGTGAAGCGCCGATCTCCGAAAATCGTCCGCTGTAGGGTCGCAGTCTCTTGCGACCGCATCGTCAAAATCATCGGGCGCAGGGACTGCGCCCCTACATCGCGCCCCCTACCTTGCGGTTTTGTGATACTCCTGCAACGGACGGACGGTGAAACCCTTTTCGCGCAGCGAGGCGATGCCGAGCGCCGCGGCGTTCGCGCCCGCGAGCGTGGTCATGATGGGGACGCGCTGTTGCACGGCGGCGGTGCGGATGCGGACTTCGTCTTTGCGCGGCGTCTTGCCCGCGGGGGTGTTGATGACGAGTTGGATTTCGCCGTTCTTGATGAGGTCGAGGACGTTGGGGCGACCTTCGGCGAGTTTGAACAACTGCTGCACTTTCAACCCGTTCTCCAAAAGAATTTTCGCCGTGCCGCTGGTGGCGCAGATTTCAAAACCCATCTTCGCAAATTGTTGCGCGAGCGCGACCGCGCTTTTCTTGTCGGAGTCGCGGACGCTGATGAAAATCTTTCCCTTCAATGGCAACGCGGGTTGCGCTGCCATCTGCGATTTCGCGTAAGCTGCGCCCCAATCGGAATCAATCCCCATCACTTCGCCCGTTGAACGCATCTCAGGTCCGAGCAGGATGTCCTGTCCTGGAAATTTGCTGAAGGGGAAGACGGATTCCTTCACCGCAAAGAATTTCGGCGTGATTTCCTTCGTGAAGCCGAGTTTGTCGAGTTTTGCGCCCGTCATCACTTTCGCGGCGAGCTTGGCGAGTTGCACGCCGATGGCTTTGCTGACGAACGGCACGGTGCGCGAAGCGCGCGGGTTGACTTCGAGCACCCAGACGTTGTTGCCCTTCACGGCGAACTGCACGTTCATCAAGCCCGCGACTTTGAGTTCGCGCGCCATGGCGCGCGTGTATTGGCGCATCGTTTCGATGGGCGCTTTTCCCAGTGAATGCGGCGGCAACACCATCGCGGCGTCCCCGCTGTGGCAGCCCGCGAATTCGATGTGCTCCAACATCCCGCCGATGACGACCGTGTCACCGCCGATGCCGATGTCGGCGATGCAATCCACGTCCACCTCGACGGCTTCTTCGAGAAATTTGTCCACGAGGACGGGGCGCTCAGGTGATGCTTCGACGGCGAAACGCATGTAGTGGCGCACTTCGTCGTCGCTGTAAACAATCTGCATCGCGCGTCCGCCGAGGACGAACGACGGGCGGACGAGAACGGGGTAACCGAGTTTTTTCGCGGCGGCGAGCGCTTCGTCTTCGTTCGTCGCAAGACCGTTGGGCGGCTGCGGGATTTGCAGTTTGTCGAGCATCGCGGCGAACAGTTTGCGGTCTTCCGCGATTTCGATGCTTTGGGGAGAAGTGCCGATGATGTTGACGCCGTTTTTCTGCAAGCCGAGCGCGAGGTTGAGCGGGGTTTGTCCGCCGAACTGAACAATCGCGCCCCAACATTTTTCGCGCTCGTAGATGTGCAGCACGTCCTCCAGCGTGAGCGGCTCGAAGAAAAGTTTGTCGCTCGTGTCGTAATCGGTGGAGACGGTCTCGGGGTTCGAGTTGACCATGATGGACTCGATGCCAAGTTCCTTCATCGCAAACGAAGCGTGGACACAGCAGTAATCGAACTCGATGCCCTGACCGATGCGGTTCGGTCCGCCGCCCAAAATCATCACCTTGCGCGTGTCACTCTTGCGCACTTCATCGTCGTCGGTGTCATAAGTCGAATAGTAATACGGCGTGTATGCCTCGAACTCCGCCGCGCAGGTATCCACGAGCCGATAGCTGGGGATGATGCCGCGTTTTTTGCGCAACGCGCGCACCTCGTCTTCGGTCGCGCCGACCAACGCCGCGATCTGGCGGTCGGAAAAACCGAGCCGCTTGGCTTTGAGCAGGAGATTTTTCGTGTTCTTCATCCGAAACGCGGACGCGACATTAGCGGACGCAGCGGATGATGACAAGCCGCAGTTGGTGAATTGGCTTGTTTCACCTTTTCGCGTGCGGCAGGATGCGGCGGACGCTGAGGAGAAAATTCAATGGAAGAACAAGTTCTGGTGGTGAAGGCGGAGTTAATTGAGCCGTTGGTGACGAAACCGTATTCAGCGGGAAACGGCGAGGCGGTGCTGGAGTGCATTCTGAAAAATCATTTCTTTCTGGAGCGGTCGAAGGCGGAATACGACCCGACGTTTCGGCAGGCGATTCCGTATGTCGTGGCGCGCTGCGGGGAGCGGTTCCTGTTGCTCAAGCGCACGAAGAAGCAGGCGGAGAAGCGTTTGCACGACAAGTATTCACTGGGCATCGGCGGGCACATCAATCCTGAGCCGCTCAACGGCGCGGCGCACATTGTGGAGGCGGGGTTGCGGCGCGAGTTGGCGGAGGAAATCCATTTTGCGGGAAGGACGAGCTACAACCTGGCGGGCGTGATTTGCGATGATTCCAACGAGGTCAGCCGTGTGCATTTGGGGTTGGTGTTCTTGTTGGACACGGATTCCGAGGAATTTTCCGTGAACGAAAAGGACCTGATGACCGCGCGCTGGGCGACGCGCGAGGAAATTGCGGAGGTCCATCCGTATCTGGAATCGTGGTCGCAGGTGGTGTTTGAGAATTGTTTAAAAGCGGAAGTGGGGGAAAGCGTCTCGCGGTGCGCTAGGCTTTTCCAAAAAACGCCTTCGTCTCTGGCTTGAGCCAGTAGATGAGCATCGGGATGGACGCGATCATGCAGCAACAACTGGTCAACCCGATGCAAATCAAGACCAAGCCGTAAATCCAGCTCCAGGGTTTTCGAGGCATCAAGGGCGCAATGGCAAAAGGAACGGTGAACACGGCTCCCACCGCCAAAAGGACGGCTCCTTGAATCTTGGCCTCCATCGGCTCCATCTCCAGCAGTTGGGGATCCACCGCCAGCAGAGTGATCCCCATCGCGGCACACGCCAGGTATATCAACGCCATCGCCACGCAATAGGCGATGTACCAATTCCAGACCGCTGGTTTCTGTGGGGGAAACGAAGGGTGCTCATTCATATGGCTTCTCGTTGCAGCAACCGCTCCACCTGTTTAAGCGGCAGACAGTTGATGACATCCTTCTTCTCAAGCCAGCCCTTGCGCGCGATACCGATGCCGACGGCGATGTATTGGAGGTCGGGGACATTGTGCGCGTCGGGGTTGATGGCGCATTGGACGCCTTTTTCCTTCGCGGTTTTCCAGAAACGCCAGTCCATGTCGAGCCGATAAGGGTGCGCGTTGATTTCGATGATTTTGTTGTGTTTCGCGGCGCACTCGATGACTTCGGGAATGTTCACGGGATAACCTTCGCGCTCCAACAGCAGCCGACCCGTGAGATGCCCCAGCATTGTGACTTTCGGATGCGCGAGCGCTTTGCACATGCGCTTCGTCATTTTTTCGGCGTCGTTGGTGAAACCTTGATGCACGGATGCGACGACATAATCAAACAGCGCGAGCGTCTTATCATCAAAGTCGAGCGTGCCATCGGGGAGAATGTCGCATTCCGTTCCGAAGAAGATGCGGAAACCGTCCTTCGCGAATTTTTTATTGAGCGCATCAACTTCCTTTTTCTGTTCGCGCACGCGCTTCTCATCCAATCCGTTCGCCTGATATTCGGATTTGCTGTGGTCGGCGATGCCGAGATATTCCAGCCCCAAATCCATCGCGCCTTTTGCCATTTGCTCCACGCTTGCGATGCCGTCACTCCACGTCGAATGGCAATGAAAAGTGCCGCGCAGATTTTCCAGCTCGATGAGCTTTGGCAATTCGCGTTTCTCCGCCGCCGCGATTTCGCCCATGTCCTCGCGCAGCTCAGGCGGGATGTAGTCGAGTCCAAGCGCCTTGTATAAATCCTGCTCGTCCTTGCATTTGATGCTGCTGCCGAGTTCCTTCGCGCTCTTTTCCTTTTCGTCGGCGGGCGAGAAACCGTATTCGTTGAGCGACAGATTCTTCAGCCGCAACGCGCGGGCGCGCAACGCGATGTTGTGCTCCTTGCTGCCCGTGAAATAATTCAGCGCGAACGCATATTGCGCGTCGGTCACCACGCGCAAATCCGCCTGGATGCCGCCTTTGAGCACCACGCTCGCTTTCGTCTCGCCCTGCGCGGTGACGGTGATGACGTTGGGCATCTTCACGAAATCCGCGATGACCGACGCGGCGTCCTTCGGCTTGGTGCTGACCAGAAAATCAATGTCGCCAATCGTTTCGCGGTGACGGCGCAGACTGCCGCCGATGCTGCACCGAATCACGCCGTCGTGGTTTCGCAGCGATTCGAGAATGGGCGTCGCCGCCGCGAGCACCTTGTGGTAGTGATGCCGCGAACCGAACTGGCGGATGAGCGCGATGCCTTCGAGAATTTTCTGCTGCGATTTTTCGCCGAACCCGTCGAGCACCGCGATTTTGCCCGCCTTGCACGCGGCTTCGAGTTTTTCGACGGTATCAATGCCGAGTTTGTCGAAGAGCAGCTTGGCGCGCTTGGGCCCGAACCCAGGAATCCTGAGCATTTCCAGCAGCCCCCGCGGCAGTGACGTTTTGAGTTCCTCGTAAAACGCGAGCCGATTGGTCGTGACCATCTCGGTGATTTTGGCGGCGAGGTCCTTGCCGATGCCCTTGATTTGCGTGAGCCGCTCCTCCTTGACCAGCGTGGGCAAATCCTCCTGCAATCCCTCGATCATCCGCGCGGCGTTTTCGTAGGCGCGGACGCGGAACGGATTTTCCCCCTTGAGATTGAGGATTGCCGCGATTTCCTCGAAGACCTCCGCGATTTCCTTTTTGTCCATGACGTGGGCGATGGGGGGATGCCGTTAAAGGGGAAAATGGAACTGCGCGATTTCTGACGCGGAAGATTACCAGTCGCGCGGCAAAAACGGAAGCCGCTGATCGCGGGGGCACGATCAAACGGTCCCAAAGACTCTAGCGGGGCGTTGACTCAATTACGCCGTGGCGCGGAAAGGAACGATGGCGCGCGCGGTGACGACGCGGGATTTGGCGGTTCCGTTGCGCTTCGATTTGCCGTTCGCGCCGTTGGCAGGCTGAATCTGCCAGAACGGGTTGAGCGCCGTGTGATTGCCGATGGAGACGGAATTCTTGATGGCGCCCGTGACGAACGTCTTGGCGCGGCGGACGGCTTCCACAAGCTCGTGCCCGAGGGCGAGTTCGGCGGTGACGGCGGCGGAATAGACGCAGCCTGTGCCGTGGGTCTTGATTTCGGGGACAAACGGCTCGGAAAATTCGTGGAGTTCCTTGCCGTCAAACAGCACATCCACCGCGCGCGTGGCGTCGGGCAGGTGTCCGCCCTTGATGAGGACGGCGCACTGGTAGCGGTCGGCGAGGAATTTGGCGGCAACCGTCATCTCTTTGACGGAGGAAATGGTGCGGCTGGCGAGGACTTCGGCTTCGCTCAGGTTGGGCATTACAAGTCGCGCGATGGGCAACAGCCGTTTTTCCAGCGTTTCCACGGCGTCGTCGCGCAACAGCCGCGTGCCTGTGCCCGAGACCATCACGGGGTCAACCACGACGTTCTTGAATTCCTGTTCCTTGAACGTGTCAGCAACGGCTTCGACGATGCTGGGAGAATAAAGCATCCCTGTCTTGGCGGCTTTGACGGGCAGATCGAGCATTGCGGCGAGCATTTGCAGCCGCACGAGCGCCTCGTCCACCGTGTAAACGGCGGTCACGGAGGTCGGGTTTTGCGCGGTGACGCACGACACGGCAGTCGCGCCGTGAACACCGAGGGCTGAGAATGAGTTTAGGTCGGCCTGGATTCCCGCGCCCCCCCCGCTGTCGGAACCCGCCACCGTCAATGCCACAGGTTTGGTTTGCATGAAGCTCTACCCCCTTTAGACAATGAACCGCTGGTTTTGCTCAAAATTGGCTTCGGCTCGGACTGGCACTCCCCGACGCAGGCAGTATAATGCCGCTACCAGGGGATGCACGCACAATTTTGGGGGCAATGGTTTTATTCCGTCACATGAACGAGCGCCAACGCTGGGTCGCGGGCAGCGGCATCATTATATTATTGGCGCTCATCGCCTATCTGCCGTCGCTGAACGCCCCGTTCCTGTGGGACGACACGTTCTACCTCTCCGAAAACCCCATGATCCCCGCCTCGGACGGGTTGTGGCGGTTCTGGTTCACGACGGAAGCGATTGACTATTACCCCCTGACCTCAACGACCTGGTGGCTGGAATGGCGGCTCTGGGGCGCGAACCCGATGCCCTACCGACTCGTCAACGTGCTGCTCCATGCGGCAGGGGCGGTTCTGCTCTGGCGGGTTCTGGCGCAACTGCGCGTCGCGGGCGGTTGGGTCACCGCGCTCGTCTTCGCACTGCACCCCGTCAACGTCCCCTCCGTCGCCGTCATCTGCGAGCGCAAGAACGTGCTCGCACTGCCATTGATGCTCGGCGCGCTGTTGCTTTACCTGAAATTCGAGAAAACCGAGCGGCGGCTCTGGTATGGACTGTCGCTCGCCGTGTTCTTCCTCTCCATCCTCGCCAAATCCGCCGTCGTGATGCTGCCGTGCGCCCTGCTGATCCTGGCGTGGTGGCAACGCGACACAATCACCCGCCGCGACCTCGTCCGCACCGTCCCGTTTTTCACTCTCTCGTTCGTGATGGGGCTGGTCACCGTCTGGTTCCAATACAACCGCGCGCTCGACGGTCAACCCGTGCCGCTGGGCGATCTCGCGTCACGGCTGGCGGGCGCGACTTGGGCGGTCTGGTTTTACTTCGCCAAAGCCATCATGCCATTCGGCTTGAGCATGATTTACCCGCGCCCGCATTCCAGCGGCGAGTCGCTCATCGCGTGGCTGCCTTTGTTCAGTCTGGCGGTTTGCGCGCTCCTCGCGTGGCGATACCGACGCGGCTGGGGCAAACCCGCGCTCGCGGGTTTCGGCATTTTCACGGTGATGCTGTTTCCCGTGCTCGGTTTTTTCTCGCAGGGATTTTATGAACACTCCCTCGTCGCCGATTGGTGGCAATACTTTTCCATGCCCGCGCTGCTGGCTCTCGTCGTCGCAGGCGGTTGCGCGCTTTTTGTTCGATTCAAATTCAAGCCACACATCCCTTGCGTCCTTCTCGTCCTTTTGGTCTTTTCCCTCACCCACACCCGCGCCCGCGTCTTCAGCGACGAGGAACTGCTCTGGCGCGACACCGTGGAACGCGACCCCAAAAGCTGGGCGGGCAACTTCAACCTCGCCCACGTCCTTGAGCAACGCGGCAGACCCGACGACGCCGTCAAACATTACCGCGCCGCCATCGCCTCGCGCCCCGACCGACCCGAACCGTTCAGCAACCTCGGCGACCTGCTCGCGCGACGCGGCGCGACCGACGACGCGATGGCGCTCCTAGGACGCGCGACCGTCATCGCCCCGAACTACACCCCTGCGCACGTCAATCTCGCCAACCTCCTCTATTCCATCGGCGAACGGGAACACGCGCTCGCGCACTACGAAACCGCGATGCGCATCAAGCCCGATTCCCCCGATGCCCGCACCGCCCGCGCCGCGATGCACAACAACCTCGCGCTGACCGCTGCCGCCGAAGGCAACCACGAAGAGGCAGCGCGCCTTTTCGAGACCGCGCTGCAAAGCGACCCCAACGCGGGCGCCGTCCATCACAATTTCGCGATGACGCTTCTCAAGCTCGACCGACCCGACGACGCCATCGCTCATCTCCGCCGCGCCGCGCGGCTTCTCCCTAATTTCGGTGATTCCCACATGCTACTCGGCAGAACGCTCGCGCAACGCGGAAATGATCCTGAAGCCCGCGATGCGCTGCTCCACGGGTTCCAGACCGCGCCCAAACATCTCGGTCTCGCCAACGAACTCGCCTGGTTCCTCGCGACGTGTCCCGACGACCAGGTCCGCGACAATTCCCTCGCCACACGCCTCGCCGAAAATCTCGCCGCCGCCACCCACCGCAAATCCGCCGAAGTCCTCGACACACTCGCTGCGGCTTACGCCGATGCGGGACGCTTTGACGACGCTGCGCGCACCGCCGAGGAAGCCGTCAAACTCACCGATTCCAAAACCCAAACCGAACTCGCCGCCGCCATCCAATCGCGCATCGAACTTTACCGCCAAAACAAACCGTTCCGCGCGGACGCGCCCTTGAAGCCGAGGTGACTCCCGATTTGGTAGTGGGTCAGTTTCAGTTTGTCATCCTGATCCCGCTGTTGCGGGAGTAGGATGTCTTGTTGTCTGCAAAGGGATTCTTCGCCTCGGCGGCTCAGAGATGACATTTAAAAGCCAGCTTTTCTTTCAAACTGATCCACCCCGGGCGCATCTTGAGAAGGTGTCCGACGATTGGCGAAAACTCGAAAACGGCTTTTGCAAGTCGTTGATTTGCAAGTTGCCATTTTTGCAAAAGTCAATCGTTGGTCACCTTCTTGACACTGG
>Ga0187892_10006544_pt1 | contig 17218 bp, 19 predicted proteins | sample MA1701073metaG_FD_139345 | JGI IMG/M metagenome (GOLD analysis project Ga0187892, IMG submission 139345) | Bio-ooze microbial communities from a basaltic lava cave in the Kipuka Kanohina Cave System on the Island of Hawaii, USA - MA170107-3 metaG ... | reverse complement strand
CGCTTGTTTCAACCGTCACGCACAGACGCATCGCGATTTCAAGATCGCCTTTTCTTCCTATCGATAGACCTCGCGTCGATGTCCAACTTTCACTACCAGGACCAGCAGGATTTGGTCCTGAATCGCGTAGACTACTCGATAGTTACCCACCCGAATCCGGTAGAGGGATTCTTCTCCACTCAGTTTTTCAGATCCCTTCGGGCGGGGGTTGCTGGCGAGCGCGTCAATCTTGGGTTGGAGACGATGTTGAATCTGGGTAGGGAGACCTTTGAACTGGCGTTCGGCATTGCGTGTGAACTCGATTCGGTAGGGCACTGATCACGTCACAGGCCGAGGTCTCGCTTGATCTTGTCCCACGTGACTGTTCCTTCTTCCTTCACGTTCGCGAGGGCTGCGCGCGCATCGTCCAGGTCGATCCGATCCTCTAAGTCCTCAAGGAGCCGGACATCTTCGATGGGGACCACCGCCGCTAGGTCCTTACCGCGACTGGTCAAAACCACTCGTCGTTTCGTCGTTGCCGTGCGCTGGACGATGCGGCTTAATTGTCTTTTGGCCTGAGTTGTATTGAGCCGTGTCATGATGCTTCCACTTTTAAGTGAGTTTACCAGATCTCTCGGAGTTTTTCAGCAGGTCTGTCACAGTAGGACTCTACTACCGAGAACATGGGCGACCGCATTTCCACCAGTCTACGGAGAGTTTGAAGCCGTTCTTGATATTGAAACCGGGACGGTCATATCGGGCCAGCTTCCCAGGCGCGCTCTGCGCTCGTTCGGAAGTGGTATGATCTTCACAAGAGTGAACTGCTGGAAAACTGGGAGCTTGCTCGCCAACACCAACCCTTGAAGAGGATTTCAGGAGAAATCAATGGACTACCACGTCACAGAGGCTCAGTACATATCAGGCTATGTCGTCAAGTTGAAGTTTCGGGACGGAACCGAGGGCGAAATCGATTTAGGACCTGAGCTCATAGGACCAGTGTTTGAAGCGCTCTGGGATATAGAGCAGTTCAAACTGTTTCGCGTGGATCCCGAATTTCACACCCTGGTTTGGCCAAACGGAGCGGACTTTGCCCCCGAGTTCTTGCACGACAATGTCCGCGTGACAGCCTAACCCGCCACTGCAGCCGACCCTTCGACAGGCCAGAGCGGCTGAGCGGCATGGTGTCAGATAGCCTTCAATCATACATTGCGCGCAGACTGCTCTTCGCTCCTCACCACGAGGATGTGGTGGGTGCGCTTAACTGCGCGCGTCCAACGAGCACCTCTTGCTCTGGCGACCTCCACTTTTAGCAGGGTGACCAGGGAGTTCTCACTGCGGCCGTCGCTTCTACCTTTCTTCACTCGCTCTTGAAAGGGTGGCCTGACTGCCCTTTACTGCGCGCATTGAGCGACCACAGTTTCATCGTGGGGGCTCTGCGAGCACAAAGGGCAGTCTGGCCGCCCCGTGTTCCCTCGCGCCCGCTATTCACCGTTTTGTGATTCGTCTAGCCAGATCAATCACCACACCCTCGCGGAGTCCTAGGTCACTGACTAGGCAATCTGTATACCCCAGAGTTTCCATGACCGTGCGGAGAATGAGGACGCCGGCGACGATGACGTCCTCGCGTCCGACTTCGAGTCCGGGCATGCCTCGTCGCTGGGCTTTCGTACGCCAGAGGAGCTCCTGCTCCAGCTTCTGAACTGTGGCCAGCGTCAGGGAAAAGTTATGGATGCGAGCCGGTTCGTACCGCGGCAACTGTTGCGCCATCGCGGCGAGCGTCGTGATCGTCCCCGCGGTTCCGACAAAAGTTGCCCCGGATAGGTCGCCCAGCAACCTTCCTACTTGTTGTGTCTCCTTCTTGATCGCCTCACGAGCCGCCTGCAGTTCTCGCTCGGTCGGCGGATCATGGAGCAGCATCCGCTCGGTTAGCCGAACGACGCCGATATCAATCGAACGGACAATTGACGCGGAGCCTGGACGATCTAGAATGAACTCGGTGCTACCTCCGCCGATGTCCAAGCCGAGGATGCTCGAGACGCTCTGCGGCAGTCCGGACCTGATGCCCAACATGGTCCGGCGCGCCTCTTCTTCCCCGCTGATCAGTTCCACTTCGAAGCCGGTTTCGCGTTTGACTCGTCCAAGGAACTCGTCTCGGTTCTTGGCGTCGCGGACGGCGCTCGTCGCCACAGCGACCTGTCCGTCGACCGCGTAGGTCTCGATGACTTTCCTCCAGTCCAGCAACGTGCTGATGACGCGATCCATCGCGTGAAGACGCAACGTGCGGGAATGGTCCACGCCTTCACCCAAACGCACAATGCGCCGATCCGAACGGAGTTCGGTCAGCCGTCCTCCCTCAGACACCCGTGCAATGAGCAGCCGGCACGTCAATGTTCCAATATCCACGCCGGCCAATACCATCGCAGGTCCCCTGCATCCAGCAATCAACTGCCGCTTCGTATATCGTCCATTTCGGCCGTGAGCTTCGCACGTTCGGCCTTGAGCGCCGCGACCTGTTCCGCCGCTCGGACAATCTCCGTGTCGGACAACACCTGCTCGGCTGGAACACCCCGCTCAGACAGTTCCACCGCTCGCTCACCGATGTCCCCATAGAGCTCATCGATTCGCCCATCCAGTTTGCGCACCTCAAGGCGGAGCCGGAGCAACTCCGTTTCTTCCAGCGCGCGCGTGGCGGCTTGAGCGGTGCCGTACCGCAAGGTGGCCCATCCGGCCTTCACGTCATGTTTGATGCGTTGCAGAAAGCCCATGTCGCGTTCAGCTCACCTTCCCGAGATCCAGCTTTGTTTTCCATCGCCGCAGCATGACGGCCCGCAACGCCTGATGGCGCGGATCGCCAAGAGAGGGATCAGCCTGGACGAGGGCAAAAGCCTCTTGTCTGGCCTGCTCCAGAATCGCTGCATCGCGCACCAGATTGGCCGCGCGAAACTCCGGCATGCCCCACTGTCGGACGCCGAAGAATTCGCCCGGTCCTCGTATGCGAAGATCTTCCTCCGCGATCAAAAACCCATCAGTGGACTTCACCAACGCTTCCAGACGCCGCCCTGCCAATGACGAACTGCCTCCCCCGCTTTTCCGTCTCCTCTGTTCCTTGACACCCTGCTCGCCCTTCCCTGATGTGAGCAAAATGCACATGGATTGCTGCAAGCCGCGGCCCACGCGGCCACGGAGCTGATGGAGTTGGGCCAACCCGAACCGATCCGCGTGCTCCACCAGCATCACGGTGGCGTTCGGCACATCCACGCCCACCTCGATCACCGTGGTGGCAACCAGCGTCTGGATCTCCCCGGCCTTGAACGCTGCCATCGTGCGCGCTCGCTCCTCGGCTTTCATCCGGCCATGGAGCAGTCCCACACGGAAGGTCCGGAACATGGCCTGCAACCGCTCAGCCGCTTGAATCGCCGCGCGGAGGTCCACTTTTTCAGATTCCTCTACCAAGGGATACACGATGTAGGCTTGCCGGCCGGCACGGGCTTCGTCGTGAAGCAGTTGATAGGCTCGGCGCCGTTGGGCCTCATTGAAGACCCACGTTCGGATCGGCCTGCGTCCCGGCGGCAGCGCGTCAATCACCGAGACGTCCAGATCGCCGTAGACCGTCATAGCCAGCGTGCGCGGAATCGGTGTGGCAGTCAGTACCAGCACGTCCGGGTGAAGCCCTTTCTCCAACAGGGTCTTCCGCTGAAGCACCCCGAACTTGTGCTGTTCATCAATCACCGCCAGACCAAGTTGCGCAAACCGGACTCCTTTCTGGATCAAGGCGTGGGTGCCGATTACCACATTGGCCTCCCCGGTCTCGATCTGCTTCAGAGCGGTGGCTCGCGTCTTCGCGGATCCCCCGCTTGTCAGCAAGACGACTCGAAGCCCGAGCGCAGCAATAAGCGCCCGCAGGTTCAGGTAGTGCTGTTCCGCCAGGATCTCCGTTGGAACCATGAGCGCCGCTTGATAGCCGGACCCGCATGCGATCAGCATGGCGATGAACGCGACAACGGTTTTCCCGCATCCCACATCGCCTTGGAGCAATCGGTTCATCGGGCGGGATGACGCCATGTCTCGTTGGATCTCCGTCAACACCCGCTCCTGTGCATCGGTCAACCGGAACGGCAGGAGCGAGCGCACGCGGCTGACCAGTGGGGTCGCGGCGTCGAACCGGATCTGCTTCGTTTCCTGCTTGACCGACCGCTGTCGAAGGGCCAGCGCGAGTTGCAGGATAAAAAACTCCTCGAAGACGAGCCGGCGGCGGGCCGGGGTTGCGCCGCGCTGGAGCGTTTCCGGATCAGCCGGTGGCTGTGGGAAGTGGATATCCGCGATCGCCGTTGGAATCGCCGGGAAGCGATGTCTGGTTCGCACGGACTCGGGCAGGACTTCCTCCAACCCGCTCCCGTACTGCTCGATGAGTCCCTTGATCAGCGTTCGGATCTGCCGAGACGTGAACCCCTTCGTCTCGTGATAGATGGGCACGATCCGACCGACGTGGAGCGGGGTGTCGTCGTCCTCGCCCAGGAGCTCGTATTGCGGGGCATCCATCTGCAAATCGGTCCATCCCTTTCGACCTGCCGAAACCATGCCGCTCATCATCACGCGCGAGCCCGGTTTGAACAGTTTTTCCAGATAGGGTTGATTGAAGTACACCGCCCTCAGGTCGCCGGTGGCATCCTCGATGGTCACCTCCAGGATCGTCATGCGTCGGCGGGCCGTGCGCTTCAGGTCGCTGCGTCGGATCGCCCCACAGATCGTCACTCGCGCACCTGGAGCAAGGTCCCTGATGGCAGTAATCACTGACCGGTCTTCATACCGCCAGGGCAGGAACCACAAGGCATCCTCCACAGTATGCACCGCGAGTTTCTCGAGCAACACAGCCCGCTTCGGCCCTACGCCTCTGGCGAAGCGAATCGGGAGATTCCATAAGTCTGCGGGCAGAGGCGAGGGACCAGGGGCAAGGGGTGCGGTCCGGAGCCGGTCCAGTATGGCTTTCGCGCCGGCGAGTCTGCGCTTGCGCTCCATCAGGGCAAGACCTTCATCATAATCATTGAAGAGCTGCCGAAGCGCGAGCAGATGCGTTTCCACCTCCGGAGGGTAAATATCCTCCGCCAGCGCCTGCATGATCCGGCGGGACACGAATGACCCAAGAGTCCTGACGGTGGATTGCTGAGCGGAGGAGTTTCGGCTGGCGAACTCGATTGGTCTGGCCAGGAGCTGGACGATGTGCTGAAGACGCTCCATTTAGTAGCTGATAGCTGACAGCTAATAGCTACTTGCTGCCAGCTGTTTCCGGTAAGTGTTGTCAGACAAAGCGGGCCTATGGTAGCATAGGCCCCGTTTTCAGACAACGAACGGAGAGACCGACGAAGGAGTGACCAGTGGCAAACGCGTGCGATGTGTGCGGCAAGCGGCATCTGTCAGGCCATACTGTGAGCCACGCCAACAACAGGACGAAGCGAGTCTTTAATCCAAACCTGCAACGAGTGCGGGCCCTTATCAATGGCGCTGCCAAGCGAATCAAGGTCTGTACGCGGTGCCTTCGCTCCGGGCTGATCAAGAAAGCCGTCTAGCATTCACACCGTTCCTCCGCTATCCCTCTCGCCTTTGCTTCATGCAGATCCGTCAGGCACGATGGACTTGCTTGCACCGATCGACGTGTGGTTCTCACCCCCTGCCAGTCATCATGGTTGAGAAAATAGTCTCCGGCGGACAGACCGGCGTAGACCGCGCAGCCCTGGATGTGGCGCTGGAGCTGGGACTGCCCTGCGGCGGATGGTGTCCCAAAGGACGGAAAGCGGAAGACGGCCCGATCGCGCGTCGGTATCCGCTCCAGGAGACGCCATCGGATGACTACGCGCAACGCACGGCGTGGAACGTGCGGGACTCGGATGGAACGTTGATCCTGACCCGTGGGCAACCCACGGAGGGGACGGCTTTGACCATCGAGTTGGCGGAACGCCAGGGCAAGCCGCATCTTGTGATGGACCTGCATGAGCAGCCGGATCGTGCTTCAGTCCGGGCGTGGATCACCACGCACAGGATCCGTGTTCTGAACATCGCCGGTCCACGAGAAGAGAAAAGCCCTGGCATCTATGCGCTGGCCTCGCAATTCCTTCGCCAACTCCTCTCCACCGGTGATTGACCTCACTGAGTCCTGTCACTACAATACCCGCGCTTGTTCACACAGTCTGCGTCAGAGACCCCCCGCTGAAGAGGCCGGGAGCATGCCGATCTCACGCATTCACACCCTCTTGGAAAAAGAACGCACACTTATCTTCCCCGGCGTGTATGACGCCCTTGGTGCGAAACTGGTCGAGCAGGCCGGGTTCCCACTGACCTTTATCTCAGGGTACAGCGTGGCGGCGACCCAGCTCGGACTCCCGGACTTCGGGTATCTCACCCAGACGGAGATGGTGGCGATCGCCAAGCGAGTCTGCGGTTCCGTGAAGATTCCCGTCATCATTGACGCAGACACCGGGTACGGGAACGCGCTGAATGTGATCCGCACGGTCAACGAGTTGATCGACGCCGGCGCAGCCGGCATGTTTCTGGAGGACCAAGTCTGGCCCAAGCGGTGCGGACACATGAAGGGCAAGCGAGTCATCCCGGTTGAGGAACAGGTCCAGAAGATCCGGGCCGCAGTGGACGCGCGCGGGACTCGAGACTTCTTCATCGTGGCGCGGACGGACGCGCGGCAGGTCACCGGGCTGGATGACGCGATCAGGCGATGCCGGCAGTACAAGGAAGCTGGCGCCGACGCGCTGTTTGTCGAAGCGCCCAGAAGCAAGGAAGAGCTGACCTCCATCGCCCGAGAGCTGCCCCCGCCTCTCGTCGCCAACATGTTGGAAGGAGGCGTAACGCCACTGTTGACCAGAGACGAATTGGAGCAAGTCGGCTTCCAGCTCGTGGTCTGCCCCTTAACGGCGCTCTACGCCTCGGCCAAGGCGATGCAGGACATGTTTGGCCTGATCAAGAGCGCCGGCACCACGCGAGCGGCGCTGGACCGTCTCATCCCGTTTCAGCAGTTCCACGGGATTATTGACCTCGACGCCTATTACGCTCTCGACGATCGGTACCGCACGCCCGATGAGGGCGATGCCTAACGCTTCGCCAAACCTCGACTCAAAATCCACTCTGCGTTTGGACATCCCGGAACAAGATGATAGACTCGTTAGAGTCACACTAAGGATACTCATGTACGGAAGGCCTACCAGTATCGGTGGCATTCTCGCTCCGCTGGCGGTCGCCCTCATTGCCTTCATCGCCTATCAGACGTGGGTCAAGCCAAAGGCTGATCAACCGGCCGTTCCAAGCAATCTTTCTGACGAGACTCCAGCCCCTTCCGCTGAGCCCTCCCCAGCCCCGATCTCCGCCAGGCCGCCGGACCAGCCGACCGCCCGTGAGGGTGGACAGGTTCGTGTCCTTGAGCCCGGTGAAGTGCCAGCCTCGAAACATGCGAACACACTGCTGGCCATCAGGGACTCGATCGAGAAAGGGAACGACGAGGAAGCCCAGGCCAAGCTTCTGGCCCTTCCCCAAGAGATCAGCGGTGATCAACGAATGAGGCCGTACGCCGCGATTCTGTGGAACAACCTGGGAGTCCTGAAGGAAAAGGCCCGCGGGACGGAGGCCGCGGTTTCAGCATTCAAGACCTCGGTGTCGCTCGATCCGAAAAACCCCACGTCAAACCTCAACCTCGCCCATGCCTACTGGGAGCTCCGCGACCCGGCCCTGACTCCGGAGTTTCTGGAGAAGGTCATGCACTTGGCACCTGACAATCCCTTCCCTCACCTCGTGCTGGCGGACCTGCTCTATGAGAAGGACGACCTGGCCAGCGCAGCGCTCCACCTTGACCAGGCTACGGAACGAGCCCAGCAGGATCCCTCGCTTCATTCCTACCTGAAGGCCGTGACCGCCAAGGTGAAGCGGACGGAAAAGACCGAGCGCAGCTTCGCAACCCGCGAGAGTTCCCACTTCACGGTGAAATTCGACGGTGGGGAGGACTATGCAACCTGGAGTCGCGTCCTGGAAATCCTGGAGGACGCCTACCGAGATATCGGCCAGAAGTTCGGTTACTTTCCCTCGAAATCGATCATGGTCGTGCTGCACACGAGGAACACATTCCAGAGCGCCACGGGAAGCCCGGCCTGGGCCGATGCGCTCTACGACCATATCTTAGGACGCATTCAGATCCCGACCCAGGGGGCACTCACAGACGAGAAGTGGCTGGCCCGTGTGCTGCGCCATGAGTTTGTCCACGCGCTCTTGCACGAACAGATGGGAGTGCAGGCTGGTCGTCTTCCAACCTGGCTCAACGAGGGCTTGGCCATGCAATTGGCGGGCGACCCCTGGCCTGATATTGATCAACTCGTGCAGGGAGAGATCAAACTGATCCCGCTCACCCTGCTCGAAGGAGGTTGGGGAGGCTTTCCGACGGAGGTTGCAACCGTCGCCTACCTGGAAGGCAACTCCGCAACCCTCTACCTCATCGACCGGTTCGGTATGAACAAGGTGGGGGAGATCCTTGGTCACCTCAAAGCGGGGCAATCCATTGCCGCTGCGATGCAGGACAAGCTCTTTATGCCCTATGATCAGTTCCAGCGCCAGTGGGTCGAGAATCTCAACGAAAAACTGAGGGCTCGCAGGACCTAAGTGGCGCAGCGGTGGGGAAGAACATCATCGGCGGAAGGCAATAGGCTATGCCCTGTCTTGCAAGTGAACCTGACCAAACCAGCGATACCGGTAACGAGCGACGATCCGATAAGCGAGATAGGCCAGCGGCTTTAGAACGGGAATCCGCATCATGGCGAGCAGAAGACGCCCACCACGCAGGCCTGGCAGCATGGGAAGAAACGCGTCGAGTCCCCTGCTGACCCTTCCATCGGCATCCACTAAGAAGGCTACATCAGGACGGCCTGGCCGATACTCGCTTCCCAGACAGCGGGCCGCTTCTTCGCTCTGATACGGGACGAAGCGGACTTTCCCATCCAGCCGAGCTCCCTCCAGACGCTCCAGCCCTTCCTTGGCCGTGACACAGAGGCGGCACTGCCCATCGTAGATCAGGATTCGTTCCGAGCCTTGGTTCTGACTGCCTTGAGCCATGGTCTGTCTCGATGCTGGTTCACGCTACCACCCAGCCAGCACGAAGGCAAGACCGGCCTGAAGAACGGGACGGTTGCTCGACGAGGGCTCCTCCGGTAGAGTCAAGGAGAATGGCAAACCAGCGCATGCGAATCGTCATGGTCTTTCTGTTGATCGCTCTGGCCATAGCGGCGTGGCTATCACGCACGCTGTGGGAAGGGGAGGTCTCCCCTTCACTGATGGGACAGGCCGCCTGGAACGGATTCTTGTTTGGGCTCCCGCTGATCCTGGCCGGATGTCTTCTTGCGTCAGCCAGATGGGCCTTCATGGCGGGCGTGATCTACGGCACGATCGGGCTGGCACTCGATATTTCGACCATCGTTCAAGAGCTGACTCATCCGAGCCCTCAGCAGGCGGTTGTGCTGCTGAGCGGCATGACCGGCTTACTCAATTTCCTGCTCATCCTGGTCGGCGGACGCGGGTTTCTTCATGTCGATTCGGCCGGGAAGCCTCAAGCAGGCCCCCCTCCCAGTCCTCGGTTCCCTTCCGCAACATGATGCGCTTGACCCGCCCGAAGCCGGCCTCTCGCAGCCACTCGGCCGTCTCCCTGGCCCCATAGGTATTACCTGTCTCAGTGAACAGCAGCATGGTCACCGCGAAGAGGTTGGTCTCCTGTGGAGAGAGCCCGTTGCGATCATGGCAAAAGGCGTCCTGAATCAGCAGGCGCCCGCGTGGGGTGAGTGTCTTGACCAGTCTGCGAAACAGCCGCTGGTTCTCAGACGGAGAATAAATGTGCAGCACGTTCGAGAGCCAGATCACATCGTACTTTCCGGGAACTGCACGATTCATGAAGTCCAGCGGCAGATAGGCGAGCCGGCGGCCCTGCTTGAGCGGCGCGGCAATTTCTTTAGCCACTTCCAGGGCCGGAGGCCGGTCGCAGACAGTCGCCCGGAGTTTGGGGTGACGAGCGAGAAAGGCTAAAGCATAGGTGCCGGGACCTCCTCCCAGATCCAGCAGCGTTTTCACACCCTTCAAATTGACCTGCGCGGCCACGTGCCGCGCTACATGACTTGACCGGTGGTGCATGGCCCAGGTGAACTGGCGCCGATAATCCGGATCATCCGGATCCTCGTGCTCCACGGGACGTCCCGTCCTGACTGACTCGGTCAGCTTCGACCAGTCTTCCCACTGACCACGCAACAGATCCAGATACGCTCCGCGGTACTGTGGGCTCCTCGCATTCAGCACGGTCAAGGCCAGCGATCCATTGCGATACTGAGCGCCGTTTTTCTTCAGCACCCCGGCGCTGCCAAGATTGCGGCAGAGAATATCCAGACCACGGGTGCTGACGCGAAGCCGCTTGGCCAGATCGGGGACCGTCCAGGATCGGGCGCCCATGACTGTGAAGAGGTCTAGATCGAGCGCGGTGATCAGGATGCGGGGAAGTCGGTAGGCAGAGATTGCGTCACGAAAGTCCTCAAAGCTGTGAGGCGGTCGGACGCGCTGAGTTTTGAATTTTGAGTTTTGAGTTGAACTCACAACTAAAAACTCACCACTCAAAACCTCATGTGAACAGTTTGGTGAACTGACCGGGGTCCAGGGGCGCACGGCGGGCCACAGCGAGATTGTCCTTCACATGGTCTGCCTGCTTCATGCCGACTAAGGCTGTTCCCAAGCCGGGGGTCGAGCGGACAAACTGAATCGCCCGCTGGGCATCGCTCCCCTCGCCCAACACGTCGCGCACATGGCTTGGCAGCCCTCGACTCAGTTGCCCCTGCAGGATGGATGAGCTGGAGATCACATAGACATCGAGCGCCTTAGCGGCTTCCAAGAGGCTGACAGGCTTTCCATTCAGACTTTGTGTCTGCTCGGCAAGCGCTTCCAACATGCCCAAATTGTATGGCAACTGGATGACCCTGAAGTGGTGGTCTTTCCCGCCCACCTCACTGGCCACACCGACCAGCGCTTCAAGAGAGAGATGGCCGCGGGATCCAGGCCGAGTCCGATACCCGTTCCAGGTGGCGGTTCCATACAGACGGAGCTTCCCCTGCGACACCGCATCCTCAAGCGTCTCGAAGGCGGCGCGCATACGAACCAGGAACTCATCCCGGGAAACCGCATCGAGCTGAGCCTCCGGGTTATGCAGGTAATAGACATCCAGGCAAGAGAGCCCAAGGTTAGTCAGGCTGGTCTCCACTTGGTGGCAAAGATAGGCTGGCGTCATGCAATGGCAATCCCCCACCACATCCTTGTAACTGACAATGCCTGGCGTGACGAAGGTCTGTAGGATATAGGCATAGCTGTCGCGCGGAGGAGTACCGTCATAAGGGATGTACCCGCCTTTCGTGGCGATCAGGATCTCATCACGCCGGCAGACCTTGTCGCGGATCATCTGAGAAAGGGCCTGTCCGATCACCCTCTCGCTGCGCTGGCAACGATAGTTAATGGCACTGTCGACGACGTTACACCCAGCCGCGACCGCCTGCCTGACCGCTCCCAGGTAGAGCGCGTCCGTCCGCTCGTCACAGCCACCGAGATACGTGCCAAGTCCGATAGAGGACAGGGCCAACCCCCCTAAGCCTTCCCGGAAATGGGAAGCGTGGGCCGCACCAGCAGCGACCATCCGGTCTCGATACCGCCTTGTGCCCTCAACTGTCGCGTAGCCGTCTAACGGCATGTCTCTCGTTCCTCGTGAAGCGTCCCTCGGCCTGCGTCGCTCGTCATTCGTGAAGCGTGAAGCGTCGTTCGCAAACAGGCTCCTTCGAGATACGCTTCACGAGCGACGAGATACGAGCCACGTTTCACGGCTTTTGTGTGAACTGCCGCTGGCACCACCGCACCGTTTGCTGCACGTCATCCAATTTCTGAAAATCCACCGCCTTGTGGAAGGTGACCGCCACATACTCGTCGGTCATCTCCGTGGTCTCTTCAAATCCGGCGCTTATGAGATTTTTTCTGACCTTGGAGACGGCCGGCTGCAAGTAATACTTCGCCTGCTTGGCCAACTCATCTGTACCAAGATCCTCCGGCGTGCCGTCAGACAACAGACTCTTGATGTCGTCCATATCCATGCCGGTCTGGCAAATCATGCGCCCGTCGGGGGTCAGCTCCAGCATCCACCCTTCCTCTCCCAACTGGAGCGCCAAGGCCCCTCCCGGCTCAAGCTCGTAGAATCCCGGCTCAGCCTGACAAAGGCGCGAGCGAGTGCTGTCCCACGACGGAATGGTAGTCTGTGCGTCACTCATGCACGGGTCCCCTGTTGAGGTGAACCCTGTTCCTCACCGGCCGCAAGGCGGGCCAACAAGGATTCCAATCGCTTGCTGTTCTCCTCCAGTTTCGGCAACCGGTATTTGCGGTCCATCCGCACCACGTGCTCAAGCAGCGCTGCGGCCTCTCTCAACTGCCCCAGCTCCTCATAGCACTGCGCCATGACATACCGTGCGCCGCCGATCCGCAACTCGTCGCCCTCCCGTTCGGCAATACCCTGGCTCGTCCGGCAACAGGCTAATGCCTCGTCATACCGTCTCTGGACCACGTAGGTGCGCGCCATCATGCGCCAAACATCAGCCATCCCCCCCTGGTTGCCGGTGCGCCGCATCAAGCTTAGCGACTGTTCGTAGTAGCGCATCGCCTCGTCATACTGCCCGGTCTCGCGAGCCACCAGCCCCAGGTCTGAAAAGAGCACCGCCATGCCTGAATGGTCGCCGGACCGTTGCATGAGATCCAGCGCTTCCAGGTAGTACGCCCGCGCCCGGTCCCATTCCCCCGCATCGGCCCGAAGATTCCCCAGATTCGCCAGGGTGGTGCCGATCCCCCGCTCATCCCCCTGAATCTTTTGCAGCTCGAGCACTTCCTGGTAGTAGCTCTGCGCCTGCTCGCGCCGGCCGCTGACAGCGCAGATATTCCCCAGATTGCCGAGCGTCGCGGTCAGCGCCCGACGATCTCCGCTCAACCGATCATGCTCGAGCGCCTTCGCATAGCACACGTAGGCCTCGGTGTAGTGGCCGCGAGAAAAATGCTCGTTACCCTGGCGATTGAGTTGTTCGGATTGCGTGTCGAGCATGATCGGGAGGGTCAATTCTGGAGCAATCGTTCCACCGCTTGCTTGGCGCCGGTCAGGATCGAGGTCCCGTCGCCCACCAGGATCGTATCAAAATTGTATTTCAGGAGACGGCGCAGCCCCTCGCGCGCCTTGCCGGCATCGGCATATTTCTCGGCTGCGAGCATCGCTAATGAACCAGGAGGCTTGCCGATCAGCGCGTCGCCCACGATCAGGACGCCCTTGCCCTGCTGAATGAACAAAGCGGACTCTCCCGGCGATTTCTGCTCCTTGAGATGGATGACCCAGATGCCGCCGGGAAGCAGCTCCCCATCCTGGTAAGTCTTGTCCGCTTTGATAGTCATCTGGGGCGCATCAGCTTCCGGGACCATCACCTGGCAGCCAAATTCCTGTCGATGGGTCGCCGCTTCCCGCTCATGGTCACGGTTCGTGAGAAGAATATAGTCCACCTGTCCGCCTTTTTTGACCTGGGCTATGCCCTCTGCAGTCATGGGCGGCGGGTCAATCAGCACGCGATGCTCACCGATCGACAGGAAATGCCCGTTGAAATCCAATTGTTTCTCCTGCGAGAACCACGACCATTCCAAAATTCCGGGTAGCAGTTGCTTGATCATGTCCTTCTCGCCTTACGCCTCACCCCTGACGCCTCACGTATCAAAGCGCCGCGACCGCATCTTTCACGACTTTCGTCACCTTAGCAAGGATGTCTGCTTCGTTGGGAAGGTCAATGATGTCATCCTCGGGAACCGTAATGAACTTCCGGTTGGCACCCTTGGTCAGTGAAATCAAAAACATGCTGTTCGACGGCGTGACCGGAATTACCACCTGCACCGCCGCATCAACACCCTTGACCAGCTCAAGAAATTTCTGTTTCCCCTCTTCCATCTCATCCATACACTATCTACCTTTCATCACTCACAGCGGGTGCGCATGAGAATTAACCGGCGCAGCGACTGGGGTATCCCAGGATGCGCGCGTCGAACGAGCACAGCCTTACCGTGCGCGTTCCGCGAGCAGCGGGATGCTCCAGTTGATGCGCAAACTACATCGACTTGTTCGCACCCGCCAACAACTTCTCCACTTCCTGCAAAATAACGTCGGCTCCAGCAAGGTCCATGTTGCCGACCCGTTGCCACCGTATCACACCGTCCCGGTCAATGATATAGACATTCGGGATGAACCGGCCGCCGCCGTAGAGCTTGTCCGTGGTCTTATTCGGATCGATGAGATAGGGATAGGTGACCTTGACCGGAAACTGCGTGAGGAACTCCATCACCGCCTTCTTCGAATTGCCCGCCGAGTTCACCCCCACCACCGCCACATCCTTGCCACGGGTGGCTTCGTAGACCTTCTGCAGATTCGTGCCCTGCATGAGGCAGGGCTCACAGATATGGAACAGCCCCAGCACGACCACTTTCCCTTTTAACGCCTCCAGCGAGACCGTCTCCCCGGTGATCGAGGTCAAGGTGAACGTCGGTGCCTTCTCTCCGATCTTGAAGAAGCTCGAGGCTGACACACCAGTCGCCAGAAGCACACACGCGATCAGCACTAATGTCGTGAGAATGGTCCGTTTCATGGCAACCTCCATTACATCAAATGCTGAATGATGAGTGATGAATGCGAAGTTGAAGCCAGGCCCGATCATTCCGTGCCTTCCATTCATCACTCAGCACTCATAACTCAGCACTGTTAACGGAGGCTATCCTAACACGCCGAAAATTTGGGGGGCAACCGGATTAGAGCTGAGGTTCAAACAGACCTAACTGCAATTCCTCAGCCTTGGTGAACGGGATGGGGTAGCGCTCAGTGAAACAGGCATTGCAATAATGGTCAGGACTGCCGGGAGAGGCCTTCAGCATACCCTCCAGGCTGAGATAGGCCAGACTGTCGGCTGTGATGTACTTCTTGATCTCCTGGATCGTGTGACTCGACCCGATCAGTTCCCGTTTGGTGGGCGTGTCAATGCCATAGAAGCAGGGCGAGACGATCGGGGGCGAACTGATCCGCATGTGCACCTCTTTCGCGCCCGCATGCCGGAGCATCTTCACGATCTTGCGGCTGGTGGTGCCCCGCACGATCGAATCATCCACCACCACCACGCGCTTGCCCTCCAAGACCTCCGGCACCGCGTTCAACTTGATCTTGACCCCAAAGTGGCGGATGGACTGTTCCGGCTCGATGAAGGTCCGGCCGACATAATGGTTCCGAATCAACCCGTTCTCGAACGGAATTCCTGAGCCTTCTGCATAGCCCAGCGCTGCGGGGACTCCGGAGTCCGGCACCGGAATCACGATATCCGCATCCACCCAGGCCTCTTTGGCCAATTGCCGGCCAAGCGCCTTGCGGGTCCCATAGACGGCCTTCGCCCCGAAGATCTTGCTGTCCGGCCTGGCAAAGTACACATATTCGAAGACACACTTCGCCGGCTGGGTCTTTGGAAAGGGCCGGTAGCTGCTCACCCCGTCCTTACTCAGGACCACCAACTCGCCTGGTTCAACCTCACGGATCGTCTCGGCCCCAATCAGGTCAAAGGCGCAGGTCTCAGAAGCCACCAGCCAACTCTCCCGCAAGCGTCCCAGGCAGAGCGGGCGGAACCCATAGGGATCGCGGGCAGCGATGACACTCTCATCGGTCAGGATCACCACCGAGAAAGCACCCCGCACCTGATTCAGCGCGTCAATCACCCGCGCCAGCAACGTGTCACCTCGGGAATGCGCGATGAGGTGGATAATCACCTCACTGTCGGTCGAGGACTGGAAGATGGCTCCATAGGCTTCCAGTTCGTTGCGCAGCATCGTAGCGTTGATCAAATTGCCGTTGTGCGCCAGTGCCAGGTTCCCGAAGGCGAAATTGACAGTGAGCGGCTGGACATTCTTCAGGTCACTGGTGCCGGCGGTGGAATAGCGGTTGTGGCCGATGGCCATGTGCCCGGGCAACCGCTTGAGCACCGGCTTCGTGTAGATGTCGGCCACAAGGCCCATGGCCTTTTCGAGGTAGAAATGCTCCCCGTCCGAAGACACGATCCCGGACCCTTCCTGCCCGCGATGCTGGAGCGCGTAGAGGCCCAAGTAGGTCAGATTGGCGGCCTCCTTGTGGCCATAGATACCGAAGACCGCGCACTCATCGTGAAACTTATCGGGGGTAATCAGTTGCATATTTTCCTATTTTTATTTCGTCGGTGCCGGCTGAGGGTGACCGGGCTGATTCCGACTCCTCGCCTATTATTTGCCTTTTTCACTTCTACAACTAGGAGGGTTGGCCGGACTGCCCTTTACTGCGCGCATCCAGCGAGCACCTCTTGCTCTGACGACCTCCACCTTTGGCAGGGCGACCAGAGAGTTCCCACTGCGGCCGTCCAGCGAGGGCCTTCTGAGGCCGCGCGCTGCGGGAGCACAGGAACTCCCTGGTTGTCCTGCACATTCCCTTCTGATCGCGCGCGGTGCGCGAGCACGGGAATCAGTCCGGTCGCCCCTGTTCTTCTATAGACCGCTCGAGGCTCCGACCCCAACGGTCATAGAGCGTGTCCAGGTCCGCATCAATCCGGCAGGCCGGCCCCCAGCGGTCGGCCGCCACGTCAATCACCAGTCTGGTTCCGCCCACGGTGCCGATCACCTCTGCGGGCACTCGCACCTCTCTGGCGATCCGAAGCACTGTCTCAGTGTGAGCCGGACCGACCGACAAGACCACCCGCGACTGGCTTTCACCAAAGAGGAGTGAATCTCGCCGGAGTCCGTTCGAGTTCAATCTTACCACAGCACCGAGTGGTGCGGGACCAGAGAGGCAACACTCGGCCAGCGTCACCGCCAGCCCACCGTCTGAACAATCATGTGCTGATCGCACCAGCTCCTCATGGATCAGCTTCAACACGCAGGTTTGGACCGTTTTCTCCATCTCCGGACTGAACACAGGCGGCGTGCCTTGCTCGCGATGATGGATCACTCGGAGATACTCCGTCCCGCCAAGATCCTCCTTTGTTGTGCCTATAAGGATGATCGTGTCCCCCGCCTGTTTGAACCATTGCGTCATAACCCGATCCGCCGGCTCGATCAGGCCGACCATGCCAAGAATCGGCGTCGGGTAGATGGACAGCCCGTTCGTCTCGTT
>Ga0187892_10006543_pt1 | contig 17219 bp, 15 predicted proteins | sample MA1701073metaG_FD_139345 | JGI IMG/M metagenome (GOLD analysis project Ga0187892, IMG submission 139345) | Bio-ooze microbial communities from a basaltic lava cave in the Kipuka Kanohina Cave System on the Island of Hawaii, USA - MA170107-3 metaG ... | reverse complement strand
TCCCCCAGAAGCGGCCGTGGCGGGCGATGCACTGCCAATCCCGAGGCGCACACGACCAGCTCACGGGACTCTCCGGTCGCTCCAACAAACCGGGCGCAGCGCAGCGCTTTCAGATATGGGCTAGCTTGGCGGCGACGCCGCGGCCGCCAGCCGGCCCTGGCACGCGAGTTGCCGGCGATGCGACAGCGGAGGCATGCATGAAGCTGAAATCGATCCAGTCGCTCCCGTCGGTCAAGCTCGCCGTCCGCGTCCCGGGCGAGCTGCACGTCGCCCTGACCGGCTACGCGGTCTGCTACCGCGAGAGCACGGGCCAGGCGATCGAGGTCCGATCTCTAGTCGTGCAGATGCTCGAGCAGTTCATGCGGACGAGCCGTCGTCGGCGTGCCGCTCGCGGGCGCACTGCTTGCCGCGATCCATGGCCGTGGCCTGCGCGTGAATCTCTCCCCGAGCGCGCCGCGCGGGCCCCCCCTCGGGGGGCGTGGTTCGCGGCCAGCGTGAGGCCCGAGGTAGCGGCCCTCGGGCGTGCTCGAGGCTACCTCGGGGGTGGCCCGTGCGTAGGCGGCGCGCAGCCGGTCATGAAGCCCGTCGTCGCCCTCGCTGGCCTGCCGTTGCCACACGCGGTCTGGGGACGGCCCGTGGGCGCCGCTGACAAGTTCTCGTTCGTGAGCACGCGCGTGCCGAATAGCCGGGACAGCCAGTACGTCGGGCCCTTCTCCGTGTTGCAGATCGGCGCGCTGCGGCAGTTCAACCGGAGCCGCTCGGCTCAAAGCGGAGCGGCAAGCTGTTAATCCAGGCAACTTTCAGCGGCGCCCTGGTGAGGGCGGTTGTCCATAGTATGCTAGTATTCTAGCTGAACGAGCCAGGGGCGGCCTCGGGAGGGAGGCGATGAGCAACGGTACCATCGGTTGGATCACCGTGCTCCTCCGACTCCCGGTGTTCTACAACCCCGACGCCACAGGCCATCGCGCGTCGGTTGAGGACGACAAGTTTCTGGACACGGCGGACGAACTCGCCCGCCGCTTCGGCGGCGGCACGCTCTTCATCTTTCGCCATGACCCTCCGCGAGGGTTCTGGTGGGATCAAAGCGTTGTCGACAGAGACGTGCTGGCACTGATCGAGGTGGACGTCCCCGACACGACAGAGTCGCGCGACTGGCTGCGAGTCTACGCGCGCGACGTTCTGCGAGAACGATTCCGGCAGAAGGCCATTTATCTGAAGTTTGTTGGTCCGGTCGAGCACCTGATCGTCAGTGAAGAGGAGGTTAGCGATGAAGACTGAACGCGTCACGAGAGCCGGTGTGCCGCGCCGGGGCGCCCGGGTCGGAGACAAGAAACTTTCGGAGCCTGTGACGCTCTTCGCTGCAATCGAGGCCGAGCAGCACGAGGCGCTCCGCGCGATCGCCTTTTCCGAGCGACGTTCGCTCGCCGATGTGGTGCGGGAGGCGTTGACCGGGTTCATCGCAAAGCATCCCGCGCGTCGCCGGCCAGTCGCAGCGAAGCGTTAGCCGCTTCCAGCGTCCATTCCGGGGTGGATTAAACCGCGTTGAATCCTTCTCTGCCTTCTCCGGCCAGTACTGCATGTCCATCTCGCGGTACATCGTCAGCGCTGCCGTGAGGTGCTGCTGCGCCTCCAGCAGCTTGCCCGTGCGCCGATAGAGCCTGCCGAGACGGAGGTGGCAGTGGGTGACGAGCGGACGCATCCCGAGTTCGGAGGCCGGTGCCGTTGCGGCGCCGTAGTGCGCTTCGGCCGTCGCCACGTCGGGACGGTTATGATGCGAGGCGACCTCGCCCAGGCGGCGGAGGGCCCACGCCTCATAGCTGCGTTCACCGCGCTCGCGGGCGAGCATCACGGCGCGGTCGGCGCAGGCGCAGGCGCAGGCGTCCTCGACCCGATCCGCGAGCAGATACGCCTCGCCGAGCTGCACGACGCTGAGCGAGTGAAAGTATCCGATCCCCGCGGACTCGTAGGCTGCCAGGGCCTGCTGCAGCCAGGCGATGCCTTCCCCGATGTGTCCCGACGGAGATACGCTTCGATCCTCCTGTATTCTGCCAGCGGGAACAGCGAGTTTCGAAGGTCGACGTCGAGCAAGGACGAGGGACCAGAGCAGCGTCCCGAGCTTCGCGCCGGGCGCCCAGAACTGCGCCCGTCACGAGGCTTGGAACAACCGCGAGACTGACCTCCGACAGCGCCGCGCTGCGCGCCGCCCGGCGCCGGCAGGCGTCCTCGATGCCCTCATTCACTCTCCCAGCATCAAGATAGGTGGGATCAGGGCGGCCGGATGCGACCTGTTACGGGCCCCCGCGCGCTCCGATCGATCACTCGATGACCCGATCTGCGCGGAGCAGAACTGACGGGGGAATGGCCAGGCCGAGCGACCTGGCGGTCTTGAGGTTGATCATCAGCCCGGGGCGCGCGCCTCCGAGCGGGTCCAAAATTATCGCGCGCGGGTCAAGTTCGGAAGGCAACGGTGCCTGTTGACTGCTCGGAACAGCGTAGGACGCAAGCCCGCCGCCCCTCACGAATTCATCCGCTTCGTAAAGCGCCGGCAAACGGTGCCGGCTTGCGAGGCCGACGATGGTGTCGCGGAAATCGCGGTACATCGGGTCGTCGAGGACGATCACCGCGTCGGCACGCTGGCGCGCAATTTGGGCGAACTCGTCGGTGAAGGCACCTATCTGATCTTCCGCGTCGGTCACCGCGCTGACCCGTAGCTCGACGCCTCGCTTCGCGGCGGCGCGCGTCACCGCCTCGATCGCTCCGGGGGGCGCCTTGGTCGTGCCAGGATTGAAGAGCAGCGCCACCCGCGGCGCCCGGGGAAGGAGGTCGGCGACTACCTGGACCAAGGTGCCGATATGATCGGCGGACAGCCACCGGCTGAGGGTCAGACGGTATCGAACGTGGCCGAGCACGGACGTCCGGGTAATCGTCCCGACTCGCTCGATCACCTCCGGGGTGCGGTCAAACGCCTCCAGGGCCTTCCGATTCATCGGTAGCTGTAATCCCCAGGAGCTCCGATAGCCGAGGCGCATCATCTCGCGCGCCATCGCGATCCGGATCTGGCGAGTGATGCCCTGACGGCGAAACGCCGGCGCGGTGGCGATGTCCTCCATGAAGACCTGGTCGGCGCGCAGGCGAAGTATCGGGCGGATCGAGTGGCTGACCACCATCGAGTCGCACCGGAGGGCCGCGGGCTCTTCGCCGGCCAGGGCCAGGTACAGGAAGTAATTCTGGCCAAGCCATTGTTCGAATGTCTGTGGCCTGACCTGGGGGAACCTCTCGGCCAAGGCGGCGAAGTCCTGAGGTCTCGCGAAGCGAAAGGTCAGCCTCTGATCCGCGAGAGGCATTGTCGCCAAGGCTTCATAGTCGCTCCACAAAAGATAGATTCTCCGGCGACCAGAGATGTAGCCATGCAACAGCTTCTGCATCGCCCGGCGGCTGCCGCGCGTCCTGAGGTAGTGCACGGCTTCAGCAAGGGAGAACATTGACCACTCGTCGTGAAGGTAACTGGCTACCGCAATAGACTGCTAGATGACGGTCGGTATATTACCCGCCACGGTGGAGAAGTGTGTTAAGTATGCGCGCATGCCCGGATCACGCGGAGCGGCTCTGGCTGCGGCAGGTCTCTGGATCCTGGCTCTCGCCTTCCCCGCTACCGGACAGCCACCCACCGATCAACCGCCCCCGACCCCGGCACCGCCGCCTCCCGCACCTCTGCCGCCGCCCGTCACTCCGACTCCGGAAGAGCCTCCCCCGATCGAGGCGCCCCCGGCGCCGAGACCCACGACGACGCCCGAAGAGCCGCTGCCCGGGGGGCCCGGCGTGGCCGCCCCGCCAACCTTTGTGGGGCCGGACTTCTTCAACCCGCCGCCGCCGCGTGGCTGGCTCACGCTGACCCCGTCGATCGCGATCGTAGAGGAGTATAACGACAATCTATTCCGCGACACACGGAACGAGACCGAGGACTTCATCACCGGCATCGTGCCGGGATTCACGGTCAGCATGCAGCGGCCGGAATACACGTTCCTGGCCGGATACAACTTCACCGCGGAGCTTTACGCCAACGAGAGTGAAAACAACGGGGTGGCCAAGCGCCAGCAACTCATTGCCAATGCCTTCTATCGCTTCGGTCCCACCTTGACCTTCACGCTCCTCGAGAGATTCATCTACGATCGCGAGACTACCGCCATCACCCTCGGCGGCATCTCGACGGGCCGGCAGGAGGCGCTCCGGAATACCATCACGCCGCGTCTCGAGTGGCAGGCCACGCCGCGCACGTCGTTGAACTTCTCAGGCTCGTATACGTTGCTGCGTTTCCAGGAGGACGGCCGCGGCGTCGACTCCGACACCTATCGCCTGGGAGTCGGCGGCGAGTATACCTTCACGCGGCGGTTCAGCGGCACCGCGGATGTCAACGTCGCGTACCTTGACCCGGAGGACGAAGACCCGGGGGTGACGTACACGCCCCGCGTGGGTTTCATCTATCAATTCACGCCAACGCTACGGGGGTTGCTCCGCGGAGGGCCGTCCATCTTCATCCGCGAGGGCGATGCGAGGGTTACGCCGGCGGCGAGCGCCGAGCTCGAGCAGTCGTTCAGAGCGGGATCCCTCAGCGTCGGCTACGACCGGGCGGTGGTCGCGGAAACGGTCGGCGTGACGGACCGCCAGACAGTCTACGCCCAGTTGAGGCTTCCCACCCTGACCCGAGGGCTCGTGATGGAACTGATCCCGCGCTATACCCATGCCGATCGGGATGTCGATAACCGCGCTGGGGGCGACGATCGAAAGATCGATGCACTCACCGTCAATCTCCGGGCCTCCTACGAGATCGCGCGGAACATCACCCTGATCGGCGCGTACACCTTCTTCCACCAGCGGGTCGATCCCGGGATGGGGAGCATCGATCAGAACCGCGTCTTCTTCGGCGTGCAGTACGCCTACCCGATCAACTTCGACTGATCCGCTCGCGGGTTTGAGTTTTCGTCTATAATCACGGCCCCAGATGGCATGGGGGTCGATTTCTAGATCTTTGGTGACATGGGAGGTACGACGATGACGTATCGGGCCACGTTCGCTCTTCGGGTTGTCCTCGCTCTGGCGCTCTTGATCCTGGCCGGCGTTTCGGCGGCGTTCGCTCAGTCACGGCAGGGGTTCGCCGCCCTCGTCAGGGACCCGCACCCCCCTGGGGAATACCGAATCGGGCCGGAAGACGTGCTGGCCGTCAGCGTCTGGAAGAACGACGCGATGAGCCGGGTGCTGCCGGTCAGGCCGGACGGGATGATCTCGCTGCCGCTGCTCGACGACGTCAAGGCGGCCGGGCTGACCCCGATGCAACTCCGCGATGTCCTGGCCCAGAAGCTCGCCGAGTACGTGCCCTCGCCGTCGGTGTCCGTCATCGTCAACGAGGTGCGCAGTTTCAAGGTCTCGGTGATCGGAGAAGTGGTGCGGCCGGCCCGCTACGATCTCCGGAGCCGCACCACGCTGCTCGACGTCCTGGCCATGGCGGGCGGCTTCAACCAGTACGCCGCCCGTACCCGGATCGTGGTCCTGCGCCAGGACGGAGACAAGAGGGTCAGACTGATCTTCAACTACAACCGGGTCGTTTCGGGCGACGGCGACGAAGACAACCTGTATCTCCAGCCGGGGGACATCATCCTGGTTCCCTGATCGAAGCGGCCGGCGCCGGGGCGAGGGCTGAGACCCCGCCCCGGAATGTGCAGAAGTTTACCACTCGCAGGGCGGGAAACCGGCTCTCGTAACGGGATGTCGAGCCCGCCCCAATACGTGAATCTTACTGATCTTTGCCCCACTGCGGCGGCTCCGTCTCGCTAGTATATCGGAAGTCATACGCTCCTCTACCTACCCGCATATTGGCAAAATTCCCTTGGTTACCTACCTTCCCCTGTGCGTCCACGTTCGATTACGCCGAGAGGGATCGCCCAGTGCTCGTCGAGCCCCGGAAGCTGGAACGGCCTGCCCCGATACGCGTGCCGTTTCACGTGCCGTCGATCGGAGAAGAAGAGATCGCCGAGGTCGTCGACACCCTGCGTTCGGGATGGCTCACCAGCGGGCCCAAGGTCGCGCGCTTCGAGCGGGCCTTCGCCGCCGCAGTCGGGGCCCGCCAGGCGGTGGCCCTCAACTCCGGCACGGCCGCGCTCCACCTCGCCCTCGAGGCGGTCGGCGTCGGCAGGGGCGACGAGGTCGTTATTCCGACCTACACGTTCACCGCCACGGGCGAGGTCGTCACCTATCTCGGCGCCCGGCCGGTCCTGGCCGACTGCGGGGCCGACACCCTGAACATCGACGTCAGCACCGTCGAACGATGCCTCACGAGCCGGACCAAGGCCATCGTTCCCGTCCACGTCGCCGGCCAGCCCTGCGACATGGACCCGCTGCTCGACCTGGCGCGCCGCCGGGGACTGGCCATCGTCGAGGACGCGGCCCATGCCCTTCCCACGACGTATCGGGGCCGTCTGGTCGGGACCATCGGGGACCTGACGGCGTTCAGCTTCTACGCGACGAAGACCATCACCACCGGCGAAGGCGGCATGCTCACCACCGAGCGCGACGACTACGCGGCCCGCGTGAAGACGATGAGTCTCCATGGGTTGAGCGGAGACGCCTGGAACCGCTACTCGGACAAGGGGCGCTGGTACTACGAGGTGGTTGAGTTCGGCTTCAAGTACAACCTCACCGACCTGGCCGCGGCCCTGGGGATCCGCCAGCTGCACCGGATGTTCGAGTTCTACCAGCGCCGCCGGGCGATCGCCACGATGTACATGGAAGCCTTCGCGAACCTCGACACCTGCGCCACGCCGTGGGAGGTCCCCTACGGCACTCACGCCTGGCACCTGTACATCCTGAGCCTGAACCTGGCGGCCTTGAAAACCGGGCGCGACGCGGTGGTGGAAGGGCTCCGTCAACGCGGCGTCGCGACCTCCGTGCACTTCATCCCGCTGCACCTGCATCCCGTCTATTGCCGGACCTACGGTTACAAGCCCGGTGACTTTCCCGCGGCCGAGGCCGCCTTCGCCGGCGTGCTCTCACTGCCGATCTATCCCGGCATGACCGACGACGACGTCGAGTACGTGATCGGGGCCGTGCTGGAAACCCTCCGCGAGGCCAAGCGTTAACCGTGAGCAAGCGAATCCTGGACCTGGCCGGCGCGCTCCTCGCGCTCGTGGTCTCGCTGCCGATCCTGCTCGTCGTGGCCGTCGCGATCAAACTGGATTCCGCCGGGCCAGTGTTCTTCATCCAGCCGCGCGTGGGCCGGGGAGGGCGGCTCTTCCGCTTCTACAAGTTCCGTTCGATGATCATCCGGCCTGAGAGCGGCCCGGTGATCACGGTCGGAGAGGATCCCCGCATCACCCGCATCGGACGGCTCATCCGCCCACTTCGGATCGACGAGCTGCCGCAGCTCATCAACGTGCTCAAGGGCGAGATGAGCCTGGTCGGCCCACGCCCGGAGGCGCCGTCCGTCGTCGAGCGGTACACCGCCGAGCAACGGCAGGTCCTCGAGGTGGCACCCGGAATCACCGGCCCGACGCAACTCGCCTGGCTGAACGAGAGGGCCAGCTTGCCGCCGGGGGGTGACCCGGCGCAGTACTACATCACCCACATCCTGCCCCAGAAGCTCCAGAGCGACCTCCGGTACGTCCGGACCCGGACGCTGGCGAGCGACCTCGCGTCCCTGCTGGTGACCCCGCTCAGGTTGGCTCACCACGTCTTCGCCGGGCCGCGGCTGAGCCGCGCCCTCAAGGCGTGGCGACTGCTCATCGACCTGACCGCAGTGGCCATCGCAATCTGGCTGGCGTTCCTCGCCCGCTTCGATGGGGAGATCTCGGCTCTGACGGTGCGGACGATGCTGCTGGGGCTTCCCATCGTCCTCCTGGCCTACGGGGCATCGTACGTCTGTTTCACGACGTACCGGGGGATCTGGCGCTACGCGGGCGTCGAGGACTTCTGGCAGCTCGTGAAGGCCTGCCTCCTCGGGGGCTGCCTGACGGCCGCCGCCATGCGTCTCGCCGCCTGGCCCTATCCGCGCACGGCCCTCGTGCTGGCGCCGGTGCTGACCCTGCTGATCATGGCCGGCGCCCGTCTCGCTTGCCGGACGGCGGCCACGGCCCTCGATCGCACCGCGTGGCTGTCCGATCGCCGTCGGGTGGTGATCATCGGCGCGGGGAAAACGGGAGAAGCGATCGCCCGCGAGCTCCTGGGCAGCCCACAGCTCGGCTACCGGGTCGTGGGATTCGTCGACGACAACCCCCGCCTGCAGCGGTCCATGCTCCACAACGTCCCCGTGCTGGGCACGACCCGGCAGCTCCAGGACCTCGTACGCCAGCACACGCTGGACGAGGCCATCATCGCGATTCCCCGACTGGGCCTGGGCGCGCAGCGGCGAATCGGCAGAGCCTGCACGGCGGCGGGCCTCGAGTTCAAGACGCTGCCGTCGATGTCCCAACTGGTCCAGGGCGAGGGCCAGTTGCGCTATCTGCGCAAGGTCAATCTGGGCGAGCTGCTCCGGCGCGACACGCTCTCGGTCGCGCCCGACAGGATCGCCAGCTTCCTGCGGGACAGGCGAGTGCTGGTGACCGGCGCCGGCGGTTCCATCGGGTCCGAGCTGTGCCGGCAGATCGTGAAGTTGGGCGCCGATTCGCTGCTGATGGTGGATCGGGCCGAAAACGGCCTGTTCGAGATCTGCATGGAGCTGCAGGCCGCGCATCCGAGGATGCAGCTCAGCGCAGCACTGGCCGACGTGAAGCACGTGCCGCGCATGTCCGAGCTGTTCGATGCCTTCAAGCCGAACCTGATCTTCCATGCCGCGGCCTACAAGCACGTCCCCATTCTGGAATCCCATCCTCCGGAAGCCGTGCTCAACAACGTGGTCGGGACCGTGCGGCTCGCCCAGCTGGCGCGAGCGCGCGGCGTCGAGCGCTTCGTCTTCATCTCCACCGACAAAGCGGTCAAGCCCAGCAACCTGATGGGGGCGAGCAAGCGTATCTGCGAGCTCTACCTGATGGCGCTGAACCGCGGCCCCCAGGGGCGGCATGGCGACGCCGGCGCGATGCAGTTCCGGGTGGTGAGGTTCGGCAACGTGCTGGGCAGCGCGGGCAGCGCGCTGCCCCTGTTCCAGCGCCAGATCGAGACCGGCTCGGCCATCACCATCACGGATCCCGAGGTGTCCCGGTTCTTCATGACGATCCAGGAAGCGGTGGCCCTCGTCCTGGAAAGCGCCGCCCAGGAGACCGAGGAGGGCATCACCGTGCTCGACATGGGGAAGCCCGTGCGGATCACCACGCTGGCCGACGACCTCGTGATGGCGCTCGGGCTACCGCCTTCCGTCGTGCCGAAGCGCGTCATCGGGCTGAGACCAGGCGAGAAGATGCACGAGCTCCTCTGGGAAGACGGCGATGACGTGGTGGCCTCGCCGAACCCGCGGATCGTCACCGTGCGCCAGGCGAGCCGGCCGTTCGAAGAGATGGAGGCGTACGTCGGTCAGCTAGAGCGGCTGGCCATCGCCGGGGACGTCGCGCGGCTGCTGGCGAAGGTCCAGGAGATGGTTCCGACCTATCAGGCCTGCCCCGACAACGGCCCCACCTCGCTCGTCCTGGATACCAGCGCCCCGCCTGAAGATCTCACCCTCCCCACGAAGACGAATGGCCCTGCCGTGGTGGCGTCCTCGCTGAAGCCGGCGGTGAATCCCGCTCCATGAGACTTTCTTTTGGGGTTGAGTGGTGGCAACTCTGACCCATCCAATCCTCGTCTTCACCCACATCCCGAAAACTGGCGGCCAGACCATCGTCCATCTGCTTCGCCGACACTTTGGCCTGGGGGAACTGAGCGTGCGCGCTCGCGGTCGGCCCGACTTCTACCGGCCGCAGGACCTCCGCGCCGATCTCCGGATGATGCCGGTGTCGCCACGGTGCCTGCACAGCCATTCGATCCGCCCGTGCGTCGACTTCCAGGAATTCGAGCATCGTCTCGTGTGGTTCACGATGCTGCGCGACCCGATCCAGCGGTACATATCACAGTACCTCTACAACTACGAGGTCATGGGCGAGCGTTTCGACGTGCTTCACTTCATCCGCCATCGCCCGGACAAACCCAACCGGCAGGTAGGGCTTCTCGCCGGCACTGACGACCTGAAAGCGGCCAAAGGGCATCTCCGGCGGATGGCCTGGGTCGGACTGATGGAGCGGTTCGATGAATCCCTGGTGCTGATGCGCGAGCGCCTCGGTCTCGAGGGCATGGACCTGCGCTACGGTCAACCGCGAAACGTTGGTGACCGACGCCGCAGGACCTTGGATCGCCAGGAGGTCCGGGCGACCTTCGACCGGCATCGCGACGAGGTCATCGCGCACAACAAGCTCGACCTCGAGCTGTATGAATTCGCCCGGAATGAGATCTGGCCGCAGCAAATAGCCGAATACGGCGAGGCGCGCCTGGCCAGGCATCTCAAGACTGAATTTTGCGGGCAGGCGTCGCGCGCTCCATACGTTATGCGTTTGAGTGTGAATTTCGCCTTTCGTAATCTCGTCTACAAACCCTGGCTGCGTGTTGACCGCTCACTATTCAGCTACTCACCACCGCCGCTGCGAAGTGCTTAGCCCTACCTCGCGCCGGCCGCGGATCGTTTACGTCGCCCCGGAGCCTCCGTATCCGCTGACCAGCGGCATGCCGATCCGCCAGTTTCATCTGCTACGGGCGTATGCCGAGTGGGGGCGGGTGAAGCTCGTCGTCTTCTACCGGAACCAGGACCAGCTGGAGGCCACGAGGGCCCTGGCCGAGTACTGCGAGAGCGTTCATCCTGTTTCGGTGGCCCAGACCTACGGGCAGACGGTGCTGGGCTTGCTGCCGCGGTGGCACCGCCGGCTGCGGTTGACGTGCGCGCGGAGGCCGTCGGCCATGACGCGGGGCTACTCGCCGGAGATGGCCCGAATCATTGAGGAGCTCGCCACCTCCGCCGACCTGGTTCACGTCGCCCGACTGCACATGGTGCCGCAGGTCGAGCGCCTCCTGGCCCATCGGAGCGATCGCCCGCGCTTCGTTCTCGACCTGGCTGACATCGAGACGTCATGGTTCGCCCGAAGGCTCCGCTTCACCTCGCTGGTCCAATGGCCATCGCTCGTGCTCGGGCTCTATGAGCTTGTGCGACTCTGGCGCTACCAGGCCGCAGCCGCTCGATGGTTCGATCGGGTGCTGGTGTGCTCGGATCGTGAACGCGATCGGCTTCGGTCCGGCAACGTCATCGTGGTGCCCCACGGCACAAAGGTGCCCTCGGAGCTGCCCAGGAGCGAGACGGACGGGCGGACCCTGCTCTTTTGTGGTTGGCTCTCCTATCCCCCGAACGCCGATGCTCTCGAGTTCTTCGTGGCCAGAGTGCTGCCCCTGATCCGAAAAGAAGTTCCGGACGTGCGACTCTTGATCGTTGGTCATGCCCCGACCCCGAGGATCCGGGCGCTCCCCGATGGGGAAGGGATCCAGGTCGCGGCCGATGTCCCCAGCGTCGCTGAGTACTACCGGAAGGCCACCGTGGCGGTCGTGCCGCTGCGATTCGGCTCGGGCACGAGAATGAAGATTCTCGAGGCATGGGCGTTGGGCGTCCCTGTCGTGTCGACGTCACTCGGATGTGAAGGCCTCGATGTCTCCGACGGCGAGCAGCTCGCGTTGGCGGACACTCCAGGGCAGTTCGCCCGGGCGTGTGTCGCACTGCTCCGCGCCCCGGCGCTCAGACGGCGGCTTGTCCAGCGGGGGCGCGAGCTGGTGTGGCGGAAGCACCGCTGGGAGGTCATCGGCGCTGAGGTCGTCGGCATGGCGCGGGAGGTGCTGGTCACCGAGCCGGAGGAAGCTTTGGACCGGCTCTGGCGGATGGTGGTCGGGGCGTGACCAAGGTCAGCGTCGTGATCCCGACCCACAATCGCCCGGAGCGTCTGGCCAACGCCATCCGCAGCGTGCTGGCCCAGACCGAGAAGGACTTTGAGGTCTTGGTGATCGACGACGGCTCGCCCGACGAGGGCGCGGCACACGTCGTCCGTGCTTGCCGCGATGCGCGGGTGAGCTACATCCGACTGCCAGTCTCCCAGGGCCCGGGCGCGGCGAGGAACGCAGGCGTCACGAGAGCCAGTGCGCCCTACGTCGCCTTCCTCGACGACGATGATGAGTGGCTTCCGGAGAAGCTCCAGGTGCAGCTCGCGGTTCTCGAGCGTAGCGAACCGAGCGTCGGAGGGGTCTACACGGCACGGATTACGGTCGACGAGGTCAGCGGCAGGACGGTGATCACGAGGTTTCGAGGCGAGAAGTTTGACCCCACAAGAAGTGGCAACCTGATCGACACGTCCTCCGTGCTCATGAGGCGGGGGTGCTTTGACGTGGTGGGGCTCTTTGATGAGGAGCTGCTTGCTTCCCAGGACTACGACTTGTGGATGCGTGTCGGAGAAGTGTTTGAGCTCCGATATGTAGACCAGCCGCTAATCAAGTACTTCAAGCACCACAGCTACCGGATCACCAACGACTACGCTCGCAAGGCCCGCGCGCAGGAACTGTTTCTGGCGAAGCACCGGCGCTTTTTTGACGCCAACCGGCATCGCCATTGCCTCGAATACGTGTCGCTCGGTTTGAGATATCGCCGCCTCGGCGATCGGACAAAGGCGTGGAAGGCACTGCGACGCGCCATGTGGCTCTGGCCATTCGAACCGAGAGTGTACTGGGCGTTCATGAAGCCGCTTCGCGCACAGCCGCGATGAAGCTCAACAGCGTCACTCGCGCCTGGGATGTCCCTCTCTCTTCGGGGATCGTCCTTTTCGTGGCCCTGGCTCTCGCACCTCTCTTCGGGTTGGCATTGGCATGGGAGAGCTGGATCATCTTGGGCGCCACGGTCATGGTGGCGCTGGTGCCCATCGGCGTCCGCTGGCCGGTCGTGTCCACGTTCGGGCTCTATGTGCTCGTGGTGCCGCTTGACAGCGTAAAGCTTCTTGCCGATGCAGGCGGGACGACTCTGAGCAAACCGCTGGGCGTGTTAGCAGCTGCCGTGTTGGCGGGGGCGGGGCTGATGGAGCGACGATTCGGTCGCCCACCCATGGCAGCGCTCTTTTGGGGCCTGTTCATGGTGTGGGCCACGCTGAGTGCGATGTGGACGATCAATCCGGAGAAGACCTTCGGACGGCTGCCTACAGCATTGAGCCTCTTCTTTTTGTACGTCATTGCGGTATCCATCAGGCCTTCTCGAAAAGAGTTCCGCTGGGTCTGCCTACTGGTGGTAGTTGGCGGAGCGATAGCCGCCGCGCTGGCGTACCTCTACGGCCTGGAGGGTGCCACGGAAGCGTCGGTTCGCGGAAGACTTGTCATTGGTGATCGAGCGTCGAATCCAAACAAATTGGGCACAGCACTCATTGTACCTCTCGCTCTCGCGATGGCCGGCGTCGTCGGGTTGCATAGCCCGCCACAGAGAGCGATGGCGCTAGGGTTTTTGGGGCTGATTGGCGGGGGAATGTTCATCTCGATGTCGCGTTCGGCCATTGTTGCTATTATCGCCACGATCTCGGTTCTTCTCTATCGTCTCCGTGTCAGATGGCAGATCCTCGCCGCTGTCGTCGTGCTGCTGGCCCTGGCGGCGACGATGCCGGACGCGTTTTTCGCGCGGATGTCGAGAGTATTCACCGGCGACGACGACACTGGCTCCGGACGCACCGAGATCTGGAAGGTAGGGCTCAAGGCACTCGAAGAATTTGGCCTCTTCGGCGCTGGTCTGTCGAACTTCCAAGAGGCATACAGTATCTACGTCGTTCCTGAAGGTCTATCGGGCCACGGGGTCACCGCGCACAACGTGTATCTGCTGGTATGGGTCGAACTTGGCTTTGTCGGATTGGCGCTGATGCTTGCCGCTTTAGGTTGTCACCTCCTCGCTGTACACAGGGCAAGGAAAGAGGGCCGTGGCGGAGTTGCCTTGGCAGCGGTTGAAGCGGGTTGTGTCGGTGTGCTGGTGCTGACGTTGTTCTTGGACGACATTTGGAGGAAGGAATTTTGGTTGGCCTGGATTCTGCTGACCTGGGCTACCCACCTAGCGGGACAGTCAGATGACAATACGCGACTTTCATCTCTCACGGCTACGCAGGTCTCGCCACGTCAGGCTGGGAGCTGAATAGCGTTGTGGAGCCTTCCTCCCGGGCCTCCCAGTGGGGATGCCAGCAGGGGGCTTCCGCCGGCCGACCTCGGGTGCTCAGGCCACCGCCGCATGCGGACATGCCACGCGCCGGCTGGAACCGGCGCCCCTCCAACGCGGAAGATCCTGGCCCGACCGCGGTGCCGATGACCTGCCTCGGCATGTCATCCCACCCTCGAGATCCTAACTTATCGCGAGCCTCTAGTTCCGGCACGCGGTTGGGATCGTCCCGAGCAGCGTCTCCACCTGCGCTGTCACGTCCGTCGCCGTCCGTGTCGCCCGTCCGCCCAGGCACGTTGGGCACGGCCCAGCGTAGGCTCCTGCCGAGGCCGTCGCCGCCTTGATTCGGCCATTCATGGGCCATGGCCAGAGCGGGTCGTTCGTCACTACCCCGTTGACCCACCGCTTGCAGAGGTTGGCCCGAGTGGCCGTCGTCGTCCACGGATAGGCGACGGCGGCAAGCGACGTACCAGCCGAGATGTTCTGAATGTCCCAGTCGGAGTGGAAGACGTCCCCGTCCATGCCGCGGACCGAGGTGATGTTGTGGGCGCTAATGTCGGTCATCGGGACGCCACCTGATCGTGGGTCGCGCTGCAATTGAAAGCCGACGTGGTTGTTAAATCGTGGATTTCCTGGCGAGATGAACACCATCGAGTGCCGAATGTGAAAGCAGGAGAGCCCATGAAGGTAAACGATCGGCAGGGGAGGCCCAGCCGGTAGCCGATCCCCGGCGTTGACGTACGCAAGGCTTCCGAGAACACGAGCATTGACGCACTTATTAGTGTCGTGCCGGTCAACCGAGAATAGACCCTTGGCTTGTTGAACATGGAAGTTCGTGAGACGCCGAACAGGGGTTTTCGCAACGCAGTTACCTTCGTGCAGGTCGTACTCTTCGGGCATCGACTCGCCGGACCATGTGGAGAGGACGTTCTCGAACACGGTGCCGGAACTGTTGTAGATCACCGTCCCGCCGATTTTATTGCCCTCTCTAATATGGCCCTCCCAGCGAAACCATGCCCGGCGCACGGTGTTATTGTTTGAATTCGAAACTGGCTCAAATATCTTGCGAGCAGTTCCGAAGCCGGCGATGTCCTCGAAGAGATTGTTGCTGCTTGACGCGATCTGCCAGACATGGCTGTTCCGGCAGATGCTCGCGTCCCACGCGATCACGCGGCGGATGATGTTGTTGTGTGAGCCGCTTAAGAACACGACACTGCCCGAGCTGTTCTTGGCGTTGAAGCCCTCCAGCACGAGCCAGTCATTGCCGCCGAGGGAGACCGGCGAGCGGGCGAACTGTCCGTCGATCAGGCATTGGCCTTCATTGAGACACCGGATGGTGATGGGATTTCCAGCGGTGCCGCTGAGCCCGCCTGGCGGGGCGATCATGTCGTCGGCGCTTTGGTAGGTGCCGTCGAGAAGGCAAAGTGTCTTGGCCGGCGCAGCTACAGTCCAGAAGTTCTGGATTTTGAACGGCGAGGCTGACCTGAGCCCATCGCCCATTCCATTCGGCGAAGCAAAGTAGTCACAGGCTGGTTCCTCGCCGCGAGGCGGCGTGGGAGGCACAGGCGGCGTGGGAGGCACAGGCGGCGTGGGAGGCGCAGGCGGCGCGGGAGGCGCAGGCGGCGCGGGAGGCGCAGGCGGCGTGGGAGGCACAGGCGGCGTGGGAGGCGCAGGCGGCGCGGGAGGCACAGGCGGCGCGGGAGGCGCAGGCGGCGCGGGAGGCGCAGGCGGCGCCGGAGTGGGAGGGACTTGGGCGAGGACGGTGAGCGTTGTCGCCCCTGTGTTGTTGTCCCGGTTCCATTCGTAGGCCGAGGTCTCAACGCCGGCGTGAATCTGATGGGTGCCTGCTGGGATCGAAGTCGGGACCGTAAACGTGCTGACGTGAGTCAGGCGCGCCTGCGGCGACAGCGTGCCGAGGGGCAGGGTGGCGATGCGAGAGGGCGTCGTGCCGTTGGCCGCCCAGAACGTCAGCTGGGTCGAGGTGGCGTTGAGCGTTCCCTCGTTGGAGATGTTGACGGTGGCTGTGACCGTCTCGCCCGTGCTAGCCGCGCTCTTGTCCAGCGCGAATGAAGCCACACGAAGATCTGCGCGCACCATTTGTGATCTGATGAGGTTGAAAAAGCTGGCATTGGCGGCGGAGGCGGCAAAACCAAGAATGAGAACAGCGACGGCGAATGGCGAAAACAGCCGACGACCGAGATAGGTCAGCCGTGAAGCCATCGTCCCCTCCTGCGGGATCGTCCCTAGAAGGGCTCGCACTCGGTTCAAATCACAGAAGCGTGCGGCGAAACGCGGTCGGGTTGTTGAGGCTCCCGACTACGTCAATTCCCCGCTCCAAAGCACGCTTCACGACCCCACGTACATTTGCACTAGGCAACGTGAATGCCAAAGCCGCCGCCGGCGCCGCGCGCTGGAACTACAAGCGTTTACACCAGTTACTGGACACTGGGGATCGCGGCTGAGATGACAGGGCGGCATGAGTGTCAGGGGACGGACGCCACCGAGCTTCGACATGGGTTCGTTGAGTATCATGGAGATGGAATTGGCCTGTGACTGGTTTCGTCACAGGGCAATGCGGAAACGACGACGAAGATCTCGGAGTCACGACGATACCTTAGTGTGCTTACGGGCTAGCGCGATAACCAAGAGAATTGTGAGATGCCTATCTGGGGCTGGTCTCCTTTCATGAGAGCGCTGGTGAGCCAGGGACCGGGCCTCGACACCCGGCACAGTCCGGTGCCGGCCCAGGCGGCTTAGCCGGGCGCCGGCCCGGGCACAGCGGTCGATCGCCCGTGGTGCCGTGCACACGGATGTAGGCGACCTCCTCCGTGCTAGGCCGCGGCTTTGATGCCGCTCTGGACCCGGCGCCCTTGGCATAGGCACGATACGATCGGCAGAGGCGCACGTCGAGGCCGGGGGGGAAAGGGTATAGTGACTCAATATCACTGCTGTCCAGGTTAGACGGGATCCGGCGCGGAGACCATGCGGTTTCCGGGGAAATTGGACGAGATTGGGCGGGGACCGGATCAGGTTGGCGGGTCCTGCTGTCCCGATTAGCCAAGGT
>Ga0187892_10006542_pt1 | contig 17220 bp, 15 predicted proteins | sample MA1701073metaG_FD_139345 | JGI IMG/M metagenome (GOLD analysis project Ga0187892, IMG submission 139345) | Bio-ooze microbial communities from a basaltic lava cave in the Kipuka Kanohina Cave System on the Island of Hawaii, USA - MA170107-3 metaG ... | reverse complement strand
GGTCGCAGGTTCGATTCCTGCATCGCCCAGGGCAAAGTTCTTTCCGGGCTAGCTATGTACCAGGAAGCACAATGGGCTACTTGGCGCTCCAATAGGAGATCTCAATCTAGTGCACGCCTTTCAGTGTCTAATCCTAATCCCCATCCTCATCGGGAGACCCGTGGCCCCATCTTCTATGCTTTCCAGCGCCCTTAAGCTCAAGGAATTTTTTTCGCTGCTCCGGCGTGAGAGTCCTTAAGATGGAAAGTTTCTTCTCAAACTTAAGATCCCCCATTTCCTGATGAAGAGCTTGCCTCTGCTTGTGAAGACCCCTTACCTCCTCTTCGGAAGCATTGTTCATAAACGCCTGAGTGATCTTTTCCTGAAGCTCCCGCGCTTTCTCATGGAGGGCTTTCATTTTGCTTCTTGTTTCTTCGCGAATACTCTTCTGTTTCTCTTTCTGCTCTTTCGTCAAATCAAGCTTTTCTAAGATTTCCTTGCCAGGGCCCCCCTCACCTCGCTTCGGCCTTGCCTGTAGGTTCGCGGTTCCCACAAGAAGAATGGAGACTAAGAAGAGAACAAGAGTAGTCTTTTGTTTCATGGATTGTTTCCCCGTTGTGTCTAATATATCAAAAATTGAGAGAATGTTGGGATTCCTTCCAAAATTTTTCCGTCTGCGCCGCCAACTCACGGGATAAGCCAGCGTTGTTTTGCGCTTCGTCATATCGATGCTTGGCATGGGTAAGACGAGTCTTTGACTCCACGCTGTGGCCTGCGAGGTATCTCGCAACATCATACTGGTAACGCCGGAATCCCGCATCGCCATCGGCCCGTTCCGCGCGAATCCGCGCGATTTCATAGCGCAGCTTCCATCTTTCGGTCTCGAGTTTTTGTAACTGCCCCGTCTCTGGAGGGGCCTGCAGGGATTTCAAGCGAAGCTGGGAAATTTTCTTGGCCACGCGTATTTCCTCGAGCTCCGCGCCTACCTCGCGAAACATCAGCTGGCTGTCCGATAGATGAAATTCGGACTCTCGGTATTCCTCTTCAGCAATGGCGCGTTGCTGAAAAAGGCGTTTGTTTTGTTCGTGAATGAAGGCATTCGTTTCTACCAGCGATTTGACGTTTCGCACCTGAAACATTAAGCGGCTTTCGCGTAGTTCGTTCTCACGCAAAATGTTCCGAAAATCCATGGCCAAAATTTCAGGGGGCTCTTGCACTGCCCCAATAACGGCACTGGTCGACGCAATACCCATGAGAAGGAGCGCGCGAAGCATATAAAAATCAAAGCACAGGCCCTCGTCGCGGGCAATACGCGCAAAACAATCCTTTACCAATTGTCTTCAACGGTTAGGTTCTGGCGAATTGCTCTTCCTCTGTCGAGCCTGAGAATGCTTTTGTGGAAAGTGAATCGCCGGCAATCGCCTGCGCCACCTCATCGAAATACCCGGTTCCCACGAATTTTTGATGGGTGGTTGCGCGGTACCCTTCCTCCTCCACTCCGAATTCGCTCGCCTGAAAATCGGCGTAAGCGGACATCCCTCGGACTTTGTAATCCGCCGCCAGCTTGAACATGCTGTAGTTGAGAGCATGAAAGCCAGCCAACGTAACGAACTGGAATTTGTATCCCATCGAGGCTAATGCATTTCGAAACTTGGAAATGGTCGGGACATCCAGTTTCTTTTTCCAATTAAATGACGGAGAGCAATTGTATGCCAAGAGCTTTCCGGGGTATTTTTCGTGAACGGCGCTCGCAAACTTCTCGGCTTCCTGAAGGTTCGGTTCGGACGTCTCAAACCAAAGTAGATCCGCGTAAGGGGCATACGCGAGGCTGCGGGCAATGGCCGCATCGAGCCCTCCCTTCATCTCAAAGTAACCCTCCGGGGTTCTTTCCCCCGTGATGAAGGGCTTGTCGTAGGGATCGATGTCGCTCGTGATGAGAAACGCTCCGTTCGCATCGGTCCGGGCAATGAGAACAGTCGAAACCTCCAGAATGTCGGCGGCCAGCCGGGCTGCGGATAATTTCTGAATGGCTTCGACCGTAGGAACCAATACCTTTCCCCCCATATGACCGCACTTCTTTGCGGAAGAAAGCTGATCCTCGAAATGCACTCCGCCAGCACCCGCCTCAATCATCGCCTTCATCAACTCAAACGCATTAAGATTTCCCCCGAAACCAGCCTCCGCATCCGCCACAATGGGAACGAACCAATCCACTTTCCCACTTTTTTCCAGGTGTTGGATCTGATCCGCTCGGATGAAGGCATTATTCAATCGTCTCACTAGGCTCGGCACGCTGTCAGCCGGATAAAGACTCAAGTCGGGATACGTTTGGCGGGATTCGTTCGCATCGGCGGCCACTTGCCATCCACTGACGTAAATTGCCTCAAGTCCCGCTTGCGCCTGTTGCACCGCTTGATTTCCCGTCAACGCACCCAAAGCTCCCACGAAGTCCTTTGTATTGAGCACTCTCCAAAACTTTTCCGCTCCAAGCTTGGCGAGCGTGTGCTCGATTTTCACCGTTCCCCGCAGTTTTATCACGTCTTCCGCGGTGTACTGTCGCTTAATCCCTCGCCATCGGAGATCCGTTCGCCATTTTTCGGAAATTGCCGCCGCATTGGTGTCGAAAGCCATCCTGTCCCCCCTTTAGGTCAGTTCAAATATTCGTAAGCAGATAAGGTGAGAAATTCCACAAAGTCCTCATCCGTTGTTATTTTATCAAATATTTTAGCCGCAACGTTAAATTTACTCGTCTTATATTTCTCGCTTCCCGCGGATTCCTTAATTTTGTGAAGCTCTTCGTTAAGTAAAGCTCGCACGAGCTCTACCGTCACCTTCCGCCCCGTATTAAGAACGCCGTCCGGATGTCGGACCCATTGCCACACCTGGGCACGACAAATTTCTGCGGTCGCGGCGTCTTCCATCAGATGGTACAGAGGGACACAACCGTTTCCTCTTAACCAGGCTTCGAGATATTGAACAGCCACATTGATATTCGTCCTCAATCCCGCTTCGGTGATAGGTCCCTTGGGTGTCCTCAGCAGATCGGATGCCGTCACTTTCACGTCTTCTCTTTTCACGTGGATTTGGTGCGGTCCCGTCATTTTCGCGTCAAACACTTCGCGAGCGACGGCCACGAGACCGGGGTGGGCCACCCACGTTCCATCGTGGCCTGCCGAAACTTCTCTCTCTTTGTCGGCAACCACTTTTTCGATCGCGACTCGATTCGCCTCAGCATTGTCTTTAATTGGGATCTGTGCCGCCATCCCTCCCATGGCATGGATCCCACGACGGTGACAGGTCTTAATGAGAAGCTCGGTGTAACTTTTAAGAAAATGCTCTTTCATCGTCACTAAGGCACGATCCGGAAAAACACAGTCACGACGATTTCGAAATTTCTTGATGAAACTAAAAATGTAATCCCATCGCCCGCAATTCAATCCTGCCGAATGCTCTCTTAGCTCAAATAAAATTTCATCCATCTCAAAAGCAGCTAGGATGGTTTCAATAAGAACGGTCGCCTTAATGGTTCCTATCGGAATTCCCAATTCCTTTTGTGCAACAACGAACACGTCGTTCCATAATCGGGCCTCAAGATGCGACTCCAATTTCGGCAGATAAAAATAGGGCCCGGTTCCTTTCTCAATAAGGGCCTTCGCATTGTGAAAAAAGAAAACCCCGAAATCAAAGAGGCTCGCCGATATCGGCTTACCGTTCAGGCGCACGTGCTTTTCCGGAAGGTGCCACCCTCGCGGGCGAACCATCAAAGTCGCAATATTCTTGTTGAGCTGATAGTGCTTGCCTTCCGGACTCACAAATTCAATCGTCCTTCGAACCGCATCCCGTAAGTTGGCTTGGCCCTCAATGGTCGCTTCCCATGTCGGTGAGTGAGAGTCCTCAAAATCGGCCATGTAGACTTTAGCCCCGGAATTGAGCGCGTTAATGATCATCTTCCGATCGACGGGGCCCGTGATTTCTACACGGCGGTCTTGAAGATCCTGTGGCACTGGGGCTACTGTCCAGTTTTTCTCGCGAATCCCGCTTGTTTCCGCAAGCAACGTGGGAGACTTTCCGTTATCAATCTCCTCCTGGACGTTTTTCCTTCGGTTTAGAAGAGCCTCGCGGCGCTCGCCAAACTGGATGACCAACTTTTCCACGAAGGCAAGGGCGCTGGGAGTCAAAATTTCGTCTTGGTGGGGTACCTTCAATAATATTTCAAACATAAAAAAATGATGTTGAATGCCGTTGAACCCGTCAACAAAAAGTGTCCATGGTTTTTACAAAATAATGAACAACGTGGCCAAAACACAAGAAAAACAAGTAATTTGAGGCGAAGCGAAGCATTCCACCGCCCCGGTGTTCGAGATACAGTCACCGTATCTGCTTTAATTATTGTTGGTTCCAGGCCTTTGAATCGCTCTCTGCCAACAAAATGGTCAATTGAACAAGCGATGCGCAACTGCCAAGAACCAGAAACCCCGGTACGGGGCATGCATCATTAAACTCCGTGTTGGCTAAAACCTATTTCCTTCTTTTTTTTGGATTGCTTATTCTCCCGCTGGGCTGTGCGAAGTACTTGCGAGTAAGCGCTTCCTATTTTTCCGGTGTTGAAGATAGAACTTTTGAAAACGGGATGGCACTCACGGTCGGGGCGCCCATGACGCCACCGATCGATGTCAACGTTGCGATAAGCGGAGAGGACGAAAACATTCTCTATAGTTGCCTATTTGACCGCGTGGTTGATGGGCAAGTCGAGCAGGGCTCACTCTGCCAGACACTCCCTGGCACCGCATCCTTTGACAGCTCTACAGGCATTCTCACCTGGACTCCGTCGATTGACGGAATATATGAGTTAAAGATAGTGGGCCAACGCGGTGACGGATTATTGGCCGATGCCATCTTTCGTCTTTATGTGAAGGATCGGTCAGTGACCAAGAATCTCATCGCCGACTATGACGCCCGATACGCCACAAGAAGCGGGCCTCCCACGAGCTCGCTGGGTTATTGGAGAGACCTTGCGCCCAATCTTTTCCATGGAGAGCTTCGAGGCTCCCCGTACTGGAGAGGGAACGGGACTCCCGTCAATCCCTATGCTCTAGGCTTCGTTGGCGAAGGACACGTAAATTTCGGCTCCTACCTTTCCGGTCAATCAAAGCTCATGATGACGGGGTGGATCTCTCCGGCGGCGGCATCCTCCAGCGAAGCGGCTATCCTGAGCAATCATTCCGATGATGATGGTGGTTTCACGCTCCGACCGTCCTTGAAAAATTCAGACTCTCTCGACTTTATTATCGGACGAACCGCCTATGAAGAGGTTGTCACCGGAGAGACGGCACCCCAACTTATGGGCTACTGGCGCTTGGGTGAAGCGGCGGGAAGCGGAACAAACGCCAACGATTCCTCAGGTCGCGGGTACACAGGTACTTATGGTGGCGCGGTAACTCTCGGCACGGATGGAGCATTCGCCCACGATAAAAATACTTCCGTTAGTTTCAATGGGACGGCAAATAGCAAGGTGAACTTTTATATAACGGCACTTGATACCACCAACAACGCAAAAGTGACAACTTCATTTTGGATGTACTGGAATGGGAGTTATGGGCCTTCCGGAGCTGAAATGCCAATCGGATTTACGAATTACGATCTCATGCTTAACAACGGCCATTTCGGGTTCAATACCGCAAACAGTGACGTCTATGGTATTGCCAATGCGAACCTTAAAAATAAATGGACACATGTGGTCGCCGTCTTTACCAGCGGCGACGCTAAGACGAACAAGCTCTATATCAACGGACAACCGCAGTCCTTGGTCCAGAAAATGGGGACGACCATCTCTCGAGTGCTGACACCGAATTTCCTGCTCAGCGGGTGGGTTACCAATGACTCCTACCGTTTCACGGGTCAAATCGATGAGCTTGCGCTCTATAATGGAGAATTAAGTCCTACACAAGTCTTGGATCAATATCGAGCGGGAATGAGCAGCTGCCGCACGAGACCTTTATTCGCTAACAATCAATGGAATTTCGTTGGGGCAATCTACGATGGTATGGCGGGAAAATTATTCGTCAACGGACGTGAGCATTGCAATTTTTCCACGGGACAGCCGCTGGCGTCGGATCACGAGTTTCACGCGGGAAAGCTCTGGCAAGGCTCACTCGCTAACCTCAAAATTTACGGAGAAGGGACGCCTGCCGATATTAAGACGAACTTCGATGCTACCGCAGAGCATTTTCGGGTCACTCCATCAGGAGATGTTGTAACCGATGGACTCGTTCTACATTTCGATGCGGCTAACGCCAAGGAAGGACTTCGCATGCCTGCTGCCGGATGTGCGGATCTTTCATGGGTGGAGCTTGCTTCCTCGCTCGATGGAACGCTCACTAATTTCACAAACTGTGGGCCAACGTCTGGCTGGTACGGATCCTCCCTTCCAACCAACCCATTTCGACTGGTTTTCGACGGAGCCAATGATGTGGTTGTCACACCCTCTGGAGCCCCATCGCCGACGAATTTAAGTCGGGGAACCGCATCCGCGTGGTTTCGCACCATCAGTCCCGGAAGTGGTTATCGGGGAATTATTATTAAAGCTGGCGCCTACGGAATCTACCTTAAAGATGGCCGCGCCACCCTGTACGATTGGGGCGGGCAAGCCGAAAGAGCCGGGACCGCTAACGATACCTCCTTTAATCTTGCCGATAATCGCTGGCACCATGTTGCAGTGACATTCGAACACGCCGCAAGTAATGGAATGATTCTTTACGTCGACGGCAAGAAAAAGTTAGTGACGCGTATGTCAGTTGCCAATCAGAACAATCCATTGGTTATCGGGGCTGGCACACCCGGCGTTCAGTTCTTTAAAGGGGATATCGCACAAGCCATGGTCTATAACCGCGTATTAAGCCAGGAGGAAATCTTGCGCAATTGCCAAGCATTAAGAACGCGTTTTGCAGACGCACAATGCAGCGACTGAGAACCTTAGGCAACGGATACCTTTAGGCCCGGGAGTTACCGAAGCGTTAAACTGACCATCTTTCTCTAGCAGGGATGTTCTCTCCGAGTTTTTCTCTGAGCGCGATGAAAGCTTGTGCGGTGAGCCGCACATCCCCAAGCGAGCGATGCCGGTCGGACGAAATGACATTCAGCCCCAAACGCCTTGCTATCATGTCGAGATTGTGCCCCGACTCATTGGGAAAAGCTCGCCGAGAAAAAATCATCGTGTCGTAAACTTCCATATTCCGACGCATTTTAAATTGTACGAGATATTTCATGATGAATCCCATATCGAATTTCGCGTTTTGCGCGACGAGCCAGGCACTTCCCACATAATCCAGAAATTTCGGAAACACCTCCTCTATGAACGGTGCATCCGCCAACATCTCATTGGAGATTCCATTGACTCGCATCGCTTCTTGCGAAACAGGCCGCTTGGGATTCACCAGTGAATGAAAGACATTCGCCTCATCCACCTCATCACCGTAAATTTTCAAGGCGCCGATCTCGATTATTTCATCTCCACCCCAAGGAGACAGACCTGTTGTTTCGACGTCAAAAACGACGTATTCATCTAGCGCAAGACTGAGTTGCATATTCCCCCCATGACTGCTTTGGAACGCTAACTCACCCCTTGACTTTGCGCAAGCGCTCCGAGATGAGTTCCCCATGTTAATTGACGAGCAGTATCTGAAAAATCAATTCAAACTTTCGGAAAATGAGCATCGCTACGGTGACCGTATTCATCTCTTGAGCGACCCCTATCTTTTTACGATTTTGGGAAAACTGGGTCGGAGCGATTGCAGACAGCCAACCATCAATCAGTTATTGCAAATACTTTATCAAGGACTGGTGCGATACGTCGTCAACCAGGAGTTTCCATCGGTGGATGCTTCTCTTGAAACGCGGATGCAGGCTTTTCATCCCGAAGGCGTTTTCAAGGCATCGATCGTCGACCCTTCGGTTCGTGTCGTGTGCGTCAACCTGGCTCGCGCGGGAACGGTACCCTCTCAAATCTGTTTTGACGCTTTTAATTTCATTTTGAATCCCGACAATGTTCGCCAGGATCACATCAGTATCAATCGCAAAATAGATGACAACGAGAGAGTCGTTGGAACTCACCTCGGAGGGACGAAAATTGGCGGCGACGTGGAGGGGGCGTATGTGATTTTCCCCGATCCCATGGGCGCCACAGGCTCCACCATCAAAACTGCGATGGAACTTTACAAGAACAGAGGCACGGCAAAAAAATATATTGCCATCCATTTGGTCGTCACGCCGGAATATTTGTCTGCTGTGAGAAGTGAATTTGCCGACCTTGTGGTTTATTCCCTTCGGCTCGACCGTGGGCTGAGCGGCCCCTCTATTTTCTCCACGATTCCTGGAAGCCATTGGAAACAGGAGAGGGGATTGAACTCGAAACAGTACATCGTGCCTGGCGCGGGAGGGTTGGGAGAGGTTATCAACAATTCTTATGTTTAACATTTTTTTTGTTGCGTTCGGGTTCATCGTATTAGCGGTCTTGCTGGCCCTTTATATTACTCGACAAAAAACCCCGGGGGAGGCTCCGCTTGTTCCCCCCGAGGATGATTTTAATAAAGATCCAAAGGACCAACGAGCCCTCACACTCGAGGATCTCCAACGTCTCGCGGAACATTTATGCAAGGAAAACAAGCTGACCGTGAAGGACCGTCTCAAAAACGATGAATTCGAAACCTACTGGATTGCGGAAAGCACGAATGAGTTTTTCTTTGGCAATTATGTGCTGGGATTTTTGGTAACAGGTCCTGGGCACCTCTTCGTCACATTATCCGACTTATTGGAGTTTAAGGACTTTATTAAGAGCACCGGCGGGGCAAAAGGCTTTTTCTTTACAACGGGTTATTTCACCCGAGACGTCCATCAGCCGCTGGAAGGACCTAAAGTTACTTTATACAACCGCCTCAAAGTGTTAGAAGAACTGAAACGTTTTTAGGTCGCATATGGCACTAAGAAAAGTGGCGGTTTTGGGACATCCCGTTCTCCGGAAAGTGGCGGAAAAAGTGCCCGAATCGGAGATTCCTTCCGAAAAAATTCAAACGCTGATTCGGGACATGTTTGAAACGATGTTTGAGTATCAAGGAAGGGGACTGGCGGCTCCGCAAGTACATGAAAGCTTACAAATCGTGGTGATGATCTGGGATTTCGATCCAAAAAAAGAGCCCACATCGTGCGTGCTCATCAATCCGGCGATCAAACCGCTGAGCGAGGAAAAATCCTCCTACTGGGAGGGATGCCTCAGCTTTCCGGGTCTTCGTGGAAAGGTGTCTCGTCCCACCCGAGTCCTGGTTCACGCATTCAACGAAAAGGGAGAGGCGCTTAAGTTCATCGCGGAAGGCTTCGCAGCCACGGTGATTCAACATGAATGCGACCATTTAATGGGAAAGCTGTATATTGACCGCATGGCCGACTTTAATGAACTTGCGTTCAATCTCGAATATGAAAGGTACCACGCGCCTTCCGAAGACTCGACTCATGAAAAAATTGACGTCTAAGAAAAAAGCGGCTCTCGACTACGAAATCCTCCACAGGATTTGTGACAGGGCCTTTTTCATGGCCCTGAAGATGATCGATATTGCGAACAGCAGGCCCGTCTCAGACAAAGGAGAGCCGAAAGTGGGCGGGCACGCTAGCGCGTGCGCTTCTTCACAACATATCCTGGCGGCGATTCATCTTGTTTTGAGAAACCCGGAAGACTATCTCGCCTGTAAACCTCATGTCTCTCCGATGGATCATGCCTTCAATTATCTGTTGCACAATTTTCGAGACAAAGACGGAAATCTTCTGGATGGCGACACGCGAAAACTCGCGATGAGCCATCTGCGGCATTATTCGAAGGAAGGCTTTCCTGTTTTTCAATCTTATCATGCGGAAAGTGACCCCGACTCTTTTCGGGTTTTTCCGTCAGGTTCCGTCGGAATCCCTCCCGTTGTGGCGCTCTATACAGCCCTCACCTATGAGTTTGCGAAGGATCATCACTTTGAAATCGATGAGAGCCCCTACTTCTGGTGTTTGATGGGAGACTCGGAGTTCCGCGAGGGCTCTCTGATGGAAGCGATGCCCGATGCTGGAGAACGAGAGCTGGGGCGCGTCGTTTGGATTGTCGATTACAATCGGCAGAATCTCGACGGAACCCGCGTCTGCAACGAGAAAGCACTCGGCGGCTCCGATGCGGACAGGATGATCGGTATTGCAAAGTCCAATGGTTGGGAAGGCATCAAGCTGAAGCATGGAAAAATAAGAGAACGGCTTTTCGCCGAAACAGGCGGACAAGAATTCCGGAGAGTGTTGGATGAGGAATTTACCGATTTTGAGTTTCAAGCGGTTCTCGAAGCCAATCGTCCCGAGCTCACCCGTGAAGTACTCGCGAAAAAATCTCCGAACCTGAAATCCTTCCTCAAAAACCTGTCCGAAGAACAAATTCAGCGCGCCTTTCTAAACCTCGGTGGTCACGACATCGAAAGCCTGGTGGAAACGCTGCAAACCGCGAAAGCCGATGTGAAAAGGCCTTCGCTTATCGTGGCATATACAGTTAAAGGGTATGGGTTACGATGCCAGGGGCTTTCGGGGAATCATTCGACGCTCCCCGAAGAAGAAGAATTAATGGAAATGGCGGAAAGGCTAGCAGCCTCAAATAGCGATCCCTTCTCGGAGTTTCCGGAGGATTCCACCGAAGAAAAATATCTGGACAAACGTCGCACTTTTCTCGTGGAAGGCATGGAGCAGATCAGGAATCAAGTGACGGCCCGCCAGCAATCATGGAAAAAGAGCGCGGCCGAGATTCATTGGCCTTCCGACATGGAAATCTCCGCGTTGAAGTTCAATCCCTATGCTCACACCCAATGGATGTGGGGCCAAATCGCAGCCAAACTGGACCGTCTCGCCCGTGGGGAAAAAGCCTCGCGAGAAAGCCATCCCAAAGCTCCCGATGTTTCAAAACTCTCAATCACGGACCAAACGTGGTTCAAAGTGGCGCGCTATTTTTTAACGATGGCACCCGACGTGGGAACTTCCACGAATACCAGCCCCAACATGAACGGCAAGCTGTATGGAGATATCGAGCAGGAAGACTTTGAGCTCCTTTACGACGCCAAGGACAAAAAGGCACCCGACGTTGTTCCAAAACTCTCGGAGAGATCTGGACACCTTAGATTTGAAATCGCCGAAGGAAACTGCATGTCGGCCGCGGGAGCGATCGGAAAATTTTTCTATTTTGTGGGCATGCCGCTTTTTCCAGCGATGACCATTTACGACTTTTTTATCAAAAGAGCTCACGATCAATACTATTACAATCTATATTGGCGCTCGAGTTTTGCCACATTAGGGACTCCTTCCGGCGTTACCCTGGCTCCAGAAGGAGCTCAGCATTCCTGGAAATCGGATTTTCAAATCCCGCATGCGATCACTTGGGAACCGTGCTTCTCGAAAGAACTGGATTGGATTTTCGCGGACATCTTGAGAAGGCACTTCACGCTGGACAACGAGGATCGCGAATCCCCTCTCATCCGATGCGTGACGAAAGGCCTTCCACAAAAAGAATTCCTGGAAAGATTGAAAAAACAAAAACGTTTTGAAGCCGCTGGTGAGGACGAAATCCTCGGAAGGGTACGCGAGGAAGTGCTAGCCGGCGCCTATCGCCTCATTCACTTTGAAGGCTATGTCGATTATGTCCCCGGGGACAATGTCGTCCATCTTTTCGCCATGGGTGCCCCGGGGGTTGAAGCCATGCGGGCCTCGGATCGTTTGCTCGAAAAAGGAATTTACGCGAACGTCTTTATCGTCACAAGCCCAGATTTATGCCTCGGAAATCTTGCCTATCAGGACGCTTATCGCCATTTGCGCGAAACACTTAAAATCTCAGGGGATGTGCACTTGCAAAAAGTGGATTCGCAAGCACAATGGATTTCGCTTCAGGGTGGGCGAATTCCCATCGTGTCCGTCCACGACGGAGAGCCGGGTCTTCTGGACAATATCGGCTCCATCGTCGGAGTAAAGCAGGCGGCTCTAGCCGTGAGACGGACTTCCAAATCCGGCACGACGGCCGACATCTATCATGTCCACGGAATCGACGCCGATAGTATTGTGGAAGCCTCGGAAAAGATTCTCGAAGACACAGCGAAAGAGCGATTTGAGGTTTCCGCTAATCTTCAGACATCATAACTCCTTAAGATTACTGTACGATGAGCCGGTCCTTTTGACGGATGCGCAATCCTTACTCACCTGTCGCAAAGTTTTCACGATGGGCGTCTCGTGGCACAGTGTTTGCTCAGAGAATACATCAGGGGCATCCATGAAACGGCAGCTAGGAACCTCGATTCTTCTCTTTCTTTTTCTCGTCACCATTTTCACACTGAGTTCGTGCGGGTATGGCCGAGGCGCACGCAGCGGCAGCGGCAGTGGCGCGGGCAATGGGTTTGACGAAGGATTTGGAGGCTCAGGTGACAACGACAATATCTTTGGATCCGGGAGCGGAAACGGGACTAGCTGGGGAGCCGGTCAGGGCGGATCGCAAAACTCAGGACCGTTAGGGGATGTCACGCGCAGTTTTTTATCACAAGAGGACCTGCAGCGAGGAAATACCTTCTTGAACCTTCCGTTTATGTTTAAGTTCGATGGACCACGAGCAATTTATACCTTAAATTGCAACCGATATACGGTACGACTTACCAATATTCTGGGAGTGCCAACGCCAGCCCGTGACGAGGCGATTGAAGCAACACTGAGCGATGATGGATCGGGAGTGAATGTCGGCGGCTTCTTCTCGGATGCCCAGTGCCGAAGCGGGACTGGCTCCGTGACTTTTAATCCCGGAGAGACCGAAAAGACGGTTTATTACATGGCGGGCACCGCTCGCACCGCCGTCCTCATGGCGGACGGGCGATATCATGGATATCCGATGCTCGGGCGATATCGCATCACTATCGCGACAAACCCGGACCACCGAACAGAGCTTGGGATCAACTTTGAGGACTGGATCGACTGGGACTACAACGACTCGGTCATTTGTCTGAAAAACTCAACGCTCTGGGTGGATGGAACGACGATTAAATCGTTTGCTAATCAAACACTGACTTTCACCATTCAGGGAATCAGCGCTTGCGATAACGCGATCAACTTGAAGGTGATCGACTCCAGCGGCAAGGTCACGCAAAATGTGACCCTCCAAAGCACCAAATCGTATCCGTCGGTCAATCTGAATTTCACGTATGGCTCTCGCCTTGAGATCGCGTTCTATGCTCAAGGAAGCTGCACTTTCGGACGCTGGATCAGCCAGCACGAACAGCGTGTACGCGTTGCCAATCGCTGCCGCACCAGCTCGGATGAGGGCCAATTGTGGAGGTAGCCATTTACCCTGCACGCAGGTTAGCTACGGCAGTGCTCGAAAAATAGACGAGTGGATCGACGGCCTTTCCATTCTCGCGAATCTCAAAATAAAGACTGGGGCGAACGTTGTTGCCCGTATCGCCGACGAGGCCAATAACATCTCCCTGCTGGACGCGCGTGCCTTTACTCTGTACGGCTCGAAATAGGTGTGCGCTCAGCGAATAAAATCCTCCGCCATGATGAATGATGACTACATTCCCGAGCCCCTTCACCCATCCTTCGAATTCAACAACACCTGGTAAGATTGCGGTTACCGGAGTATTTTGTTTGGCTTCGATTTCAATGCCTTTTTGATACGTAATCGTCCCGAATCGCTGGTGCACGAGCCGACCGTAGTTTTTCACAACCTTTCCGGATACCACGGGAAGCGGGAGCGACTTGCGATCGGGATAGATCTGTTGATGGGGTTCGCGCTGCGACTCAAAATTCTCAAATAACGAGCTCAATCGAGTGGATACAAGCTTGTAGTCTCGAAGCGCGGCTTCATAGGCTCCCTGCTTTTGCATCACCGAAGCAAGTACTTGTCGTTTTTTCCGTAAGAACTGTTGGAGCAAAGCCTCGTGTTCGTGCAACTCCCCGAGTGCTTTCTGGCTATCTTCTTTCGCTAGGCTTACCCTCCGTTCACTCTCGGCAAGTCTTTCAGCCCGTTCTTTCAGTTGGTGTGCGATTTGTGTTTGAGATCCGAGCGTGCGATAGAGAACCCGCAATCTTGCAGCGAGACTCGCAAGATCTTCACCGCTCACCAAAAATTGCAAGAGCCCATCCTTCTTTATTTGGTAAACAAACTTCATCAACAGAACAAGCCGGCGTTTCTCCAGCTCTTCCAATCCCTTTTGGTTCTTTAACTCGACGGAAAGATTATCGGTAGCCATTCCCAGCTCCTGCAGGGTTACCTGGAGCATGACAATTCGGTCACGGAAGCGGTTCTGATGAGCATTTAGGCGATCCAACTCTTCAAGTAGATTGTTTTTCTCGCTTTCTCGTTGAGTAAACTTGGGCTTTTCTTTCTCAAGAAATGCTTTGAGCCGCTTGGCGCGCTCGGCAGGGTCCTGCTGTTGGATCGGAGACGACGCAAAGGCCGACATCATGAGGGCCACCGCCGTAAAATGGTTGATCATAGTCCTTTGTTCTCTTGAAACCGCAGAAAGACGGTAATGCTCCCGAGAAATGCCATGACCAGGCCAATGGCTACCACCAGCAGGAATTGAGTCGGGGAAATGTAAAGCCACTCTCGCAATCCCAGCAGAGTAACCCACTGGGCGGAAAGTACTCCCGTGAGGAGAATCTTAATCACAAAGAGCAGGGTGAGTGCGAGAATGGAGCCGATGAGGCCTTCGATCGCGGCCTCCCATAAGAAAGGGCTTAAAACGAATTGATTTTGACCGCCGATGAGCCGGACAATATCAATTTCGTTCTTGCGCGATTGATGTCTCATCCCCATAAAATTCGCGATAATGAAGCCGCACCCGACGATAATCCCAATCATGAGGAAAGACCCAAAAATCGATATGACCCGCTTCACCTTTCTGTAATGAAAAACCCAATCTTCAGAAAAATCGATATCCGATACCTCGGGAAGCTTTGCGATTTTTCCCTTTAATTCGAGCACTAAGGGGGAAGGGACATCTTTTTTCAATTGGATCTCAAACACATCGGGGAAAAGTCCGCTCCCGCGAAGTACATCCGATCCATTCCCTCCGAGAAACGCTTGCAGCTCCAACATGATCGCGTTACTGGTCTTGAAGGTAACCAGTGCCACGCCTTCAAGTCGATCGAGCTTTCCCTTTAATTCCTGCACTTGTGCGTGCATGAGCCCGTCTTTCAAATAGACTGTTCCGGACACTTGGGGGTTGGTTTTCTCAGCGAGAAATTCAAGGTTTCTCGAAACCAGAAAAAACACCCCTAGCAGCACGAGCGCGATGGTAATCGTCGAGATGCTAATAAAGTGCAACCAAGGATGGCGTTTAAAGTCGGAAAAACTTCGCTTTAACCCTCTTGCCTTCATGCATTTGCTCCTCTATCCGAAACCACAACACCTTTTTTCAACTCAATCACGCGAGCCGGATACTCCCTCATCAGTGCCTCGTCATGAGTCGCAATGAGCACGGTTGTCCCCATGGCATGAATCTCCGAAAAAAGCGCCATGATGTCACTGGCAGTATGGTGGTCTAAATTTCCCGTCGGTTCATCGGCGAGAAGTAGCAACGGTCTTCCCACAATAGAGCGCGCAATCGCGATCCTCTGCTGTTCACCTCCGGACAAGGAAAGGGGAAAATCCTTCTCACGATCTTCCAGACCGACAATCGAAAGGACACCTCGTACTCGATTTTCGATTTCGGCGGGAGTCATCTTTCTAATTTCGAGGGGAAGAGCGACATTTTCGAAAATCGTGAGATCCGGGAGTAGCTTAAAATCTTGAAAAACAAACCCGACCTCCCTGCGGTACTGAAAGACTTTGCTTTTCGACATCGAGGAAATTTGCCGGTTGTTCACGAAAATGGCACCCTCCGTCACGTGCTCCATCGCAAAAAGAAGCTTAAGCAGTGTTGACTTGCCCGCACCATTGACACCAGTCACATAGGCGAACTCGCCGCGCTTGAGATCAAAAGTTACGTTGCAAAGCGCAAAACGCTCGGGCCCGTATTTTTTAGCGACCTGATGAAGCCGCACCATTTTTGCTGACATGATTTTTCTTCCGACGACGGGGAGAAGTTAAGCAGATAGTCGTTTTGATTATAATTTTAGCATAAGGCCGCAAAACAGCCAGAGGCATTTACAAGACCGCGCAACAGCCAGTATAAGGGAAAGTCTGGCGGCGTCGCCAAGTGGTAAGGCAGCAGTCTGCAAAACTGCTATACACCGGTTCAAATCCGGTCGCCGCCTAGCCTGCACAGGGATCAAAGCTCGGGGGGAGCTTGAATCCGCTCTTCGTTTTGAAGTTTTTATTGAAAGATTTGAAAATATGCGGGTCAAATTTTCCGGGTTGCATGGCGAACATCGTACTCAACGCTTCCTCCGCAGACACTGCCTTGTGGTAAGATCGATCGGTCGTTAAAGCGTCGAAGACATCGGCAATCGAAACCACGCGAGCCAGCTTCGAAATTTGCTCTTCTTTCAAACCCTTTGGGTAACCGGTTCCATCGTAGTTCTCATGGTGTTCCACGACGACAAGCTTCGTTTCCTCGGGAATACTTGAAATATCGTCGATCACTTCCTTCCCGTAAGAAGGATGTCGCTTTATCTCTTCCCATTCTTCGGCTGTGAGCGGTGTCGACTTGTTAATGAGATCCCAGCCCAGCCGTTTTTTCCCAATGTCGTGAAGCAGTCCTCCGAGGCCGGCCATCAGAAGCAGTCTCTTGTCTTCCCCGAAAATTTTTTTTGCGAGAATGATGGAATATACCGCGACATTCACGCAATGGTTATAAGTATAGTAATCATGCACGGAAAGGCGCATCAAGGAGGTTGCGGCTCGCACATCCGAGGAGACATGAGAGACCAATTCGCTGATCAAAGCTTCGGCCCCTCCCAGAACGGGAGAGATTTCGTGTTTGGTAAACAGATCCTGGACATGGAGATAGGCAGACTCCTTAAGAAACTTGCTCTTTAGCTCAGCCGTGGAATCGGGGTTGTGGATAACGGTCTGCAACGCGCTGTGGTAGACGGAACGGTATTCTTCGGGAATCAAGAACGTCTTCACTCCGTGCTGGACAAGCTGTTTCACTCTTTGGGCCGTCAACACATCACCCTTCCTTCGAAATAGGATCGGCTTGGAATTGACCATCAAGTGCACGTTAAATTCCAAAGGTACCCCGGGCAGAATTGAGTTGATTC
>Ga0187892_10006541_pt1 | contig 17222 bp, 11 predicted proteins | sample MA1701073metaG_FD_139345 | JGI IMG/M metagenome (GOLD analysis project Ga0187892, IMG submission 139345) | Bio-ooze microbial communities from a basaltic lava cave in the Kipuka Kanohina Cave System on the Island of Hawaii, USA - MA170107-3 metaG ... | reverse complement strand
CGCTCCCCAAGCCCCCTGCCGCCGACCCGCACACCTGTCAAGCGCAAAATCGAGAAAAAACAGGAATGTGCGCCAACTCCGTTCCTTTGCCAAACCCTTGGATCCCGAGAAAGAAAAACCAGGCGGAAGCGCCGCGGCCCCATGCTCAACGCACGCATGGAACTGACCATACGAGGGGCGACGGAAGTTTGCGTGTGCAGGCCCGATCGAGTGCGGTGTCGCCGACATCCCCTCCGCCACCCCGTCGGGGTGGATGGGTTTTCGGGGCGTCGTCATCCACGGGTTTGCTCGCCGTGGCGACCTGCACCCGTGGCTACATCCCTCGCGCCCCTCTGGGGCCGTGGGAACCATTCCATGGGGCCCCGGCAATCGCGCCTTGCAATAACAACCCGCCGAGCTATTTCCGATTCCCTGATCGCTTCGGACCTGGCTTAGAACCCGCCGCGAGCGGCGAGTCATCGACTCTCAGATCCCACGCACCATCATCCCAAAAGTCCCACGATATGATCTTGGCAATTCCGCCATCCGACGACGCAAAGTAGCCATCTCGCTCGGGATCATGAATGCACACGCCGAGTTGGCGAGCGAACTCCAGGTCGTAATCACGAAACAAACGGACGAGCGCACGCTTCGCCCCGCGGGGGTATACCGAGAAGCAGACGAGGCGCTCCGACTCAGACAGCGCCAGAAGCTGGCGTGCGACGATCCTTCCAGCCGCATCGCGGGCGTAGACGACACGCTTGTTGATGTCGAGTGCGACGGCGGCCGTCAACTCCGCATTGAATCCGCCAATGCCCATGCAAGTACCGAAGTGGGTCCCCATTCGAAGCACTTCCAACGGGTCCGTTTCGATTCCCAGGTCAATGGTCCCAAGCTCACCGACCTCACGGTGCATCCGGATGCCACACGTCCACAGAACCGGATCGATGCGCGGATGGCGTGTCAGCCATCGACGATTCGCAGGATGCCGTTCGACGAACCCGGATTCGCCGGTCAGGTGCGCACGGATCAGCCTTCGTACGGCGCGACGATGCTGATTTGAGTGGGCCGCCATCCGCAAGGCGTGTCGCACTCGCGCGTCTCGCGTGACCGGGTTCATCCCTCGTTCGAGCTCCTTGTCGGCCAGATGATTCAAGATGTCGAGTTGCAGACCAGGCCAGCGCTCGCGGACGAACGAGACATCCCGCGCACTCTGTTCTGGGCGCAGACCACGGCGTCCCTTCACATGCTCGCGTAGCCGTCGCGGCACCGGATCCTCGACACCGAGGGTGCCCAAAGCGTCGACCACGTCAAGCAACACATCGGGGGCTGCTGTCGTCGCATCGATCGTCGAGACCGGCTGTTTCGCCAACACCGCGAACAGCGTCAGATGCACGGCCTCCGGAATAGAACCCAAATTCCGGGCGACTCTAATGAGTTTGACCGTGAACTGAGCAAAGCCCGCAGCGACCATGCGAGGATGATGTTCTGTAAGCGCACGGAACCCAGCGGCGATCAGAGCTGAATCGTTCGCCCGACGAGTCGCTGATTCGAGCTTTCTGAACGCGGCCACGGGAGCCCGCTCGATCGCATGCCATTCGTCGTCGGCCATGCAGGCCAACAATGCCAGCGATTCGAAGGCGTAGCCGTGAGTGGCAAACGGCACAGCGCAGAGTCGCCGCACCACGCCTTCGAAACCTGGGAGCCGATCCTCACATCGAGGCAGGGAATTCCCGATCCGGCGGAACTCTTCAAGCAGCGAGAAGGCCTTCTGAACGTAGGCATCATCCATACTCCCCATCAACTCAACCAGTGAATCGAAGCGGCGTTTGACGATCTGCCACGTGCGAAGCTGTTGAGGCTCGTCTCCGAGATCGTACGCCACATTGGAAAAAAACCTGGCCAACCTCCATGCTGCGCTCCCACGCAGAAGTCTCCACGCTGGTTGGTTCAGCAACTCACTGAACAAGGGGGAGCGAGAACAGCAACGCCAAAGGTTCAGCGCCAAGCTGTCGTCCTGCGCCGCTGCAACGGCCGGGGCGATCTGGCGCATGAGTGATCGAACAGCTCGACCCGCGCCGTCGGCGGTGGTGGTGAGTTCGTTGAAGGAGTAGGTTGCGTAATACTCGTTGGCAAGGTCCATCCCGTCGAGCGCGTAGGCCAATCCGACGCCGGAGCGGACCAGCCTGAGCGCGTAGAACATTCGGTGCCGATAGACCGAGTCGCCGGCCAGCTCGTCGACGCGGATGAGGTCTTCTGCGACGCCCTCGGCCATCTCGCGCTCGTAGACGCCCGACTCGATCACCAGCTCGAGGAAATCGGCTCGGCGCGAGGGCGGCATGCGCGAGGCCAGTTCACACCAACTTGCTGCGGCATGCGCGGCTGAGTCGTCGCAAGGATGCGACTTTGCCGCACCTGGCCGCGGACGTGCCCTCGCGCGGGCGGCAGCGCGGCCGATAGAATCGCTCGCCGTCTCGCTCGCGGGTCTAGAGACCTGCGGCACAGACGCGATCAGCCGGGCCACGCAGCGGCGCAGCGGGGCGATATTCTCCAGGTCAAGCGCCCAATACACACCCAGCCACTCGGCGATCGTCACCCAGCTCGCGCCGCGCAGATTCCACAGCAGGTATCGACGAAATATGGCTGGCAAGCCGCCGATCCGCGCAGCCGCGTCGCGCGGCCAGGATTGCCCATTGGGCTTCAGATACTGCTCAGGCCCGCTCGGCCACTCCGCCAACTCGCCCTCACTCTGCAGCCGGTGCAGGGCCTCATCGAGGTGCTCGGCCATCCTTGCGAGCAGTCGCTGCTCGTTTCTTGGCACGCACAGGTGCGGGCGGAGATCGACCGCCTTGGGCCGCCGCGGCTTGGGCGGCTTGTAGATCGTGCCCTTGAATGCCCGCGGATGGGTGGCCGTCGCACGCGGCGGCACTGGCGGAGCTCCCAGGACCAGCGGCGCGATGCCGCGCGTGTCGGCTTCCGGATCGGCCACCGTATGCCGCAGCACCAGCAGCACATCCGCCAGCACGGCCGCGTTCAGCTCGCGTGCCTGCCCAAGCGAGCGCCAAGCACGCTGCAACTTCGCCCCGATCGGAGACTCCTGCCGCCCGACCTGCTCGATCGGCACGACTTTTTCTACGTACGCCTCGGCAGAGACTGCCGCCGGCTGCTCGTCATCATCGCGACGCGGCTCCGGCGGCGTGAACGCCACGCGCCGCGCGCTCGTAACCGCAAACAGCCCATCCGGGCGGCGTAACGGGGCAAGGATTTGCCGCGCGGTGGCCATCGGAGCGATTGTACGCTGGCAGATCCGTCGGCCCAAACGTAGATGCATCGAGGCACCTGACGCTCTACGCTGGCCGCCGCGCAGCCAACGGCTTGTTCGCGCGCGGCGTAGAATCTATGCTGCCGGGCCGCCGGACCGGCGGATCGGATGGCCAGGAACGCATCGAATGTCATCTGCAGCAGTGTTTGTCGGGCGTCTGGTGCCGGATTTTGATCTGCCGTGTACGCAGCTTCCCGGCTCGGACCGCCAGCGCGCCGCGCTGGCCGACTATCGCGGCCGCTGGCTGATGTTGATGTTCTACCCGCGGGACTTCTCGCTGGTCTGTCCGACCGAGCTGACCGCCATCAGCAACCGCATCGAGGAGTTTCGCCGCCACGGCTGCGACGTGCTAGCCGTAAGTACCGATACGCTCGAGTCGCACGAGCGCTGGATCGCCGCCCCGCGCTTGCAGGGCGGCATCGGCCGGCTCAACTTCCCGCTGGCCAGCGACACGGACGGGTCCGTCTCGCGGGCCTACGGCGTCTACGTCGAGTCGATGCGCGTGGCGCTGCGCGGCCTGTTCGTCATCGACCCCAACGGCGTGCTGCAATACCACCTGGTGCACAACCTCAGCGTGGGCCGGCGCACCGACGAGCTGCTGCGCGTGGTCATCGCCTTGCAGACCGGCGGGCTGTGCGCCGAAAACTGGACGCCGGCCGACGCCATGCTGGATCCAACCCAGTCGCTCGGGCCGGGCAGTGTCATCTCGCATTACCGCATCGAGGAACGCATCGGCCACGGCTCGTTCGCCTCGGTGTTCCGCGCCGTCGACACGATGTTGGAGCGGATCGTCGCGCTGAAGGTGATGAAGCCTCACGGCCCGGTCACGCCCGCCACCGTCCTGGCCGAAGCCCGGATGGCGGCGGCCCTGAATCACCCGAACATCTGCACGATCTTCGGCGTAGACGACAGCGAAGGGGTGCCGGTGATCGCGATGGAGTATCTGACCGGCCGGCCGCTCAGCAAGATCATCGCCGATGGGCCGGTCGCACCGAATCACGCGGCCGCTATCGGACGGCAAGTCGCGGCCGGCATGTCCGCGGCACACGCGGCCGGCATCGTACACGGCGATCTGAAGCCGGCCAACGTCATCGTCGACAGCCAGGGCAGCGCGAAAATCGTCGACTTCGGCCTGGCGCGGCGCGATGAGCGCCTCAACGAAAACGATGACACGGTCGTCATTGGAACGGGAGGCGTGAGCGGCGCGTACGTCGGCACGCCCGGCTACATGTCGCCCGAGCAGGCCCGCGGCGAGCCGGCCATGCCCGCCAGCGACGTGTTTGCCTTGGGACTCGTCTTGTATGAGCTGCTGACCGGTCGGCGAGCGTTCGCCGACAAGAACATCCTGCACGTGCTCAGCCGCATCCGCAGCATCGACGCACAGCAGTTCGCGGCGGAAGTGCCTGAGCCGTTCGCGTCGATCTTGCGCTCGGCGCTGGTGCGCGACCCGGCCGAGCGGCTGATCAGTATGCGCAAGATGGCCGACATGCTGGAGTAAGCACCTGGAGCGCGGGCAGCTTGCCCGGAGCGCGGGCGTCTCGCCCGCTTCTGGGGCCGCGGGCATCCTGCCCGCAAGGATTACATCAAGGGGGGGCCCGCCCGAGCCGGCCTCACCACCAGTTGTTTCCGACGGAGGACATCCAATGGACGAGAAATCGCTACTGCTCCAACAACTCGAAATCGGCCGCGAGAAGACGCTGTCGATTCTTGAGACGATCGAGAAGTCGGGCACGGATGTACAGAAAGCCCTGGCGTGGCAACCCGGCCCCGGCCGTGCGCACATCGCCTGGCAGCTCATGCACCTGGCCGCCGCCGACGACCGCTACTTGAACTTCCGGCTGATGGGCAAGCCAATGGAGGCCGTCGATGACCCGGCGCTGGTCAACACGTTCGGTGGCGGCAGCACTCCGTCGACTACCGTCATCCCCAAGCCGGCCGACATCCGCGCCGCCTTGACCCGCACGCGCGACAAGATGATCGCCCACATCCGCGCCATCGACCCAGCCAAGATGGACGTGAAGCCGTTTCCCGACGCCGCGCGCACCAACCGCGTGGCCATCCAGTTTCTGGCGTGGCACGAGGCCCATCACCAGGGGCAAGCGCATTTGACGTGGAATCTCTACAAGGCAGCGCACGGCATCGAATAGACGGTGGGCATTGCAGTTTGTGGATGGTGGATTGCGGATTGCACCGCACACGCCCGCGATTCGCCATCAGACTTGCGGCTGCGCGTAGTAGTCGTCGGCGTTGAACTTCGCCTCGGCTTCCTGCTGGGCGCGCAGTTTGGGGCAGCCGGATTCGTGCTTGGAGACGCGGGCCTCCCAGTGAGCCGCTGCGATGACCGCCTCGATGTAGCGTGGGCCAACCTTCTTCATGCCGTAGGCATCATCGACCCAGGCCCATTCGCCCGCCGCGCCGCAGTCGGCGCACGGCGGCGGCTCAGTGGCCGGCCGTGGAATCGACTCGCGGGCCGTGGTCTCGCCTCGCAGCGTATCCCAGTGCTGCTCGGTGATCTGAAACGCGTCGTAGAGCGTCGTCTCCTCGGGAAACACGCCGCGCGCCTTGAGCACCGCCAGCATGTCCGAGACAAAACAGCGCTTCATGCGCTCGGGCAGATCGTCGTTCATCGCGCATACTCCGGTCAGACGCACCCGATCGTACGGCAAGCGGGTGAATGCGGCAAATCCTGAGTCAGTCTGTAAGTCGAGCAGCAGCGTTGGCTAATCACCACCGGCAGTGGGCTTGGGTATTCGCGCTCCGTGGCGATACAATGACGTGAGCGCCGTGAGCGCGCTGGAGGCCGTCAATGCCGTCGCCATTTCCGGGAATGAATCCGTACATCGAGCACGAACGGGTTTGGCACGATTTCCACGAGCGTTTCATGCCCTTCACGGCCGAGGCGATCGGGGCGCAGACCGGTCCTCAGTACATCGTACGAATCGACGAGCACGTGTACATCCGAGAGCTTCGCGGCACTCGTCGCCTGACTGGCCGAGCCGATCTGGCCGTTGCGCGAACCAGCGACGGAGCGGGCGCGCTGACCGGCGCCGTCGTGCAGGACGCCCCGGCACGCGTTCGGCTGCCACAAGTCGACGTGGAGCGCGAGTCCTTCGTCGAGATTCGCGATCTGGACTGGCAGCTTGTGACCGTCATCGAGCTCCTCAGCCCGGCCAACAAGCGATCGGGCCGCGACCGGCAGCAGTATCTGACGAAGCGGGCCGAACTGTTGGCCAGCGACGTTCACTTGGTCGAGATCGACTTGCTCCGCGGCGGTCGGCGCTTGCCGATGCAGGACTTGCCCGAGTGTGCGTACTGCGTGCTCGTCAGCCGCGCCGAGAGCCGCCCGGCCGCGGGCCTGTGGCCGCTCGGTCTGCGCGACGCGCTCCCGCGGATCCCCATTCCTCTTCGGTCGCCAGAGGCCGACGTGGAGCTCGATCTCCAGCGGGCCGTCCACCACACCTATGACGCGGCCCAGTACGAGCGGTACATCTACGCCCACTCACCCCAGCCGCCACTCTCGCCCGCCGACGCTGAGTGGGCCCGCGAGAGGATTTCAGGTTGAGAACACGACCGACGTCATCGCCTCAGAAAGCGCCGGCTGGAGCCGGGCGCGGAGCTGGGCGAACTGGCGGGAAGACTTCGGCGATCCGCGCTGACTCCGCCCCGGAGCGGATCATCGCGGCCCGCACCAGGCCGAGGAAGAACGGCGACGGATTCAGCGGCCGCGAGGTCAGCTCGGCGTGGGCCTGCGTACACAGGAAGAACGGGTGCCGGCGGGTGTCGAGCTCCATGACCTGCATGATCGGCACGCTGCGCGCCCGGCCCGAGAAGACGACGCCGGCGCCTTCCAGCCGTGGGATGTACTGCGGGTCGACTTCGTAGCGGTGCCGGAAGCGCAGGCGGATCGTGTCGGGGCCGCCGTACAGCCGCCAAAGCATCGTGTTCGGCGTGACGACGACGTCCTGCCCGCCGAGCCGCATGGTGCCGCCCAGGCCTTCGATCTTCTTCTGCTCGGGCAGGATGTCGATGACCGGGTGGGGCGTGTCTGGCGCAATCTCGGTTGAGTTGGCGCCCTCCAGCCCGCACACGTTGCGGGCGTATTCGACCACGGCGATCTGCATGCCGTAGCACAAACCCAGGTACGGCAGGCCGGTCTCGCGCGCGTGCCGCACGCAGGCGATCTTGCCCTCAACGCCGCGCACGCCGAATCCGCCCGGCACAATCACGCCATGCAGGCGGGCCAGCCGCTCGGCCGCGTTCTCGTCGGTCAGCTCGGTGCTGTCGATCCATTCGAGCTGCACTTTGGTGCCCAGCCGCGTGGCGGCGTGCTCGAGGCCGTGCAGCACGCTGGCGTAGCTATCGCGCAGCGACGTGTACTTGCCGGTGATACCGATCGTGATAGGGACGGCGGCTTCGCGGAAGCGTAAGATATAGTCGCTCCACTCGCGGCGGGCGCTGTCCTCCAGCACCGAGTCGACCTTGTCGGAGAGTTGCAGAATGTCGAGCACGGCCGCGTCGATGCCGGCCCCGCGCAGCATCTCGGGGATGACGTAGACGCTGTCGCAATCGTGCATCGAGAACACGCGCTCCATCGGCACGTTGGAGTGCAGGGCCAGCTTCTCGCGGACCTTCTTGCTGACCGGTTCGTGTGCCCGGCAGCCGATGATGTGCGGCTGGATACCGCTGGACATCAGCCGCTTCATGTTGAGCTGGGCCGGCTTGGACTTCTGCTCGCCCAGCGTGGGCGGCTTGATGATGTAGGTCAGGGCCACGAAGCAGCAACTGCCGGCGCCCTCCTCGAACGCCAGCTCGCGGACGGCCTCGATGAAGTACTCGTTCTCGACGTCGCCCACCGTGCCGCCGATCTCGACGAACACCACGTCGGCGCCCGAGGCGACCGCCAGCTCGCGCAGCCGGCTCTTCACCTCGCCGGTCACGTGCGGGATCATCTGCACGTCGCGACCCAGGTAGCCGCCACGCCGCTCCTTCTCGAGCACGCGGGCGAAGATCTGGCCGCTGGTGGCGAAGTTCAGCCGCGTCAGGTCCTGGTTGAGCATACGCTCGTATGTGCCCAGGTCCATGTCGCATTCCATGCCGTCGTCGAGCACAAAAACTTCGCCGTGGCGATAGGGATTGAGCGTGCCGCTGTCGCGGTTGAGGTAGCCCTCCAGCTTGATGGGCGCGACAGACAGCCCCTTGTCCTTGAGGACCTTGGCTAGCGAGCTGGAGAAGATGCCCTTGCCCAGCCCGCTCATCACCGTGCCGAGCACGATGACGAACTTGGTCTGCTCCTTGCGATAGCCGGCCGGCAGCGGGGTGTAGAACTCGGTTTCGTCCGAGAGGTTGGCGACTGACGAGAGGATGTCTTCAGCGCTCATGTCCGGCTCCGGCTGCAACCGCTCTCGCTTCGTTCCCGGTCCCCCGCGACGCCTCCGAGCGCCGATAGCGTGCCACAAAAGCCGCGTAGTCGGCGGGCGTGTCGATGCCCACCGACGCCTCTTCCACCATAACCACTTTGATATTGTAGCCGTGCTCCAGGACGCGGAGCTGCTCGAGCTTCTCGGTCTGTTCGAGCGGCGTGGGCGGCAGCTTCGCCAGCTTCAGAAGAAAATCACGGCGATAGGCGTAGACGCCCAAGTGCAGGCACGGACCGCGCGCCGCACCGGTCCCATCCCGAGGGAACGGAATCAGGCTTCGCGAGAAGTACAGCGCCCGGCCGGCAAGGTCGGTCACGACCTTGACCGCGCTGGGTTGATCCGGATCGACCGGCGCGCCAGCGTGCTCGGCCAGGGTGTCAAACGGGCACGCCAGCGTTCCCATGACGCTTTCCGGATCCGCCTGCATCGCTGCAACCAACTGATCGATGGATGCGGTCGCCAGTTCGGGCTCGTCCCCTTGAATATTCAGGACGAGCTTGGCGTCGGTCCGGGCCGCCACCTCGGCTACACGGTCCGTCCCGGAGGGATGGTCGGCGCGCGTCATGACGACCTCGCCTCCGAACGATCGTACCGCGTCGGCAATGCGCTGGTCGTCGGTGGCGACGATCACTCGTTCGAGGAGCGTCGAGCGGACAGCCCGCTCATAGACATGTTCCACCAGGTACTTGCCGGTCTCGCGCAGCAACGGCTTCCCAGGCAGTCGGACCGCGCCAAAGCGGGCCGGAATGACGGCGATTGTGCTCATGCACCAGCCCGAAGCTCATAGTGCGGTTTGACTCGGCCGAACACGGGCAGATCGTAACGAAATCTTCACACAACGTCAAAGAAAACCTCGCGAATCGCTGCGATCCGACGCCGAGATAGTGCGCTCCTATCCCATGTTCACCATACCCGATGATCCGGTGAAGCACGGAGAGCTGGCCCATCCACGGCAGGCTGGAAGATAAAGCTTTGGGTCTTTCTTGAAAGTCTACAAACAATGTCGCGGTTGCCAAGCGCGGGCGGACGCATCCGCCGCAGGGCAAGGACGTACAAGTGCGCGTGTTTTTGGGTGTGTAGTCTGCGGCTGGGAGTTGCTGGTGCGTAACATTTTGTAGAAAATGAACTTAGCTCGCCTATCGCCCAGATCGGGGCTGGACCGATAATAGTTGATGCCCGGCGGGAGCGGTGTTTTTCACTTGCCTTGCGGCTCGGCCGGGGTCTAGACTAGTGGCTTGGGATGGCGGATCGGGCGCGGTCGGGCCGTCGGACGTAAGCGAAGTCTTAACGGGATCTTCATGGCAATTGAATCAGACGTGACACTCAGTAGTTCGGCCGCAGCGAGTGGAATCGGCGGATCGGGCTATCTCGAGTTCGAGCGCCCATTGCTTCGGATCTCGCAGGAGATCGGGGAGCTGGAGGCCCGGCAAGACGACGGGCGGCGCGACTTCTCGAGCGACATCAAGTCGTTGCGGAGCAAGCTCCGCACGATGACCAAGCGACTATACTCCAACCTGACGGCTTGGGAGACCGTGCTGGTCGCGCGGCATCCGAAGCGGCCGCTCATCACCGATTACATCCAGACGTTCGTCAAGGATTTCTTTGAGCTACACGGTGACCGGGCATTCGGCGACGATCGGGCGATCGTTACCGGCTTTGGGCGGATCGCCGGGCACAAGGTCATGCTCATCGGGCACAACAAGGGCAAGGACACCCGCGAGAGGCTGGCCTGCAACTTCGGCTGTGCCCATCCCGAGGGTTATCGCAAGGCTCTGTCCAAGATGAGGCTGGCGGCCAAGTATGGATTGCCCATTGTCTGCCTGATCGACACACAGGGGGCGTACCCGGGCATTGGCTCGGAGGAGCGCGGCATCTCGCACGCCATCGCCGTCAACCTGTTGGAGATGTCGCGGCTGCGCACACCGATTGTCTGCGTCGTGATCGGCGAAGGCGGTAGCGGCGGCGCGCTGGGGGTCGGGGTTGGCGACCGTGTGGCCATGTTCGAACATTCGTTCTATTCGGTCATTTCGCCCGAAGGCTGCGCAGCCATCTTGTGGAAGACCGGCGAGCAGCGGCAGCGGGCGGCCGAGTCGCTCAAGCTTACGGCCAAGGAACTCAAGAAGCTCGACATCATCGACCATATCATCGCCGAGCCGCTGGGGGGGGCGCATCGCGATCCCGCTACGGCGGCCGTCGCGCTGGAGGCGTATCTTGGCGATTCCCTGCGCGACCTAAAGCGATACAGAATCGACACGCTCCTCCGGCGGCGCTACGACCGCATTCGCGGCCTGGGCGGGTTCTTCGAATCGGCCGCCGCCAAGAAGGCCGCGACCGTCCGCAGCCGGGCGGCCACGCCGGTCAGCGTCGTCACCCCGCGACTGGCCGCTCTGGCCGAGGTCGCCGTGCCGACGTAACCCCTGCTCTTCCTCACCGTCGGCGAGTCGATCGGGTAGCACGCCCAAGCGCAGCGCGGGCATGAGCCGATTCTCAGACGACGCGGCGACGAGCGCCGGCGTCTTGAATTTTCCGGCCAACGGACCGATCATCCATTCTGCCGGCGACAGGACCGTCGACGGGGCGGACCGATCGAAGGCCTCTTCGCCGGATGTCAGTGGAGCGGGAAGCGAGAACAGCATGAAAGCGTCGGTCAGCGACCGGGTCAGCGCGGACGTTCCTCTTCTCGAATCGCCAGATACCGCCGACTCGCTCTATGCCATGGCCGTCGGCACGATGAACCGTGCCGCCGACCTGTGCCACTTGGACGATTACGTCCGGGCGATCCTTTCGCAGCCGAAGAACTCGATCATCGTCAATTTCCCCGTGGCCATGGACAACGGGCACTACGAAGTCATTCGCGGCTTCCGCATCCAGCACAACAACGCGCTCGGACCGTACAAGGGCGGCATCCGCTATCACCCCGATGTGTCGCACGACGACGTGCGGGCGCTGGCCCTCTGGATGACGCTCAAGTGCTCTCTGGCCGGGCTGCCGTTCGGCGGGGCCAAGGGCGGCGTGAAGATCGATCCGCGCAGGCTCAGCCTCAACGAGCTGCGCAAGATCACGCGTCGTTTCACCAGCGCGCTCGGCACGAACATCGGCCCAAATTACGACATCCCCGCCCCCGACGTCGGCACGAACGCGCAGGTCATGGTCTGGATTATGGACACGTACATGAACACGACCTCGACGCTGATGCGGCAAGGCGCCGTGGGCGTCGTGACCGGCAAGACGCTCGAGTGCGGCGGGTCGCAGGGCCGCGAGAAGGCCACCGGGCAGGGCGTCGTGTTCGTGCTCGAGAAGCTGCTGCCGCAGATGGGGATCGACATCAAGGGCTGCCGGTTCACGATTACCGGCTATGGCAACGTCGGCTCGCACACGTCCAAGCTCCTGTGCGAGCGGGGCGCCAAGCTGATGGGCGTGCTGGATCACTCCGGGGCCATTGCGTCCGCCAGCGGCATCGACGCGTTCAAACTGGCCGACTATGTAGCCCGTGCCGGCGCCATCGCCGGATACGAGGGCGCCGATGCCGTCGATCACGACACGTTTTATCGCATTCCGACCGACCTGTTCATCCCAGCCGCGCTCGAGAAGATGGTCAACGAGGAAGTGGCCCGCAAGCTCAAGACGCGCGTGGTGGTCGAGGCGGCCAATGGGCCGACCACGCCGGGCGCCGAGCGCATCCTGCTGGAAAAGGGCATGGAGATTCTGCCGGCGATTCTGTGCAACGCGGGCGGCGTAACGGTCAGTTATTTCGAATGGGTCCAGAACTGCAACAGCGAATCGTGGACGCTCGAGCACGTCGACGGCCTGCTGCGCCGCTATGTCAACGAGATGTGCGAGCGCGTGGTGGCCACGCGTGCCCAGTACAAGACTGACATGCGCATGGCTGCCTACGTGACCGCGCTCGAGCGCATTCGAACGGTGTACAATCAGCGCGGCATCTTCCCGTAGTCGCTCGCCAACGGAACACTGGAACTGCACATGTCCGAGACGATGCTGGCCGTCCGCAAGAGCCGCCCCGAGAAAGGCCTGTGGGTCGAGGAAGTGCCGCGCCCGCGGATCGAGAGCGACGAGGTGCTGGTGCAGGTCGAAGCCGCCAGCATCTGCGGCACCGACCTGCACATCTGGAAATGGGACGAGTGGTCGCAGCGGCGCATCAAGCCGCCGCTGACGCTGGGGCACGAGTTCGCCGGCACGATCGTGGCGGTGGGTGACAAGGTGCAGCAGGCCAAGGTGGGCGACTTCGTGTCGGCCGAATCGCACGTGACCTGCGGCATGTGCTACCAATGCCGCACTGGCCAGGCGCACATGTGCCCGCGGACGAAAATCCTGGGTGTCGATCGCGACGGAGCGTTCGCTCATTACGTGTCGGTGCCCGAGAAGGTCATCTGGCAGAACAATCGCGAGAAGATTCCGCCCGAGATCGCCACGCTTCAAGAGCCCTTCGGCAATGCCGTGTTCGCCACGATGAACCAGGACGTGGCCGGACAGACGGTGGCGGTCATGGGCTGCGGGCCGATCGGCTTGTTCACGATCGGCATCGCCCGCGCGGCCGGGGCCGCGGCCGTGTACGCCTGCGACATCAACGAGTTCCGGCTCGATCTGGCCAGACAGATGGGCGCCACCGCCGTCTACAACGTCAACGGCCAGGATGGCCGACCGGTGCCGGACGCTGTGCAGATGCTCATCGACGGCAATCACGGCACGGGCATCGACATCATCCTCGAGATGAGCGGGGCACCGAGCGCCATTACGACGGCCTTCAGGGCGGTGCGCAACGGCGGCCGCGTGATCCTGTTCGGCATTCCGTCCAAGCCGGTCGAGATTGACGTGGCCGAGAACATGATCTTCAAGAACCTGACCGTGCTGGCGCTCAACGGCCGGCGCATCTTCGACACTTGGTACAAGACCCGCTGGCTGCTCGAGCAGGGCGTCGTGGACTTGCGGCCGCTGGTCACGCGCACGATCACGTTCGACGAGATCGATGAGGCCATGAACCAGCTCAGCCGCGGTGAGGCGTGCAAGCTCGTGTTGTTGCCGAGTCCCGAGCTCACGCCCAAGGTCGCACCGGCGGCTGCCAAGCGGGCCAAGGATCCGAACATCCGAGGCGCCGTCGTACACCGATGATCGTACCGTTTGCGCGAGCCGCTGTCGGTAATCGCCCGACCACGAGCTTCGCGCGGCCACCCAAACCCGTCTCCGTGGCAGTGTGCAGCTTCAGTCGCCGCAAGCGGACCACCACCAACGCCAGCGTGCCGAGACACGGCGTGAGCGGATCCAAGTGCTCCGATTGCCGATCCTCCGCCGCGCTAAGTTCTCTGAATCCTAGGACGAATTCTTGATCTGCCGAGAGGGAGACCGACGACGGTGTTCCGACTCGGTCTTCGAACGCTCGAGGAAGCCCTGGTCAACGCGGAGCGTCGGTGCCTTGGAGGATGGTGAGCTTGGTGCGGAATTCGTCGGCTCGGTCAGGTTGCCCCGTTCGCTCGTAGAAGCGAGCCAAGAGTTCCATGGATTCGGCGAGTGCCCAGGGTGGGGCTTGCGGCGCGGCGGTCAGCGTGGTGTGACCGGCCAGCAACAGTTCTTCGGAATCTTGCGTCTGTTCAAGCTCCATCAGACATGCGCCCAATCGGTATTCGGCGTTGCCGATGAGCCAGTGGCCGTCCGGAAGTGCGGCGCGGCGAATGGTGAGGCACTCGCGCATGAGTTGCTCGGCTTGTCCGAAATCGGCGCGGTCGCACAGCAGTGCGGCGAGGTTGGCCAGATTGTTGGCCAGTTCCGGATGCTCGATACCCAGGGCGGCGCGGTTGATGCCCAACGCCTCGCGTAAGTGCGTTTCGGCGCCCGCCAGGTCGCCGAGCGCCTGGCGAACCTTGCCCAGGTTGCTCAAGCAAGCCGACACATTCGGGTGCTGATCTCCGTAGAGGCCGCGGTAGATGGCCAGCGACTGTTGGAAGAGCGGCTCGGCCGCGGCGTAGTCGCCCTGCGCGAAGCGGAGCATGGCCAGGTTGTTCGAGACGGTCGCGACTTCGGCGTGCCCGTCGCCATAGATCCTGCGGGCCAGGTCGAGGGCTTCGCGGAAGACCGGTTCCGCGCCAGCGAGGTCGTCTCGCGCCAGAAGGATGCGGGCGAGGTTGCTGAGCGTGGTGGCCAGGTCGGGATGGGCGTCGCCGTGCAGTCGGGCGATGCGGACGGCGTCGCGCCCGAACGTTTCGGCTTCACCCAGGTCGCCACGGTCCTTGGCCAGCACGGCCAGGTTGCCGAGCGTGACACCGACATCGCGGTGGTCATCGCCGTGCAGACGGCGGCGAAGCTCCAGGGCTTGGCGAAGCGTGCGGTCTGCGTGGTCGAGGCGTCCCTGCCGATGCTGGACGCTGCCGAGGTTGTTCACGATCGCGGCGACTTCCGGGTGTTCCGGGCCGAGTGTGCCGCGATAGATGGCCAAGGCTTCGGCGAGGAGCCGCTCGGCTTCGTCGAACGCGCCCTGCTCGTTTCGGATAGCGGCCAGATCGCCTATGGCCATGGCTACTCGCGGATGTTCGTTGCCGAATTCGCCGCGCAGGATGGTCAGGGCCTCGATCAAGAGCGGCTCGGCCGCAGCGGCATCGCCGCCCGTGCGCAGCAGCAGCGCCAGCGTTTGCAGGGCCTGCGCGACGCGCGGATGGTTCGGACCCAAGTGCCCGCGGAGCAAGTCCAGCGATTGCTTCGCCGCCGACTGGCCTTTGGCGAAAGTGCCCCGGTGGCGGTGCAGATCGGCCAGACCGCTCAGGGCCTCGGCTCGGCGGATGGTGTCGTTGGCATCGAACGCCACGTCAGCCGCCTGTTGGAATTCGTTTTCAGCCGTGGCGAAGTTGCCGAGATCATGCTGCAGCCAGGCGTGCGCCGTCAACGTATCGGCGCGGGCGCTTGAATCGGAGGCGTCCGAGAGCGCGAGCGCGGCATCGAGTTGCTCGCGCGCCCGGTCGTGCTGGCCGAGGCCGAGATAGGCCTTGCCGATCACGGTCCGCACGGCCGATTCGACAGTCGGCGGGATGCCCGACGATCCTTTCAATCCCGCGGCGAATTCGTCGAGGAGCTGCCGCGCGGTGTGGCGCCCGTCGCGGACATGGTGCGGATCGGCCGGCAGGAGCATCTGTTCGAGCAGCTCGGTGACGGCTTCGGCGTGAATGCGGCGCTCGTCGGCTGCCTCGCGCTGCACCTCGGCTCGCTGCCAGAAGGTGAGGCTGGTCAGCAGGCCGGCCACGAGCAGTGCCAGCCCGCCCACGGACACGAGCACGGCAGCGCGGTGGCGGCGCAGGTGCTTGCGGATGACGTAGACGGCTGAGTCGCGCTTGGCTTCGATCGGTTCGCCTGCCAGATAGTGCCGAACGTCGCGGGCCAGCTCGCCGGCACTCTGGTAGCGTCGCTCGCGGTCCTTCTGAAGGCACTTGAGAACGATGGTGTCCAGCTCGTCGTCGAGGACGGGCGACAGGCGACTGGGCCGCTGGGGCTCGGCGTAGAGGATGCCGGCAACGACGCCGGGCATGGCCGTATCGACCGCGTAGGGCATTTGCCCGGTGAGCAGGAAGTGCAGGATCAAGCCGAGCGAATAAACATCGGTGCGAACGTCGAGGGCATCGGCCGTGGCCTGGATCTGCTCGGGACTGGCCCAGGCCAGCGTGCCGACGAAGTGACCCGGATCGGTCATTGGGAGCGCGGGCGTCCTCGCCCGCTGCCCGCTGCCCAGCTCCGCCTCGACGCCGATCTCATAGACCTTGGCCAGGCCGAAGTCGAGGATGCGCGGCTGGCCGCGCGGGTCGACGCGAATGTTGCCGGGCTTGAGGTCGCGGTGGATCACGCCGCGCAAGTGCGCGGCATTCACGCCATCGCACATGGCGGCAAACATCTCCAGCAGTTGCCGCAACCGCTTGCGGTCGGTGAGCGGTCCAAGCTCAGTGCGGACATACTGATCGAGCGGCAGGCCGGCCACGTAATCCATCACGAAGTACTCGCAGCCGGCCGCCTGGCCGTTGTCGTGCACGGCGACGATGCCCGGGTGGTCGAGCTGCGCCAGGACGTGGATCTCGCGGTCGAATCGGGCGCGGTCGCGCGGTCCGGCGAAGGGGCCCTCGCGCATGACCTTGATCGCGACGCGGCGGCGGGTGCGGGCGTGGACGGCTTCGTAGACGATACCCTGGCCGCCGCGATGGATCTCGCGCGTCAACTCGTAGGCAGGGATGGCATCAGCGGGCAGCGTAAAGCCGGTACGGTGCGGCAAGTCCGATGAGCCAGCCCGCGCCCAACAGGCCTCGGCTTGGCCGCGAGCGGCGCGCACCAGCTCGTGCTGGCGATCGATGGCTGAGCTGCCGGGATGGAATGGCCGGTCTGGCAAACGACTGACTCCCTAATATGACAGCGCTATTGTTTTCCGCGTAATTTGGCCTTCCGCTTCGCCATTTTTTTGCGACTTTGGTACGAGATTCGGTTTCGGACCTGATAGTAGGCGCAGCGAACGGCGATTTCAT
>Ga0187892_10006539_pt1 | contig 17226 bp, 14 predicted proteins | sample MA1701073metaG_FD_139345 | JGI IMG/M metagenome (GOLD analysis project Ga0187892, IMG submission 139345) | Bio-ooze microbial communities from a basaltic lava cave in the Kipuka Kanohina Cave System on the Island of Hawaii, USA - MA170107-3 metaG ... | reverse complement strand
TGAGCAGAAGCAGGCGAAGGAGCAGCAGAAGGAGCAAAAAGAATTCGAATTGACGATCGCTTCCAAGGATGCCGAGATCGCCCGTACCAGAGCGAAGGGCGAAGGGGATGCGATCAGGATTCGAGCCGAAGGGGAAGCAGAAGGCTTGCGCATCCGAGCGATAGGGCAGGCCAAAGCCCAGGAGACCATCGCGAAGACCCTGACGCCGAGTTATCTCCGGTTCAAACTGTACGACAGCCAGAATTCCAAAGTGGTGCTGTTGCCGGACCAGCTTAACGTGCCGATCCTGATCAACCCCGGCCCTGACCAACCTCAGCAGCACATTGCGGCAGGGTCTGAAGAACGCTGAGTCCAAGCGAGCTGGAAGGTTGGAGATGGTCACAGAATGAGAACTTGGCGATTCGACGGAATCTTGGCCTGGGTCATGATCACGGGGATCATCGTGGTCGGGCTCACAATTGTCTCCCTCAATCTCCTGGACCGGCACGTCATCGAAGAAGCCGCTGCCCAGAACTTGCACTCCGCGTTTCTTCGGGCATCGGCTGCTGTCAGCCGGATTCTTAGCAACGCGGGGGACGATATCCATGACGTGAAGGCGCTGAAGGAAGGTTTCCAGGACATCTTCGAGCTGCGACCGGGCCTTCGCCGGCTTTCGGTGTACGAGGTTACACCCGACTCAGGCGCACTGATTTTGAGCACCGATCCCAGTTCGGTTCCTCCCATCTTGAGCGAGCACGAGCGGAGCGAGATCGCTGCAGGTCGATCGCTGACACGATTTGAAGGCACCACGGCCGATCGCGCCTGGCTCTTCATCGCTCCGATCATAGTCAAGGACCATGTCGTCGGCGCGCTGCGCGGCCGGTTCTCTCTCGGAAAATATGATCGCTTGATCAAGCAAGAGAGAGAATTGGCCAAGGATGTCGGGGTCGCGGCGGTCTCGATCACATGCCTGGTGTTTCTCGGTTTAATCCACATGAAAGTCCACCGGCCTATCGGTCAGCTCCTCTACGCCATGCGTCGCGCCGAGGCGGGAGACCTGACGAGCCGAGCCGCCCTCGTGGGACCATCCGATATCCAGGAGGTGGCGAAGCAGTTCAACCGGATGCTGGACCGGGTTAGAGACGCCATTGCCGAGAGAGAACACCTCCTGGGAGAGATCCGGAGTTTCAACGACACCTTGATGACGAGAATCTCGGAGGCGACCGAGGAGCTTCACCGGGCTAACGCCACACTGGTCGAAACCAGGAGTCAGGTCGAGCGCGCTGAAAAATTGGCTGCGCTCGGTGAGCTCTCCGCGGTGGTGGCACACGAATTGGGGAACCCGCTCAATGCGATGTCCGGCCATCTTCAAATGCTGGCGGAGGTGGCTGATCACCAGGATCGTGAGCGTCATCTGACTATCATCAGGTCCGAGATTGAGCGAATGGTGGCGATCATCCAACATGTGCTTGATTCAACGCGGGTCCAGGTTCAGTCTGTTCCCGTTGATCTGAATGAGATCGTTGACGAAGTCCTGGCGTTGATCTCTCCCGGTCTGCACGGGCGCCGCATCGCGGTCAAAACCGATCTGATGCCTCACCTTCCTCCGGTCGCCGGAGATCGCCGTACCCTCAATGGAATGCTTTTCAATCTTGCCACCAATGCCATCCACGCCATGCCCAAAGGGGGGGAGCTGGAAATCAAGACCTGTCAGACCATGGATGAAAAAGTCGAAGGGAACGTGGTAGTCGGGGGAGACACAGATTTGAGCTTCGGCGCCATCCGTCTCACCATCCGTGACACGGGGCAGGGAATTCCGCCCGAGCATCGGGGGAGTATTTTTAAACCGTTCTTTACCACCAGACAGGGTGAAGGGGGGACGGGACTCGGGCTGGCAATCTGTCATCGAGTGGTGTCGGCGAGCGGGGGACGGCTTGCGGTCCAGAGTGCCGTCGGGCATGGGACCCTGTTCACCATTGATCTCCCGATCTGGAGAGAAGCAAGACTGAGAGGGAAGGCCAATGAACACTGAGCGACGGATCCTCGTAGTGGAGGATGACAAGCGCAACTTGGAGATGCTGAGCGAGGCGCTCAGCCGGGCCGGGTTTCCCGTCGAGCTGGCGGCGGGGGGCGAGGAGGCGGTCTCACGAGTGGGCTCGCGAGAGTACGCGGCAGTGTTGAGCGATATTCAGATGGCCCCTGTGTCTGGGATGGATGTGTTGGAGTCGTTCCACAAAGCCTCTCCGGATACTCCCGTGGTCCTGTTGACCGCGTTCGGGTCAGTGGATACGGCGATCCAGGCCATGAAACACGGCGCATTCGATTACATCACCAAGCCCGTCAATCTCGAAGAGTTGGTGCTGGTGGCGGGCCGGGCGGTCGAACACTACAGGCTGGTCCGAGAGAACCGCCATCTCCAACACGCGTTCACTGAGCGTGTGCGCGCTGGTTCTCTGATTGGACAGAGCCGAAACATGGTCGAGGTCTTCAAGTTGGTCGGCAAGGTCGCGCCAGGCCGGACCTCTGTGTTGATCCAGGGTGAAAGCGGCACCGGCAAGGAATTGATCGCCCGAGCGATCCACGATAACAGCTCCCGTGCGGCGCGGTCTTTTGTCGCGGTCAACTGCAGCGCGATTCCAGATTCACTGATCGAAAGCGAGCTCTTCGGTCACATTAGGGGCTCCTTTACCGGTGCCCATACGTTCCGTCGTGGATTGTTGGAAGAAGCCAGTGGCGGCACCTTCTTTCTAGACGAGGTGGGGGACCTGTCTCCGGCAGGACAGGCCAAACTGTTGCGTGCGCTACAAGAACGAGAGATCAGACGGGTGGGCAGCAACGAACCCATCCCAGTGGACCTTCGAGTGATTGCAGCCTCTCGGCAGAACCTTGAGCAGCTGGTGTCGACAGGACGGTTCCGCGAGGATTTGTTATACCGACTGAACACGGTCACCATCTCACTGCCCCCTCTGCGGGAGCGACCTGAGGATATCCCCTTGCTGGCTGAGTTCTTCCTCGCCAAATACGGTGCTGAGAAAAACATGGCTGTCACCTCCTTATCTCCCGGTGCCATACAGGCGCTCGTCAAGTACACTTGGCCCGGAAACGTTCGCGAGTTGGAACATGTCATCGAGCGAGCCGTTGCGCTCGGCACCCATACCATTCTGTCGGTTGACGATCTGCCACCAGAGGTCCTGGACAAGCGGAATGGAGGACTTGACCATCTGCGCCTCCTGCCTGGAACGCTCAGCGCGCTTCGACGGGAGAGGGTAGGCGCGGTGCTGGTATCGACTCACGGCAACAAGGAGCAAGCAGCGCGCCTGCTCGGGATCAGCAGGCGCACGTTGTATCGCCTGCTCGACCGGTATGGCCTCGGTAAGACAAATAGCGAAACGTCTGACTCGGCTCCGCATTAGCCAGTTTTCTGCTCTCTCGACGAGCTGCCTCCGCGCTGTGTCTCTCTGACACAGCATGCCATCTTGACACCTTGAGTTCCCTACAACCCGCTCCGCGCGATACATGATCGTGCAGACTTCTGCAGTGTTTCGGCTGCGGTGTCCGTTCGAAATTCTGGCATTGCGATTGCTAAAGTTAGTGGGAGTGGAAAGCCGGACCCCAGGGCTCAGTGATTGGGACGTGTACCACAGATGCGTAGGCATCGGCAAACCGAAAGGAGGGCTCATGTCATGCACACGTTGTGGAGGATTGATTGTCATTGAGACGTTCTCCGATCTGCGGGAGGAGGTCAGCCGCGCCGAGTTTCAGGGTAGCAGATGTCTCAACTGCGGATGCATCGAGGACACTGTCATTCGTGCCAACCAACTGCATCCCATGTCGCCCGCACGTGCGCGACACACTGGACCGGTCGGGTACGGAAGGAAGATCCCGATTTGGCTAAGCGCGAGGCGACCAGAATCCTTTTTCGACATTGAACCATAGTCTCCTCAGCGCGAACGATGAAATCCCATGATGACTTGGTAGATGTCCACTTGAGCTTCATCAAAGGCCTTGTCGACAGAGGGTCTGCGCTATTCGATTAACAGGTTCAGGGAGGTGACACCATGAGGAGAGCACTGTCCGTCGTACTCGTGGGAATCTGGCTCGTGCCGGGGAGTCTGCAATGCTACAGCTACGCTGAGGAGATGTTGGGGGGCGAACCCAGGGAATTCCATGTCGCGATTCTATCCACCAATAAGGTCAGCTTCATCCTCCCATCTACCATTGTTATCGATGAGAAAGTGAAACTCAGACCACTGGAACTGATCGTGACTAATGGTACGAGGGAGAAGCACGGGTTCGCGATCGATAAACTAAAGATCAAGGAAGTCTTGAAACCTGGGGAGAAGAAAACCATTAAACTCGCCGTTACTGATCTCGATTCGTTAGGAGGGACTGAGCAGGCCGCCTATCGCATGTATGACCCCGTTCAGGCTCAAACTGTGGGGGGACAGATGTTCATCAAGCGATAGTCATTGACGTCGCGACGATCATGACACGAACCGACCGCCTGTATGGCGACTCAAGCGAGCGTGATATGGACAGAAGGAGGCGTGGCGGTTGTGCCCCGCTGCGTTGATGCCCCCATTTCTCCTGGTGGGGGCATCCCCTCCGAATGACCATGAACCCTTGATGGTTAAAAAAAGGAGGCTGTAATGGCACGTGCGAAGCCGCTGCTCTGGGGAATTGTACTAGCGGGAGGTGAAGGCGAACGGGTGCGGGGGTTTGTCCGAGAGTTCTTGGGCACGGAAGTCCCAAAGCAGTTCTGCGCATTTTGGGGACGACGGACGATGGTGGAGCACACGCTGCACCGGGCCGAGAGACTGATTCCGTCTGAGCGGCTGCTGGTGGTGGCGACAGCCTCTCATCGGCAACACGTCTTTTCCTCTCTGGGTATCAGGCCACCAGGAACGGTGTTGTTCCAGCCGACCGGACGCGACACTTGTCCAGGTATTTTGCTGCCACTCGTCCACATCCTGCACCGGGATCCCAATGCATTGGTGGCCGTTTTCCCATCCGATCACTTCATTCAGCCGGGATGGCGCTTTATGGGCGCCGTGGAGCAGGCCGCCGAATATCTGATCAACAAGAATGCCGAGTCTGTCATACTCCTGGGGGTCAAACCAACTGACGCAGAAACGGACTATGGATGGATAGAGCCCGGCGCTCCGGTGGACCAAGACGGACGATCGTTCATCAAGCGCATCAATCGGTTCACCGAGAAGCCATCGCGTGAGCGTGCGGACTCCTTGATGGCGGAGGGCTGTCTCTGGAATACGATGGTGCTGGTCGCGCGTGCCGAGTCACTGTTGAAGCTGGTTCGTGCGGTCGCGCCTGAACAAACGGCCTACTTTTCCATGATTCGAGCCGCCATCGGGACCATCTGTGAGTCCGAAGTCCTGAATCAGGTGTACCAGATGATGCCTTCGATGAACTTCTCGAGTGAGATCCTGACGCGATGCCCTGACAAGTTGCTCGTCCTGCCGGTCAGGAAGATCTTATGGAGTGATTGGGGACGGCGGGAGCGAATCCTCGCCACACTGACGCAGCTCCGGATTCAGACTCCCGCTTTGGCGCGCCAGGGCGCGTCCTTCAAGGCCACGGCAAGCACAGCGGAAATGTTGTGAAGGAAGTCTGTATGACAACAAATGGTCAACGGGTCCTGGTGGTGGACGACGATGAGGATTCGCGGCGAGTGCTTTCTCTGCTGTTAGCCCAAGCCGGTTACAACGTGTACGAGACCCGCGACGGTCTCGAGGCCGTCGGTGAACTGAAAAAGAGACGATATGAGGTCGTGATCACAGATTATCGAATGCCACGGTTGGATGGCCTGCAGCTCGTGAAGCTCGGTCGAATTGTCTGGCCGGATACCCCGATGGTCATCGTCTCCGGTGAACAGTTTGACTTTGTGCGGGTAGCTGTCAAACAGGGTGCGTACGCCTTTATTCGTAAGCCCTACGATCCTTCGGAGCTTCTTCGCGTTGTTCGCTCAGCAGCTGGGCACTCTTCTGCCGTGAGAGCGAACGCCCTTGCTTCCCAGGTTCGAGATGGGGGCAGCGATGAGGGTCAATGAACCGATCTTGAAGGTCGCCGAGGCAATCCGATCGCAATGGGACGCACAACAAAGGTGAACCTCCTCCTATCTGGATCCCTCGAGCTTTGTGCAGGGGGCCGCTGACCAAACCCAGTGGACCTTGTATGGGTCCGGCGCGCCGATCCGATGGGACAGAATGATGTCAACAGCGGTTCCCTCTAACTGTGCTGTACATGGGATTGAGTTGGAGGAAGCAGCATGGACCATCATATGGGAACTCCGTTTCTGATCGTCCTGGCGAGCGGCATATTCTGGATGCTGGGTATCTGTGCCGGTTCAGTTGAAGCAATCGAGGCGGATGAAGAGCACACAGTGAGTCTCTATCAACACTTGGCCCCAGCCACTGTGTTTCTGTCTTCCTCGTACCAGTCGAGGCATCCTCTCGTCACTCCTCCCTCTACGGGGGTCGGTGCGGGGTTCATTCTGGATGAGACGGGAACGGTTCTGACCAATGCGCACGTGGTTGAGGGAGCGAGTGCGATCACGGCCACCTTGTACGATGGACAGCGGGTCAAGGCGGACCTGATCGGGATCGACATCTATACGGACATAGCCGTGGTCCGGTTGGCCCATGTCAAGGGTAAACTTGCAACGGTTCGGCTCGGCAACTCGGACCATGCCCGGATTGGGCAGCAGGTCTTAGTGTTGGGCAGTCCGTTCGGGCTGGGATTCATGCTCACGACCGGCATCATCAGCGGCTTGGCACCGCTGCCAGGGGCAGTGAAGCTCAGTGAGTCTCAACTCATTCAGACCACGGCGCCGATCAATCCGGGCAACAGCGGAGGTCCCATGGTGGACTCCGAGGGGCGGGTCATCGGGATCACCACGGCGGTCCTGGCTGGCGCGCAGAACATCGGGTTCGCAATTCCCATCAATACGGCCAAGGCTGTGCTCGGCGAGTTAAAACAGAAGGGCCGGGTCACACGACCGTGGCTGGGCGTGGGAGGTCAATTTACGACCGACGAAATCAGGATACTGTTTGCTTTTCCGCTGGTACCTGGCCTGCTCGTAGAAGACGTGGAGGAGGGGAGCCCTGCCGCCGAAGCCGGGCTCCGAGCCGGGACTTTTCATATGGTCGTGGAAGGGATACCGTGGATCCTGGGCGGGGACATTATTGTGGCCATCCAGGAGGAATCGATCCACTCACCACGGGTTTTCTCAGACGTCATCAAGACCTTGCGCGTGGGGCAGACGGTGAAGATCGAATTTCTCCGAGACGGCGAACGGCATCAGGTTTTCCTTGTCCTGCGCGACCGTCCGACCAGCTTGCCGAAGACGACAGGTCCTCCAGACAGGAGAACGACTGGTGTGCTGCCTGGAGGCACGCTTGGGAGCGTCCAGGTCTGTTGTACACGGTTTTAGATGGAGCATTGAGCAAACGAGTTGCGGGAGGGTCCATGACCGAGGAACACTTCATGGCCGGCTCGCTTTCTCAAGGGACCAGCCCCACACAAGGTATGAAGGGATGAATGAGGCAGGAGAGCACTGGTTCACAGTCCGTAAAGCAACCAGCACTGTTGGAGGCTGCACTGGCTTGACGTGCCACCTCATCCCAGTCCAGCTCATCAGCGCCGCATTGCTAGTTGTGTTCCTTGGGGCTTGTGCGACAGGAGAGCGGGGACAACCCAGAGTTTATCACACGGGAGGAGGTCGCCTGGGCATTCGGCCATCGAGAGTCGCGGTCCTCATTCCGTCCACCGCAGATCCGATGCTCGGCAATGCTTACGCACGGCTCGATGCCCAGACCGACCAACTCTTCCAACTGGCTCTAGGCAGCCACATCGTGGAGAGGAGCGAACTCTCCACGGTGCAAGCCGAACAACATTGGCAATATGTTCAGCCTGCCGAAGAGGCCACGACCGCGCGCCTCGGGCGACTGTTAGGTGCCGATGCCTTAATTCTCTATCGCATCACCATTCCTGCGGTGCGCGAGCGGATGTTTGCCTTGGAAGGAGAACCATTATCACCTGTCACCATCTTCGGAAAAATCGTGCGAGTCGAGACTGGCGAGGAGATATGGAGCCACGTAGTCACCGTCGAGGAGGGACAAGCTCGCCAACGACCAGCGGCAGTGCTTGGGTTCGATCCTACTGTCTGGCAGGCGCTGGATCGCGGGGTGGAGGAGATGCTTGTCGCAGTGGGGGAGGCGGTGACTTGTGCGCAGGTGAGTTGCGAGACGGAGAAAGAAAATACACGCTAAGGCTGCTGCCCATCTTGGCTCGACAAAGACAGTGGGTTTACCCGACAGGAGAGGAAGCCGACGCTTCTCCTTGGGGGGGAGCACACTCAACCACGCGACGATGATGGTGAATAGCGCCAGTCATCTTCTCTCCTCCAGCAGCGCCCACGCACGCCACTCCCTCTACGGCTCATGCTCAGTACTTCTGACCCTAGCCTCGTAACCCATTCGATGGCACGGAATCAAATCCGTACTTGAGCAGGAGTTTTTGTATGCGGGGACTCATGATGAAATCGAAAAACTTTTCTGCGGCACTAAGAGATTCGTCCCGGCAGGTCCACACCACCGCTTGCCCGAACTGGACCGGCGTATGCGTTCCGGCCGGGGCTTCATCAATGATGCGCACTTGCCCGCTGTTGATCGCATCCACGCGGTAGACGACGCCTACGTCGGCCTCCCCCGTGTGAACCAGATTCACGATATCATCACTATGTTGAGCGTGGAGAAGGTGCAAACGGTTTTTATACGCCGGATCGAGCTTAGTGAACGCCCGGGCCGTGATTTCTCCCAATGCGGACGTCTTAGGATCGCCGAGGGCAATGCGGGTTGCTCGATCCGGCAGCGCATCGCGAAAGGAGATCGAAGTTGCCAGGGAAGCCGTTGACATGACGAGCACGAGAGAGGTCTGCGCGTAGATCCCAAGCCCTCCGTTGAGAGTCAGTCCCTTCTTTTGCAGTTTTTGGATTTCCTCAATGCCCTCAGGGAGAAACACATCGATCGGAGCTCCCTTTTCAATTTGCCGGCCAAGCGTTTTCGACGGACCATACACGACCCGTACCGTCGCACCATATTCACTCTCGAACATCGGCAGGATTTCTTTGAATGCACCCTTCAAACTAGGAGCCGCCCCAACCGTCAGGGTTTCAGCCTGAGCACGCTCCACGGTCCCAACGATGCCTGCGAGTCCACTTACGATAGCCACAACCATGCTGAATGTCCGAATTCCCGCCACGGTGCTCTTCTTCCTGACCCTCTCATCAGAGGGTCTTACCACTAGACCTGATACATGAGCCTGAATCGATTCTCGACCGGCTTGGAGCGATTCAAAGATGCCCATCGATCCCCCTTATGACAAATCGTGTTACCGGAGAGGCGAACGGTCGAAATGAGATTTAACGCAAGATCAATACCAATTGTGGCATTCATGCGACGGCTTGAAGAAACCCAGTCCAACCCTCACATTTCTAACGAATTCTCTATGACTTCTTGCCCAACCGCACGGCCCGCGTCTGGTGGAATTGTGAGATTCCGCACGATGCGCTCAGTGCGCACATGCGGAATTCGTTTGTGTGCTTTGGAGTCGGAGATAGAGCTGGACGGAACTGCCGACGATATTGTGCCAATAAATTGCGCACATCCCACCATTGCCTACCCGTCTAGTAGAGTGAATACGACGACCGGCAAACACTTTGCTACATCCATAAGATAGAGTTGTCTTCGCCCGATATTTAAGAATCGAATTGTCTTCGCCGAGACAGATTTTAGGGAAGCGGTGTCCCCATGACAGAAACTCAAACCGCTTTTAGCAGAATTCGAGCATGAACCAGATTGTCCTCATTGCCCTCCGCAGGCCTTACACCTTCGTCGTGATGTCGATCCTGATCGTGCTGTTCGGGACGCTCACGGTCCTCCACATGCCGACCGACGTCTTCCCAAATATCGGTATTCCCGTCACCTCCGTGGTCTGGATCTACTCCGGTATGCTGCCGCAGAATGTGGAAGGGCGCATCACGTATCTGTTCGAACGTTTTTTGACTTCGACGGTGGAAGGCATCAAGTACATCCACAGTCACTCCTACTACGGCAGCAGCATCACCAATATTTACCTGCAGGACGGAGTCGACGTGGGGAGGGCCGAAGCGGATATCGTGGGCATTGCGCAGAACGTCGTCAAGGCGCTGCCGCCGGATATTTCCCCGCCCATGGTCATGCGTCTCGCACCATCCTCCATACCGGTGGCCATGCTCGAACTCAGCTCCGACACGATGACGCCCGCAGAGCTCTATAACCTCGCCTACATGCGAATCCGACCCATGCTCGTGACGATCAACGGGGCGATCCTGCCGCACCCATACGGGGGCCAGGACATGCAGGTCATGGTCAACCTCGATCAGCAGAAATTGCTCGCCCGTCACCTCACTCCGGCGGACATTCACGATATCCTCATGCGGCAATACCTCGTGCTGCCGTCCGGCGACATCAAGATCAAGCCCACCGACTGGATCGTCCAGACGAATGCGTCACCGATGCAGATTGGGGATTTCGCCAATATCCCGATCAAGCGAGAAGACAACGCGTTCATCTATCTGCGTGATGTCGCCACGGTGCACCTCATGGGCCGGGTGCAACAGAACGCGGTCCTGGTGAAAGGTAAACAGACCGTCATCATCGTCGTGATGAAGAGCACGGATGCCTCGACCCTGTCCGTGGTCGATGGAATCAAGAAGATGATCCCGCGCATCGAGCAAGTCGTCCCGGAGGGCGTGAAGATCAGACTCCTGGACGACGCGTCGATCTTCGTGAAGGATTCGATCTCGGATGTCGTGCATGAAATGGCGACAGCCGGTGCGCTGGTCGGCCTCATCGTGCTGTTGCTGCTCAGCTCATGGAGGGCCACGGTCATCGTGTGGACCTCGATCCCGCTCTCCATCCTGACCGCACTCATCGGCCTGCATCTGCTCGGAGAGTCGATCAATCTCATGACCTTGGGAGGCCTGGCGCTGGCCGTCGGTGTTCTCGTCGATAACGCGACCGTGATGATCGAGAACATCGATCGCCATATCGAAATGGGCACGCCGCTGGAGACGGCCATCATCGACGCCGCCAATCAGGTCGTCGTCCCGACGTTCGTCGCCACATTATGCATCGCGGTCGTCTGGTTCCCGCTCTTCGAGCTCAGCGGCGTGTCCGGCTGGCTGTTCAGGCCCATGGCGGAGGCGATGATTTTCGCGGTGCTCGCTTCCTTCGTCCTGTCGTTCACGCTACTGCCGACCATGGCGAAATACATGCTCGTGGGTCACAACGCGCCACAGGCGCAGGAGCACGAGGGGAAGCCCGAAGGGCCCAAACCGCTGGGCTTCTTTGTCCGCTTCCAGCAGGGGTTCGAACGTCGCTTCAATCAGGTCCGCGAGCGCTACGGTGCGCTGCTCGAACAGGTGATCGCCCGTCGCCGCGCCTTCGTCAAAATCTCGCTGGCGATCGCGCTGGCCTCCCTGTCCCTCTTTTTCTTCCTCGGGCGCGATTATTTCCCCGAGATCAGGTCGGGGGTCATTCAGATGCATATGCGCGCGCCGCTCGGGACACGCATCGAGGTGTCAGGACGCATTGCCACGCTGGTCTCCAACAGCATCGAGGAGTTGCTGCCCGGTCAGGTCGAAAACATCGTCAGTAATTGCGGCCTGCCGGTCGGACCGCATAACCTCGCCTTCATCCCGACGCCGACGATCGGCTCTCAGGATTGTGATCTGACGATCCTCTTGAAGGATGAAAAGTCGCCGGTGTGGGACTATCGGCGCTTGCTCCGCAAAGGCTTGAGGGAGCGCTATCCGGGCACCGAATTCACGTTCCAGCCGTCCGATCTGACCGCGAAAATTCTCAACTTCGGCGCGCCCGCGCCGATCGACGTCCAGGTCAACGGCCCGGACATGTACCCCAACTATGAGTTCGCCCGCAAACTGGCGGGCAGATTACGCGAGATCCCCGGCGCCACGGACGTAGTGATCCAGCAGACGATGCGCACGCCGACCCTCATGGTCGAAGGCAACCGCACGTTCGGATTCGGTGTCAACAGGACCCTGAAGGACATGGCCGACAATCTGCTCATGACGACCGCCGGCAGCCAACAGGTCGACCAGATCTATTGGCTCGATCCCAGCACCGGCATGTCGTACCTGATCAATGTCTATACGCCGCAGCCGCAGATCAATAGCGTCAATAGTCTCAAGACCGTCCCGGTCGATTCCTCGGACAATGCTTCGGATCATGATGTGCAGCTGCTCGGCAATTTGGCCAGCCTGTCAGCGGAGGGAACGCCGGGCGTGATCACGCACGGGAATATCATGCCGCTGCTCGACATCTATGTGTCCGCCGAAGGGCGCGACCTCGGCGGGGTTCTGGCGGATGTCCAGAAGATTGCCCAGAGCATGGAGCACGAGAAGCCCCGCAGCGCCGCGATCGAAATCCATGGCCAGGCCTCACTGATGTACGAGGCCTATGCCGAGCTGATCTTCGGACTGCTCGCCGCGATCGTGCTGGTCTATCTGTTGATCGTTGTCAACTTCCAATCCTGGCTCGATCCCTTTATCATCATTACAGCCTTGCCCGGTGCGCTGGCGGGCATCGCGTGGTCCCTGTTCCTGACCCATACGCGTCTGTCGGAGCCCGCGCTGACGGGCGCCATCATGACCATGGGCACGGGGACCGCCAATTCGATCCTCGTCGTCTCCTACGCCCGCGAACGGCTGGCAGAACACGGGGACGCGCTGCGGGCCGCGATCGAAGCGGGGAAGACCCGCTTCCGTCCGGTGCTTATGACGGCCTCAGCCATGATCATCGGGATGGTTCCCATGGCGACGGGCTATTCCCAAAATGCGCCCCTTGGCCGCGCCGTCATCGGCGGCTTGCTCGTCGCGACCGTCTTCACCCTGTTTTTCGTGCCCTGCGTGTACGCGATTTTATACAGCAGGCAAAGGGTTCGGCAAAAGGAACACGCCTCGTGATGAAGACACTCAACGGAAAACACATTGCCCTTTCGGCGATCCTGCTCTGTGGGCTCTATCTCGGCTATCGGATTTATGAGAGCAGAAGCGACGCCGCTTTGCTGCGCGAGAAGACGGTCGAGGACGCCGTTCCCACCGTGTCCGTCGTCTCTCCAAAGCCGGTGCCGGCGACCGAGACGATTACGCTTCCCGGCAATATTGTGGGCTGGTACGAAGCGCCGATCTACGCGCGAGTCACGGGCTATGTGAAGATGTGGTACAAGGATTACGGAGACCAGGCGAAGAAAGGCGACATCCTCGCCGAAATCAACGCGCCGGACCTCGACGCCGAATATGCCCAGGCGAATGCGGATCTCGAAACGGAGCGCGCCAGGTACAAGCTCGCCGAGGTGACCGCGAAGCGCTGGATGGCACTGCGCCCAAATCATGCGGTCTCCGAGCAATCGATCACGGTGAAGGAACAAGAACTGAGAGCCCAGGCAGCGGTAGTCAAAGCAGCGGAGCAAAAGGTCAGGAACGTCGAGGCGTTCATTCGGTTCAAAACGATCGTCGCCCCCTTTGACGGCGTAGTGACCCAGCGCAACATCAACGTCGGTGACTTGGTCAGTAAGGAAGGCAATCTCAGCACGCCCAATGCGAAAAGCAACCTCTTTACGGTGGCCGTCGTAGATACGTTGCGCCTCTTTGTCAACGTGCCGGCGTCGTTCGGGCCCTTCCTTCAGCCTGGGCTGACGGCCGACGCGACCGTACCGCAGTTGCCCAATCGCCATTTCACCTGCAAGTTCCTGACGGTCGCCCGTGGATTCGATGTGAGCACGCGTACCGCGGTCACCGTCTTCACGATCGACAACGAGGACAGAGCCCTCTGGCCTGGCTCCTACGCCCAAGTCCATCTCACGGCCCCGGTCGATCGGCAAGCATTCACGATTCCGTCCACCGCGTTGGTGTTCCAGGAGCACGGCACGCAAGTGGCGGTGGTGACGGAGGACGACCGCGTACACTTGAAACCGATCACCGTGAGCAAACTCATGGACAACGCCGTCGAAGTGGGAGAGGGGATTTCTGCGAGCGATCGCGTCGTGAACAACCCCAGTGCCGCGTTGCTCGACGGCAACAAGGTCCGCGTCGTGACGCCGGCGCCAGGTTATGATCTCGTCAATACGGAACTGTCGACGTCGATGGAACAATCGCCACGGGAACAATCGTCAAAGTCAGCCTCGCGTTTGCCATGATCGCTTTCCGCATGCGCATAAGACCAGACAGGTCATCCATTGTCTGCTCCCCCCAGTGGCGCAGCGGCTTACTACTGTTGGCGCTGAATCTGTCGGCTTGCAGCAGCGACTGGTTGCCGCACGTGGATCTGGCTCCGTCCTATCAACCGCCCCAATACGTCGTCCCCGCCTCCTGGCATGGGGCAAGCCCCTTTGTCGAGGCGAAGCCGTCGGAGGGTGCATTGCGCCCGGATTGGTGGAAGCTGTACAACGATCCGGTCCTGAACAAGCTTGAAGAACAGGCCATGGCGGCCAATCCGGACCTGCAGGCGGCCGCGGAGCGGTTCGTCCAGGCCCGCGACGTGATGATGAAGGTCCGCTCACAGCGGATCCCGCATGTCGGCCTGGGGTTCGACGCCTCAGACAATAAGCAGGCCGCCGAGAGGCTGTTTCGCGCCCCCGGCGAACCTACTTACGACACGAGCGTATCCACTTCGGGGATCGCGTCCTGGGAGCCAGACTTCTGGTCGGCGATCCGCAACGCAACGCGCGTCGAGCTCTACCGTGCCGAAGAGCGCGCCGCCGACTATGGGCTCGCGCGCCTCAGCCTGCAGGCGGAACTCGCGGCGGACTACTTCACGCTGCGCGGCTACGACGCCCAGGCAGCCATCTACAAGCAATCGATAGACCTCTACAAACAGTCGCTCGCCCTCGTCAAGGCGCAGTTCGCCGGCGCGATCGCGTCAGCGCTCGACGTCGCGCGCGTCGAATCTCTGCTCTTCAGCACGGAAACGAAATACGCCCAGATCCAAGGTCAGCGCCAAGTAACAGAGCAAGCAATCGCCATCCTCGTCAATATGGCCCCGGCCAGTTTCACGATCGAGCCGGTCGACGAGCTTCGCGTGGCGAAGTTCACGATTCCGCGAAGCATTCCGTCCACGCTGTTGGAGCGGCGGCCCGACATCGCCGGGATGGAGCGCCGGATGGCGGAGGCGAACCGCGCCATCGGCATCGCGCGCGCCGCCTTTTTCCCCGATGTGAGGTTTCGGGCCGACGGGGGGTTCGAAGACGCCGGTTTCAATCTCATCAAGCTCGCCAACAGTTTCTGGTCCTACGGCTCCCCCGTGTCGCTGCCGCTCTTCCAGGGGGGGTACCGCCGCGCCCAATTGCAGCAGGCCTGGTCGGCCTATCGCGAGATGGAAGACCGGTACCGTTCGACGGTGCTCAACGCCTTTCGCGAGGTCGAGAACGGGTTGAGCCTGACGAACCGGCTCACCGTCGCGGCCGAACGGCAAGACGCCGCCGTCGGAGCCTTCTTCAAGACGCAAGACCTGACATCCGAGCTCTACCAGGGCGGTCTAGCGTCCAGCCTCGAGCTGATTTATGCGCAGGTCCAAACGCTATTTGCGCGCATCGACCTCGTGCAGATCAAGGCCGACCTGCTGAGAGCCACGGTGGCGCTCCTCCGCGCGCTCGGCGGGGGCTTTAACCGCAACCAATTGCCCGCCGACGAGCAGATCCAGCCCTTCGATACTTTGCAATATGTCAATCTGAACAAACCGCCACCTGCCGGAGGGATCGACGTTAACGCGCCCAATAACTGGGTGAATAATGATCTGACCAAGCCCTCCGTTCCTTGACCGTCGCTCACAAACTTGTACGTTAGTGCGTCAATCGAAGCTTGACGTGACCTGCCCGGGCAAATTTGGTCCAGGATGAATGATAGACTGGACCGCAACCAGGGAAGGTCATGGTCATGCCTAAGAAACGGTACACGCCCGAAGAGATCATTCAACATCTGAGGTATCGTTGTTAGGTGTGGAAATAAACCGAGGGCTCTCGTTCCCGCGGGTCGCGGTGGTCGATGGGCACCTCGGCATTTGGGCGGCCTGTGGCAAGATCCATCCGACCGGCGAGGAGCGCGGCGTACTGAACCATACCAATACGCGTCTGAAGGTCTTGGTGTTCGTCGCCCCGAATCCATAATCGTTAGCGTGTTTCTAACGGGATCGTGACACTGATCGCTCCAGCTAGTTCTCCCTCGCGAGCCCCCTCTTTGGGGTAACCAGAGATATCGAGTTCCCCGGTCGGCCCTCCGTGGCATTTCAGGCAGTCCTTCGTATAGTAGATGGGAGTGAGCACACGCAGTATTTTGCCCTCATCTGTCACTTCACTGACCGGTGTGGATGAACTGGGCTGGGCAACCAAGCGCCTTAAGACGGCTTCTTCGTAAGGGTCTGGAGTGTTTTTCTCGTTGCGGGGCCGAAGAGCTGTCTGCTTGAGCCGGATATGTGATCTGGCCGAAAATCTCGCGGCTGCCTGGCTCCCGAATGTCGCAGGGATGAAGTTCTTGTAGCCCACCCCACGTTGGTTGATTACCACTTGAGCATCACTTACAACCTCCTTGCTGGCCTCGATCAGCACGGCCAGGAGGTCACGAGTCATTGGTGGCACGCGGGCCGCGCGCAGGTGCGTCAGATCCACGCCAGTTCGTGCTCGGAACTCGTCGGTCACTTGCCTCTCGAACACTTCAGGAGTGAACCCCTTGTTCCCTTTGTGCTGATCATCGATCAATGGCTGATTCCTGTCGATCACCACCCGTCCAGCATCCAGCAACGCTGCTAACAGACGCGCCGTTTCCTCTGCTTCACTCTGGGTGACCGCCACTGCCAAACAAGGCGTCAGCAATACCATACCTGTCAGGACCAGAATCAGGATTGTGTGCTTGTGCCGCTTCATACCTACTCCCTTTACACCAGGTCAGTCTTCATCGTGTAGCCGCCAATCGGCATTGTCCTTGATCGTAATGTTGGGGCAGGTTCTCCGCGGCAAACGGGAGGCCTTCTCTTGCGGCCCTCCGTGGATAGGCATAGTCTTCCTTAAGCCAACGCCGCTGCATCTCGGCCAGCCGGCCAGATTCATCCAACCGGAACAGGAGGTCATTCAGAAACCACCGCAGTCGATAGCTCTCTTCAGAGGTCACCATGGCAT
>Ga0187892_10006537_pt1 | contig 17227 bp, 16 predicted proteins | sample MA1701073metaG_FD_139345 | JGI IMG/M metagenome (GOLD analysis project Ga0187892, IMG submission 139345) | Bio-ooze microbial communities from a basaltic lava cave in the Kipuka Kanohina Cave System on the Island of Hawaii, USA - MA170107-3 metaG ... | reverse complement strand
GATGTCCCGGCACTCCTGCATCGAGCAGGCCATCGGCTTTTCCAGGAGGATATGCTTGCCGGCTTCGGCGGCGGCAATGGCGAGCGGCGCGTGCTGGTCGTGGATCGTGCAGATGTCCACGGCGTCAATGTCCGCTTCCCGAAGAAATCTGGCCGGGTCGGTGAAGATACGGATGTCGCCGCTCTTCACGAACCCGCGCGCGGCGGCTTCGTTGATGTCGCAGACCGCCACCAGCCGGGCCTGATCGGCGTGGGCGAGGTAAACGTCGCGATGGCCGCCGGCGATGCCGCCGGCTCCGATCAGGCCGACCTTCAAAGGTTCACGCATGCTCGTACTTCACTCGTGCGTGGCCAGCCGGGGTGCGACGGGCTGCTTCATCTCGACGACGGATTGTCCGTCCTGCTCAACCCAGACGCCGCACGGGCCGCCACCGTCGCTGATTCCCAGCGTGGCCTCCAAACCGTCCATGCGCAGCACCGGGTGGTAGAACTCGCCGATTCGTTCGGCGTCGCCCACCGCGTAGTGGCCGATCAACGCGCACCGAAACCGATCGCGGCTCACGTTGGGATAACTGCCGTGGATGACCGAGCCGTTGAAAAACAACACATCGCCCGCGCGCATGATGACCGGCGCCACCTTCATGCCGGGCGGAAGCGGCACGGTGCTGTCGGTGAAACTGACGCGCGTGTCCGCCGCTTGCGTGCACAGTTCCGGCAGATTACCGCTGCCGACGCCGATCCGCATGCAGCCGTTTTCTTCATCGCAATCGTCGAGAGCCATCCACGCCGCGACGCAGGTGCCGGGTTGAACCTGCAAGTACGCCTGGTCCTGGTGCAGCGCCTGGCCGCGCGCGCCGGGCGGCTTGAAATAACACATCGTCTGGACTGCGTACGGCTCGCGTCCCAGCAGACGGGTGAGCCAGTCGTTGAGCCGCGGATCGAGCAGCCAGCGCAAACTGGTTTCATCCCACCGATGCATGTGAATCATGCGCGGGTATTTCTTGAGCGGATCATTCGCCGTCAGGTCCACGCCCGCCGAGTCGCCGGGAAAACTTCCCCGCGCGCGCAATTGGAAGTAATGCTCCCGCAGCTCTGCCACTTCATCAGGCCGAAACAGTCCCGGCACGACCACGTAGCCGTCGCGGTGATATTGCTGAACAAGGGCGGAAGCGATCATGGCGCGATAATATATCAGGACATGACAAATACAAGCGTGAATCGTTCACGCGAGCGCGCCTTCGCGCAGGACGGGAAACACCGAGCCCGGGGCCTTCGATCCACCGGGCACCGTATAGCTGAACTGGTACGCCATGCGGGTCTCGTCTGAAACGTTTGGCCCGCTGCGGTGGGGAAGCAGCATCGAGAAGATCAGCATCTGGCCGGCCTGCAGCTCGACAGGAACGGCGGACGAACTGTCGAACTGACAAATCCATTCGCCGGTGTCGTCGCAGAGTTTGTGTGGCAACAAACCGTGACGATGCATGCCGGGAACGACCCAGAGCGTGCCGTTCGCAATGGTCGTCCGCGTGACCGCAACCCAGCACACGAAAGCTCGCGTGCTGTCCAGGAACACCGCGTGATCGAGCAAGTGACTGCTCGATCCATGAATGCCGTAGTAGGCGTCCTGATGCCAGGCGAAGGCGTTGTTCTTTTCTTCCGTGGGCGGTTTGATCACGGCCTGGTTGTAGATGGAATCAACGTCCTTCCCGATCATCTGCCGGCAAACATCCAACAGTGCCGGATGCTTCAGAAACGAAGCGCAGACAGGCGACGAGGTGTGCATGTTGACCAGGAACGGACGATTCTTCGTCAGGCGCGCCGATTTCGCGTCCCGCTTCTCAGCGGCTTGAATTGCGTCCTGCCAGACGCGGTGGAATTCATCTCTCAGTTCGCGCAGTTCGTCCTCGCCGAACCACACATCGGTCACGATGTATCCATCGCGGCGAAAGGCGATCTGCTGCGTCTCGGTCAAAGCGATCAGGCAATTCATCTCATTCATTTTGAACCCCTTCTTGTGGAGGACAGGTGCGTACGGCTCACTGCCACACGATGTAGGGATCAACCGGGTCTTTCGCCACCGGCAGCAAACCTCGTTTCGCCCAGGCGACATGGCCGTCCGCGTACAGCACGTTCGCTCCGCCATGATGTCGGAACGCCACCTCGCAAGCTCCCGACGCGGGATCAATGTGCCCCACCGAACCAATCGCACCCGAAGCGATTTGCGCCGACGAACTGTTGCCATCGGCCAGCACGAACGATTCGGTCGGCCTCTTGATGCTGCTCAGCTTCTGGCCGGCCACGGTACTTGATGAAGGCGGCGAAGGCAGGTAGCCGGTAAGTGTATAGTTCAGGCTATAGTCGCCCCAAACATACTGGAAATCGGTCGTCGGGCTTTTCGCAGGCTCACCCGCACACAGGTACACGCGGGGCGATTTTTCCGGCGGCCCTACGCTGACCGCCTGGAACTGCGACACCGATTGACTGGTCAGGTACGGCGCAAGCATCCAGGTCCAATACGCACCCATGCCGTTGACCACATAAGCTTGCATCAGGAATGGCGTGAGATACTCGCCGTTGTCGGACGCGTACAACTGAAACGCGACGCCGATCTGCTTCAGGGTGTTTGCGCAGGAAACGCTCTTGGCTTTGTCCTTGGCCTTGCTCAACGCGGGAAGCAGCAACGCGGCAAGAATCGCGATGATGGCGACCACCACCAGCAACTCGATCAAGGTGAAGCCGGTGATTCGTGACTCGTGATTCGTGATTCGTGATTTGGTCGTGCGGGTCACGCTCTACGTGTCCGGTTGTGCCGTCGCCAGAGCAGCAGACCGCCCAGGCCAACCAAGAAGACGAACGAAGGCTCGGGTATGACGAACAAATTGACCTGCCCGCCGACGGACGTGTCAATGAAGCCCATCGTGCCCACGGGCATCGAGCCCACGGTCAGGCCATCGTCGGTCAGCGTGCCGATGTAGTTGAAGAGACGATAGACGTTGGTGGCCGCGAGGCCGCTGCCGAACGCGCCGAAGCCGTCGAGCGCGGTCACATTCAGAATGCCGTCCAGTGTCAGGTTGCCGTTGACGACCGTCAGATCGTTCGTGCCGCCGCCCACGATGGCGCTGCCGTCGGGATTATGCGGCCCCAACTCGTAGCTGAGAATTGACGCGCCACTGAGCATCATCGCGGCCACCGTGATCGTGCCTGGACTTAAGCCCGGGCTGAGCGTTCCGCCATTGTTGATGGTTACCGCGCCTTGATTCTCGGTGCCGGTGCCCTTCAGCGTCGCGTTGTTGGCGATGACCAGCCCGTCGAAAAAGCCGTGTGTGCCGCCATCGCTGAGAGTCAACGTGGCTGCGCTTGTTCCGTTGCCGACAGTGAACGCCGAGCCGTTGGCGAAGAGCGTCGAGCCGGTTAGGTTGAGCGCGCCGCCGTTGAAGGTGTAGGTCGCGCTGCTGCCACCAACGGCGAAGACTTGCAGGTACGGAGTTGTCAGGGTACCGCCGTCTTGCACAACGGTGGCCATGCTGCCGGCCGCGCCGTTGCCGACGACCATACCCGCGTTGGCGGTGGCCGTCCCGCCGGAGAGATTGAAAACGCCCTTGGACGAGCCGTTGAAGCCGATAAAGAACCCGTTGGGGACGCTCAGTGTGCCGCCGCTCTGGTTGTAAATGCCGATGTCCGGCAGCGAGGCAAAAATGCCGCCGAGATACAGGGCATTGGCACTCACTGTTCCGCCGCTCTGATACACATAGCTGCCGATGTTGTTGAAGGTGGCCTGCTCCCCAACGCTGAAAAAGTTTCCGACTGTCAGATCACCGCCGGAAAGAACGCGCAGCAGGCTCGCATTGTTGAGGCGAATGGTGTCGGCGACCGCTCCCGTCGCTTCGATCCGAGGCCCCGGAGGAGAGCCGCTATCGGTGAATGACCCGCCGCTGCTGGTGTGATAAATGATGAAGGCCGTATCGGCGGAGGTCGGCACGCCATTATTCCAGTTCCCGGACTTGAACCAGTTGTCCACATCCGTGACGTCGCCCCCGGGAATCCAAGTGGTATTCGCGCCAAACACCGTGTGGCTTGTAACAAGAATGAAGATCGCGAGGGCTATTCCGCCCCTGAGTTTCGCGGTGGTTGTTGTCATAGATTACCTTTCGTCCGATCACCGGCATCTTTGGTTCTTACCGTGCCACTGTCAGTGCCAGCCCGATAAACAGCGGCGAGTATGTCTCTACAGGAAGAAATTGACAATGGGTGGGATTCACCAATAGTTACGAAAAATTCGCATGGTCTCCAAAAACGGCGAGCGCACGATGAGAGTCAAATGCGCCGGGATTGTCGTCTATCCGCCAGGCACGCGCTTTGGCCCGCGCAAATCGAAGGATTACGAGTTTCTTTGGATCATCGAAGGCGGCGGGACCATTTGGTACGATCAGAGCGAGATTGCGGTGGGCCCCGGCATGATCCTCTTGTGCCGGCCGGGCATGACCGATCGCTACGACTGGGGGACACAGCAACGCACCGTGCACGCCTTCTCCCATTTCGACATGAAAACCCTGCCCGCCGGATTGCCCGGGATGGAATCCTGGCCGCTCGCGCAACAAATGCCCCCCGACGACCTGTTGCGCCCGCTGTTTCGATATGTGCTGGGAATGGACACGCTGCCCGAACCGCTCCGCTCGAAGCTGATCCCCCACGCGATGGAGTTGATACTCCGCGCGTTTGTGCTGGGAAAATTTCGGGTATCCCCCGAGCCGCATGGCGAACTGCCGGCCGTGGTCGAAAAGGCGCTGCGCCTGATTTGCCAGTCGGTGTCGCAGGAAAATCCGGCGACGATCACGTTGCCGCAGCTTGCTCGTTCGGTTCACGTATCACCCGGTCACTTGTGTCGCGTCTTTCGCCAAACGCTCAACATGACTCCGTTGAAATGCGTGGCGCTGGTGCGGCTGGAGCGGGCGGCCATGCTGTTGGCGCGGACCAACCTGCCGGTCAATCAGATTGCCGAAACCACCGGTTTCTCCAGGCCGTACTACTTCTCCGCCGCGTTTCGGAAAGCGTACCGTTCGTCGCCTCGAGCCTATCGCCAGGCGGTGCGCGAGGGCGCTGCGCCCGAATTGAATTCCGCGGTGCGGTTCCTGCCTACCGATCTGCTGCCGAAGTTTACGTGATCCCGGTCACGGTCCCCAGAGGTTGTTCTTGTTGGTGAGGAAATCCTTCAGCGACACCCACTCGACGTGGCCGTCCATGAAGACGAAGTTGAGTCCCCTGCCGTGCCGAGGGCTGGCGAGGTTGTAGATCACGCCGGTGTTGACCGTGAAGTCGTTGATGCCATCGTTGTCAAGGTCGGACGTGATGAATGGCCAGTGCGATGGCGAGAAGATGATCCGATCCCCACCGCTATCGCCCACGAGGAAGGTGCTGGCGGGCAACGAGGTGGAGACGGGAGCACGAGGGCGGTTGCCGAAGCTGGTGACGTTGGGCGTGTTGTCCCAGTTGAGGTTGATGCCGTACGTGGCCCAACCGACCGGCGGTTGAAATGGACTGACGTTTAGCGTGGGACAACGCAGGTAGTTGATCCCAACCTGGTGAAACGGACCGCCGGGTCCGGCAGGAAGAGGTTTGCCTAGGTACGGACCGAGATGCGTGCACCAATCGAAGTCGTCCCACACGTTTGGACCGTCCGAATTCTCGAAAGGCGGGACCCAGCCGTTGTTGTCGTCCATGTACCCGTGCGTGGCGAGGCCGATTTGGCGGAGATTGTTCATACAGGCAGCTCGTTGGGCCTGAGCTTTTGCTCTCTGCAGTGCGGGAAGTAGAATCGCCGCGAGGATCGCGATGATGGCGACGACGACCAGAAGCTCAATGAGCGTAAATGCACGGCGATGTTGGATGCTCGAGAAGGGACGCCGGATGTCCAGAATCCAGCATCCAGTATCCAGTGTCTGATAGTCGCGCCTCATCGCTGCCGGCGAGAGAACACTATCATACTGCCGAGCGCGAGCAGCACGACCGTGGACGGCTCGGGCACCGTCAGCGCGAAAATCGAAAATGAATTCACGCCGCTGGTGCTGATCGTGTGATCCGTATCGTTGAAGGTGCTGCTCAACAGCGTCCAGGAGACCCCGTCGTGATGCCAGAGCTTCAGGTCGGCGCCCTGGTCATGGCTGTCGTCGAAGCGGAAGCTCAAGTCCGCGCTCCCGCTCCCAAAACTGAAGCCCCCCGACGTTTGGAAATCCCAGACCCCGAGGAATGGCCGCCCATCGGGTGTCGCGGGAACGTCGGCGCGATCCGGCGCCAGCAATGAGATGCTCAGGTTGCCGGAGGTGATGCCTGACGAGAAATCCATTTTGATGCTGTGCACGTATTCGAGCGGGCCGCCGCCTTGCCCCCAGAATTTCGTGCTGCTGGGCGTGATGGACAGCGTCGGCAGCATCAACTTGCCGTTGTCCACGGCGAACCAGCCGTTGCTGTGGCCGGCAGGTTGGACGATCCCGTACTGTCCCGCGCTGCTGAAGCTGGTGAGGTTCAGCACGTGGCTATCGTCTCCATAACCGTTGGCGATGACGCGACCGTGGTTGAACAACGGGCCTGTGAACGCGATTGTGCCCCAGCCATTGAGCGTCCCCGAGCCGCCATTGGCCTGCACGATGTCCATTCGTTTCCCCGCCGCGCTCTCGGCAATCGTGACCGAACTGCTTGCGTTCCCCAAGTTCAGAGTCCCTTTGCCTTGCGAGCCGACGACCAACTCGCTCAACGTGACGCTGCCACCCGTGAGGTTATACACACCCACACCCGTGGCGGTGTTGCCGATGATCAGGCCCGCGCCGGTGGCGGTCAAGGAGCCACCGGTTTGATTGAGCGTTCCGTTGGCGAAGCGGCCTACGTCCATCTCACCGCTGGATGAAATCAGGGTGCCACCGCTCAAGTTGTAAACGCCGACTCCGGAGGAAGCATGGCCGATGAACGGAAAGGGACTGATGACCGTTCCGCCGCTTTGGTTGACGGTGCCGACGCCGCTCGACAGGCCAACGATCAATTGAAGCGCGGAGAGAGTTCCACCGCTGATGTTGTAGGTCCCGGAACCGCCGGCACTGACTCCGACCCGAAGATCGCCGACTGTGGACAGGTCTCCCACCGTGACCGAGCCACCGGTGTGGTTGATGATGCTCGCGGCGCCGGATCCGACGATGAACGCGGTGTTCGCGCTCAGGCTTCCGGCGGAGACGTCAATTTGACCAGGCCCGGTGATGATTGTGTCCACTGTCGCGGTCACGGTATCCACTTGCGCCGTGCCGGTGTTGCGAACGAGCGCGTTGTCGCTGGCGCCCGGCACGGTGGTCGGGCTCCAGTTGGCGGAATTTGTCCAATTGCCGAGCGACACGTTCCAGTCAATGCTCGCCGCCGAGAGCGGGCCTGCCCAGATTAGGATGAGCGTTGTCCATGAGATCCCAGCCACGACGTTTTTGATTCTTGTCATAGATTGCCTCCCGTTAGGACTCCAAAATTCGTCGGGACGGTTCGATCTCGCCGACCGACCCATCCTGTAAAACGTGTGGAACCCCGCGCTCCCATGCCCTCGGAGAATTCCATCGGGGGCTGATGTTATCCGAAACGGGTTCGGATTGACAATGGAGTGGATTCGCCAAAACTTGCCTTTAATTCATGCGCTTAGAAACCTATCTTCTAAAGAATCTGCGCGTGCGAGCGGCCGGCGTCGAAGTATTCCCTCCCGGCGCCACCTTTGGTCCGTGCCCCGTGAAGCAGTACGAGTTTGTCTGGGTCATCGAAGGCGGCGGCACGGTGGCGTATGATGAGCGTCCACATCGAACGGGGCCCGGCACGATCCTCTTGTGGCGACCGGGGATGAGTGACCGCTATGATTTTGGAACCGAACGTCAATCCGTCCTGGCCTTTGCCGTGTTCGACTTGGAACTGCCGGCCCGCGGCTGGCCTTCGCCCGCGCAATGGCCGTTCGCGCAACAGATGCCGCCCGACGACATCCTGCGACCGCTCTTTCGGTACGTGCTGGCCGCGGCGGCGTTGCCGGCGGAGGTGCGATCCGAGTTGATGTGGTACTCCGTGGGCTTGATGTTGCGCGCCTTCGTGCTGAAGAAGCTCAGCGTCTCCGCCGAACCGCATGGGGAGTTGCCCGTGGCGGTGGAAACCACGCTGCGGACGATCTGCGATCTGATTTCCCGCGAGCCGGCGCCGCCGGTGACGCTGCCCGAACTCGCCCGCGCGGCGCACGTTTCGCCGGGACACTTGTGCCGCCTCTTTCGAGAGAGCCTCGACCTGACTCCGCTGGAGTGCGTGACGTTGACCCGGCTCGAACGCGCCTCGACGCTTCTCGCCCGCAGCAACGTGCCGATCCAGAAGGTGGCTGAGCTGACGGGGTTTTCGAGCGCGTACTATTTCTCCAAAGCGTTCCGCCGGGTGTTCGGCATGTCGCCGCGCGATTTCCGAAAAGCTCCGCATCGAAGGGAGATACCCACCTTGAATCCGACCATGCGCTTCATCCAGAACGAGAAGCTACTGAAGATCACCTGAGACGTTCCGGCGCAGCCATGGTTCGTTCATTGAAAGCGGGACAAGCGCCAGGGCCGGATGTCGAGAGATGTGCGACCGGTTGTAATCAACTCGGCTGTCAGTTTGCCCAAGCCCGGTCCCACGTTCGCGCCGTGTTGATTGCAGCCGCCGACCAGATAGAAACCGGGCAGTTCCGTCTCGCCGATGTACGGGTGCGTGTCGGGCGTGTCCACGGGAAAGCCGCGCAGGATGGAACGGAGTTTCGCGCCGCGCAATGCCGGGATCATCCACGCGCATTCCTCGGCGGTCTGGGCCAGGTCGTGCTCGGTCCATTGTCGCGGCCTTCCCGGCTGGTCCGGCAAGCTGTCGTTCCCTTCCTTCAACCGCACGTGGCCAAACAACAGTCCGCCCGATTCTTCCCGCACATACACGCAGCGGTCGGGCGCGTAATGCAGAATCATCATCGGAAAGTCGCGCGGGATATCGAGCGGCTCGCTGACGGCGCGGGCTGCCGCGTAAATCCTCATCGGCAACGCCGGCAACCCGGCGAGTGCGTGCACCTTTCCAATCCACGCGCCCGCGGCGTTCACGACGACCGGAGCTTCGATCTTGCCCCCTGGGGTTTGCACGCCGGCCACTCGCCCGCCTCGAATGAGAATGCCGATCACGGTGGTGTTCAACAACACCTTGCCTGCGTTTCGAGCCAGGGCGCGCGTTCCATCCTGCACGCTGATTGAGAGCGAACCGGGAAAGTGGACCGCTTGTGTGATCGCGTCCAAATCCAGAATCGGGACGAGCTTCGTCAGTTCGCCGAGAGAGACCGGACGGGCTGCTTGCGAGTCAGTCGCCGGGAGACCGATCTGCGCGCGAAACATTTCTCGAAGGTCAAGCGATGCGTCGCTGATTTCCAGAAACCCGTTGCGCTTGAGTCGGATGTCATTTCCCGAACGTTCCGCCAATTCGGGCCAGAATTTCAGGGCATAGCGTTCCAGCTCCGGCTCGCGATTCCAGAGCGAAACATAGCCCGCACCGGCCGCACTGGTTTCCGAGGCAATGCTCTCGCCGGCCTCGATCAGCACCACATTCTCGATGCCGCTCTGTCGCAGATGCCAGGCGACCGAACAACCGATCACGCCGCCGCCGATTACAATAATATCGGCATTCATCACGGTTTCCCTGTCCGAAAGTCGATTTACCCGCTGAACCACCACGGTGTCGGCACTTCGTTCCAGCGCGCGACGACCTTCCTGACGCGTTCCAACGCGCGGGAATCGCTGCGGACAGCCAGAGACTTGCTGTTGAGCGGAGATTTCTGGAGTTGGAAACTCGCCTGTTGCGCCAGCGTGCGACATTCGGCCTCGACCGTTCTCCACTTCGGATTCCGGCGTCTCGATTCGAACCATTGTTCCAGCGAGACGTTCTTCAGCGCGGCGCGGACCTGGCCGCAGTTCCAGTTCCAATTCAGGCGCGCCTTGCGCAACCGGTCCCAATGCTGAAACATCAGCTCCGCGACCGGGCCGTACGCTCTCGCGCAATACGACCGCAGGATCGCGTCGGTGGAACGATGACAGTTCCACGCCAGCTTGGCGAACGTGTACATGTGCAACTCGTTCCAACTCGCGATCTCGGTGCTGATCCCCTCGATCCCGAGCTTGCGATACCATTGGAGATCGGTGCGCATCACATCCCACAGCGGGGTGAAGTCGTGGAAGAGGCCGAAGTACTCGTAGATGTAGAAGTTGCCGGTCTGCTTCCGCCAGGCGCGAAGGTAGTCGCAGGCGGGCTGGTTCGCCGTTCGATGATTCATCGGGAACAGCGCGAGTTCGGGCGCGATGCATTTATCGAACGCCGCGAAACCGACGAGCACATCTCGGCGCGGCTTGACCCGGCTGCTGGGCCGGTAGTTCGCGCCGTAGGCAAGCGTTTCGAGTTGCACTGCGGGATGCGTCTGTTCGAGCCACTCAGCGACGCGGTTCACGAACGTCAGTTCCGCGGACGTGTTCGAAGGGCCTTGCCTGGGTAGCCTTGGGTCTCGACCGAAATTCAGCGTGTTGAGGTAACTCTTGCTTGTCTCTTGCGCGTTATTCATCGCCTGGCAACCGTCGCATTGACACCAGCCGGCAAGGTCGTTGTGCCAGAGCGTGATCACCTTGATCTCGGGGTTGGCGTCAACAAACCGGCCGATGTTGCGGGCGACCTCGCGCGCGACGGCGGGATTGGACACACAGAGCGAGATGTCGGGATCGCGTTTGCCGTCGATCAGCGAATAGTACTCAGGATGTTTCCTGCTGTAACGGGCGGGCGGAAGCCAGGCCGTGAACGCGTGCCCCACGCCACGCAGTTCCACGCCGCGCTTTCGCAATTCCGGAATCACGCGCTCGCGGGTCTGATTGCTGTCCCAGAGCGCAAGGTCGTTGTTCGTCGCGAGGAATGACACGTTCATCTTTTGCTTCGCGAGCCAGTCAATCTGTTTCAGCGCACGCGCGCGCCGGTAGGGAAAGTGGATCAGGATGCGATGCGAGAACGACGGCGACTGAAAGACATCCAGTTTGCCAATCTTGATCGTATCGAGATCAGGAACGTGTTCGTCGCCGGGTTTGATCCAGCCGCAGCCCAGGCAATCCTCCAGAAAGGTGTACACGGCGAACAGCAAGGCGCGCGGCGAGGCGCCGTGCAGGACGAGCTTTGATCCTTTGGTCCGAATACGGAACGCATCGGCTGATTTCGTGTTCAGATCGGGACGCAACACGATGGCGAGAGCGCGACGGGACTCGGTTTCGATCGGCAGCTTCGCCCCCGCGATCTCGTGCAGATAGCGACTCAGTTCCTCAGCGGCGAACCGTTCCGGCTCGGTGGCCGGCCTTCGAATCGTGATAACGTAGTTGGAGCGGCCGTTCTGGATCAACGGGAGCAGCATGTTATGAGGCTCGGCGGAGCGAGTTAGCCACGTCTTCAAACGCCGTGATGACTTGCTTCGGGTGCTCGGGTTTCAGGCACATGGTGTAGAGAAACGCGCGATGCGCGTCCTTCTCGTCCTCGGCGAACATCACTTTCGGTCGGTGTGCCTTCAGGGCGCGCTGGAAAACGTCCATGTCCCCGCTGAAGTTCCCGGCGTCCATCTCGACCCCGACGCAGCCGTAGGGCTGGCCGAGCGGACTCGGAAACAACGCGGTCGCGCGGAGGCCGGGAATCCGCGACAACCCCGCCGCGATTTCCTCTGCGAACGCACGCCATTGCCGGACTTCCGCCGCGTGATCGCGCTGCTCGTAAGCCTCCAACGCCACGAGCAACCCGACGATGGATTCCTTGCCTACTTTCATCGTCCGTCCGATGCCGTGCCGCGGCAACCGGGCGATCCAGCCTTTCTCCACCCACGGCCGCAGCGGCCACGTGCCGTCGCGCACGTGCATGTCCGTCATCTGCACCCAGGCGCTGCGAATCAAGTCGGCGCGACCGCAAAGAATGCCCGATGACTGCGGGCCACCGAGATGTTTTCCGCCGCTGATCGTCACCAGGTCCGCGCCGCGACGAATGAAGCTGCGCAGGTTTTCCGTGGGCGGCAACGCCATCGCGGCGTCCATCATCAGCGGCAACTCGTGCCGATGCGCCAGCGCCGCCAGGCCGTCCACGGCGGGTCTTTCCTCGACCCGGCTCCAGGCGTAACCGATCGCGGCAGTGCGCGGGTTGATCGCCGCTTCGATCCGCGCCAACGCATCGGGCGCTTCGTAGTCCACTTCCACCAGTCGCGCGCCTGAGACGCGCACGGGATGCTCGTAATCGAATCGCGTGATGCGTGGATAGATGATCTCGCAGCGCGTCAGCCCGGAAACATCGGGCAACCGGTCCATGATCTCGACGTCCGCGCGAGCCAGGCAAGCCGCTGCGCCGAGCGTCAACCCCGCCGCCGCGCCGCAGGTGACGATGCCCGCTTCCGCGCCGGTGCAGCGCGCAATGACACGCCAGGCGGCGGCTTGCAACTCGTCGATCTCGATATACGCCTCACTGGCATCCCGCATCGCGCGCAGGACTTCTTCCGACATGCGGCTGCCGCCGATGCGCGTGGCATATCCGACGCAATTGATGATCTCGGTGACGCCGAGGCGCTCGTACACATTAGGGTTCATTTCGGACCTCTCTGGCAAATGCGTTCGCTGGATTCGTCACCAGCAGTTGATGGATGTGCTCGTCGTTCAGGCCACGCTTGCGAAGCATTGGAACGAAAACCTCCAGCAGATAGCCGTAGCCTTTGCCGCCGTTGAACTTCAGATGCTTCGTCATGCAGATGTCTTCGGACAACAGCACCCGGTCGCCGTGGCCTTCCTTCACCAGCGCTGCCACGTTGTCGGCGCGGACGGATTCGGGTTGGTAGTCGAAGTAACCGATGTTGTCCACTTCGAGATACACAGCTTTCTCGGCAATCGGCAACAGATGATGCACGCCGCGCCGGTCGCCGAGATGGCCGAGGATGACCTTCGACAGGTCCGCGCCGAATTCTTCGAGCATCGCGATTTGTTCCAAGGCGAGCGTGCCCCAGCGGGTCGTGTGCGTGCTGATGGCGACACCCGTGCGTTGCTGGGCGAGCGCGGCGGCCCGAAACACGCGTTCCTCGGCCGGTTTGATAAAATGCCGGCCCGTGCCGATCTCGCCGATGAATCCCGCGCGGATGCCGGTATCGCCGACGCCTTCCTCGATTTCTTTCACGAGAACCTCGGCGAGCTCGCGGCTGGTTTTCTCCGCGACGATGCGCGGGTAACCGAACTCCCGATACCAACCGCAGCCCATCACGACGTGGATGTTGGCCGCTTTCGAAATGCGCGCCAGCGCCCGCGGGTTGCGCCCGATTTCGTCCAACGTGACGTCACAGATCGTCTTCCCGCCACGGCGAGTGAACTCCTTTAGCTCCTCGACCACCAGTTCCTCGTCATCAATCACGAACTCGTAGCCGCCGTAATGATCCATCGCGTCGATCACCAGGTGCTCGTGCGTTTGGGTGATCCCCATCTCGGACGGTGCGATCGCGCCCTGCACAGTGATAATTTCCATGCGCGCGGAGGTCATAAAGAATTGCTGGTTAGGCGGACGAGGACGCTACCGACAGGCAAGTTGGCGCTCAACAAAATTCAGCGGACGAACCGAGCGCGGAGCCGTTCACGGACCCCACATGCCGTTCTTGTTGGTAACGTAATCCTTGATGGTGACCCATTCGACGTGACCGTCGAGAAACAGAAACGTGAAGCCCGGTCCATGCCGGGCGGCGGCGCTGTTGTAGAGGTAATCATAGGGCGCGCAACAAGTGTCGTTGAGAAGGTCGCCATCATGGTCGTACAGCAGCGGATAATGCGTGGGCGAAAGAATCCAGTTATCTTTCGCGCAGCCGACAATCATCGTGGTTGGCGGAAGGGTTGAACTCAGCGGACTGCGCGGCCAGTTGCCGTAGTTGCTAACGTTGGGCGCGCCGCCGGCCTGGCCGAAGTTGATGCCGTAAGTCGCCCACGTGTTCTCGGGAAATGGCGACGGGGTTCGACTCGGACATCGCAGGTAATTGATTCCGACCCAATGGGGGTCTGTGCCGGCCTGTTGGAGCGGAGTGTAGCCGAAATACCGGATGAGATGGCTGTGCCAATGATAGTTGTACCATTCGGTTGGCCCGTCTGTGTCTCGATAGGGCGGAATCCAGCCGTTGTTGTCGCTCATGTAACCCGCCATGGCGTGGCCGATCTGTTTGAGGTTGCTGATGCAGACGGCCTTGTGCGCCTGGGCCTTTGCCTTCTGCAACGCGGGCAGCAACATCGCCGCGAGGATGGCGATGATCGCGACGACGACGAGGAGTTCGATGAGCGTGAACGCGGAGCGTTTGCGCTGGTTATCTATTATTCGTGATTCGTTATTCGTGGGCAAGCGAACCAAGATCATCGTTCCAATAACCAATAACTGATAACCAATAACAAGTCACCACCTCACCGACGACGCAAGAGAACCAATCCGCCGAGAAGCATGAGCGCCAGCCCACTTGGCTCGGGCGTCACGATGATCAGTTGCGGGCTGAGGGCGCCGGTTTCGCTCGCCCAGAAGAACGCCTGGCCATGGTCCGCCGTCATGCGCTCGGTGATCAGAAAACCATAATTCGGGTGGATCCCATCCAGCCAAAGTTGCACCAGGCTCGTTACATCCCAATCGTTCGGAGCGTTCACGCTGCTACGATCGTAGCCACGCGTGGCGAACGGGTTGCTCAGGCTCTGCGCAATCCCCAAGCGGTTGGCAAAATCGCTTCCTGGGTTATTCCACAGCGTGGCATTGGGGACGTCATTGGTCAGCCAATTACTATTCTTGTCCACCCACGGATTCGTCAGGCGAAACACATCCAATGGATCGGTCGTACCGCCCGCCGGCGAGGCTCGGTTGAACAGCCGCAGCGTCGCCGATCGCAGTGATCCCACCGGCACACTGGACAGATCAAAGCGCATCACAATCCGTTCGGTGTAGGACTCAGTCTCCGGCGCCAGGTCGAGGAAATCGTTCCCGGTCGGCCCGTACAAAGACGCGGGCGGGTTATCAGTGTAAGCGAACGAACGTTCATCGTACCACATGTCCGCCATCGGCGTCAGAGTGTTCGTAACCAGTTGTGCATTGGAGGTTGATACCAGAAGCAAGCTCGCAAAGAGCAATGCGCCGTGTGTGATCTTCATCTGTCCATTCCTTTCCTTCTCTCACTGTTTTCTTGCTGAAATGGGGAGCTGCTGCCATTAACCATATTGATGTTTCCGATGGCCAGCACACATGGTTGCGCTTCAACCGCTCCGCACAAATATGCCGAGAATGCTAGCGAAGAAGGCTTCTCTTGACAATAGACGCCATTTGCAGAAGTATGCACGGTATTGATGTCACGGCCTTGGCCACCCATCCAACGTTTGCACGTGAGAGCGACCGATCTCGTGGTGTTCCCTGCCGGGTCAACGTACGGTCCGCGAGTCGTCAACGAGTTCGAGTTTGTTTGGATCATCGAGGGCGGCGGCATGATCCATTACGACCAACAACCCGTCCAAGCCCTCCCCGGCACGATCCTGTTGTGCCGACCCGGCATGACGGATCGTTACGATTGGGGCGAGAAGGAGCGCACGCTCCATGCGTTCTTCCATTTCGACTGCGACGTGCCACAGGGTTGGCCGGCGCTGACCGAGTGGCCTCTCGCCCGCCCGATGCCACCCGACGACGTGCTGCGTCCGCTCTTCCGTTACGTGCTCGGTGCAGAATCGGTGTCCGAGCCGATGCGTTCCACTCTGCTCCTCCCGTGCGTGGACTTCATGCTGCGCAGCTTCATCTCCGGCAACCTCACCATCGCCTCCGAGCCGCACGCCAAGCTGCCGCCACCCGTGGAAAAGGCGCTTCGAACGATCTGTGAGCGGGTGCTGCAGAATCCCGAGCCGCCGATCACACTGGCACAACTGGCCGCTACGGCCCACGTCTCCTGCGAACACCTGTGCCGGTTGTTCCGACAAGCGCTCAACCTCACGCCGCTGGATTGCGTGCGCCTCGCTCGCCTGGAGCGGGCCGCCTCGCTGTTGTGGCGTAGCGATCTGTCGATTGGACAGGTTTCCGAGTCGGTGGGGTTCTCCAGCCAGTTCTATTTTGCCCGGGCGTTCCAGAAGGTCTATGGCCAATCGGCCAGTTCCTACCGCAAGAGCCGCCGCGAGGGCGAGCCCACCGTCTATAACCCGATCATACGTTTCTGGCAGACGGGCATCCCCAAGGGCTCTGCCTGACGAGACTGCATTCGGCACTCAGCACTCGATTGCATCACGGTCCCCACATGTTGTTCTTGTTGTTGAGGAAATCCCTGAACGAAACGTACTCGACATGGCCGTCAATGAAGACAAAGTTCAGGCCGCGGTTGTGACGGGGGTCCGCTTGATTGTAGGTGATGGCGCCGCAGGAATCCCACTGACCATCGTTATCGGAATCGTTGTTCAGCAACCAATGTCCCGGCGACAAGATCCAGCTATACGCATCCCCGACCACAAAAGTGCTGGGAGGCAGCAATTCGGAGCGCGGCCCCCGGTAAACGGCGGTGCAGCCAGTGGGAAAACCGCCCCCCGGGCAGACGGAGCACTGACTTCCGTACTGGACGCTGACGCCATCCGGGCTCACCGCCGGTAAACCAGATATGCCGCCAACGTTGATTCCGTAAGTGGACCAAATCCCCTGATACACAGGAGGGGTCGGACAACGGAGGAATGTGATGCCCACCAAGCTGTCGGAGTAGGTGGCCTGACTCACCGCTGGTCTCCCCATGTATGCGCCGATATGGGCATGCCACGGTGTGTTGTCCCAAGTCGCTGGGCAATTGTTGTTGATGTAAGGCGGCACCCAGCCGTTGTTTTCCTGCATGTAGCCGAGCATCGCGATGCCGATCTGGTGCAGGTTGCTGGCGCAGGTGGCACGCTGGCCGTGTCCCTTGGCCTTTTGCAACGCCGGCAACAGCATCGCCGCGAGGATGGCGATGATGGCGACCACCACCAAGAGTTCTATTAAAGTGAAGGCTGCCCACCTCGGGCTGACCTTCCCCTCATAGACCAAACCGTGCATGCAGTTTTCCCTCACACGGCTTTCCCCCGGAAGTTCTTCCCCCAGCATTCGAGTCGGCTTACAACCCCGCCGCTCTTGGCCAGTAGGTATAGACAGACTCGTGGTGTCACACGTGTCAGCTTGAG